>Ga0307516_10010396_pt1 | contig 10236 bp, 7 predicted proteins | sample 19_EM_MG_FD_203310 | JGI IMG/M metagenome (GOLD analysis project Ga0307516, IMG submission 203310) | Populus trichocarpa ectomycorrhiza microbial communities from riparian zone in the Pacific Northwest, United States - 19_EM | ecosystem: Host-associated > Plants > Roots > Unclassified | place...
CGGCGGTGATGGCGCTGCCTTCAGCGTCATGGTTCTGGGCGCTGCGGGTGCGGGCGGTGCCGGTGGTGCCGGCGCGTCGTGTTCGGGCAAAGCTTTTGGATCGACGGCGGAAGCATCGACCTCGATGGTCGCGTGGCACTGGCGGCAACGTACGGTGACGACCTTGCCAGCGACTTTGCGCCGCAAGAGGTCGTCATTGAGAAGAAATCGAGCCTGACAGCTCTTGCAGACGACTGCGAAGGCCATGAAAAAAGAGCTTAAGCATCCATCGAAACTGGCCCTCCGGCAAGCTGCGCTTACCGAGGCACGGCATCTCGTGGCGCTCTTATTGCCTGGGGACGATGGCCGACAGGTGCCTGCCACTTCGTTTACCGTCACGCCGGAATGAGAAGTAGCGCTCTGGCTCGAGCACGGTGCAGCCACCAACCTGGTCGATTGCCGCTTCAGTAAGGCCCAGCGCGAGCAGCTTTTGCGTGACGATGAAGCGCAGGTTTACGTGCGGTTTCGGCCCCGGCGTGCGCGAGACCGCGCCCGGCACGGGACATGACCCGGCAAGCTCCTCCGCAACGTCGTCGGACACTTCGAAGGCGCGCTCGGAGATGTGTGGCCCGATCGCCGCGAGCAATTGGCCAGTGCCATTCAGGTTCTGGCGCAAACCCGCCACGCCTTGTTCGACGACGCCCAGCGCTACGCCGCGCCAGCCGGCGTGAATGGCCATCACGGCTCCGCTCGTCGCGTCAGCCAGCAGGATCGGCACGCAGTCGGCCGAGCGCACGCCGTAGGCGTTGCCGACGGCGCTGCCGCCGAGAGCATCACCCTCCAGGGTTATCAGATTCGAGCGCTGCTCCGCGTTGGCGTAGAAACGCGCTTGCCGACCGTGAACTTGCGACAGGTACAAGATCCGCTCGGCCTCTACGCCGAGCAGCGTGCCGGCCCGTCGCAAGTTTTCAGCGACGTGATTCGGGTCGTCCCCGACCGCGGTCGAGAAGCTGAGGCTCTCGAACGGCCCCTCGGAGGCTCCACCCAGCCGCGTGAAGAAGGCGTGGCGGAAGCCAGCACGCGCCAAGATCGGGCTTTGGTGGTGGCCAGGTTGTGCCGCAGGTCGCTCTGCGCGAGGCAGACCGCCCTGCGTAGGGGCCGTGTCGTTCAAATCGCTTCCGGGCATAAGGTTTGGTATGGCTGTGGCCCAATGCGCCCCAAGGACCCTTTCATAGGCCGCGACTTGCTCGGCGGCCAATTCCGGGTCCTCGAGAAGATTGGCACGGGGGGCATGGGGTCCGTCTACAAAGCCGAGCAGCCGGCGATGAACCGGATGGTGGCGATCAAGATCCTCCATCCGAAGCTGGCCGGGCGCAAGGATTTGACCGCACGCTTCCGTCGCGAAGCGCGCGCCATGAGTCAGCTCACGCACCCCAACACCGTGAAGGTGTTCATGTACGGCGAGCTGGAAGACGACGGCTCGCTTTACATCGTGATGGAGATGCTGGAAGGCCGAAACCTGAATCAGACGGTCAGGAAGGAGGGCCCGCTGCCGGTGGAGCGCGCCATCCCGATCTTGATTCAGTGCTGCGGCGCCCTGCAAGAAGCGCACGATCTCGGCATCGTGCACCGCGACCTGAAGCCAGAGAATATCTTTCTATCGAAGCAGGGCGGCATTCCGGACTACCCCAAGGTGCTCGATTTCGGCCTGGCTAAAGTCACCGAACAGCAGATGCAGCCCGGCTCGGTGATCTTGACGCAGGAGGGAATGGTGTTCGGCACTCCGGAGTTCATGTCTCCTGAGCAGGCGCAGGGCAAAACGCTCGACGCCCGCAGCGACATCTATTCTCTGGCAGTGATCTTGTACGAGGTGCTCACCGGCAAGCTGCCGTTTTCGGCGCGCACGCCCATGGAGTACATCCAAAAGCACGTGACCGATGCGATCATCCCGCTCAGCGATCGCGTGCCCGATCGCAGGTTCGCCAAGGGTCTCGACGAAGTTCTGGCCAAAGCGCTGGAAAAGCAGCCCGATAATCGCTACCAGAGCGCGGGCGAATTCGGTGAAGCCCTGCGCCAGTTTGGTGGTGCTGCGGCCAAGGCGCTGCCGCCGGTAGGGCCCATGACACCGAGCCCGAGCAGCGAGCTGAAGGCTTCGTCCAAGCGTGGCGCGGCGCGCAGCGCTGGCCCGAGCGCGAAGCTTTTGGTCATCGTCGCTGCGGCTTGTTTGTGTGCGGGCGTGCTGATCGCGGTCCTGGTGATGAAGGCGCTTGCGCACTGAGGTACGTCCGTTGAACCGCGCGCGGCTGGTGAAGGTAGTGAAGTGGTTGGGTGTGACGGCGCTCGTAGTGCTGTTGTCAACCGCCACGGCGGTGGTGCTGGTGGTGCGCCACTACGAGGGCAACCTGCCCACGCTCGACAAGGTGCGCAAAGGCTACGAGCCGCCGCAAGTAACGCGCGTGCTCTCGCGCGACGGCCAAGTGCTGGCCAGCCTGTTTACCGAGCGGCGCACTATCGTCAAGTTTGCCGACATTCCCAATCACGTGAAGCTTGCGTTTTTGGCGGCCGAAGACGCAAGCTTCTACCAGCACGAAGGCCTCAACTATTTGGGCATGCTGCGTGCGCTGGCGGTGAACTTGCGCTCCGGTCGCTCGCGGCAAGGTGCCAGCACCATCACGCAGCAGGTCGTCAAAAACGTGCTCTTGGTGCCGGAGCGCAGCTACGAGCGCAAGATCAAAGAGACGATTTTGGCGCGGCGGCTCGAGCACGAGCTATCGAAAGACGAGATCCTCTCGCTGTATTTGAACCAAATCTACTTGGGGCATGGGCGCTACGGGGTCGAAGAGGCGTCGCGCTACTACTTCGGCAAACGCGTGCGTGAGCTCGACGTGGCCGAGGCGGCCACGTTGTCGGGGCTGGTGGCGTCGCCCGAGCGCTATTCGCCGCGCCGCGACGTAACGCTGTCGATGCAGCGTCGGCACTACGTGCTCGCGCAGATGCTCGAGAAAGGCTTCGTTACGCAAGAGGTGTTTGCCGACGCCGAGCAGCGGCCGCTACGGCTGGCGCCGGTGAGCGACGGCGAATCGGAGCTGGTGCCCGAGGTGGTCGAGCACGTGAAGAAGTTGCTGATCAAGGTAGCGGGCGACGCCGCGGCGCGTGGCGGATTCGTGGTCGAGACCACCATCGACCCGGCGCTGCAAGCCGCGGCCCGCAAAGCCACGCGCGATGCGCTCGACCAGTACATGGTGCGACAAAAATTGCTGCCGCCGTACACGCAAGACGAGCGCAAGCTGTGGGGCCCCGCCGAGAGCGGCACGCCTCGCCAAAATAAGGTGTACGTCGGCTCGGTGGCGGGCGTCGACGATCGCGCCGGTACCATCGACGTGCGGGTCGGAACAGTGCTCGGGCGCGTCGACTTGCGCCACGAAGATCGCTTCAACCCGAAGCGCCTGCTACCGAGCGAGTTCGCGCGCGAAGGCGCAGCCTTGCGGGTGCGCGTGCTCACGCTGGCCGAGTCACCGACGGGCAAGGCCGAGCTGAAGCTCGAGCTCGGGCCCGAGGCGGCGCTGGTCGCGCTCGAGCCGCGCACGCGCGAGGTGCGGGCGCTGATCGGTAGCTACGAAGGCATCGCGGGCGGTCTCGACCGAGCGACGCAAGCGCGCCGTCAGCCGGGCTCGGCATTCAAGCCGCTCGTGTACGGCTACGCCTTGCACTCGCGACGGCTCACGCTCGGCAGCGTGCTCAGCCTGACGCGCGGCGGCAAGGATCTGAAGCACAAGCCGCCGCCCGGCGTGGCACCCGACGCCACCGAGTACAAGCTAGCCGTGCGCTCCGCCTTGGCCATCAGCGACAACGCAGCGGCGCAAAAAGTGCTCGAAGAAGTGGGCGCGCCGAACGTCGTCGACTTTGCCAAAGCGCTCGGCATCGAATCGCCGCTCGCGCCGACTCCGTCGCTGGCGCTGGGTGCCTACGAGGTCACGCCCATCGAGCTGACGGCCGCCGTGGCGACGTTTGCTGCAGCAGGTGAATACCGGCCGCCCGTGCTCGTCACGCGCATCACGGATTCGTCGGGTCGCGAGGTGCCACTCCCGCCCGAGCCGCCTGCGCGCCAAGTCATTCCAGTGGACGAGGCGTATCTGATCACCAGCGCGCTCACCAGCGTCGTCAAGGACGGCACCGGCAAGAGCGCGAGCGTCTTGCAGCGGCCGCTTGCCGGCAAAACCGGCACGACGAATCAAGCCAAAGACGCCTGGTTCGTTGGCTATTCGACGGACTACGTGGCGGGCGTGTGGGTCGGCTACGACGAAGCCATGCCGCTCGGCTACGGCGAAGCCGGCGCCGTCACGGCGCTGCCCGTGTGGATTGCGTTCATGAAGGCTGCGGAGTCGGGGCGCCCTGCCATCGACTTTCCGCGCCCACCCGGCATCGTAACGGCTCGCATCGATCCCATCACAGGTCTCCTGGCAGCTCCGGACATCGGCGAAGGGATCGAAGAAGAATACCTCGACGGCACGGAGCCAACCGAGGTCAGCAAACCCGCCGCGCCCGTGGGCACGCCGGGCGCGCTACCCGACGACGAAGCCGCCGCCGCCACCGCGACCGCCACGGCGCCGCCGCCGCCGGCCGTGCCCACGGCGCCGAACGGCAGCTTGCCCGAAGCTCCGCCGCCGCCGTTTTGAGCGGATTGGCGCCGCGCAAATCGGCGGTCGAGCAGCTCGCTCCACTGTCGCTGGCGGCACCATCCGCGGTCGACGGAGTCTCGAAAGTGATGTATATACATCACCGTGAACGCGCGGAATATGGTCCGAAAGCAGGTCTATCTGACCGCCGAGCAAGACACGCGCTTGCGCCGGGCTGCCAAGCGGCAGCAGCGATCCGAGGCGGAAGTATTGCGCGACGCGCTCGACCGCTACCTGCCAGGCGAGGGTGAGCAGGAACCAACGGACGGCGACCCGCTGTTTCGTCTGGTCGCCGCCGGCAGTAGCGAGACCGGGAACCTATCCGAAAGCGTTGACGACATCTTGTACGGCCGCGGGGGAGCGTGAACTCTCTCTTCGTCGATACGAGCGCGTTCGTGGCGCTGGTCGACAAGAAGGACAAGAATCACTCTTCTGCGACGCGGCTGCTCAAGCAATTGTCTCGCGCTCGCCGTCCGCTGATCACCTCCACCGACGTGGCAGACGAGGTCGTGACGCTCCTGCGTATGCGTATCGGGCACGGCGTGGCCGTGCGAGCAGGCGACGCCATCTTCGACTCGACGTGGTGTCGCCTGCTCGAGATCGACGCGGCCTTGCGCGAAAGCGCCTGGCGACTATTCAAGCGCTACGACGATCAAACCTTCTCTTTCACGGATTGCACTTCGTTCGCGGTCATGACCGCGCTCACGCTCGACGAGGCGTTTACGTTCGATCGTCGCGATTTCGGCGCCGCAGGGTTCACGGCGCTGCCCGCGCGCTGAGCCTCATACTTGCGGGGTGAAGGCGGCTGCGGTGCGGCGCTCTGCCCAGCTGGTGAGCGCGAGCGCTAGCAGGCCGCAGCTCAGGTAGCCGGCGATCAGCGGCAGGACGCTGCCGTCATAGGCGCGGCCGAAGGGGCTGCCGATGGCCAGGGCGACAAAGGTGCTGACCGAGCCCGTGACGGCGGCCGCTACGCCGGCGATGTGGCCCATGGGTTCCATGGCGCGCGCGTTGAAGTTGCCGAACAGGATGCCGATGAAGAAGAAGCACGGCAGCATGAACGCCATCAGCGCGAGCAGCGGCGGATGTCCGTGCCACAGCCAGGCGCCGACGAGCGCGACCGCCGAGAGAGCGCTGACGGCGAGCAGCGCCACCCGACTCAAGCGCTGCATACCGAAGCGCATGACCAGCCGCGCGTTGACGAACGACGCTACGCCGATGCCGCTTGCCAGCAGGCCGAAGTACACTGGAAACAGCTTGCCCGCGCCGTATTGCTCCTGAAAAATCTGCTGCGCGGTCGACAGGTAGTTGATCATCGCGCCGAAGATGATGCCGGTCGAGACCATGTAGCCGAACGTCAAGGGCGTGCGGAACGTTTCTAGCGTGGCGCGTGCGACGCTGCCGACAGCGAAGGGCACGCGCCGCGCCTCGGGCAGCGTTTCGGGTTGGCGCAGCATGAACCAGAGCCAGTTGGCGGCTGCGATCAGCACCAGCGCCGAGAAAATCGCGCGCCAACTGCCGACGGCGAGCACTCCTTGGCCGAGCGACGGCGCCAGCACGGGCACCAAAATGAAGATCGTCGAAACGAACGACATCACGCGCGCCATGGCACGCCCCTCGTAGGCGTCGCGCACCAGCGCGACCGACACGATGCGCGGACCCGCTGCACCAAAGCCGCTGATCGCGCGCCCCACGAGCAGCATGCCGAAGCCGTGCGCGAGCGCGCACAGCGCGTTGCCGAGCATGAATAGCCCGAGACCGAAGAACAGCGCGGGCTTTCGTCCGGTGCTGTCGGAGACGGGACCGTAAACCAGCTGCCCCAACATCAAGCCGCCGAAAAACACGGTGAGAATGAGCTGACGATCGTTGGCCCGCGGGGCGCCCAGCTCCGTGGCGATGGTGCCCAGCGCCGGCAGCATGGTGTCGATGCACATGGCGACCAGCGACGTCGTCAGCGCGACCCGAGCAATGAATTCCGCTGCGGGAGGGGGCTGAGCTGCGGGCGCATCCATCGAGCCGGGCTGCTATAGCAGCTGGCGAGGAGAAGTGGCATATTCCGCCCCCTTCGCATCATGTCCAAAGCGCCCACCATCATTTACACCCAGACCGACGAAGCGCCCGCGCTCGCCACGTACTCGCTTTTGCCGATCGTGCAGGCTTTCAGCAAGCACGCCGGCATCAACGTAGAGACGCGCGACATCTCGCTCTCCGGGCGCATGCTGGCCGTGTTCGCGGAGCTGCTGCCCGAAGCGCAGCGCGTGCACGACGCCCTTTCGGAGCTCGGCGCGCTCACGCTCGAGCCGGAGGCGAATATCATCAAGCTGCCGAACATCAGCGCCTCGGTGCCGCAGCTCAAAGAAGCGATCGCCGAGCTGCAGTCACATGGCTTCAAAGTGCCGGACTATCCGGAGTCGCCCAAGACCGACGCGGAGAAAGACGCGAAGGCGCGCTACGACAAGGTCAAAGGCTCGGCCGTGAATCCCGTCTTGCGCGAGGGTAACTCCGACCGGCGCGCGCCCAAGGCCGTCAAAGAATACGCGCGCAAACATCCGCACTCGATGGGCAAATGGTCGGCAGACTCCAAGACCAACGTCGCGACGATGGGTCACGACGACTTCTTTGCCAACGAAAAGTCGGTGCTGGTTTCGTCGCCCACCGAGGTGAAGATTGAGCACGTCGCGAGCGACGGCAGCGTCACGCTGCTCAAAGACAAACTGGCGCTCAAGGCCGGCGAGATTCTCGACGCCACGTTCATCAGCAAGCGCGCGCTCGTCCGTTTTTACGACGAGCAGCTGGCGCTGGCGAAGAAGGACGGGGTGCTGTTCTCGCTGCACCTGAAGGCCACGATGATGAAGGTCTCCGATCCGATCATCTTCGGCCACGCCGTGCGCGTTTTCTTCAACGACTTGCTGACGAAGCACGCTGCCACGCTGAACAAGCTGGGCGTCGACTTGAACAACGGCTTCGGCGATCTGGTCCAAAAGATTCAGACTCTGCCGCCCGCCGAAAAGGCGGCCATCGAAGCCGATATTCAGGCCGCCTACGCCGCCGGACCGGGGCTGTCGTACGTCAACTCCGACAACGGCATCACCAATCTGCACGTGCCGAGCGACGTGATCGTCGATGCCTCCATGCCGGCCCTGATCCGCGCGGGCGGCAAAGTGTACGACTCGGAGGGCAAGCTGGCCGACACGCTGGCGTTGATCCCGGACAGCAGCTACGCCGGCGTCTACCAGACCGTGCTCGACTATTGCCGTAAGCACGGCGCCTTCGACCCGAAGACCATGGGCTCGGTGCCGAACGTAGGTCTGATGGCGCAGGCCGCCGAAGAATACGGCTCGCACAACAAGACCTTCGAAATTGCCAGCGCAGGTACGGTGCGCGTCACGGATAGCACCGGCAAAGCACTGATCGAGCATCAGGTCGAAGCCGGCGATATTTGGCGCGCCTGCCAGACCAAAGATTTGCCCGTCCAAGACTGGGTCAAGCTGGCCGTCAATCGTGCGCGGCTGAGCGCGACGCCGGCCGTCTTCTGGCTCGACGAAAGACGCGCCCACGACGCGCAAATCATCGCCAAAGTGAAGCAGTACTTGGCGCAGCACGACACCGCGGGGCTCGACCTGCGCATCTTGCCGCCGGCGTCTGCCTGCGAATTCACGCTCGAGCGCCTGAGCCGTGGCGAAGACACCATCTCGGTGACCGGCAACGTGCTGCGCGACTACCTGACGGATTTGTTCCCGATCCTCGAGGTCGGCACCAGCGCCAAAATGCTGTCGATCGTGCCGTTGATGAAGGGCGGCGGTCTGTTCGAAACCGGCGCGGGGGGCTCCGCACCCAAGCATGTCGAACAGTTTTTGCAGGAAAATTACCTGCGCTGGGACTCGCTGGGCGAGTTCTTCGCGCTGGCCGCGAGCCTCGAGCACCTGAGCATCGTGTTCAAGCACGACAAGGCCAAGGTGCTGGCCGACGCGCTCGACGCCGCGACCGGCAAGTTTCTCGAGAACGACAAGAGCCCGTCGCGCAAGGTCGGTGGCATCGACAACCGCGGCAGCCATTTTTACCTTTGCTACTATTGGGCGCAGGAGCTGGCCGCGCAGAGCAAAGACGCGCAGCTGAAGGCCGTGTTCGCGCCGATCGCCGCCGAGCTCGAAAAGAACGAAGCCGCGATCGTCAAAGAGCTGATCGACGCGCAAGGCAAGCCGGTCGATGTCGGCGGCTACTACCAGCCCGACGTCAGCAAGGCTTCCGCCGCTTTGCGCCCGAGCAAGACGCTCAACGCGATTTTGGCGAAGCTGTAAGCCGCCGTTACGTCGCCTTGATTAAGGGTAACGGGTCGCTCGCCATCGTGAAGTAACGCGACGACGTGTCGCCGTAGTGTTTCGCGTAGGGCGGCGTCCAGCTCTCTTTCGAGACGAAGGGCACGCCGTAGCCTTTGTGCCCCCAGCGTTCGAAGTCGCTCGGCGGCACGCCCATTGACTGCAGCACCGTGGCCAGCCACTGGTTGTAGAGTAGCCCGAGGTACTGTTTGCCGCCCGCCATCGGATCGAAGGCCGAGCTCGGGTTGCCGATGCGGCGAAAATCCGCGAGCTGTCCGGTCTTGAAGTAACCCGCGGCGCTGCCGAACGTGATGACCGGAATCGTCACCGAGTCGTGCGTCGACATGCCGCACTCTTGGCTCCACACCAGCAGCGAATTGTCGAGGTAGGTCATGCCGGGCGCTTCCTCGATGTCGAGCTTGGCGGCCAAGTCTAGGAAAATGCCTTCGAAAACCTGTTGATAGCTTTGCTTAATCAGCGCCTGCTTCTCGGGCAGTTGCCATTGGTGCGCCACCTCTTGGTGCCAGTCGCCGCCGTAAGCCACGAACTTGTCCGTCGCGCCGTAACCGAGCACCCCGATGCGGCTCGTGCCGCAGACGAACGCGGCGGCGACCACGTCGTTCCACAGTTGGCCGTAGGCGACGGCGTCTTTCTCGGTGTCGCCGTAGTGGTTCTGTGCGTCGTCGGTCGGCATCTTCACGTCGCCGCACGACGCTTTGGCCGTCAGCTTGCGCTCGAGCTCGGCAATGCGCGCCATGTGGTCGTCGAGGCGTTGCTTGTCGGCCGCGGACAGCCGACGGTTGCCGTTGCGTAAATTTTTGTAGCTTTGCAACACGCTGTCGACGATGGGCGGCCGCTGCGGCGCGCCGCTGTCTGCTGGCACGAAGATTTTGTTGAACAGCGTTTTGGAGCTGTCGTAGCCGCGCACGTTGTCGATCGTGCCACCGCGGCTCATCGGATCCGAATAATTCCAGGACACCGGGCGCGAGCTCATGATCATGGCGCGCTCGCGAACGCTGGACAGGTCGTCGTAGAAATTCGGCGACCAAGCCATCAGCTGATCGATGGTCGGGCGCGGGTCGGACTGCACGGCCTTGCCGTCGCCGCCGTTGCCGTCGTTTCGTGCGTAATTCCCCAGGTGTAGCCCGGTGTTGTGCGCGATATAAAACGGCACGTCGAGCCCGTACAGCACGTTCATTTTGCCGAGCAGAGCCTCACTGAAGCGGCTCGAGCTGGCGGACAAGATCGGCGACAGCACGCGAGTATCG
>Ga0307516_10010397_pt1 | contig 10235 bp, 15 predicted proteins | sample 19_EM_MG_FD_203310 | JGI IMG/M metagenome (GOLD analysis project Ga0307516, IMG submission 203310) | Populus trichocarpa ectomycorrhiza microbial communities from riparian zone in the Pacific Northwest, United States - 19_EM | ecosystem: Host-associated > Plants > Roots > Unclassified | place...
TTGGCCGGAAACTTTCGGGTTTGGCAGCGACGCGAGACCAAGAAAGGAGTCGGATGTCTACGCACTTGGGACTGTTATCTACGAGGTGTGTGTTCTTCACAGTTTGTTTGCTGTGCCAGAGATAACGGAAAAATAGGTCGTTTGTGGACATATACCTTTCCCCGAGGAGAAGAATGGTCATTTGGCCGCGGAGAGGTTATTGCGTGGGGAATTTCCGGCTCGACCCGAGGTCGGGTTCACGGATTCTCTCTGGCAGACCGTGAAAACCTGCTGTCGGACTCAGCCGAATGAGCGTCCGAGCCTTGATACCGTGTTGAGGGTGTTGGATGAGGCATCAAGGGCATGGTCGACCCCGACAAAGTAGCGTTGATGATGAGGAGCAACCACCGCCGGAATTTCAAGAGACTTGGTATCGGTAATGGTGTACGTATGAACCTGTGAAATATACATCAATGGGCCCGAGGGTGCCGACTACAAGGCGAGAAATGAGCGGCGAAGCGAACGGGGCCGTAACAAGCTATCATATATCATCTATTATAAATCGCGACCTTCCAGATAGCACTTGTAACGGGTTAGAACCTTACCGTACATTTTCATCGCGGCAACACCCAGCTTACCACCCCACTGACAAACTTCGAAAGGTCGCCCGCTCTCTGTGGGTCATCGTCGATAGGCACCACCCTGCCTGTGTGGGTGGGATCAACACGTTGCGGTCAATCAAAAACGCATTTACGCGTCGAGGAGGACATTCGGCGCGGCTGAGAGCTGATGCGAGTGGTGAAGGTCCCGCGGTTCGCGGTGCGTGGGTAACCCACCCTCAGCCCGTTCGTTTCCGTACCACCGGAGAGCTGGAGCGGCGCGTGTTAAATCTCGTCGTACCGACGCGCAATTAAATCCTAGGACACCTAATCGCATTACAACTCTGGAGAAAGTCATCACCGGAGACCAATTCCTGCCCCTTCCAGTTTCCGGAAAGTGTGGTTAACCCTCTTCAAGGCAGTGGGCTTGACGGGGCTGACGAAATACTCGGGGGGTAATACCGATGAAGGGGACGGTGCTGTGATGTCCCAGAGGTTTGCACGCCACGGCGTCCTGGCAGAAAGTCTACGGGCCCCGTTGGCAGAGAGGGGTGGGAAGAGCAGTAGGATAATGCGTCTTCATGTTCCTTCGTCGACACACGTGAACACGTCTGACATGGACAGTTGGTCTATTGAGGATCCCTGTCAAAACCGCCAGAACCTCCTGAGGCCAGTGGTGGAGGCGAGAGTGTGCGTTGATATTCGTGACACCGTTCCAGCACCGCATATTTATCTGAGCTCGTGTGGGCACTGTCAGAAAACAGAGTCGGTACTGACTTGAGCGGTGGGTGAGTTGCGGCGACGCACCTCGCTCAGATAGTCGATAAACTGCACCGACTCGGTGGAGGTCTGACACCCGCTTCTCATATGCTTCTCAAGGGCGTTGCAGATCCGATTGTAAAGCTGGTGAGGACCTGTTGACTGCCGTGATGGGGAAACATACATATTCCCGCAGTTGCAACACCGGAGGTCCCCCGATCAACTGGGGATCGGTCAGGGACCCGCTCCTCCGAAAAAGGAGAGGCATGGGAACCTACCCAGCCGCGCCTGAACCCTGGGAGAGGGTAAAACCCGTCAGCCAGGCCCAGGATGGCTCAGGGGGAGGTTTTCCCCTTACCCCTTATATAATTTCCCTCGCGCTGTTGTAAGTATTTTACAGTAAGAGTTTTGCTATTCTGATAAGTACTACAGGTGATCATCCAAGGTGGGGAATTCCGTGGTGTCTGGGGTCGGCCTCGGGATTGTGGGAAAAATCGAGAGTGATCGATTGATCCCCCGGAACTCCTCTCACAGGTCCTTGCATGAAGCGGTCTAACTCATACTAAGCAGGAGGGTCAGGATTCCACCAAATCTAAAAATGGGTGCGGCGGGGTTTGAATCCGCCAGGAGACCCCGAATGATTGCCAGAGGTTCAATCACCTCGTCGGCTCTCATCGTCAACTGCCATGGATTCCATGTCCTGCCCCGTGGGCACCTTGGGATCTTCGATATCTGAGCACCTGTGCGCGACCAAGAGAATCCTACAAGATGTTACTTTTGGCACAAAGTACGTCCGGGTGAAATATGTCATGTCAGAGGACTGAAATTCGAGTGCGCAGCATCGTGGCGACCCTAGATAAGGCTGAGGTTAAACGAACGAACAAAACGGACGTCTGGATCGTAGCTGATGCGTGTTGTGTTTATTTAGTTCGACGTTCTCGAGCAAGAGGCTTTCGAGATCCTCAAACTGATTCGGTCCTGGAAGAACCGCGTCGCATCTATCAACAAGATTCCTCCCGAGATTCTTACCCTCCTTCCGGATTTTTGGGACGAGGACTACGATAGGGACAAAGACGTACTCGCGTTGACCCACGTGTGTCGGGCTTGGAGGGCGCTGTTCATATCACGGCCCTCTTTGTGGACCGATCTCCACTGCATGGACATGGGCAAAACTCTCGACTACCTGGAACGCTCAAAGCCTCTCCCCATCAATGTGCGGCTGCACAGAGAAGTTCGGTTCTCCCATCGTCCCTTCTTCAAGATTGTCCCCCACGCCATTGAGCGACTCAAATCCCTGTCCGTTGATTCAGGAAATATGCAAGAAGTCGTCCCTCACCTGTCCTCCCCGGCTCCTTTTCTTGAGGAACTGTCGGTAAGGGATTGTGGTGGGGCGCCGCGTCGTAGTCCCATCCTCCCATCCGCGCTCTTCAACGGAGATCTCTCTATGTTACGGAAGTTGTATCTAGAGTACGTTGTCACTGAGCTGCCTTGGAGGAACATGGTCAACCTCACGACATTGACATTGGTTAACGTGTCACAACCCTCCCTCAAACGACTTCTCGACTTCTTCGAATGTGCCCCATGCCTCCGCGAAGTTGAACTCCACTCGGTCTCCCTAAGCTATGACGCTCAAGATAGGCGGTTGCTGTCGCTGGGATCTCTGAAGAGTATGTGCATCAACGGTTGTGGCCAGCCTTCGCTCTTACTCGACCACCTGTTGATCCCGGTTGGCGTGCGTTTGGAGGTCGAAGTTGTCTTACCCATCCCCTCGATTGGAAGCCGCCCTCAGTTTTTCGACAACCTCAGGAACCTCCCCGATTTCACCACAATCAAACTATTATCTTGTGGCACGCTGCATTCATGCATCGAATTCAGCGGGCCGAATGGGCAAGTCATCATTTCTCTCAACGTTTTCCGGACAGACACCCCCTGCCTTGTGCTTGAATCTCTCGTTCACTTCGACACCTCAAAGACCGAACGACTGGAAATCAAATACGGAATTTCTCCACCCTGTGATACCCCCCACCGGACCCTTCTTCCCATGACAGACCTGCGCAGCCTCGTGCTCGATAGATATGGGCAGCCGCACGCCTTCATTAGTGCCTTGGACCCCAGCACGAGTCCGTCGGGGGTCATGGTCTGTCCCAAGTTGGAGGAACTCACTATTGAGTCTGACGAAGTGATTGATATCAAGAGAGTTATCGCAATGGCGGAAGCGAGGGCGTTGAGAGGGGCAAAGCTCAAGCTCGTTAGGATCGTCGGCCGGGATAAACTTGGCGAGATCGACGTGTTGGAACTCAAGAAACACGCCTCCCGCGTTTGATGGTGATGGAGGATTTGCGACGTGTCCTCTTGTAAGTGGGCTCGTGTACGTGACTTGGTATGATTTTGGTTCTCACCGAATTACCAGAGCGGGGGTCTTTCGACACCAGTTTATACGGCGGTGGGCGGTAATTAGGAGGACCTGCCTCGTTACGTCGTGCCATCCCTGCATCCTATGTAACGTTCCAAGGGTCGATATGGCAGATTTAATTCCGGACGGTGATATAGTGCTATACATGGATGACCGTGATTTTCGTGCAGTTCCTTTGTCTGCCGCGACCCTGACAATGCATCTGGTTCCAGCGATCCCAGGAAAAGTACTGGAATCGCCCACAACGGAACACGTAACACATCTTCTCGTGCCAGCCCAGCAATACGCTTCCGCTCGCATACCACAGCCAGATACAGCCAGCCCCTAAGTAACACTCGAGCGTATCTTGACCGTCTGGTGGGAGTGGTATGAGCGCGTTGGGACCTCAACCGGTTTCGCGCTATTCAGAATGGAAACGAGGGTCCGGAGGTTCGGGTTCTGCACAGACTGATCAGACGAGCGAGATGAGTAGCTGAATGAACCGGGCGGTGTAAGGATGGGGTTGAAGCTGAGAGGGGTGGAATGACCGAGACGGGCCTTGGCTTCACCGAGTCCCGATCGTAAGGCGGATCCTCTAACGCGAGTGCCAGAGCATAGACAGCCTCTCCCATAGAGTGTGATGCGGCGGAGATTTTGCGTGGATTCGCCAGGCGCTAGGTAGGGCTTGTCATCGGTTCCGTTTTGGAGGATTGAGGTCGGAGCGTGTTCGAAGCGATTCTCGGGGGGTTGCCAGGTTGGAGAAGGTCAACAAACGCGTGGTTGTTGGAGTGGACCGAGATCTGACGGGCCACACAAACCTTTCCACACCACCGGAACCCGGGAGCGGTGAGGTTTTGATCCCAGCAGCGTTACACCATTTCCCACAACTCGTACGTGGCGTTGAATGGGTCAGTCTAGAAAGGGCTCGCACTCACCGCTAAGAACTGAGCAGTTGTTGAGTCGGGTGTTCTTATCGCGTGTATCCGGTTTGCGGCCAGAACGTTCTAAAGCGTACTTTGAGTGGAGGGTGTTCGTGGTTGCGTGTCTTCCCAAAGATTAAGGAAACACATTTCCGGTTCCCCATGGTCGATCAATCCACGGTCGTAACACGATCTGCGAACCGGTGGGAGAGATTTGCATGCGCTCGAAAGTTCCGCGTGACTTGTTGTTCCGCCTTGACATCCGCCAGTTTGATTCGTCTCACTCCCCTCCACCCTCTTCCAGATTTCCATGCGCAACGATTCGGGTCCGGAATACTCGTCGTCTCACCCGAGGACCAGCCACCAGTCCGAGGCGCCGTCGGTTCGGCGTTGACACTCTGTATGCATGTATTTTGGCAGACCCCCGCCCAACTGTCAGCGCCCTCTAAACTCGACCTCGACCATCCCGCTGGCACCCCTTGCAATCACTGATGGAAGCAAAGACACGCAAGATTCTCGACGACAGGATTGGTATATTGGACAGGAATGCAGTCGACGCGTCCCCCGCACAGCTGGTCTTCAAAACCGTGAGCGCTATTCTAGTTCTCACCCGAGTGAGTGTTCTGTATCTCGTCCCACCCGTCGATTCTCATTGTGGACCAACCAGGACAAGATGATTAACGACGAGAATTCCGTACAACTTTCCGAATACTATTTCAATGTGTGCGTGATGCTGGAGACCGCAAATCAAAGGAGGAACGTGGGTAATCTCAATAAATATGTGAGGATGGCACTCGGGGATTTGGAAAGGTGTGTCAGTTAACTCTAGCCTTGTTCACTGATCATGTTAAGCAATTCCAGGCTTCTATGCGAGATGGAGCAGACCCTCAGAAGGAGGGTAGATGCACCGCACGCAGAATATGACGAAACGACAGTCGAGGAGCACAAGTTAGAGATCCAAGAGATACTCGGTGTTATCAATCCGCAGAGCTTGCCCTCCGGTGGGAACCTCAGCGCAATCGAAGATCACTTAGCGCCTGACACCTCTGCAACCAAGAGTGGTACGCCTTGATCCCTACCTTCTTTTATTTTCTGAGTGATCTTGGTTGACCCTGACTTATCTTTCTCTCTCAACTTTGATATTCCAGCCCTCCGACGCTTAATCAAGCGCGCGTTTGCACTGCACGAACTTTCTTCTCTTATTGAGACCGTCTTCTCGAGTACGGATGCAGATGACGCGATCCGTTGTCTCTGTGTGGACGACGCCCAGACCTTTGTCGACGTGATAGACGAGGTACGTTATTCGCTCTCAACACAAAATCTAGGTGATTAACATGGGCACCAATGCGTTCTACCCACCAGGCACTACCTAATCTGCGCAATCTTCCACCACCGATCCAAAAGAAGTGCCTCAAATCGCTGTACAGGACATGCGGCCACCGTTCACTTGTTCCGAGAGCCCTAAAGGTTCCCGTTTGCTATGACCGAAACGGGCACCCGTTGTACAAGGGAGGGTTCGCAGATGTTTGGAAGGGGGAACATTCCGGTCGAGATGTTGCCGTGAAGGTCTTGAGAATATACTCAAGTGGTGACTTACAGAGGATAATCGACGTGGGTTTCCTGTTGCGCTTTCTTTTCACGTGCACATCCCGTAACTGAATTTTGTACAGAGGTTCTGCAGAGAAGTCGTAACGTGGAAAACCCTTCAACACCCGAATGTGCTGCCGCTGATAGGTGTGACAATGGGTGAGGCTCAGTTCGCGATGGTCTCGGAGTGGATGGCGAATGGAAGCATCAACGAGTTTGTGAAGGCAAATCCAAGCGCGGATCGGCTCGGGCTCGTGGGTTTTCCATTTGGTGGCTCACCGTCGTCATTTTGATAACCACGCAACCATCTAGCTGGGAGATGTCGCCAGGGGGTTGATCTACATTCATAGCCAGGGGATGGTTCATGGGGATCTCAAGGGCGTACGTCATCGTTTCTCAGAGTCGCAATTCCATCTCGTTAAGTTCAGTATCTGTCAGGCCAACATCCTGATCGACCAAACCCGCCACGCCCGCCTCGCAGACTTTGGTCTTCTCACTATCATATCAGATCCTTCAAATCTTTTGCCATCGAGTTCGTACACGCAGGGCGGAACGGTCCGATGGATGGGTCCGGAGCTCATCGAGCCCAAACAGTTTGGGTTCGAGAAGATTCGCGCGACCAAGTACTCAGATTGCTACGCCCTTGGAATGGTGATCTACGAAACCATCACCGGCCATTTCCCGTTCCACAAACACGTAGACTTGACAGTTGTCATGAAGGTTGTTACCGGAAAACATCCTCCTCGAGAAGCAGGATTTACGGATAGTCTGTGGGGGATGTTGGAACTCTGTTGGACGCCTCAACCGAAAGGCCGCCCGAGCATTGAAAATGTTCTTCGGTGTTTGGAGGGCGTTTTGGACCCGTCGGAGCCGCTTTCTCCTTGGGTGGACGAAGGAACGGATACGGATAGCGACGATTTGGGCCCATTGAGCGATTCTTCTGGTATGTTTTCTCTCTTCGTCTCCGCTGCATGGGTTCGTGCTTAATGCGTTCCGTGGTCGTAGACACCCCGGCGTCCATTGATGATGATTCGTATGCGTCGCTTCTGAGCAGTGACCTAGGTGCATCAAACAACAGTCTCGCCTCCAACATTCGTCCCCGTGGACACCCAACTGTAGGCCAAACCCATACACACCAGGACCGGCTTGGCTCCCGGGCTCTCTCTCAGTTCTCACAGTACCCGCACTCACCACCCTTGCCACGACTGCCATCCCCATCACCGTCTCCGCCGCCACAATCTCCATCACCTTCGCCCCCGCCACCCTCTCCACCATCACTATCCTCACAGCCCTCGTCATCCCGATCCTTTCCACCATCGCACCCATACCAACACCACCATCCGCCACCCTCCCCACCCCTATCATTCCAACCGCAACCCATGTTCAGTGAGGCTGTGAGGAACCAACAGATTCGTATGACCGGGTATGATGTAGACCAGGTGTCAGGCCAATACTACCCTGGCGGTCCAATCCATCCGGGAGTCTTAGAACCGCCCACCTTCCAAAACACAGCCATCGACTCTCGGTTTTTTATGAGCGGAAACTACGATCCGGCGTTGGTTCTCTCGTATACACTTGGAAATGGTTACCGGCCGCCTTCATTCCCCTCGCACGTGCCCGGTTATTGTTCTCCCCCGTTTCCTACCCCTCCCACCTCCGCTGGGGTTCGGACGGGTCCCTCGGATGCTTCGGCACCGGTGAGTGTTTTACATGTTAAGGTGCGATCACGTTGGTTTATACAAAACCTTCAAGGGTGTCACCTATGCTACGCCGGTAGACTCGTGCATCTGTGGCTGTGGTGGTGGTGCCTGTATTCCACAGCGCGGATACGTGCAAGGGGCCGCTCTCCGTTCACATGAGCTGCGAGAGATACTTTTCAGCGTGAACGGGAAGTGTGGTTATCTTCTCGATAACGCACTGAAGCAGCAATACACTGGCCTCGACGGGATGGATGACAGGGTGTTCGACAATCCCGAGCCCACTGTCAACATTAGACTTGAAGTACGTCCTCCGCAACGGCGCGATCCGGTGGTGGTATTGACTCTCCCTCGCAGTGGCTGCCGTATCCGGGATGGGGAGCTCAGGTTGGTGTTGACTCCCTCGTTTATTTGCGTGGGCTATTAGTAATGAGTTGTACAGATTCGAACGGTGGCTGACCGGAATCCGCCTAAATCCATCACCCGCGCAAGGCTTGCTACGGAGGTGGCGAAGGTGATGAAAACCTTCTTTGAGGTAACGCCTAACCCATGGCCCGAGTGGTGGAATGCTGAAACCTAGATTAAATTAGAAAATGGTGGGGATGATGCCGGACCCAGCGCACGCGAGGTATTGCATCCAGCCGGGGAGGGTTGACCTCGAACACCTGGAACTCGTTGCCCTCACGAGAATTTCCAGAGGTCCATGGATGCCGCATTTCCGTTTGATTGTTCCGCCCCGAGGAGAGGGTGTATGGATACCTCAAAGAGGGGTCAGACCCGGACCACCCTATGGTTTCCCGAACAGTTGGAACTTGGTGTCGTTCGTACGGCAAGACGGTTCATATATTCCGGTGACTGCAGCCCTGGGGAGGGACTACACCGGGTTGGCCAACCGCGATTATCCTGCGCTTGACGAGGCCATCTTCTCGGTCAGTTTGCAAGTCCAGGTGAGTAGATCCTACTACCCTCGGTGGTGCTCCGGTACTCATTGGTTGCACAGTGGCCGGGGTATGTACCCCAACACTTCAAGGTGAGTCGAATGATGTGGAGCCACGAAAGGAGGTTGACTTTTGAGACTTCAGTTTCCGACCAATGACTTCAGTGGTCTGAGTGGCCCCCCGGGAAGGATGAGCCTGTCAAGACTCGCCACGCAGGTGGCTAAGGCCGTTTGGGAATCTATTGAGGTCCGTCCCCGTGTCCGGCTCAGCCCAGTTGGATGTTGATTCCCCGCAGAACTTGCAAGGACAAACAATCTATCCAGAACACGCAAGGTGGAGAGTCGGGCCCGGTGGGATTGAACTCAAAGACCTGCACCTCGCCGCGCTTGAGTTGGTCTCGGTTGGAGTTTGGCAACCTCGGTTATTGTACCAGCCATGAAATTCGAGTGCCTTTTGCCTTGTATTATCCCCTTGAACTTTGTCCGGTACTTATCAATTCACCATCACTCTGCCCCCGTCGAAAAGCAACCTACTAGAATTGCGAGGGGCGCGAACCTCAATAAGCAACCCAGCGTTAGTTCGGTCCTGCAGAACTCATCCAACAACACCGCTTGAACCGAGTAGCATCCTGTGTTCGCCTCCGTAGACACGGGAAATCGGACGTATAGATAGGTCACGGTGATGACCTTCTTCGTGTTGCCTTGTGGCACAACCACAGTTCTGAGGTTCATCGTTTGTTGAAGGCGATTCATCGTCAGTTGACTCACAGTCTAGGTTGATCGAAATTACTCAAAAGTCATACGGCCGTATTTTCTCCGCGGCGGTGCCGTTGACCCCTCGTCGTTGGTGCGTGTAGATTCACTCACGGCCCAGCTTGTCTACCCCTCTGAAATCGAGGCTGAATTCCAGCCCAGGCTCGTCCTCTGGCGGGCGGACAAACGTGTCGTTAGCTTACTTCCTTTGTGGTAATGGGACGCCCCTCGAATAGATTGAATGCCAATGCATCCATCGGCGTACCCTCGTGGTAGTGTCTCGAGAAACACCGACTTGGGCTTCGTCTGGGTGAACAACGATGTGTGGCTGGGAGATAACAGCGCGTTTTAGTCTCGGCGCCTTCCCCTGGCTCCCCCGACCCCTCATCTCTGGAGGCGCTCATCGCCAGCAGTCATCTCCCATTCCCGGAAAGCACGGCTGCTCTTTTGAATGCCCACTTGGGAAATGGTATATTGCCCTCAACGGATAAATTCCAAGATGGTTGTCAACTCCAGGGTCCTCCATTCGCGCCAGCGTGGTCCAGCGATTGCCCCGGGCGTCGTTTGTGCAGTGGCCGAAGTACATGCGGAGGTAGGTGTACTTACTCTCGA
>Ga0307516_10010398_pt1 | contig 10235 bp, 8 predicted proteins | sample 19_EM_MG_FD_203310 | JGI IMG/M metagenome (GOLD analysis project Ga0307516, IMG submission 203310) | Populus trichocarpa ectomycorrhiza microbial communities from riparian zone in the Pacific Northwest, United States - 19_EM | ecosystem: Host-associated > Plants > Roots > Unclassified | place...
AAAGATTTAAAACTTGAATATATTCTTGTGAACCTTCAACACTACTCGACAAGTCAATGAAATTCTTTTTGCTGTCCGATGGATGGCATTGCGATCTCCACTTCCCACATCTTGAACAGCAGCACTCTCAGTGCCAAAGGAGGGTTCATTGAGTTTATCATGTGCAAGAGCTTCAACTTCATTTATGGCCTGAAAGAACACAAGCCATAGTGAACCTACCAACCCATTGTGGAACATGTAATTTGCAGAGCTTAAATTACCTTATCACAATGATGAACCTCGCTATCTTTTATGCCATGCAAGTAGTCTGGAAACCAGAGCATAATGATGTCAGTTTCTTAACATATTTATGGTACTCTTAGAGCATATAAACGTAGAGATGCTTGGAAAGTGAAAACCAACCAAGCTCTCTTCTGCATCAAGAAAAAAGAAAAACATAGGAAGCCACCTGAGTAGGCATTGTCCTTGAATATAAGTAGACTCTGAGGCATCAATAGAACTGAAGTTTCAGGATTATCCATCTGTTCTGTCTCAGTCTCTTTAGCTTCTCGACCAAAATTTTGTTCATCAACTTCATTTTTCCACGTGTCTGTGCATGTTCTTAACCGTGAATGTGGAGTGAAATCCATGACAACAGGCGATCCAAGAGAAAGTATAGCTACTACAGGAAAATATGCAGGTCCATCCTGGTGGGGCTGTATGACAAACAACGAAGAACATAAGAACCAGAGCCCACAATTATGCTGTCATATACTGTAGCAAACTTAGATTGCTGGGATGAGACATAATAATTCCTTTTGGAACAAACATAATGCTAAATGGTAATGTCAGTGATCTAATCAGTGACAGTTAAAAACATGAAGCACTAAGATTTCCAAGGGGAGGCCACCAGCAATGGGCATGAGCGCTTGTGTGACAACAAAAACAAACCATTATTCCCTGGTCAGGAAGGTATTCATTGATGAGAACGTGATTGATTGCTGAGGGGAACAGCCCTGATTCTTCTGATATTCTTTGTGTAATCATCGTTAACCAGGGAGGCACTGCAATGGAGTTTGACAGAAGACTTAAAAAAAGTATATCACATTAGAATCAACATTGAAATAAAAAGTTAAAAACATTAAATTATGAGCATGACAATTTCCAAAAGACATGTCCTCAACCTGTTCAAATGTAACTTAAAAAAGCTTTTAAAGAAGGTAACTAAACCTTATTTTTTTAATCCATGAGAGGATGGAGTGGGAGCTCAAACTCGAGACCTCCCATAAAGTGTTACAAAATTACCTACCAGTAGGGCTACCACCCAACTGGTGTAACCAAACATTAGTGTACGGTGAAAATTTCCCTAAATGATCCAAATAGGTGGAGGAAATCACTTCCTCACTCAGTTTAACCTCATAAAACCAGTAATTATTGTCATTTAACACCATCCACAATTGGAACTAAGCTGCCAAACAGATAACCGAACCGCATACTTCTTTTGTTTCAAGAGACAACCACAGAATCAGTAATTGCAAATCCAGAAGAAGTCAAGGGTTGATTTTAACTTGATATACTGGAGCAGAAATCAGGATGTAAACCATTAAAGGAAGTTCCAATTTGCAAGTCTGAACCATAATCTTTAAGGTAGAAAACAATAAATGAACAAATTTGATAACACAAGAAGAGAAACATATCTCAAAGAATAGTTGATTGCTAATATTTGTGCAACTGCTCAAACCCCTTATAGAGATAATAAGACTAAAATTTATTTCCACTTACAGTCTTGGGGTAGAAGTCCTTTTTCGTGGACGACACCACCTGTCAATACCAAAGACCAAGGGTAGTAGGGGGGGAATTACTATCAATCGGAGAAACTCTGTGCACCTTTTCTTCTACTACAGCTTCTGTGTGTAGTTTGCAGGGGGGGGGGGGAGTTGAGAGAAGGGGAGTGAAAAAACAAAAAAAAATTCCAACATACCCCAATTCTGAAGTCTTCTGTTCTTCAAAGATTTCCACTTTGATAAAGGGGCTTCATAAATCTGCAAAGCCAACATAAAGCGAATCCAGTGAAAAAGAAAAGGCGAAATCAAAATCGAAAAAAGTTGGAAATTACTGAAGAGTGTATTGCCACCTTTTGTAGAAGATGGGTTTCTTCAGTCTGTGTGATAAAATGAGGAGTGTAGATGACAGTTGGCAGCTGCCCTACTAGAAATTCATTCAAATTTCCTTCCATTGCCTTGCCATTGCCATAATTTTGAAGAAAAAAATAATTTATAACAGTGTTAGCATTGTGAAAAGAAAAGGGGAATAATAATAATAATAATGGTGGTGGTGGTGGTGGATGATTATGAGCAGAAATCGGTTAGCATTTGAATTAGAAGGAAAGGAGCAATTGAAAAGGCACAACCAATCTGCAATTACTAAGTCTGACTTTCAACATTAGGGTTCTTTTTATTTATTTATCTATAAATCAATAACATTCTTCATTCATTCACCATACATTTATTATTTTTGCTTAAAGTAATTCTTCATGTAATTATTTATGGTAAAGAATCATATTATTATTGAATAAAAGCCTGATTGTTATTATTAGTGAAAAAAGAGTAGAAGCAATACTCTTTCATCATAAAATAAAAGCATGAAATTAGCACAGCAGAATATATGGAGTACGAACAGTTTGTGGATGGTTAATCACATAATAATCAAATTGAATTCAACCATTTACATAGTAGCATGGAAAGGAGAAACAGATTTACCTGCTCTGCTACTCTCCTTCTCCTTCTGGCTCAAGCTTCGTTTGTTCACTGCAGCTGCAAAAACACCCAATGCCTCTGCGTGCTTTCTCCTTGAATTCCTTCTTCTGTTCTGTTCCAAATACATAAATAGGAGTAATCAAATTAAATTGGGTCAGTTTTTCTAATAATAATAACAAAAGGGCCCAATAGTAGAGATTGGGCCCATATTTTATATCTACGGTGAAAATGAGTTACCACTCAAAAGCATTAACGGTTACTGTGGTAGCACTGCTGCTTGTGCTTGTTGCTACTGCATTTTACCTACAGACAGACAGACAGTAACAGAAAGAGAGCACGTGTCCTCTCTTCCATCGATTACGATGATCGAGAGGAGGAGGAGGAAGAATCATGTGAGCCGCTACCTAGCTAGTGCTAGTAGTGCTTTGTATCTATCCATATCTTTATCCAACAAATACAATATTTGTATTGGTACTAATATTATATTATATTATTTTATAAAGTGGTGAAGTTTATCTCAAGTCTCAACTAGTACTCGTACTGGTGGGCCAATTGATAGCTCTGCTGCTGCTACCTGTTAACCTCCTCCTCCTCCTCCTCCTCCTCCTCCTCTTCTTCACTTGGAGACTCAACTCTCGCTCTCTCTCTGCCTTTCACTATCAGGTATCCTTCTATCTTTCTTTCTGTTTCTCATCTCTATATATCTTAGATCTATCTTGATGACAGATTGATCATCGTCCATCACATCACATCACCAACGCTATATATTGTATTGTATGTAATAGTAAGTATTGCTCTTAGCTGCCGCTGCTGCCTGCTTTAATTTCATAAATAAACTCAATTAGATAGCTAGCTAGCTAGCTTGCCATCAGATCTTTCCAATAAACAAAGTGAGTGTTGTGTTACTTTGTCCATCCATATCCATGTTTAACTACTCCCAGTACCCTGATTTAATTATCCATTCATTTTTTTGCTACTGCTAGCTTCCATGGATATATAATAATAATTAGATCTAAGTCATGTTTAGGACTAGTATGCATCATATGAATATCCCTTATTAAATCAATCGCTCGTTTATCGATTGATGGGTGTGCGTGTGTGTCCCAGATACAAAGCAACACATAATTAATCCTCCGTCTCTCACTCTTACCATTACTGATAATCGTCTGAAGTCGTGATTGGCAATCACCTACTGCTTTAATTCGCTATATAAACTGTATGCAATAACTTAGTCTATCTCTTTAATTAGACATGCATACATGTGTGCTTCCGTTTCTTTCCTTTTTCACCTTTTTTTTTAAATATATACCCATCTGCATTAAAATTTACTTGAGATCTTTACAGTTTTCTCACCTGTGACAACTATTTCAAGTTTTCCTAACCGGCCACACTACTACTCTTCTTTACATGTAATTATTTTACAGCAGCATATGTGTACTGGATATGGGAGCTACGTTCCTTGTTTGTTTCAAAATCCTTAAGCCTAACATCTATAACCTCGTCTTTTTCACAGGAAAAAAAAAATGCAAGGGGCACTTCGTGCATGTTTAACCCATGGAAATGTTGTCAAAGATTCACTCTTGCAACATGTCCGTGTTTTGAGTCCACTCTTGCGGCCCATTGTGTTTTCTCGTTTTGAATCAGTCTCATCTGCTCGTATAGAAGAGCATGGCTTTGAGAGCACCAGAATTGCTGACATCCTCAAAGAGAAAGGTAAAGGTGCAGATGGCTCGTGGCTTTGGTGCACTACGGATGACACTGTTTATGATGCTGTCAAGTCGGTAAGCATCTTCACTTCTGTATTAGCTATTGTGCTTGTCGTTATCATTATTATCATTAGTTGATTGAAAAACTTATTACAAGCATATTCCACTTTTCTTTAGCATTTGGGCTAATAAAGCATTTCTCTCCAGATGACACAGCACAACGTTGGAGCCTTGGTTGTTGTCAAACCTGGAGAGCAGAAATCAATTGCAGGAATCATCACAGAGAGAGGTATTTCAAAAGTTCCTACTGTATTAAAAAAAGCTTATGGATTAAGGTTTGCATGTACATGAAACACTTTTTTAAGGCAGTGGGAAATTATAACATCTGTTCCATTTCCCTTGGAAATTATAACATCTCTTCCTTTCCGTTTTCTTCTTTCTAGTTGGGTTTAATTTTATAGTCTAACATGCACCATGAATTTAGTACTAAATGTTCTAGTAGTTTTAATCACAATTTGTTAGATTATTTACATATTTTTTTGACATTTCAACTTTTGTTTTTCCTTTTCTTTTCCCTCACTGCACTTATTTGGAAGTTGTAACACCTTCTTAAGTTGGTTGTACATGTGGATTCCCACATTGGAAAGAAATTCCTTACGGGCTGCAGGACATATAGCCCATCTTAGCGTAAGCCCTGCAGCTTATATGTCGCATTATAGTGCTTTCTCGTGAAAAGAGACATTTATTTCATTATTTTCTTGAGATCTCGGGGGAAAACCCTTTTCCTCAAAAGATTCTTGTGATGGAGAAATCATTACTTGCATTACGACAGTTGCATAGACAACTTGCTCTCCTATTTGATTTCAAGAAATCATCATCATTGGATTTCTGATGCTTTTGTGCATGTCTGTGTGTGTACACATTGGCCTAGGAGATTAGTTGGGCTATCCTGGCTGTCTTTAGAAGTTAGAACCATCCTAAGCATCTTTACCTGTAGCTGTCAGGAACCACTGAATGGAATCAGGGAACCACTTGGCTTTTATTTTTTCCTGGTATATGAAAATTTTCATGATGGCATCTGAATAGCATAGTGGAGAATGTAAGATTCCCTTGGTTTGCCACCAATTTCCTGTAAATCACCCCAATAATTGATATGGTTCCTTCTTATACGTACAAAAACATATATGAATCTAACATATAAAAGAATTCAGCTTATGAATTTGTTTACAGAATATGAACTTGAAGATGTAGATTGAAACAATGATCAATTCTTTGGCTTTAAAAACGAATTATTATCCGCCTTTTAGTGCTTGCAACTTGATTGCAATATGTTTCCCAAGCCTATTCAATCACTTAACCTTGATATCACGATATCACTAACTAACGAGAGTAAAACAGCGAATAAAAAATTTGTAAACGTAATTCTGAATAGAAATATGTGCAGACAAATATAATGGTTTTTTTTTTAAGAGAAAAATAAAAGGAAGAGTTTTCTGAAAAGCCAAGAGTTCTTCCGTGTATGTAATACCTTTTGGAATTGTCCATAGACAATTCTGACAGTTCATTACCATTCTTTTCTTTTCTTTATTATTTAAACAAACACTAATTTGAAAATTAACTGTATTTTAAACTGACACCAGTCTTTGTTTTAAAGAGACAACTGTATTTTAAATCCAGTTTCTCTTTCACCTGCATTTTACATTTCCCATTGTAATTTTAATGATGCTACAGGTAGCACTACTAGTCAACTGAAATTAATTCTGTTTGCTGAAAACTTCCAGACTATCTGCGGAAGATCATTGTGCAGGGAAGATCATCCAAGTCAACCAAGGTTGGGGACATCATGACTGAAGAGGTATAATGTCATTACTTTAGAAGAGCATAAGTTGGTTGTATTAAGTTGTTAACATGTTGCTTAATCATGCTTGGCGGCTGCAGAACAAGCTCATCACTGTCACGCCAGATACCAAAGTTCTGAAGGCTATGCAATTGATGACAGGTATTATACCCACTGCTAAGTGGGGGATGTTTCCATTTGCTAGTTATTGATCACTTTCTCAAATAAAAGATGGTATAAAGCTTGGAACCTCTAATGGCTGGCAGATAAACGCATCAGGCACATTCCTGTGATTGATGATAAGGAAATGATTGGCATGGTATCAATTGGAGATGTTGTCCGTGCTGTGGTGAGTGAGCACCGGGAGGAGGTGGACCGCCTGAATGCTTACATACAAGGAGGTTACTGAGACTAGATGATGATGATGACAAACATAACAGGGTGCTGCTAATGTACCTGCTCTTGGAAGACAGCAAGTGTAGAAGAGTCTGTAAATATGGTTTGTTTGTATCGCCTGTTCATGATTTTCGGCATTTCCACATCAGCCTACTCTGATGTGAAAATAACAGCATGCAGACTGCTAGGTTTTTTTCTTTCTTTGAACCTGCGTACCAGGTCAATAAGAAGCACTGTGATGTTGCTTAGAACTTTGTTATTGAACCTTGGATGGATATGCTTCATGATGCGCATGATCAATGCCTTTCATGAAGAAAGGTTTGGGTTAGCATGAGACATTTCATGTAGTTTCTAAATATTCCGCATACTAATAACCTGATCCCTATGTCCAAATTGATCTCCTGCTTCTATATATAGAAAAAAATTTAAGAAATTAGTTGAACTTGGTGATTTAAGTCCTTTTAATTAAATATTTAAATAAATTATGGATGAATGATAAATTAATTTTAAAAAATTATTGGTTTTTTTATTCAAAGAATTATTGTTTTTTTTTATAAATAATTATAATAATTAATTTTTATTAATTTTTGAACTTTTTAGTTTCAAAATTTATTATAAAAAGGGGTTATAAAAGGGGTGAAGAAAGAGTTTAATTTAAGAATTTTTTAAATTTAATATTTTATTTTTATTTTTTTTAGTTGGTTTTCATCTCAAATCTAGAGTATAGGTTAATATTATTGAGAAATATTTGAGTTTTATATTTTTTTTGTTTGAAATACACTTAAACCAAGATAGTGATGAAAAAAAATACTTGAATATTTAAAGTACATATTAGACTATGAGCTATGTTTGTTATCGAGAAGTACTATAATATAAGGGTAGAAATCTACAAGTGAATATGTCTTCACACTTGGTGGAGTAATTGTGTTATAAAAATCTTCCAAACAAAAAATCTACAAGTAAATATGTCTTCACACTTGGTGGAGTAATTGTGTTATAAAAATCTTCCAAACAAACATGTATCGCTAGATCCACGCTGGAATCAAAGTTTATTGCTCTTGATAAAATTAGAGAGAAAGACAAATAGATTTAAAATTTCTTAGAGGATATTTTATAGTGGTCAAAACTAGTGTCAGCTATTTGTGTTCATTGTGATAGTTAGTTAATAATTGGAATGACACAAAATAATATGAATTATGAGAAGTCCAAATATATGTGTCATAGATATAATATCGTTAAATAAATGCTTTTAAATGGAATTATTTTCATTAACTATGTAAAGTCAAAGAAAAATATTACGGATTCGTTAACTAAAAGTTTGTTGATAGAGTTTATGTATAATTCATCTAGGTAATCATACCTGGCTGATTGGAGATTATAAGAACTAGGCTCAAATGAAAAACTAAGTCATATAACATTCTCGATAGAACTATGAAATTATTATTTTCTACCCATTCCTATAATGAAATAAGTGTTAGTTAAAACGTGATAAATGATGAGTTGAGCTTTTAATGATTTTCATATCTTGATATACAAAGTGGAGTATAGCAGAATGTTTTAATAATAGATCACATATATAAGTAAGGAATGTGGCCTTTGTTTTAAAAATTTCAATAAATGGTAAATTCTCTAAAGCACTCAAGAATCCAAAAGTTGTTCAGGATCAAAATAAACACAATAATGAGAACCAAAGAAAATCTTTATGTAGAGAACCATGCGAGTACTATTATCTTGGTTTATACAAAAAACTGAATAGTTTAAGACATCACGTTCATTATTTAACCGAGTAAATTCGATAGTATTTTTCTAAGAAATGTTTAAAGCAAAAAACTACATGTTCTGATGTAGTAATCTACCAAATTAGTATCTTTCAACAAATCTTTAAGTCATTTTCAAACTGGTGAGATCATTTTCATTCATGTGAGGGATTGTTAGAAATTTGTTTTAATTAAACAAATTATGGGTGAATGAGAAATTAATCTCAAAGAACCCTTGATTTTTCTAGATTTAGTTCTTGATTTATGGTGGCTAATTAACGATTGATAATGGTGGAAATTAATTCTTATTAAATCTTCAACTTTTTAACTTTTAAAATTCACTATAAAAAAGGGGGTGGAAGAAGAGTTTAATCTAAGGCCCCGTTTGTTTGTTGGAAAGTAGTTTCATTTTGAAAAGTGGTTTCCTTGGAAAATGGATTCTTGAAAAGTGAATTATATATTTGGTAGTATCATGGAAAATAAGTTGGAAAATATTTTTCAGTGTTTGGCTATGTCATGGAAAATGAGCTGGAAAATAAATTGTTAATTTTTTTTTCAAGTTTATTAAAATAATAAGGAACAAATCTTATAAATTAAAAGGTTAAATAGAATAAAATTGAAAAAAAATCTAATTTCATAAATTATCTCAAATAAAATAAATAACAATCAAAATAATAGAGATCAAATCTAACATATAAAAAATTTGAAAGATGATGAAATAAAAAAAAATTACATTTTCATAAATTATTTCAAATAAAATAAATAACAATCAAAAGAATGAAATCAAATCCGATAGATAAAAAATTTCAATTAAGAAAATGATAAGAAAAAAGCAAATAACAATAATAAAAATGAGGACCAAAATTGATATAAAAATAAAATTAAATCAAATTATGAGGGATGAAATTAAAAAAAAAAGATTCAAAACAAGATATATAGCAATCAGAAGTTTGAGGATCAAATTTGATATAATCAGCAAATAACATGACATTTCTAAATTTTTCACAACTTCTGGAAAGTGTTTTCCGCCCAAAATAAAAGGAAAACACTTTTCTAGAAACCAAGTCAAATTTTTCTTTGACTGGAAAGTGTTTTTCGTTGACTAATTTTCCTAATGACAAACAAACACAGGAAAATTTGGAAAGTGGTTTCCAGAAAACCATTTCCGTTAAACAAACGGAGCCTAAAAGTTTTTTAGATTTTTACACACTCTTCCTCACCTCATATTTTAGTGTTTTCTTCTCATTTTACTCTTTGATTTTCCTCTTAAATCTAGAGCATAGGTTGATATTCTTGAAAGATATTTGAGTTTCATATTCTTTGGTTCAAAGAAATTGGATTATAAGTGCATTTAAACTAATGTGGTGTTGCTGGAATCCTGGAAAGTATATTGCATACATCTTAATTACACAAGCGAAGAACAATAAAGTCTTAAGGACAAAGAATTCATCATTGACAATAACAAAATTAAGATTTTTTATTTTAAAGTGTTTCAACAAGTGAGTATCATTCTTGTTTTAATTTAAACATGGTTGATTTAACCATGTTTGTCTTGAGTTTATGGATTTAAACATGTATAAACTTTAATTTTTTCTAAAATATTTTTTGTTTAGCATGTTTTTATGATGATAAATTATCAATTTATACTAATTTTTTTTCAAACTATAATCTTGTTACGATAAACAAAACATATTTTGCAACAAATTATGATTATGACTTCAATTTTACAGGTATAGAAAGTAGGCATTTACTTCTCATCAACTCTCATTCTGTAGATCAAAGTTATATATATATATATATATAT
>Ga0307516_10010399_pt1 | contig 10234 bp, 11 predicted proteins | sample 19_EM_MG_FD_203310 | JGI IMG/M metagenome (GOLD analysis project Ga0307516, IMG submission 203310) | Populus trichocarpa ectomycorrhiza microbial communities from riparian zone in the Pacific Northwest, United States - 19_EM | ecosystem: Host-associated > Plants > Roots > Unclassified | place...
ATGGGGGTGGCGGGTGCGTTCCTCACGTTGTCGGCGTTCAACGCGTTCTACTTCAACATGGTCAACGGACGCGGCTGGGTGTGCGTGGCGCTGGTCGTGTTCGCGTCGTGGCGGCCCGGCAAGGCGCTGCTCGGAGCGTTGCTGTTCGCGTTCTTCGACGCGCTGCAATTGCGGCTGCAGGAAGGCGGCGCCGTGCCGTACCAGTTCTACCTGATGCTGCCGTACCTGATGGCGATCGTTGCACTGGTGGTGGTGGCGCGGCGTGCGGCGTATCCTCAAGCGCTGATGAAGCCCTACCGAAAAGGCGAGAGGTAACTTCGATGAGTTCGGCCGACACGCCAACGCACCACATCCGCCTCACCTCGCATCCCGGGCAGGGTGCGGTCGGCGCGCCGACGATCAGCTGGGGCGCCGAAGACGCGCTCGAACGCGGCCCGATCGTCGGCACCACGACGAACCGCCACCAGCGCAACGTGGTCGGCACGCACAGCGGCAGCTACGGCATCTACCGCGCGCTCGCCGTCGCCGCCGGCAGCCTGGTGCGCGGGCATCGTGCCGATCTCACCAACACCGCGCCGACCGACCTGATCGGCCCGTACCCGCAATGGGGCGACCCGAACAAGATCGTTTCGCTCGACCCCTGGGGCGCGTCGGTCGCGGACGTGTTCGCCGACTACATCGCGCAGGGCTACGACATCCGCCCGACGATCGCGGTGACCCAGGCGCATGTGCACCTGCCCGAGATCAAGCAGGCGATCGCGTTCCAGCGCCTCACGCCGGACGGCCGCATCCTGCTCGACGACGCGTCGGCGGTGGTGACGAAGGTCGCGCTCGAGCCGGTCTGGTGGATCGAAGGCGTGGCAAGGCGCTTCAAGGTCGGCGAAGGCGAGCTGCGCCGCGCGCTGTTCGAAGAGACCGGCGGCATGTACCCCGAGCTCGTGACGCGCAGCGACATCGGCATCTTCCTGCCGCCGATCGGCGGGCAGACGCTCTACATCTTCGGCAACCCGCGCGACCTCGCAGACCCGAACGTCACGCTGACCGCGCGTGTGCACGACGAGTGCAACGGCTCCGACGTGTTCGGCTCCGACATCTGCACCTGCCGGCCGTACCTGACGCACGCGATCGAGGAGTGCATCCAGGGCGCGCAGCAAGGCGGCGTGGGCCTGATCGCGTACAGCCGCAAGGAAGGCCGCGCGCTCGGCGAGGTGACGAAGTTCCTGGTCTACAACGCGCGCAAGCGACAGGAGGGCGGCGACCGCGCCGACAAGTATTTCCTGCGCACGGAATGCGTGGCCGGCGTGCCCGACATGCGCTTCCAGGAGCTGATGCCCGACGTGCTGCACTGGCTCGGCATCCGCAAGATCCATCGCCTGGTCAGCATGAGCAACGACAAGTACGACGCGATCACCGGCAGCGGCATCGAGGTCGGCGAGCGCGTGAAGATTCCGGATGCGCTGGTGCCGGCCGACGCGCGCGTCGAGATCGAAGCGAAGATCGCCGCAGGCTACTTCACCGACGGCACGGTGATGACCGAAGATGCACTCGCCGAGGTGAAAGGGCGTGGGCTTGTCTGACGCAGCCACGGTGCAGGCGGTCGCCACGCTGCGTGACGCGGCGACGATCCGCGAGCGCGGCGGGCACATCGCCGATGCGGTGGCGGCCGGCGATTCGGAGCACTTCACGCTCGACACGAGCCGGCTTCCGCTTGTCGCCGACCGCGTCGCGGCGCTGGCGCGCCAGCGCTTTCCTCGTGGCCGCATTCCGTATCACAGCCGCTGGCGCCACTTCGAAGCCGGCGGCGTGAACCGCGCGGCCGAACTCGAGGTGGCGCTCGCCGGCCGCAGCGAGGCGGAACGGGCGCGAGCGCGCATCGATCTCGCGATCGTCAGCGTGCTGCTCGACGCAGGTGCCGGTGCCGACTGGCGGTATGCCGAAGCGGCGAGCGGGCAGAGCTTCACGCGATCCGAAGGGCTCGCGGTCGCGAGTTTTCGCGGATTCGTCACCGGGCGCTTTTCGGCCGACCCGGGCGAGCCGTGCCGCGTCGACGCCGATGCGCTTGTCGCGCTCGACGGCGGAGCGCTCGCCGAGATGTTCCAGGTTCGCCCGGACAACCCGCTCGTCGGCCTCGACGGTCGCGTTGCGTTGCTGCGCCGGCTTGGCGCCGCGCTGAACGAGCAGGCCACTCAGTTCGGCACGCCCGCGCGGCCCGGCCAGCTCTTTGACCTGCTGACACGCGGCGGTGCACGCAGCGTCGAGGCTGCGCAGATCCTGCGGGCGCTGCTCGATGCGTTCAGCGCGATCTGGCCGAGCGGCCAGCAGTTCGACGGCACGCCGGTCGGCGACGCGTGGCGCCACCCACTGGCCGGAGGCTGGGGCCCGAGCGCCGGCTGGGTGCCGTTCCACAAGCTCAGCCAGTGGCTCACCTACTCGCTGCTCGAACCGTTCGAGTGGGCCGGCGTGACGGTGGGCGGCCTCGACGCGTTGACCGGCCTGCCCGAATATCGCAACGGCGGCCTGTTGCTCGATGCCGGTGTGATCGTGCCGCGCGATGCCGGCTTCGCGGCGCGCCGCTACACGCCTGCCGATCCCTGGGTGATCGAGTGGCGTGCGCTGACGGTGGCGCTGCTCGATCGCGTGGCGCCGCTGGTGCGCGAGCGTCTCGGCGTGAGCGCGCAGCAGATGCCGCTCGCCTGCGTGCTCGAAGCGGGCACCTGGCTCGCCGGCCGCCAGATCGCCGCCGAGCGGCGCGCCGGTGGCGGGCCGCCGGTGCAGATCGAGAGCGACGGCACGGTCTTCTGAATCAGAGGCAGTAGCGACCATGAATGCACCCGCGGTCCACCACATCACCCATCCGCTGATCCAGCACAAGCTGACCTTGATGCGCGAGAAGACGCGCAGCACGAACAGCTTTCGGCGCCTGCTCGGCGAGATCAGCATGCTGATGGCATACGAGGTCACGCGCGACATGGCCACGCAGCTGATCGACATCGAGACGCCGCTCGAGCGCATGCAAAGCCCGGTGATCGACGGCAAGAAGACCGTGTTCGTCTCGATCATGCGAGCCGGGGCCGGCTTTCTCGACGGCATGCTCAACGTGGTGCCGGGCGCGCGCATCGGCCACATCGGCCTGTACCGCGACCCGAAGACGCTGGTCGCGATCGAGTACTACTTCAAGATGCCGGCCGACATGCAGGAGCGCGACGCGATCGTGCTCGACCCGATGCTCGCCACGGGCAACTCGGCCGTCGCGGCGGTCGAGCGGCTGAAGGAGACCGGGCCGAAGTCGATCCGCTTCGTCTGCCTGCTGGCCGCGCCCGAGGGGCTGAAGAACTTTCACGCCAATCACCCGGATGTGCCGGTGTACACGGCAGCGATCGACCGCCAGCTCAACGAGCACGGCTACATCGTGCCTGGGCTCGGCGATGCGGGCGACCGGCTGTTCGGCACGAAGTAGGGCTGGCTGACGCGCTGCGTTGCGCGCAACACACGCCTCACGCGATGGCAGGCGCGTGTCGCACCGCCCGATCCGTGCACTCGGTCACGCGCCGCATAGCGCACGCACCCCGTGCCCAGGGGATCGCACCAGGCCGGCCATCGCGGCGTGACAAAACGCCGCCCGCGGCGTTGTCGGCCTCTTTACATTCGGCTCATCGGTTGTTTAACAAATGTCAACGGAGCCGACCATGAGCACACTGGCCTGGACACTCGTCATCGCTGTCATCCTCGTCGCGCAGGCGCTCGCGATGCGCGCTGCCCATCGGCGCTCGCTCGCCCGTCAGCACACGAAGCATCAGCAGCATCAGCAGACGCTGAACGGCCAGTTCGAGCAGACCCGCAAGCAGATCGCCCAGCTGCAAAGCGAGCTGGCCACGGCGCGGCGCGACCTTCGGCAACTGACCAAGAAGAGCACCCCGGCACCGGCGCAGCGCGACCCGGCGGCCGTCAAACAATCGCTCGAGCGCGAGATCGACGCGGCCGGCGCTTCGCGGCGCCCGCTGCCGGTCGACGGCTTTGCCGACACGCAGCCGTCGCTCGAGGGCACGCAGTACGGCAGCCTGCTGATCCAATAAGGACTGCCTGCGCCGCAGGGCCGCCCGAAGGCCCTGGTTCGCTGATGCGCTTCTTGAGGTGCCCGACTCGCCATACACTGCGTGGCGTTTTCGTTGCCACCACAGGAGAAGCGAGATGTTCGGACTCACCCCTCTCGGCGCGATTCACACCGCCATCAGCCTGGTCGCCCTCGTCGCCGGCATCGGCGCGCTGGCGCGCGACAAGGAAATCGTCGCGAAGTCGACGCTCGGCAAGACCTACATCTGGGCCACGGTGCTCACCTGCCTGACCGGCTTCGGCATCTTCCAGCACGGCGGCTTCGGCAAGCCGCATGCGCTGGGCGTGATCACGCTGCTGGTACTGGCGCTCGCGGTGTTCGCCGCCCGGACGACGCTGTTCGGCCGCGCCTCGCGCTACGTCGAGACGATCAGCTACACGATGACCTTCTTCTTCCACCTGGTGCCCGGCTTCACCGAAACCGGCACCCGGCTGCCGGCGGGCGCGCCGCTTTTCGCGAACCCTGATGATCCCGCGCTGCAGCGCGTGATCGGCGTCGTCTTCGTGCTGGTGCTGATCGGCATCGGCTTGCAGGTGCGGCGCTTGCGCGCCGCGGGCGCCACTGCCCCGTCGCTTGCCCGGACCGCCTGAGTGCGACCGCACGCGCCGCTCCCCGCCTATTACGGCAACGATGACGAGCATCGGGCGTTCCTGCGCCGGATCTTCGACGACACGGCAAGCGACTACGACCGCATCGAGCGTGTGCTCGCGTTCGGCTCGGGGCCGCTGTATCGGCGTTCGGCGCTGCGGCGCGCCGGCCTCGAGAGCGGCGCCCAGGTGCTCGATGTGGGCATCGGCACCGGGTTGGTCGCGCGCGAGGCGCTGGCGCTGATCGGCGGGCAAGGGCGCCTGGTCGGGGTCGACCCGAGCCCGGGCATGATGAACGAGGTTGCGCTGCCGGGCGTCGAGCTGATCTGCGGGCGCGCCGAGGCGCTGCCGCGCGAGGCGGCCAGCAGCGATTTCGTCAGCATGGGCTATGCGCTGCGCCACATCGACGACGTGGGCGCCGCGTTTGCCGAGTTCTTCCGCGTGCTGCGCCCGGGCGGGCGCGTGCTCGTGCTCGAGATCAGCAAGCCGGCCGGGCCGGTGGGCACCGCGCTGCTGAAGGCCTACATGCGGGCCGTCGTACCGGCGATCGCGCGACTCGTCGCCCGGCGGCGCAACACGGCCGAACTGTGGCGCTACTACTGGGACACGATCGAGGCGTGCATCGAGCCGGAGCAGGTGCTGGGCTTGCTGCGCGCGGCCGGTTTCGAGTCGGCGAAACGCCACGTCGAACTCGGCATCTTCTCCGAATACACGGCCGTCAAGCCGGGCTGACCGATGTGGCGCGTCGGCGCCTCGCAGCCGCTGCCGTCTACAGGCCGAGCCAGGTGCCGACGGCGAGCAGTGCCGCTTCGTCGTAACGCTCGAAGCCGGCGTACTTGGACGCCTCGAGCTTCTTCTTGCCTTCTTCGGTCGAGTCGAGGCTGGTGAGGTAGTCGCGCACCTTGTCGATCTGCTCCGGCGTGAGGTTCGGGCTCGCGATGATGTGCTTGATCGGCACCGGCTTGGACTGCACCAGCACCTTGCCGCCCTGGCCCTGCCAGTTCTTCACGATGCCGTTCGCGGCGGTCGCGCCGGCGCTCGTCAGGTTGTTCTCGACGGCGAACGGGATCGCGTCCTGGTAGCGCATGTAGCTGATGGCCATCGCCTTCGGATCGAGATTCGCGTCACGCAAGGTTGCGCGAACCATCCATGCGGTGATCGAGTCTTCGTCAGGCACGCCGATGCGCAGGCCCTTCAGCTCGCCCAGCGACTTGAGCGGCGAATCCTTCTTGACGAGGAAGCTTGCGCGGTACTGCTGGAAGCCCTTGGTCACGGCGACCAGCTTGTATTGCGAATCCCTGATCGCGACGATCGACAGATGCGCCGGGTGCACCATCGCGAGGTCGTACTGCTTGGCCGCAAGGCCCTTGCGCAGCGTTGGATAGTCGGCGATCGGCTCGACCGTGACCGGCTGCTTCAGCAGCTTCGACAGATCGCCGGCGATCGCGGCGTAGCGGGCGCGGATCTCGTCGTTCGGCACGCGGTACGACACGCCTTCGTTGATCGCAAAGACGATCGCGTTCGCCCAGCTCGTGGACATCAGCAGCAGTGCGGCGATAGAGATGCGAAGAAACATAGGAACTCCCACAGTCGGCGCACGATCGTAGGTCGGGGCCGCGGCCACAACACATGATGGCGGTCAAGCTTTTGCCGATTCCGCGTCACGCTTCCGTGTTGTTGTTGGCAAATGCCGCGAGTCATTGCGCCAGCCGCGTCAGCCGCCTTCGAAACGCCGGCGCGCCAGCGCGGCACCGGCGCCAAGCGCACGCAGTTTCGCCTCGGCGACGTCGCGGCGCATCGGTGCAAGGCCGCAGTTCGTGCAGGCGATCAGGTGCTCGCGCGGCACGAACTGCAGCGCGCGGCCGATCGTGTCGGCCACTTCCTCGGCAGTCTCGATCGCATCGCTCGCCACGTCGATCACGCCGACCATCACGTCCTTGCCCTTCAGCAAGGCCATCAACTCCGGCGGCACGTGCGAGTGGATGCACTCGAGGCTGACCTGGTCGATCGAGCTGGCCGCGAGTGCCGGGAACACCTTCTCGTACTGGCGCCACTCCTGGCCGAGCGTCTCTTTCCAGTCGAGGTTGGCGCGGATGCCGTAGCCGTAGCAGATGTGCACGGCGGTCGTGCAGGCGATGCCTTGCGCAGCACGTTCGAGCGCGCGCACCCCCCAGCGGGCGGCGTCGTCCATGTAGACGTTGAAGGCCGGCTCGTCGAACTGCACGATGTCGACGCCGTCGGCCTGCAGCGCCAGCGCCTCGGTGTTCAGCAGCTCGGCGAACGCGAACGCGAGCTTTTCGCGGTCGCCGTAGAAGCGGTCGGCCACGGTGTCGACGATCGTCATCGGCCCGGGCAGCGTGAACTTGATTCTGCGCGTCGTGTTCGCGCGCAGGAAGCGCGCTTCGCTCGCGTGAACCCGGCCGGTCAGCGCGAGCGGCGCAACGACCTGCGGCACCATCGCCTTGTAGCGGTCGTTGCGGATGCCCATCTCGACCTTGTGCTCGAAGTCGATGCCCGCCACCTTTTCGAGAAAGCCGTGCACGAAATGCTGGCGCGACTGCTCGCCGTCGCCGATCACGTCGAGCCCGGCGTCCTCCTGGGTCTTGATCCAAAGCAGCGTCGCGTCGAGCTTCGCCTGTGCGAGCTCTGGCCCGGACGATTTCCATTGCGGCCAGAGCTTCTCGGTCTCGGCCAGCCAGGCGGGTTTGGGCAGGCTGCCGGCGATCGCGGTTTCGAACATTTCAGCTACTCCTCTTCGGACCACCGAGCGGAGCGTTTCATCTCACGCGAGCTCAGTCTGCCGCTCGATCACGCGCGACACGATGCCGTATTCGATCGCCTCGGGCGCGCTCATCCAGAAGTCGCGTTCCATGTCTCTCGCGACGGTTTCGAACGGGCGGCCGGTCTGCTTTGCGATGACCCGCCCGATGCGCTCGCGCGTGCGAAGGATTTCCTTTGCCTGGATCGCGATGTCGGTGGCCTGGCCGCCCGCGCCGCCGGCAGGCTGGTGGATCATGAAGCGCGTGTTCGGCAGGCAGAAGCGGCGCTCTTTCGGCGGTGCGATGAAGATGTGGGTGCCCGCGCTTGCCACCCAGCCGGTGCCGATCATCGTGACCGGTGCACGCACGAAGCGGATCATGTCGTGGATCGCGTCGCCCGATTCGACGTGACCGCCAGGCGACGAGATCAGCATCGTGATCGGCGCGTCCGATTCCGTCGAGAGTGCGATCAGGCGCTGGCAGGTCACCTGGGCCAACTTGTCGGTGATTTCGCCGAAGACCAGCACGAAGCGCGACTTGAACGACAAGGTCTCTTCGATGCGCGATTCGCGCTCCTTGACGGCGGGGGTGTCTTGGGGTGTTTCGAGGCGTGAGGTCACGGTGAGTCTCCTGGAACAAGCCGCAAGGATAAGCGCCTCAGGTATGTCGTGCGCGCAGCGCACCGAAGACCATCGCAACCGCAAACACCCCGATCGCGCCGCCGGCGATCATCGGCGCGGTTCCGAGGCGCTCGGCCGCAGCGCCCGCGAGCGTGACACCGGCCGACTGGCCGAGGAAAAACGACGATGCGAACGAGGCGACCGCTGCGCCGCGTCGTTCCGGCGCCATCTGCGTCGCGTTGATCTGCAGCGTGTTGTGGAACATGTAGAAGCCGAGGCCGGCAACCAGGCAGCCGGGAATCGCCCACCACCAGGCCGGCCCGAGCCCGACCGCGAGCATCGCGAGGCCGAGCAGCGCGCCGCCGGCGCGCACCAGACCGACCTCGCCGAGCATTGGCACGAGCCGGCTCGACGTCGTCGCGAAGACCAGCCCGCCGAAGCCGTACAGCATCACGAGCGATCCGGCGAAGCTCAGCGCGATGCCGAAGGTTGCGTGCAGGTGGGCTGGAAAGAACGCGAACGGACCGTACAGCAACGCGCCCTCGAGAAACACGGTGACCAGGATCACGCGGGCCCAGCGGTGCTCGAGCACATGGCCGAAGTCGGCTGCGATGCGCCGCACGGCAGAGCCCGAACCGGGCTGCATGCGCCGCGCGTATTCCGGCAGGCGCCGGTTCAGCGCGAACAGCGTCGCGCTGATCGCGACCAGCATTGCCGCAATCACGAAGTAGGGCGCGCGCCAGCTCAGGTGGTCGGCCGTAAAGCCGCCGAACCAGACACCGCCTGCGAGGCCGACGATCTGTCCGATCAGGAAGCGTGCGAGCACCGGCTGGCGGTGCTCGTAGTCGATCACGTCGCCGATCCACGCCATCGAGAGCGGGATGATCGCCGCCGCCGTTGCGCCGGCCAGCACGCGTGCGACAAGCAGCGACTCGAAGTTCCAGGCCAGCGCGCACAGCAGCGTGGCGCCCGCGCACGCGAGGCTCGCGCAGGCGATCACGCGGTACTTGCCGAAGCGGTCGCCGAGCGGGCCGAACAGCAGCTGCGCGAGGCCGTAGGCGATCGAGAAGAAGCTGATCACGTGGGCGGCGGTGCCGAGCGACACCGAGAACTCCTTGACCAGGCGCGGCAGCAACGCGTCGTTGACGCGCAGCGAAACGCCGCTGCCGAATGCGGCGAGGGAGAGGCAAACGATCGCGCCGGCCGGGATTGCTGCGTTGGCTTCGTGCGCCGGCGACGCCTCGGGCGGCGCGCTCAGCGCAGGGCCTCGCGCACGAAGTCGAGCCGGTCCTGACCGAAGAACATCTGGTCGCCGACGAACATCGTGGGCGCGCCGAACACGCCGCGCCGGATCGCGTCATCGGTGTTGTGGCGCAGGATGTCCTTGACCTCCGGATCGGCCGCCAGGGCGACCATCTCCGCCGGGTCGAAGCCGGCTGCGTGCAGGGTTGCGCCGAGCTCGGCCGGGTCGTTCAGGTTGCGCGGGTGGACCCACATCGCGTCGAACACGGCGCGCAGGTAGTCGGCGAGCCGATGGTGCATGCGCAGCTGCACGCCGACCGCGCCGCGCATCAGCATCAGCGTGTTGATCGGAAAGTGCGGGTTGTGCCTGTACGGCACCTGGTAGCGCTGCGCGAAGCGTTCGATGTCGACGTTCATGTAGAGGCCCTTGGCGGGCACGTTGGCCGGCGATGCGTTGCCGGTGGCCTGGAACACGCCGCCCAGCAGCATCGGCTTGCAGATCAGCTCGGCATCGGCCTCGGCGGCGATACGCGGGAGCTGTGTCCACGCGAGGTAGGTGGTCGGGCTGCCAACGTCGAAGAAGAATTCCACGAACTTGGTCATGATGCGGCCTGCGCCCAGCGCTGGTGACGTCCGGACGGGAAGCATACCCACTTCGAGGAGATGACGCATGACAAACCCTGATGGCGCGAATGACGTGCGCGGCCCGGTGGCACTGGTGATCGGGGCCGGCGACGCGACCGGCGGCGCGATCGCCAAGCGCTTCGCGCGCGAGGGCATGGTCGCGTGCGTGACGCGGCGCAGCGCCGACAAGCTGGCGCCGCTGGTCGACGAGATCCGCGCCGCCGGCGGTGCCGCGCGCGGTTTTGCGTCAGATGCCCGGAAGGAAGAGGACGTGATCGCGCTGGTCGAGCA
>Ga0307516_10010400_pt1 | contig 10231 bp, 3 predicted proteins | sample 19_EM_MG_FD_203310 | JGI IMG/M metagenome (GOLD analysis project Ga0307516, IMG submission 203310) | Populus trichocarpa ectomycorrhiza microbial communities from riparian zone in the Pacific Northwest, United States - 19_EM | ecosystem: Host-associated > Plants > Roots > Unclassified | place...
AAACAAATAATGACATAAGCAAGAGTCAGTCAAGTAATATATGGCATCAAAATACATAAACATCTATTTTTACTTCCTCCAGAGGTACAGAGTATAGAAGTTTACTTGGCCACCCTTTTGTCTAAAAATTCTAGCTACGAGCTTCATTGTTAATTTTGTTGAACTGGAAGAACCTTTCATTTATGGCTATGTTCCAAGATATTTAAATGAATTAGTTGCAAACTAGGGGAGTCTCTGTGAAAACATTACAATAGCATTTACTCTGAGCAAGAGCATTTTTATGCATTTATACATTCAATTTATGAAAATGCAATGAGTTAACCTTATCTCACACTGTAATATATACTCTACAGTATTCATTGGCCACTGCAAGTGCCAGGAGTAGCTGTCTATATGATTATGAATGTAGAGAGGTCAACAAAACATTCAACTTTATGCTGAGAAACTAGGAAACCATACACCATTGTGGCTAATTGATTTTTTTCTGCTGCTTTTCTACTTTAAGATCACTATCATTTCAACATTGTAGAAGTTGTCACACGTGCCCGCGCGGCATCGGTGGCGGTGAATTTCATTCATTGTTTCGTTCTTGGGAGTCGCCATTTAGTATTTGATTCAAGGTCACTAGAAAATCCAGATGTACTGATCTTGTCAGAAATTCACGGGTAAAGAACTAGTTGTGACTCGTGAAGATATTAGTACCCTAACGCACCCTACCTGATGTAAACTGTTTTGCAGCTTAATGCAGTTTAAAGGTTTCGCATTTATTGAAACATGTATGCTCATAACAATAGATTAACCTTGAAATTTAAAGCGGAACAAGCTTCATGCAGCCATCCAAGAGGTCATCATCAAAAGAAGAGATTAGACAAGAAATTCTAACAAAAATTACTTCCCAGCACTTTATGTTCCCTCAAGTTTGCTTCTTGTGAGAAACACATGAAAGGATGGAAAAAAAAAAGAGGTGTGTGATACTTGAGGTTGCCTCATGGCAATCTACTGATTTTAATTAACCTTTCGCCCTTCTCCTTTTCTTTCATATAAATAAAAAATTTATATTTTGCAGCACTTGCACATATTAGAAAACAAATACTTACATTTTGTCGACTATTCTTTTCCGTGAGTCAGGCTGCAATTGAATTCTCCAATCACCCGTATCCATGACAGGTTCTCCGCCTGGGACAGTTGGGCCAACCAAAAAGAAAAAAAAATCATATTGCAAGTAAAAATAGACCCTAAAAAAAAAGTCAGGAACAACAAGAAGAGTAAAAGCACATCAAGATCATGAAAAATGGAATATCAGTTTATTCAGACTTCAATAGATTTATAAAGAACTTACGTCTAATATCATGATCTTCATGGTGCAGGGAGCAAATAGTTACTTCTAAGCAAATACTTACTGTTCTTGGTATTTATGTATATATTTACGTCTAAACCAAAGAAGCATTCCCTTCTAAGCAAATACTTACTGTCAAACCCCCCTCCCCTTCCCCTCTTGTTCTTGTTATTTATGTATTTATTTACTTCTCTGAAAGAAAAAATATTGTAGGGAGCAAATAGTGTAAATAGAAAGAGGAAAATACCACATTCCCAAAAGAATAAAGAAATAAGAAGAAAACAAAACAAAACTAATCAGATTGAACCCATGAGTTATGGTTTTAAAATCTGATATAGCTAAAAAATTCTAGAAAAAAATACATATAACGGAAAAAAGAAGAAGAAGAAAAGAATCGAAAGACATCATTTTACAGTAGGCATTCAAGATAATATTTGAGTGTGCTTGTCTTCCTGAGTTGAATCAAACTGGAGTTAGTATTATATATTTAATATAGTAAAAAGAATTTAAACTTGTGTTATTATATATAATAAAAAAAAAACTACAACATTTTGATAATAAAAAAAAACAGTTCGAAATTAAAACAGTAGAATCGGCTGGTTGCGCCTTTCTTAGAGTTGCGTTCATGAGCAGCGATTTCATCGATCCGATTATATATCTTTTTAATTTACTTATTAAAATTGAATTTATCTCTCTGGATAAGAATTCCAGTTAAATAAATGAAAACACAGACGTAAATTTTAAAAATAAAAAATATGATAGAAAAGGAAGCACCTGGTGGAGATTTGAAGCCTTATTGGTTGAGGCGGCGGCGGAGGCGGCGGCTTCCTAGGGCGGAGGAGGGAAAGAGAGAGAGCTCAAGTGGGGAGAGGTGAAGAATGTCGGACCAAAGTGAACAGAGCTTGACAAATGACTTTATTCTTTTCCAAATTCGCTAACAAACTAAAACAATTGTATTCTGGTGCTGCTTCACTGTTCATAACTAACAAACTAAAAAAAAAACTAAAAGAATTATAATTATATATATATAAAAAAAAAACTAAGAGTGCTCATTAAAACACGGTGCACTATGTGTGTTGAATCTTGTGGATTCACAGTCACTACCGCGCTCCGTCTCTGTTTTCGCGTTTCTTCTCGCGTGGTGGGTGTTGCCGCGCTTTCTTCTCGGCTGCTGAGGCTCTCTGACGTCTTTTCATCAACTTTGTCTGGTGCATGTTCAGATTGAGACCTTTTGGCTGGTGCTAGGCGCGCGAGGAGATGTCAGCCGACGGGTAATCACCTGCATCGACTGGGATGGCTTCATTGAAGATGTCCTCTTGGTCTGTGGCGGGCCTTCTCATTAACTGAGACAATTCTAACTTGTTTTTGTTAATGAATTTTTTTTTTGTTTTCTAACTGAGACAATTCTAACTTCTCATAAACTCTTTTCTATTATATTTTTTTATCAAATTTTTTATAGAAAATATCATATAAATTCTGGTTCACTTTTAGTCTTGGTTGTAATATCAAAATAAAATATTGAATAAATCACGAAATAATATTGCAATTACACTGTTAATACTAAAAAGCAGAAAATAAATTGTTTTAAAACTAAAGAATTGATTGTTATCTCAATCTAATTTTTATTTTCGTTATTGATTTATATATATGTTTTATGTTATGTGGAAACTTAATGATTATAGTAAAAATGAACAATAATTTTATGAACTATTTAAGGTGTTCTAACAATCTTAAAACAATTTATTTTCTAAAATATTTGTTATATATATATATGATGATCATGTTATATATGGAATGGATAATCTATCAAGAACAAATTGATTATATGTTGACATGGATTAAAAAAAATAGTTTAATTTTAGTAGGAAAAGTAAAGTGTATATATCTTCTGTTAAATTCCATGACTATGTTAAATTCCTTGTCGTTTGTTATTTGTGTACTTGTTGCAATGATTGTACGGGGAAATAAATTTTATGTTGCATGGTATTTTCCTTTGTTGTTGTGTTGATATGAAAAAAAAAAATTAGGGAAAAAAAGTTGCATTAATATAAATAAAATCCGAAAGATACAATTAAATTTTTAAAGGCTCAACGTGAATACCAAAGCATAAGAGAAAGAAAAGATTGGGAGGGAAAAAAAACCTTTACCGCCGCCAAACCACCGCAAATATGACAACACACGCCACACCATTAACTACACCTTCACATTACATGTTGGACTATCACACGTCTCCTTCATGTGCTGACACGTGCTATGCACATGTCAGCCTTTTTATTGATTTATTAATATTTCAATACTTTAAATTACTAAATCGCTCCTAAGAGCATCTCAATATTACAAAAAATAAGCTATATTGCAAGGATGAAAACGTTATCCCAAGCCAACTTTAGATTTTTTTTATTCTAAGGTTAACTTTATCATTTTACAGTACACAAAACATGAAAAAGACTAAAAAATGCCTCTTGTCAAGGTTAATATTTTTGAACTCTCAAAGATATTAACGTCATTTTACTATGCAAATAAAATAGAATAGACAAAATAGATCAATTGTTTTTTTGCTTGCGAGGGCAACAATGTAGTTTTAGTGTGTGAAAAAGGAGTAAACCTATTAAATTATCCCTAATCAATTTACAAATAACCTTTAAATCACTTGAAAAAGATAACTTTACCTCGGTAGCAAGTCAATTGTTTTGTGTAAGGAAGGGCAAAAGGTAAATATATTGTGCTAATCCACGATATTTTACCTCACAGTCTATAATGAATCACTTGAATCATTGATCTCTTTTAAGGGTTTTTTATATATAATTCTATTTTTTTTTTGTTCATGTTTAGATTTTTAGCATGCATTGAATCACTTGAATCATTGATCTCTTTTAAGGGTTTTTTATATATAATTCTTTTTTTTTTTTTGTTCATGTTTAGATTTTTAGTATGCATTTTCAAACCAAATCTCTCTCTTCTCTTGAACGCATATAATTGTTTTTAAAATATATTTTTTTCACATTTGACAATGCTTTTGCGTTAAAAGAATTAGGATAGCCGGTAATGTGGGCCACTTGTCTAGTTAGGTACTATAATAGTGTTTCATTTTTATATGAATAGTGAAACACTTTATTTTTAAAATTTATTTCTTTCTTTTTTATTTGGTTTTTTTTTTTACAAATTAGTCCTTATTTTTTATATAATTCTTTTTTTGGCCTCATTATATGAGATAAAGTTTTCAATTTAATTAGAAATGAACTACTATACTAAAAAGTTATGCTTCTCTTTATATATATATATATATATATTTTAAGTGGTCCTTATATTTTTTTCACTTCTTGATTTAGTGTTTTTTTTCATTCTATTTCCTTTTATTTTTTTACAAATCGGTCTTTAGACATTTTCTTCCCTTTTTTATTTAACTTTTTTTTCGGTCTAATTGTATGAGATAAAGATTTTAATTTAATTAAAAAATTAGGGTTTTCCCTCTTACTTCACTATTCATATCCTCTCCTTTTAAAAAAAATAATAATCTATTTTCTAATTTTTTCTTCTTTCGATTGAATGATTTTTGTTGTTTTTTTTTTCTTTCAATTTCACTTTAATATTTTGTTGATTTTGAATTGATCATCTTAATTTGTTTTTGTTTCCTTTATATGTGGTTATCATAGTCTTAAACAGACATCTTTAAATTTGTTTAGTGTTTAATTTTGTAAGTGTCTATTTTAGTTATCACATCATTATATAAAAAATAGTTTTTATACCTAGTGGAGTTCATGATCTGGGTTATGCATTTGACAAGTTAAACTGCGAAGCTCGAGTTGATCTAGTATATCATCATCTCAATGTTAAAAAAAAAGATGTCATCTTGATTTTGTTTTCTTAAAATTCAAACCATGTTTTTATTGGTCATTTGAGTTGCCTTAATTTGCACATGTCAAGCCAACTAGGTCATGTACAGACAGCTCCCTTGCGAATTAATTTTAAACCTATGTTAGGTAAGAAATTAAGTTGAGAGGTTCAAGGTTGTCAACAGGATCAGGTTTAATAACAATGTCATATTGTTCTTTTTGTTTTTAAACTCTACCTTCCAATTTTTTCTTTCTTTCAATTGAATTTTTTTGGCTTTTTTTTATTTCATCATTTAACATTTTGTTGATTTTAAATTAGTCTTGTTTCGGTTTGCTTTCTATAATATTATTGCAGTCTTAAACAAATATCCTAACATTTGGTTGGTGCTCAATTTTACGAGCATCTATTTTTGTTATAATATCATTAAGTAAAAAATAATTAAAAAAAATTAAAGTTGTTAAACCAGGTGGAGTCCATTATTCAAGCCGTGGGTTTGGAGAGTTAAGTCACGAAACCTTTGATTTAATATGTCATCATATCAATATTAAAAAAAGATGTCATTTTAAAATTTTAGTTTGGACCTACCATGTTGACTGGATCATGTTAGAATAACTTTCACATTAGTTAATTTTAAACTTGATATAGATAGAGTTAAGAAGAATTTAAAATTAATCCACTAGATCGAGCTAGTTTCTTAAGCCTAGATGATTTTTTTATGTTGCACAAAACATAAACTAGTTCCTTCCACAATATTCCACAATATTTATAGCATAATGTAAAAGTACTGGGATTAGTTTTAAGATCTAGTTATCATCAGCAAACAAAAAGCTATTATACTGTTCAGTGTCTCACTGTAGAAATGGCACTTTGTAATTCCAGGGAAGTTTAATGTTATTTATGTGGAAAGAGCACTTTGTGGTGGTTCTAGGAAGATAAAAAGTTAAATGTTATTTCAGTGATTAGTGTCCCACTTTGAATTTTCCATGTTGAATTTTATTGTATATTCTTTTCATAGATTTTTTGCTTGACTTAATATTCAATAAGTATGTTAATTAAGTATGCATCCAATATAATTTTAGTTTGTTGTAAAAATAGATACATGAATGACTTTTATTTAATAAACTTGATTACATTCATAAACTTGTTTTATTTAAATAAATACACAAAATAATGATAATTCACAATTTGATGATTAGATAATATTTGTATAATAAGAATACATGATACATGTATAAAGTTCAATGTTTTTGAAAAAAAATACCTTGATAAACTTTTTTTATTGATTAATGTGTAAATTTATTTAATAAATAATATCTTCATTAATTAATAAATTTCATGTTCCCAATGATATTAATTTATAGATGTTTAACTGTATATTGTATTAATTTTTAAAATAGTATATAAATTTTACATGATAAAATTAAAAACACTTAATTCCATATAAGAAAAATATTTATTTTTTTAAACCATAATACAAAAATACTAACATGTATATTCAAGACTATCTCTAATTAGGCAGGATGCTAACTCGTTAATATAATCCCTATAATATAAGCTAATCCCTTTTTCCAACATATGACAATTTATACATGTAATTGTTATTTTGTTGGCTTGAATTAGTGAAGATTTTTTTATAGTTAGTAAAAAAATAATTTAGCTAAGATAGAAGTTTATCAAGATTAGTTAACATTATCTTCTTTGTAATATTTGATTAATTTAGAATATTTAAGAGATAAATTCAGATAAAGTAGAAAAAGTTATTTGAAGATAACTTTATCAATATTTTTGTAAAACATGTTAGCAATCTGTTACCTACCAACGTTACAGACTAGGAAACTTGAAGATTATCCTTATCTTTATCATATAAGATATGTATATAAGAAAGGTTAAGTTTAAATATAGGAGCGGGTTATATGTTTCAGATGAGAGTTTTATAACATAAAAACATCAATTACATTGAAGTAAGTGCCAACCAACTAAGGAGTTTACTCAGAATTTCGCAAAACATACTCTTGACACACGATGAGGGTGTAGGAAATTATCGAAGAGAATTGGTCCATGAAGAGTTGGAGAGCCTACAAACTTCTAGAGATAGTTTTTGTGTGAACTGTTAGCAACTAGAGGTTTCGATTAGGATGACAATAGTTTGAAGATTGTCAAATTTACTAACAAGCTATTGAGTTAGGAAACATAACATGGCTTGCTATCTCATCAGGCAAGGTAGTACGGATATAAAGGGTTGTGTTCAGAGATACTCCTCTTGTAATTATTTAAATTAATAAAAAAATGTTTATCCTAGTAGACTGTTGAATGACCTGAAGTGCTGACAACCAAGAGAGAAAGAAGAATCAATTATATCCAAGTAACAACAAATCTGAAGTGAAAATTCATGCGGACCCAAATTTTAATATTTTTCTTGTTTTCTAAATCAAAATAGAAAAGGCATTAAAGTAATGAACAAACACAACACCAGAAGTTGAAACACAAAATCGCCACATACTAATTGCTTCAACCTCACAAGGACTCTGATCTACAACAATTTCTCTCATCCTTTGGATTTCCAATAAACTTTTTCCAGTTTTTTTAAGAAAAAGAAAACAAAACAATGCAAGGAAATCAACTCACAGGCCACAAACGAGACTGAGAAGCCCCTACAAAATGAATCTAGGCATAGGCAATGAAAGACCAATAATTCATGCACAGTGGAAGAAAAGAGAAGGTAACAACAGAAGCACCATCATCAACAGCCAAGCAACAAAGACCATAATCACACAGAAGTAAAAAAAAAATATATATAGCATGATCAAAAGGTAAGCAAATAACAATGTGAAGAACATATAAAGAAGTGCAATCAAACTAACAGGGGACAAAAAATAAACTTAGAGGGCAACAATGGAAGCTAAAAACAGGGGGAAAAGGAAGCAACGAATAGACCAAGAAAAAATGTAAGACAATTCTAAGGACAGAACCAAAAGATATGACCTGTTCAATAGTCCACCAAATCCTGATGAGAAAGAAGGTGAGAAAACAGGGACAGAAGCTGCAAAAACCAACACAAAAGGCCAACAAGGCCCGACATGAGTTGCCAATAGAAGTAAAAAAATCCATAACTACCAAAAAAAACTGAAACCAAATGAAAAATCAACAGGAAGAGACACTCATCTTGTTCCATTCAGTCAGGCAACTAACCTAATGAAGAAATACCAAGGGAGAACCAAACATAACAACAGTCCTAAACTAAATAGGAGTTAACTTCAACTCAACAGAATAACCTCTCCCAATGTTGGGAAGAAACCCAAGGTGAGGCCAAGTGGGTTTATGCATTAAATACATAATGATGTTGTTGTCCCAATCATAGAAAGAAGTAGCCACCACATTAACTCAATTTAGAAAAGAAGCTGAGTCAGACTCAGGGATCACCTCTCCCCCAAAGCTTAGCAATCCACAAAAGCTGGAAATTACAACCACCTCCCATGAGCGCCAAAGTCGACAATGATCGAGGGAGAAAACAGCTTGACAAATCCACACAAGCTCAGCCATCCTTCCAGACCCAAAAGCAAGCACATGGTTGGCAAGCTACAGAGCAGCCAATAACCCGCGCTAATTAGACAGAAACAAATCAACAACGACACCAATAAAAATCAAAGAAGACATGTAAGCCACGCCCAGAAGTGGACCATCGACACCTAAAATGAGAAACAAATGAAGAACTGTTCTAATCCACATGAAGTACAATATGGATGAACAATGATACTGTCACACCTCTTTTTTTGTGTAATGAACATTCAACTAAAACTCAAAACCACTGGCAGAATGACATAATGAATACGACGAAAACCAAAAGGCAATGAAAAGAGAAAGAACCTGGGAAAGAAGAACATCCACTAAGGAATGAAAAGCTCCAGCAAACCAACCCAAAAAAGATTCTGCAGATAGTGATAACACAACACAAACCTACATTAAAAGAAAAGAAACTAATAAATCACGAAGATAAACTCAATGAAATCAACAGAAAAAAAATAAAAAACAAAAGCAAGTTAATCAAAATAAAGGAAGAGGAGCTCTAGAAAAATGAGCACCAATGGTAGAAAACCATATGAACAGAAAAGAAAGCCAAAAAAACCCAAGAGAGAGGCATGAAAGAAAACCAAGACAAAATGCAAATGAATCTATCTACTCCAACCCACAAAAATATGTGAAAGCATGGGAAACCCAAGGATAAGAGAAGAAGCAATGGAGGAAAAAAAAGAAGACTACACTGATGGGCGTAGCAACAAATGGCCAAAGAGTGATGCCCAGACTTGAATGGAAAAGAAAACAAGAAATGAAGAGCTAATTGGAAATTCAAGACCCAGCCTCAAGAAAAGTCCTTGCGACAAAGACTCTCAAGAACTGATATGCCATCACTAAAAAAGAAAAAACCAAAAACACCCCCAGCAAAAGGGCATGACATGAACTGAGATAGCGACGTTACAAACCAGAAGATGAAGTCTTGGCTGCAAACTAAAACTGAATTAGGGAAATAACCGAATTCTAGTTGGAATAAAAGGAGAACATAGTCTGACAAAAGCAAAAACATATGCTGGGAGTGGAAAGGATTGTCTCAAACAAACTAAGTTATTCTTTTTTTTTTTTTTTTGCTAGAAAATAGTTTTTTTTTTTAAATGAATTCTGAGAAAATAAATTCTGAGAAAGTGAATTATTTTCTGATGTTTGGTAGTGTAATAAAAAATAAATTAGAAAATATTTTTCAGTGTTTGGTTATGTCATAGAAAATGAGTTAAAAAATAACTTATTAATGTTTTATTTTTTTCAAGTTTATTAAAATAATGACAAACAAATCTTACAAATTAAAAAGTTGAATAAGAGTTAAATTGAAAAAAAATATAATTTCATAAATTATCTTAAATAATCAAAATAATAGAGATCAAATCTAAAAAATTAAAAGATGAAGAAATTAAAATAATAATAATTAATATTTCATAAATTATTTCAAATAAAATAAGTAACAATCAAAAGAATGAGGACCAAATTTGATAGATAAAAAATTTCAATTAAAAA
>Ga0307516_10010401_pt1 | contig 10230 bp, 12 predicted proteins | sample 19_EM_MG_FD_203310 | JGI IMG/M metagenome (GOLD analysis project Ga0307516, IMG submission 203310) | Populus trichocarpa ectomycorrhiza microbial communities from riparian zone in the Pacific Northwest, United States - 19_EM | ecosystem: Host-associated > Plants > Roots > Unclassified | place...
TCTAGGCGAGTTTTATGTTTGTATCTTACTTGGATTCTACTTGTGTAGTTCTCGTAGGTCGAGAGACGCCAGCGGGTGTGCGTCGGATGGAGCCGCCAGGCTCCATCTTTCCTGACCGTGGTGGTTCAGGTCCAAGGTTTTTGCAGAACATCGTAGCGAACAAACAAGCAATTGATCTAAATTTACTATGCGTCGCTCTCACCTGATCCTCACCATGATGGCAGACTTGTGCCCAGTGCATACAATCACTGAAACTTCTGGGATCTGACAGAAGTCGGGTCTATTTGCATGTACCATGGCGCGACCCTGGACCAGCTGGGGACTCACAATCGGGATCCACTTGCCTCCTATGTACTGGGAAGTCTTCTGCAGCTACTACTTATTGCCGCCGCACGTATCAGCCAATGGGAGCGATACCCAGCATCTATCTCGTGTTCCGCAGCCTGGACCGTGAGTATCCTCTACAAATTTAGACCTCCTTTTAAATACCGCCAATGTCACTTTTCAGATCGATCCTTCCACTTCTCCCGTCATGTCGCTGGAGACAGAGAAAGAAATCGCAAGGTTTCCTTCAGATCCCAAATCCGAAGTTCTTGATATCAGAGGCCAGGACCTCGATAACATATCTCCACCACTGCAGCTTAGCGAAGCTGAGGAGAAGAAGCTGTGGCGCAAGATCGATCTGAGGCTCCTTCCCATCTTGACTCTCTTATATCTGCTGTCCTTCATGGATAGAGGTAACGTCCCTGTTCGTCTCGATTGGGCCGGTCGAGTATCTGAAGATGGTGCAACCTCATAGGAAATATCGGTATATACCATCCATGTTATACGTTATCTACAGGAATTGTCGAGCTGAAATAATTGGGCCGAAGGAAATGCCAAATTACAGGGCCTGGAGACGCAACTTCATCTCACGGGAAACCGATACAACATTGCTATTGTAACTATTTTTCTTTATCAATACCCTAAACAATCTAAAAATATCCTCTAGACGTCAACTGTTATTGTATGTCACATCATGCCCTATCTTACCCGAATTAATATTCAACGGTGACTGGTACAGCCTTATTGTCTATGTGAACTCCCAGCAAAGTGTTTCGTATTTTGGGATGTGGTAATTTCATCAAAGCTAACTCTCTATCTAGTCTCGTCCTCAAGAAATTTCGGCCATCGCGGTATGTATCCATGTATCCATGGAATCAGTCGGTCATACTACTTACGTTCCTGCCTTGTAGCTGGCTTCCCGGAATCACGGTATGCTATGCGCCGCTTTGATGTATGAATTTACTGCTAACCTTTTCGCAGTTGCTGTGGGGAACCGTCATGTACGTTTTAGTTGAAAGAAAAGTCGGGCGGGAAGTTGACAATTCCTATCAGGACACTAATGGGTTTGGTCCAGAAGTATGCCAGTACTTACATGTGCCGTGATAAAGCTTTCATCATGACACTCCCCCAGCTATCATCAGCTTCTTGTTACTCGTGCTTTGCTCGGAATAGCCGAAGCTGGTCTATTCCCTGGCGTTGTTTATTAGTATGTCAACATCAGCTATACTCTTTACCGCTCCGAGTCGATGTTAAGGACTCTTACAGCCTATCCATTTGGTACCCGCGATATATGCTCCAGTTTCGAATTGGTCTCTTCTTTGGAGCTGCATCCATGGCTGGCGCCTTTTCAGGCTTCCTTGCATACGGTATCAGTTTTATGAATGGCATTCAGGGTCTCGAGGCTTGGTCTTGGATCTTTGTACGTTCGAACCAGGGTTGCTCCTATCATGACAACAGAAACTGTCCCAGATTCTGGAAGGAACCATCACCGTCGGAGCATCTATAATTGCGGTTTTCGGTAAACTGTTGTTCTGTGGACGCCTTTTGAATGTCATTTTTCTATTCCATTCCTAGTTATGGTTGATTTTCCAGCAACCGCCACATTCCTTACACCCGAGGAGCGTGCGTACGTGATTTGGAGGAAGAGTGAGCTGCTGATATTTTTTCATCACCTCTTGTACTTAATCATTGCACATTCAGAGTATGATAACTCATCCGTGGGCGAAGAAGAGGAGTTTGAAATGCGCCATTTGACGGCTGCAATTACTGATTGGCAGGTATGTCCGTGCGTTTTGCGATTGGGTTTACTCGCGGCCTTACATAGTGTCCTAGATCTATGTGCACATCCTGGTATATATGTCGATTATCGCTCCTCGTGAGTCAGGTCCTATCTACCTAGTGCCGCTTTCTACATTGCTTTTCAGTGTCCGGCATTACATACTTTCTACCGTCCGTATTAAGAAATGCTCTGTTTAATGAATCACTTATTTTATGCTTGCAGGTCGATCATCCACTCGTTCGTAGAAAGATCACCCTGATATCATGCTGTTCTAACTCACCTTCCTGTTTAGATTCGGTTATCCCGCCGCTATCAGTCAACTCCTCAGCGCTCCTCCCTATATTTGTGCAAGTACGTTACTTTTCCCTACCGATCTCCCCGCTGGTATCTGATGTACCAGCGTGCAGCCCTTGTACTATATGGTTTTGCCCACTTTTCCGATAAACTGAGGATGCGGTCGCCGTTCATTTTGGCGGGGTTGGCGATGTGTCTCATCGGCTTCTCGATCAACCTTTCAAAGGCCCCTAACGGAGTGAAGTATTTTGGGACATTTTTCTGCACCACGGGTTCCTATGCTGTGTTCCCTGGTGTTGTCACCTGGTCGTTATCTTCGTTGTCTTCTGTATTTTCCCGGACTCAATATTTCGCAGGTTGGGGAATAACCTTTCTGGTCATTACAAACGTGGGATTGGAATGGCCCTTCAAATTGGAATCGGAAACTTCAGTAGCGCAATGGCGTGCAATTTCTACCGATCTCGGGACGCTCCCCGTTATATCTTGGGCCGTAAGTGCGATGATAAGCTCTCGACTTCCCGTTGATTTGTGAGATAGATTCTCTGGAGCTGATGTTTGTTGCCATTGGATTTATTGTGGTCCCTATCGTTGTTCTCTCTTATGTCCGAATCAATGGCAAGCGAGATGCTGCCGAAAAGCTTGCACTGGAGGATGGGGGGCCGGCGAAATATACCATGCGGGAAGTGCAGATGATGGGGGACCGGGCGCCAGACTTCAGATACACAATTTAAAGAATTCTTCAAGCCAGAACGACGTCCAATGTAATAGTCCACCGCTTTTTCTAGTAAGTCCGCGCTATCCCATGTAGCGGTTCCAGTACACAATAGTTGCTGAGAAAACCACAAATTCTGAGGCTTCGGTGTCGGACTCAAGCGCTATCACCAGCACAAGAAGTGACCAGTGAGGGTTTGTCGAGAAGGTCAGGAGGTTGCAATAACAAGCTGAGGAAGTCATCCAAAGGTTCTCAAGGAGTTCTTCACTAGGTTTAGCCTGCGACAATCATCACAAATACAGTGAATGTGAGTGCAAATGGAAGCGGAAGTCTATGAATGGCTCGTAGTCAATCATATCATAATAAACGATCGAATCCCGGAGGATTGAGATCAAAGAACTCAACGAAGACGCTAGGATGTAGGAGTCGTTTGATCACTAAAACATCCCACTGAAGGCACCGCCTTGGAAGGGAGAAGGAACCAGAGGACTCGGAGGTGGGGAGACTCTGTCCCTGAGCGTGAAGTAAGAACGTGTACATACCATGAGTTGATATTGGCAGGACAAGGGCGAATTAGGTGTGTGTTAGGCTCCAAGTCCCCATATCTTCGAAATCCCCAATGGTCCCAAAGGTCTGAGTGTCCCAGTTGCTCGCCGAGAACTCTCGGAAGCATTCGACTTTAGTAGAACATCCGTTTCTTTTGTCCCATCATCTTCACCTAGCGTCAGCACCAACCCGTCCCAAAAGTCACTGACAGTGCTGTACCTACCAGGACTTGGCCATGAGGAAGCTCGATGGTCCGAATATATTGATTTTTACTTGAGGACATTGCATCGGACGTACCGAACGAAGTACAGTCTGGTTCTCTTTGCCGAATACGTCATAGCACTACGCGACGGATGATATATGATAAGTAGATTGGATGCGGTCTGGTGGTTCTGAGATCGGACTGCGGCCCATCCCGCGAAGCACCCATCGTGCGCAGAATATCCTGCCATAACTTGAAAGTTACGTATCATTGATCAACAATATTGCATCAATTGTGAAGCGTGTACCTGTGACTTGTTCAAGTACGTACTTGTCCAGAACCGTGGCCTACCATGTTCTGACAAGAGTAGTGAGCGCTGGAAGGGCACAGCCACAAGGTCCTGTTTGTACGTCCTCCTGAGTCAGTACTTACTACAGAGTGAGTGGTTCATCGATTAGCTATCCGAACGTCTTCTGCTGCTGTCTTCGCAACGTCGCGGATATGGTGCAAAGATCTACCAGCCTCATTCTCGCTATTGCACACGTCGCCTTTTGCGGAAAACCGAGCTTAACGTTCGTTGGATCTCAAGACTAACAACTCTGAATTAGGACTGGGGATGCCGACAATTATTCGACCCCATTAAAGAGAGTCTCGAAATACCCCCGAGTCGTCCATAGGAAACATGCCTGGTATCAGTATGTCATCTCTTCCTCGTGTCGTCATTCAATGTTAGTAATAGAATTCCTGACAACAACAGATATTGCAAATTACGCCCAAGTGTCGGCCTTCAGTCGATCAGAAGACAGGATCACCGCATATGCACATATTCAGCAAGAGATCCAGACTTTGGAAGCAGCCATACGAGCTCTGAAAGTCCTCCATAACAGCTTAAGCTCCATCTCCCGCCTCCCAGCAGAGCTCCTCTCCCGGATATTCGTACTCCTTGTGCGTAGTGAAGATACCATGTCTGTTAAACGGAAGCCCCATTGGGTTGGGGTATCCCATGTCTGTTCGCAGTGGCGTCACATCGCACTCGAATGTCCGAGGCTTTGGAGCCACATTCGATACTCTCTTTGTCCTCGCTGGGCAATGGAGATGTTGGAACGTTCGAAAATGGCCCCCATAACAGTCGAGGATCGTGCAGCCTGGGGATCTTGTGCCGCGTCTGCTGGGAATAATGCTGTCGTGGCGGTTTTGAAGCAATTGGCGCGGATTGAACATCTCACACTTCAAGTTCAAGAATGGCCCAAACTCACAGAGCTCTTTTCAAGCCTTTCTGGAGCCGCTCCACTTCTGCATACGTTTCAGATTACTTCGGATGATTCCCTGGGCATGCTCCCAGAAACCATATTCTCGGGACCTGGTGGAGCACCTCAGTTGCGCTGCCTTTCTCTGGACGGGTGCAGTGTCCACTGGAAATCCGATTTTCTGTGCTCTCTGACTCACTTAACGTCTTTGCATATATAGCTAACCAGTACGTAGATACATGGTTGTAGCAAGGGTGTAGATGTGTGAGGAAGGAAGATGTGACTTGTATGAGTATTGGGCGAAAGCCCGAAGGGCTTTCCAGCCTGGGGAGGAACGAGGTGAGCTGCGATTCCCATGTGGTTAGGAGCTTCGCGACGCGTCAAACGCGTCTCGGACACCCCAGCTTAGTAGGAGTGGAGCGGGACTTACTTGGGTGAGAAACAAAGGTTATGAACCTGAGACTATCATCGTTGTAGGTTGGGCATCGTGAGGTGTATCATCTGATCGTGAAGTTCGGGGTGGTCTTGCATGTATAGGGCGAGGATCTGCGAGTGCATGGTGAGATAAATGGTGAAGGCGTCACTCCCCCATCGCCCCTTGACCTTCATGACGTCGAAAGGGACACCCCGGAGTAGGTACTCAAGGGTGGAGCCGATTCGGATGCCATGCCCTTGGAGAGGGTCCAGTCCTGCGCTGATAGCGGCCTTGGTGATTCGTTTGAGGAATTCGGGTTTGGTGAGGGGGCGGTGCATTTTCTTGAACCGGTATGCAAAAATGTGGGTATTGAGGGGCGGGTCGTTGATGAGGAGGTGGTGGTGGAGCGCGGCTTCGGGATCTGTGGCCCCAAGCTGTTTGCTCCATGAGACATCCTCGCCTGTTGAAGGAGCCATTTTGGTGGATGGCAGGTGGAAGACAGTTGACCTGAGGCCATTCCGATCTGTGTTGATTCGGATATCCGTGCGCTTGACGTGAAGAGTTGGGTCAAATGCTTTGAGGTTCTTGACTGTGAATTTGCCTAGGTGCGCTGCAGTGTAAAAGGCTGTGGTGAGGCAAGCATAGACCGCGGCATCAGCACCATCGTTCAGGTTGAGCTGGTTCCGGATGGCTAGGATGAAGTCCGGGGTACACGGTTTTCGCTTCTTGCGTTTCAAAGAGGGAGGAGTGGTCTTGCTGGCTGCCTCGAGGAGGGTCTGTGTTTCCTTCTTGCTTATGAGCCAGGGGAGGCCATGGAGGAGGTGCCATGCACGCACTCCGCATACGTAGTTTGATATTGCGTCACCCGTGTATCCCCCTGCCAGCATCGCGATAAAACTGTTGATGAGGATGGGGGTGGCAGGGGCACGCTGGTCTTCGGGAATTTTGCGGTCATCACAGAAGACATGATACACGAGGAGTCCTGATCCATAGTTGGACAGTGTGGAGTCCTGCCATGTCCGTACCATGACTTCTTTTATCTGGTTGATGTCGTTGTTGGAGATGGCAGTGGGATTGCCCTCGGCATCACAGTTATTTCGGGGCTGGAGGGGCTTCTAGAGCTTGAGTCTTTCCGTGGCTGGAACGTGAGGGTGCAGGGAGGAGGTGACAGGTGTTAACTGAGGGGGGTAAGGACGGGGGCGGACTGAGGCTGCGGGGCGGATGGCGAGAGGGGTGTCAAAGCGTCTCACGTTAGGATTGGAGGGCATCATGTATGATGTATTCCTCTGATTGTCGATCTTGTGTGAGATTGAGGAGGGCTTGATGCTCATTGTTTGGGGATTGACGGGGTTTGCTGCGCAAAGGGACATGTCTTCATGTGTTGTACATGTCATGTTCCGAGGCGGTGAGTAGTTCGTCGAAGTTGATGATATAATCAATGAGGACGGTAGGAATCGGGATTTGGTGGAGGAGGAGGGATGGATGAGGGTATATTCCCCGTGATGGTTTGTCGGCAGGGTTGTCTTCGCTCCATACGTATCGCGTGTGGATGATGGTATCGCTATCCTCAGCCAAGGTATGGATGAGCCTGAAAATGTTGTTAGTGGAGCGATTGCAACTGCATCCCTTCCACCATCCCTTGATGACCCCGGAGTTATCGCCGTAAATCTTGAGCTCAGGGGTATCCGAGGAGAGAGGTAGTATAGTAAGGACGAGGAGGAGGAAGCCGACTGCCTCGGCCCATCCAATGTCCCTTCCATTACTTTTCCATCCCAGAAGGAGGCGCCAAGCGCGCCAACGCTGGCCGATGATGATGCCGATTCCCACCTCGAAGCTTGCATCTGAGTATGCCCCGGGATCAATAATGGGACGGGGAGGATGGAGGAAGCATTGGATGGTCAGCTTTGTGAGGAGGGATCTCCACCATGCGAGGTCGTGAGCAGTTTGGCGAGGTGGGGAATGTGGCATGAAAGGGCGGTTACTGAATACCCCGAGGAAGGCCTCCAAGTTGGTGAGGTAAGCTCGTCCTTAAGGGATTCTGTGAATGGGTTGCATGATGGTCGAGAGAGAAAGGATTTTACCTTTCGGTATGATTTGGCATGCATGTAAGAGTTTTCCGTAGAGTTTACGTGTCTCTGCAAGGGTGTGCGTTGGTGAGGAATTCCATTCCTCAATCGCGGCAAGGTATTTGGTCTTCTTCGCATCGGGGAGCGAGACCGTCTTGGCACTGATATTCCATGAGAAACCGGTGAAGGGAAAAATGTTCTGGAAAGGAACGTCCTTTTCCTTCTCCCAGGGTATGCCCAGTTCGAGGGAGATGTCATCGATATCAGCCATGCAGTAGGCAAAGAGGGTGTCATGCGGGGAGCGGGGTGAGGTGGAAGTGAGGTCGAGCAGGGGTTTTGAGGCATCTTTGTCAAACTGCTCCGGCATCGCATTTGGCATTGGGGCTCCTTTGAACCACAACCTTCCTCCGCTATGCTGTCGACCGCCATGAGAGATGATCTCTGAAGCCCATTGGGCCCGACACAGGTTGTAGGTGGGGAGTGCTTCTCTGCGAAGTCGGATGAAGAGGTGATCGTCGACCCATTTGGAAAGCGGGCCGATGCCGCAATGTCGGAAGATTTCTGCTGCGGCGTCACCGACCATGCTGTATATGCCACTTGCTGAGGCAAGCCCAAAGGCGGCACATGTGTCAATCGCAAAAGAATCATTGTCGCTGATATGTACAACCATTCCCGGCCACTGAGAGGCAGCAAGGGGTATGGATCAGTAAGCTTCTTTGACGTCGCATACTGCTGCCTCTGATCCTGGTGGAAGACGAGCGATGACGAGGCTGACAATAGCGAATGTTCCCCATGTGCAGGGGAAGTGGTCGGGGTCGATGGTGCTGTTGATAGAGTGAACTCCATGGTCTGGTGAATGGGGGAAGGATAGGTTTTGAATGATTCTGAATTTGCCCGATTTGCCCGATTTTGGAATGATGGAGAGCGGCAACGTCTGAAAAGGTCCGATGAGGGCCTGGGTTTCAGCTTGGGTGAGGGGCCCAATATAGCGTCCCTTATGGAGCTTGTTTTCGATGATTTTCTGGAAGGTGACAGCGTGTTCTGAGGTGGAAGGGCAGTTGAGCGGAATGAAGGTGATGCTGATGGGGGGAACGCCAGCGTCGAAACCAAGGGCAAGACTGATGGGGAGGTTAGGATAGCGGAGAAGGAGACCTGCCTTTTCCAGGGCTTCGCGCCAGGCTTCTGGATGATAGGAGGAATTGGCGTTAAGTCTTTTGCGCTTGAGGGCACGCCTGGACTCCGTGATCCGACTTGCCGCATCCTGAGCATTCATGAATATGACTGGATGATGCGGATGCACAGCCGTTGGGTCTTTGCCAGTCGCTACATAGGATGGTGCCACGGGGGTTGACAAGGTGGCCCCGATCATTGCGGGAGCAGAAGGTTTTTCCGCTGTCGTCCCAAAGTTTGGCACTGTTGCAGGAGGCAACGTTGTGGGGGTGACGCCCGAGACAAAGGGTGCAGGCCGAAAGGGTCGTCGAGCCGGCTGCACCTCGCAAAAAAAACGGAGTGGTCTGTCGCTTCTTCGTGTCGCGGGCAGAAGGAGAAATAGGAGGGGGGGGTTTGGGAGCTAGAGCGGGGGCGCTTGGATGGACGCCGCTGTGATGAGTTGCGTGTCGGTGAGTATGCACGGGAGGGGGTGTTGAGAACTAGCTTGTTAAGGCTGTCTTGCAGCCTGCCAGGGGACGACGACGGGCGTGTTTGGGTGCATGGGTGAGGTGGGGGTGCATGGGTGCGTGGGTTTATGGGTTTATGGGTGTGTGGATGCGTGGATGCATGGATGCATGGGTGCGTGGATGCGTGGATGCAGTGGGATGGGTGTCGAGGTCCGTGGCAGGGAGGGGGTGCAGGAGAAGGTGGAAAGTGGTGGGGGGAAAAGCGGGGGTGGGAAAAAGGATATCAGTGAGAGGATTATCGATTGAGATGATAAGAGGGAAGTTTGTGAGAATAATTCATTGTTGAATTTGAGTGAAAGGAGAAATCACCTTTGAGCCTTGTTGATCACATCTTGACTGATTAAAAGAGAGCGAGTGCGGTCTAGCCACTCTTCGTTGATGAATCTAATGTTGAAGGTGGGGCTGGATTCGGAACCGGAAAGGGCGTCGTGCCACTCGCGTCGAACTTCTGCTTGATATATGATGAGGGCAGCTTCTCCGAAGGGGAGTCGTCGAAGTTTGTGGCCTTCCATCTTGAGAAAGAACTCCGCGAGGGCATAGACGTGGGTCTCGGGCCAACCTTGCGCAGCCATGTGCTCCATTAGGAGAGATTTGGCAATCATGACCTGATGGAAAGATAGCTGTTCGTCCGGTATGGGCTTGGATGATGCCTTGGCGGCCATCATGGGTCGGAGCGAGAGCACGTCGTCGTCGGTGGAGATAGTGAAGGTGTCTTTGGCGAGGAAATCGTTGTTGCGCACCGCTTCATCGCATCCTTCGACTGTGAAGTAGTGGAGTGGGACGTAGCGCAGTTGCTTCAACCTCTCGATGGCGTACGGTGATGGCCTTGCGATGGAATCAGTGGGGGCCGCACGGTCGTCGGCGAGGGAGTTGATTTTGGGTCGTTTCTTCTCCTTTTCGCGCTTCTCCTCTTCTGCCTCGCGGTCTTTCAGAGCTTGAGTCTGGAGCTCTCGTTCCACCTCTCTCTG
>Ga0307516_10010403_pt1 | contig 10228 bp, 7 predicted proteins | sample 19_EM_MG_FD_203310 | JGI IMG/M metagenome (GOLD analysis project Ga0307516, IMG submission 203310) | Populus trichocarpa ectomycorrhiza microbial communities from riparian zone in the Pacific Northwest, United States - 19_EM | ecosystem: Host-associated > Plants > Roots > Unclassified | place...
AAAAAACATAAAACAAAAGCTCGCGCGCACGCATCCAATTCCACACCAGCGGACACACAGCGGCTACCTTTGCTTTGCCTCTTAACTCCCACCCCCTCACATTCAATTACCCACTTGCACATTCAAGGTGGAATGTGCTTTTCTTGTTTCTGTGAGAGAGAGTGAGTGAGAAGGCGTTGTGTGTGTCTTTCTTTCATAGCATTTCTTAGCTGTTACTCATTCTGACTAGCAGTGTAGACTTTGTAGTGCAGTAAAGAGGAATTGTTTTTAAAGAAAGGAGCCCGTTGTTTCTTTTTATTAACACTTCAAAAACCTCCTCTCATTCCTCCATTAATGGTCACCTCTCTCTTTCTCTCTCCCTCGACATTTATTTTGCAAAGCAAACCGCGGGATCTCAAAGAGACTGAACCCATCTGCAATTCAATCTTTCCTTTTTCTCATTTTAAGCATTGCATACATTGATTATATATGGAACATGGTGCTCATTTTGGTGTACAGTTTTTTTTCTTTCTATGTATAGCATGCCTCTGATCTGTGTTTTTGGGTCAAATAGATTGTGGGTGTAGAGGAATCGTGAGGCGATGTTGACTTGTATTGCGTGTTCAAAGCAACTTAACAATGGATCTTTGCAACAAAGGGAGAGAGAAGAGGATGTTGATGTTGCTGCTTTGGAGACACCCAGGACTAAGCAGGCCATCAAGGCTCTCACTGCTCAAGTATGTATAACTCTTCTTGCTCTTCGTTCACCTTTTTATCTTTGATTGCTGCAATAGAGTCAGAGATTTGAGTTTTTTTTTTTTTTTTTTAACTAAAGCCCAGAAAGCACCGAAGCATACAGTAATGGAAGAAGGTTGAATTATACTGTGTGTTTTGACAATTTGGATTTAAGGGGTTATGTTTTATTTCTTATATTTTTGGAAAAAAATAGTGTGAAAATAAAAAAAAAATCCCATGATTGCTCTTTTTTTTTGTCCTTTTGTTTTTGCCTAGTTTCCGCAAAACCCAAAATTTTGCCCTTTGGCTTTCATCAAGGGGGTAAACGACGTGGAGGGGCTGCCCGGTTTCTTTTGCATTGCCACTTGCCGGAAACAAAAACAGTGAAAGAAGAATTGGAATTAATCACCGTGAGATATGGGTCTGATTTACTACCGTGTAGCACAACGGTACTTCTTTCAAATTTATTTTAAAAAAGAAAATTATAATGATTGATGGACTTGGGTTTCTTTTATGGATTGGAACCAAAGACCAGATCAGCAACATGGGTTTCTTAAATTCATTTTTTCTAGATTTTGGGTGCGAAAGGCTGATGAATAGAATTGGACCTGGAATTGTCTTCGTTTTATTGCAAAATGATGAAGGATTATTGTTATTATTTTTTTAGATAAAGGATATGGCAGTCAAGGCATCAGGAGCATATAGAAACTGCAAGCCATGTTCAGGATCCTCGAACAATAACAGTAACCGGAACTATGCCGAGTCTGATGCTGCCTCAGACTCAGCCAGGTTCCACTGCTCGTATCGTAGAACAGGAAGTTCCAATTCGACCCCGAGAATGTGGGGGAAAGAGATGGAGGCAAGACTAAAAGGGCTATCAGGTGGTGAAGGCACACCTGCTTCAGTAAGTGGCCGGACAGAGTCTGTGGCTTTTATGGAGGAAGATGAGCCTAAGGAGTGGGTTGCACAAGTTGAGCCAGGCGTGCTCATCGCTTTTCATTCATTGCCTGATGGTGGTAATGATCTGAAGCGGATTCGATTCAGGTACTGATGCTGTACATTTATTTTCTGTTGTCTTTTATCTAATTTGTTTGAATGCAATCACTAGTTTTCTGGCTGTGCGTGTGAATGTGTGTGTGTGTGTGTTGGGGAGGCGGGGTGTTGAGATTGTTGTTTGTAGTCGACCTCTTTCTTGATGCTGAAAGGTTCTTCATTGTTTGGTGGTTGGTGTGAAAGTGGGAATTGGGCCATACCTGGATTGTCCTTTCTCTCTTGTTCCTAGTATGGTGTTGAAGGTTTTGATTTTTATGGGTGTGATCAAATTTCTTTGGTGTGGTGGTGGTGGTGAACTGGTGATTAAGTTGAGAATTGTGGGATTCTCCATTTTCATGATGTAGGTGCGTACAGATGATTTTCTTATTGCATGAACAATATGGTCGGGTGGCTCTAAATATGCAGTGGGTGTCTTGCTAACATTCATTACAGCTTGGTCATCCTGAATGGTATCTGATTCAAATTTAGGGTTAAAAATTAAATTAGGTCCCTTTTCTTGTGTTCTACTCATACACTGATAGATAGGGAAATGGCATCCCATCCTTTATACAGGCATGTCGTGATTTACTTTGGTGTTTGAGATGCTGCAGAGGGCAAAAACTTGTGAGTCAGCTGTATCGTAACAATAGAAAACTACGAACCCGATCAGTGAATTCCAGTGCAGAAAAAGGACCAAAGATGCGTCTGATGTGCTTGTGGGTATGGGTTCCTGAATGCAATGTACTAGGAGAATTACATTGCCTGGTGAAAGGAACCATCCACAACACAAATTGGACTTTATTTTATTACACTTATGCAGGCCTTGTTTGTTTCATTAGTTTACTGAAAACTATTTTATAATCTTTGCCCTGTTTGCTAATCATTTAAAAAAATTAGTTAATAGAAAATATTTTTTAGTTCAAAAAAAATTTAACTTGATTTTAAAAAAGTGTTTTTATTTTATTTTGGATGGAAAATACTTTTCAAAAGTTGGAAAAAATTCAAAAACATTTTGTTATTTTTTGATTATATCAAAATTGATCCTTAATCTTATGATTGTTATATATTTTATTTTGAATATTTTTTTTAATTTCATCATTTCAAATTTTTATATTAACTTTGATCCTCATTCTCTTTATTGTTATTTATTTTTCTCCTATCTTTTTCTTAATTGAAATTTTTTATTTATCAGATTTGATTTCTATTTTTTTATTGCTATTTATTTTATTTTAAAATAATTTATGAATTTTGTTTTCAATTTTATAATCTTTTAATTTTTTTATCTATCAGATTTAGTTTCTATTCTTTTAATTGTTATTTGTTTTATTTAAAATAATTTATGAATTTTTTTTCAATTTTATTCTTTTTCAACTTTTTTATCTGTCAGATTTGATCCCTATTATTTTAATAAACTTGAAAAAAAAATTAAAACATAAATAAATTATTTTTCATGTCATTTTATATCACCAAATACTAGAAAGTATTTTCCAACTCATTTTTTTATCAAACTACCAAATATCAAAAAATAATTTTTTTTATAGGAATTCACTTTTTATAGAAATTACTTAAAAAAAAAACTGTTTTCCAGCAAACAAGCATGACCTAGGTTTTGCTTGTCTACTTGCTCTTTTTCTGGAATCAAGAACTAGCTTATGCTTTACTATCTGCAATTCTGCATTTGGAATCATCCATCATCCCCCACCTTTCCTAGAAGAAATGAAAAGATAGAAAAGAAAAAAGAAATAGAGAACTTTAAAGAATTATGAATAATGTTCCGTGTTTTAACTTGTGGACTTTCTGGAGAACATCAATGGACTCGTTTAATTCACCTTCTATCCAACAATTATGAGTTAATGAGGAATATTGCCTACGGCTCCAGAAGGCTTGAATAAGCAAGATAATTTTCATTTCTTTCACTCTTGGTTGATTCTTTGTGCTCAACCTATCATTGCTTTGGCACTTGAAAAACAATAATAACTTCTGTAATCTTCTTATGATCAGTGAATGTTAAATTAGCTGACAGACAGATACAATTTTATTTGTCCAAATGCAAATTACAGCAATATAATATATCTTAACACCTGCAAGGATTTCCATGTTTGATGACCCTGGCTTGTGCACAAGATCTATAGAATACTTTGCTGAGGAATCTGTGGCCAAATTACAGTGTCATTGCAACGATTTTGTGCCAGAAGTTATCTCAATTAATTATTTTAGTCTCAATCAGAATTTGCGCTAATTTATTTGCAGTTTGAAATGTTGAATGAAATGAGCAACAATCCACCTGTTTACTGTAATGATAGCCCTGCTACTTTTATGCAGGCCCTTTTTCCTCAAGTTTTTTTTTCCTCTTGACCTAACACTTTTTTCACTTATAACAAGATTCATGTGTTGTCATGCCAACCTAATTACCGTTCATACTTGTGATGTTCTCAATTGTATATGATTTTTCTTCCTGATAAGTATATATGATGTTTTGAATTGTGATAATATGGTCCTTTGGTTCTTGCTGTGGGGACAAACTAGCTTCCCTCATACAATAGCCATGCGAACCTGTTAGATGAGCAACCATCAATAACCAGCTGCTTTAAAGTTTTAACACCAGAAAAAATTGGATGATTCATCCTTCTCCAACATTTTACTAGGGATGCATAGATGTTCACAGGCCCTATTCATCATTTTGACGTTTTGATGTTTTGATTAGTCGTGAAATGTTCAACAAATGTCAAGCTCAAAGGTGGTGGGCTGAGAACTATGACAAGGTCATGGAATTATACAATGTTCGACAGTTCAATCATCAAGCAGTCCCACTTCCAACTCCGCCAAGATCTGAAGATGAGGTGAGTGTGAATTAAATTTTGAAATTTAGCAATATTTGGTTGGGGATAGGAAATGTGTGCTCCTGATTTACTTGGAATGGATCATTTTCTACTCTATAGGAATCAGCATGAATCTTGTTAGACTGTCGATGAGCACTATTGGAGTCCTCTATTCTTTTTGATGAACTTCAGTTTTGTAGGATTTCATTTGATATAGAATGTCGGTGGTATTTAGTGCTCACATTTACTTCACTGTACTTTGAAGAACTTGCGAACTGACATTGATGATAGAACTAGTTACATCGTTTAATTTTACCTCATCTCCTTTTGCAGAGCTCAAAGCCTGAATCTGCCAAAGACAGCCCTGTGATTCCTCCATTGGGCAAAGGATGCCCGCACAATTTCCACCTTCCAACAGGAATGGATTATTCTTCATCAGATTCACTTGACCACCACCCAATGCAATCCCACCAATATTATGATCCAGCTGGTCTTGCTTCAACACCAAAGCTCTCTGGCATTGCTGGGGCTAAAACTGAGACATCATCAATAGATGGTTCTGTGAGGACTAGTATGTCAAGAGAGTCTGATCGCTCAGAAGAACTTTCCATCAGTAATGCAAGCGATATGGAGACTGAATGGGTTGAACAGGATGAACCAGGGGTATACATCACTATCAGAGCTCTGCCTGGAGGCTCTAGGGAGCTTAGACGTGTCAGGTTCAGGTCAGTGGGTTTTAATAATTTAGAGTATGAAACTGCTTATCATTTTAGTTATTTGGCCAATAATTGAACAAGATCATTGCTGACTGAACTGGCTTTTCTAGCACCTGCTTTGCTGGGCTAGAACAACTCAACAAGGCACTTCGTAGTATATGGGGTATATTGATTAGATTTTGGAAGACTTTTAGAGCTAATAAAATATAATTTGATCCTTCCATTTATACGAGTCAAATCCTACCTGCACTACAGGCTCATGCCATCTATCATAATGGCTTAGATAATCTTATTTGCTTGTGAAAATTTGTCATGGAGTCGTGGATTTCTCATGGATGATCTAGAAACCAAGGCTGTCTTTTAGGCATTATTTGTGATTACACTTTTCTCTGATTGATATCATACTGTTAAATGGGCAGTGTTGTATATTTCCAAAGTTTAGTGATCGGGGCTCTCATTTTCCAGTTTTACATTATCCATGAATGAACCAACCACATAGGATTGATATTTGCTTTGCCCGTAAAATAATCATCAAAATCATCTGTCTCTCGACGTGGATGTAAAATTCATTTTTATATGCTTGATGCAGCCGAGAAAGATTTGAAGAAACGCAAGCAAGGTTGTGGTGGGAAGAGAACCGAGCCAGGATACAAGAACAGTACTTGTAGATTAGCAAACATATGAGATGGTGGTGCTAGGAAAGTGTGTCTACCTTCAACTATACAAGTAGGCATTCCATGGATCTTGTGAGCTGAATAGATGAAGCTTCTTGTATCACATGTGCCCAGTCCCATGTTTTGCTTTAATATTTCTTTCTTGATTCTTTCCTTTCTTCTTCTTCTTTTATCTGGGTGGATAATGTGCCATTATTAGGTGGCTTTGGAGTTTGGTGAATGGGGTGTAGAAATTAGATAGTCCATAGGAAGTGTTAGTTATGGTTATGCTAGATGGTCTTTAGTAATATACACTATCATTTCGCTCATAATTTAAACTGGTCTCATCATTTTAGTACTCTCTTTTGAATTATAACTATAGGAGCCATTGTTGTTCATAAAATTAAAACCCAGTAGTCATTTCATTGCTGCTAAATGTACAAAATCTTGACACCTTGTTTGTCATGCTTCTTGTTTTAGGTTTTCAATGAATCAATGATGAGTAGTTAGCTGATTTCCTAGTACTTCACTTGATTGGCATGAACGAGCAAGAACCTTGAACCTTACTCTCCCTCTTTCTTTCTCATATTGTTTTCGAAAAAGAGTTGATAGATGGATTTACGTGCTGCTCATTTTTACATACAGACCATGCTGACTCATTTAGTTTTTTTTTTTTTGTTTTATTATTATTAAAACACACATTTGACCATCATCAAATCACTAATTCGAGAATTAACATTTTCATATGAACTTAATTAATAAGATATTATTGGTTACTATTAGTCAATAAAATAATTTTATCGTCTCTAGTTTTATGTAGTGAAACTTGTAGAATCTAATATAGAATTTTTTTAAAAATAAAATTAGAATTGTTTTTTTTTAAATTAGCAAAATAATACAATTCGAAATAGCACAATCACGATTGAAAAATATAATATTAAAATGATTGAAAAATATGATATTAAAATTATTATTGATGGAAAATGCTATATGTCAAAAATTGTTAAATGAGTTACACAAATTATAACAAGACAAAAAGAAAAAAGGAGATTTCATAAGTATATCGAAACTCCACTTACAATATTATTTGTATCATTATAAGGATCCTAACAAGACATCCAATGACACAAAAAATGGTCACCGTTGGTAACGTTTCTTGGTATTATTGGATTTGTCTCCTTGAGATCTTTTTTAAAGTAATGATGGTGTTATAATCAAAACTTCGATGTGTTTTCAAGATCTCTATATTTTTCCTCTTCCTCTCTCTCCTCAAAATAATTGCTCATTTGTCTTTGGACAAAGAATGTGACTCACTCTAGTTATTGTTGTTGACTTTATTTGATATTATTGGATTTATCTCGTCGAGATCTTTCTGATGATACTGGTGATGTCATGATTAGAGTTTTGATGTGCCAATAAAGTCTCTTTATTTTGTTTTTTTTTTCTATCATCTCTCCTTATTGTAATTTCTTACTTGTTTTTAGACGGAGAATGTGTCGTACTCCAATCATCATTTGTGATATTTTTTGGTGTTGTTGAATTTGTTTCTTTTTAATGATATCAGCGGTGTTAGAATCAAAGTTTCGGTGTGCCTTGGTCTCTTTCTTTTCGTTTTTTTTTCTATTATCTCTCCTTGTTATAATTTATACAGTTCATTTAACAATTTTTTTGACCTATCGCATTTCTCATCAACAACTTTAAATGTCATATTTTCAAACCTTAATATATATCAAACTGTGTTATTTCACCAATATTTTTTTTTACTTGTGTTATTTGACTAGTATTTTTTTTTTAAATGGTGTTAATAAGCAAAAATACCCCTTACATAGCTTAGTTATAAAGCTTAACTAGGAAGTTAAACTGGTTCAAGACCAGGGTCACGAGGTAGGCATTTTGATTTGTGGGTTGGTAAGTAATTTTATGATGATTAGAGAGCAACTAGTGACATCTTATTAGTTATTTTTCGAGACTCACTTTAAATTAATAAAGAGATATAATTAGGAAAGGGAAATCATTTTTAGAGATATTTCTATAACTTTTGATGGATCATTAATTTTATATTCTTTTTCTCTTTTTTGTATTTTGTTTTTCAAAATGAATCCTAATAAATAATTAATAAGATACTACTAACACCATAGAACTTTTTGTGAGTTAGTTTGCAAACTTAATCTATATTTTTTTAAAAAAATAATCATTTTGATAAAAAAAAGAGAAAAAAAAAAAAGAGAGTTGGATTTACACCTAGAATGTCATGGCCGTGACGCTAAGCACAAGACAAGTCTAAGCTCAAAATTAATGGGTCATAGTATGTAAATGAGAATTCAAACCTTTAGTGCACATTATATCCCTTTGGGCTAGAATTTTTTGATTTTTTTGCTTACCCTTAGTTATGAGATTCAATACCCTTCAGAATCATGATGGCTTACATAATTTTCTAGAATTATAAAATCTTGTTTTTTTTTTTTGCATTTAAAATGTAATTTTAAAAAAATTATTTTTTTAGTTTTGTTTTTCAATTATTTTTTTTATATTTTTATATCATTTCAATATACTAATATTAAAAATAATTTTTTTAAAATAAATAATTTTTTTAATATATTTTTAAATAATATAATAAAAAAACGATCGCTTAATTACTCAATATACTCTCCGTGTCTAGCAGTTGATTTTCAACTTTAAATATTTCCATATTTTCCAAACATAACCGGGCTCATAGCATTGTATTACAGATATCCATGTTTAAGTAGATTACCTAAATGACAATGTTATTTTCTCTCAATAATTCTATATAATTATTAGGGGCTATTACCTCAAATTACAAAGAAATTTAAAAGAGATTCGAAAACAATGTTTGTTCACTCACAACACATTTAGATTGCGCCAATGTTTTCCTTTTTTTTTTTTTTATCCTTGAAGCATTTTCTCCTCTAGTTGCTGAACTTTTTTTTAATTTTGTTTTTTATATTATATTGATTAAGAATTGAATTTGATAATTTATTTTAATTTTCTTCTTACGAAGTTCTCATGTTATTAAAAAAAATATCTTAATATTAAGTTGATGCTCAACTTAATAAAATCAAATTTGATTTTATTGCTTATAAAAAATTAAAACTACAGAGACCAAAATTGACACTAAAGCAAAAAATAACCCCCTTTTCCTTTTGTTTTCTTAACTGTACATGAGACATGTTTTAAAAAATTTTGGACCTCAAAGTTTTTTTCTTTTTGATTCCTGTTTATTGAGGTTTTGACATGTCGGTCCTCCACTTCATTTGTTTTGCATTATAATCATTGAATTTTATAAGGAGAGAGAGAAAATTAGTGAAAAATAATGGAGAAGAGAGAAAGAGCGGTCGAATGACCAGATTCTAGGAGCAAAAAAGCCGAATTTGGTGTTATTGAATTCTTTTTTTATGAGGAATGCCATTAGAATGTTTTTGAGCTTCTATATCATCGAAAAACATAAATCAAGGTTGATAAAGAATTGTTTGGGTTTTATTTTATGTTTTTGGACTAATTTAATAGTATTTTGAGTTAAGAAATTGATTTATAGAGATTCTAAAGGTGTTTATTAGGTGAAAAAAAGTTGAAAATAGTTTTTTTAGTCTAAAATTTCCTAGCTCAACTTTTTGGCCATCTTTTTTATGGTAAAAATTTGGGCAAGCAAACAAAGTGTTGTTTGCCATAGCAAGTAGAATGTTGTTTGGATTGTTTGATTTTTTTAAAGAATGGATGACATGTAATCCGTTCTTGAAAAAAAAAACTAAAAAAACAAGTTGCACGAGTTTGGCCTTGTACACTCATGCAAGTAAAATCTTTTTTTTGTTGCTCAATGCACGCGAGCCCTATCTCTTTGGCCTAGATGTCTAGCTTTTTTTATGGGTTTTTTTAATAAAAAAATGGATTTTGATTAAAATACACTATAAAAAAATGTTTAACATAATATTTAAGTTATTATTCAATCTAGCCATGATTCTTAAACAATATTATAAGTTTTTATGAGAATGTTAACAATTTCTTTTTCAAGTATGATGTACCTAATAAGAAAAAAAAATTACTTAAGAATATTAAATGAAAATAAAATTTAAGTTCATTAAAGTTTTTAATATATTTTTTACATGATTTTCTCATATTTATTACATACAATTTACCTTCATTCATATACAGAATATTGAAATATTATTTTAATATGTTTTTTAGAACTTGCTTTTGAGACCATGATAGGTTTTTCTTTAAAAAATAGTGAACACAATTAAAAATCATGATTTTGTTAAAATAATAAAGATATGTATTA
>Ga0307516_10010404_pt1 | contig 10228 bp, 7 predicted proteins | sample 19_EM_MG_FD_203310 | JGI IMG/M metagenome (GOLD analysis project Ga0307516, IMG submission 203310) | Populus trichocarpa ectomycorrhiza microbial communities from riparian zone in the Pacific Northwest, United States - 19_EM | ecosystem: Host-associated > Plants > Roots > Unclassified | place...
TCGTGTTCTATCTTTTACACCAAGGTCACTCGAGCACGCATTCGCTCCAACTAGGATGAGCGCTTCCCGCGTCCTGGAGGATTACTCTCATGCGTTCAAATCTATGGATACTCGCGGCAGGCTCAACCGCGCTTTTGTCTGCGTGCAGCTCTGCTCCAACGACGACCGACTCGGGCGAAGCCCGCGTGGAGCGCACCACCGCCGAGCTCGGCAATGCGCAAACAGGCGGCATTTCCTCGTCGGAACTTGCCGATCTGTCTCACCGCCCCCACGGCCCGGAGGCGCAACGCTTGGCCACGGGTCAATTCGTGACGCCGACCGCACTACACGGTGCCGTGCAGCAGTTTTTGAATCCGGGCTTGCCCGCCTACCCCAACTTCATCGCCGGCGAAGCCGTGCGCTCGCAACTAAGCCCGGACGGAAAGACCTTGGCCGTGCTGTGCGCCGGTCAAAACTCGCTCGATAAGCCGGACGGCACGACCGACGTCGCCGCCTCGACACAGTTCATCTTCTTGTACGACGTCAGCGGTGCGCACAAGCGTTCGCCGCTGCTGACGCAGGTGCTCACGCCGATCAACTCCCACGTAGGCCTGGTGTTCTCGCCCGACGGACAGAAACTCTACGCAGCGGGCGGCCGAGATGACGTGGTCAGAGTCTACAGCCTGACCGCCGGCACTTGGGCCGCGAGCGGCAGCATCGCGCTGAATCACGCCAACGTGGGGGTTGGTGTCGGCGTCAACCCGAACGCGGGCGGCTTGGGCATGAGCAAAGACGGCAAGACCCTGGTCGTCGTGAACAACTACAACGACTCGATCAGCGTCATCGATACAGCTACCGGCAACGTGCGCTACGAGCACGATCTCCGGCCTTTTTTCGCCGGAAACGAAGGCACCGCAGCTGGGGTCGGCGGCACGTTTCCGTTCGCCGTCGTCATAAAAGACAATCACATTGCTTATGTGACGTCTGATCGCGATCGTGAGGTGGTCGTCGTCGACGTCTCGTCGCCGACCGCGGGCCGGCTGATCAAGCGCATCAAGTTGGATGGCAACGCGCTCGGCCTGACGCTCGATGCTGCCGAGCGGCGGCTTTACGTGGCGCAAGACAACGCCGATCAAGTCGCCGTGATCGACACGCAGAAGAACGCCGTCATCGCCAAGATCGACGCCCGCGCGCCCGAGGGCCTGCTGCCCGAAGACGAAGCCCACGACGTGAAGTCTTGGCACGAGAACAAGAACGCACGCTACACGGGCGCGGGTACGTTCGCGGTGACGCTGTCTCCCGACCAGAGCACGCTCTACGCGGTGAACTCCGGGTCGAACTCGATCGCCGTCGTCCGCATCAAGGACAACGGCCACCACGGCTGGTCGAGCAAGAACGAGCCGGACGCCGACGACTACCAGGTAACCGGCCTGATCCCCACGCCGTACGAGCCGCACGACGTCACGTTCAGCGCCGATGGTTCATGGCTCTACGTGGTCAACGGCAAGAGCGTTACGGGGCCAAATCCCGCGCATTTGTCGAGCAGTACCGCATCGCTGACCCAGATCACCTACCCCGGCGGCAACGCGGCGGCGAACGTCGCTGCCAAGGCCTCGAACCAATATCAGTTCCAGCTCGAGCGCGCCTCGCTGCTAGCCGCGCCCGTGCCCGACCGCGGTGACTTGAACGGTCTCACGGCGCAAGTTGCCGAGAACAACTTTTATTCTGCCGACCTGGAAAGTGCACGCGCGATGCGCTTCTTGAACCGGCACATCAAGCACGTCATCTACATCATCAAAGAGAATCGCACGTTCGATCAGGTGCTCGGCGATCTGAGCAACGGCGCTGAGGCCGACAGCACGATCACGCAGTTTCCGCGCGCCATCACCCCGAGCCTACACGCGCTGGCGACCCAGTTCACGACGCTCGACAATTTCAAAGATCCAGGTGACGGCAGCATGGACGGCTGGTCGTGGAGCCTGCAGGGGCGCGTGACCGACGTCGAAACCATCACGCAGCAGATCAACTATGCCTTCGTCAATCGCGGATTGTCGTACGAATCGGAAGGCACCAACCGCGGCGTGCCGGTCAACTACGCGACCGTCGCCGAACGTGACGCGGTGGCAGGCAAACCAGGCACCACCAACTACAGCGCAGTGACAGCGGGCTTGCCCGGCGGTACGGCCAACGTACTGACCGGCGCCGGCAACCACGCCTCGTCCGACGCGCCGGACGACGCGCAGGGCGGCTACATCTTCCACGCGGTGCTGCAAGCGGGGGGCACGGTCCGCGACTACGGCATGCTCGTGAACAACATCGGTAGCATTGGGACCAAGGCCGCACCGATCAGCAACCCATTCGCGGCCGGAGAAGTGCAGGTGGCGTCCCTCACGCCCGATCTGGCGCCGTTCACCGACGTCTATTATCGCGGCTATGACAACAATTATTCGGACGTGTGGCGCTACCAAGAGTGGAAGCGCGAGTTCGATCAGTTCGTGACTCAGGGCACTCTCCCCAACCTGTCGCTCGTGCGGCTGAGCCATGACCACATGGGTAACTTCGGTACGGCGCTCGGCGGCATCAATACGCCCGAAGCGCAGCAAGCCGACAACGACCTCGCGGTCGGCCTGCTCGTGCAAGCGGTGGCGAACAGCCCCTTCGCCGCCGACACCCTGATCGTCGTCACCGAAGACGATTGCCAAGACGGCCCCGACCACGTCGACTCACACCGCGCGTCGACCTACGTCGCCGGCGCCTACGTCAAGCAAGGCGCCGTCGTCAGCACGCACTACACGCAGGTCAATGCCATCCGCACCATGGAAGACATTCTCGGCACCGAGCATCTGAACCTGAACACCGCGTTCCAATCGCCCATGACCGACATTTTCGACCTGCACTCGTCCGGCAAGTGGACGTTCGCGGCCCAGGCGTCGACCGTGCTGCAGACGACCGAGGTCGCGCCGCTCGTCGCGGCGCTTGGAGTCAGCTATGCGCCGGGCGAGTTGGTGAAGCCGCAGCACAGCGCCCAATATTGGGCCAAAGCCACCGAAGGCTTCGACTTTTCAGAAGCTGACCAGGTGCCGGCGGCCAAGTTCAACCGCATCTTGTGGAAGGGCCTGATGGGCGCCAAGGCCTACCCGGAGCTGAAGAGCCACGTGGCCCTTCAGCAGCTGAGCGAGCGCGCAGCCGAGAGCGACTGACCACAGCCGCCCCTGGGCGCGCCCCCGGCAAGAGCGAGTGATCCGCTGGTATCGATCGACACCAGCGGATCATTCGCCGGCCGCGACGCCGCGCTCAGCTTTTGGCGGCTGAGCGCGCGAGGCACTCGCGAATGGTCACCGGCCGCACGGATGGGTAGCGTGCGTTGTCCAGTGGGGCCAGCTTGCCGCGCCCGCTCTGCATGTCGCGCGCGTACTGCAGCCGGCCCGAGCACCTAGCACGGCAGTCTGCTCAGTGATTGACCACCACGGTCACCGCGTCACCCGGCTTGATCTTCGTGCCCGCCACTGGATTTTGGTTGAGCACGACGTACTCGTCGGTCTCGCCTTCCGCGGTCCATACGATTTTCAGCGTGAAATTCTGGTCTTTGGCCAAAGTCTTCACTTTTTCGATGCCCTGACCGAGCAGCTTCGGGACCTCGATCTCGCCGGGCCCGGAAGACACCCGCACCACCACCGGCTTGTCGGTCTCTTGAGGCGCCGCGGCTTCGGGCAGCTGCGAGACGACGCTGCCCTTCGGTACCGTGGCGTCGGCGATCGGTTCGGCGGCTTCGAGCTTGTAGCCCGCCTGCGCCAACAGCGCCGTGGCCTCGGTCAACGTGCGACCGACGACTCCTGGCACTTTGGGCAGCTCGCGCGCCAGCGCCACGGTGACCGCCCCGTGCGCGTCGAGCTGTTGGCCCGCAGCCGGCGTCTGCTCGACGACCGTGCCGGCTACAGCTCCCGGCGTGGCTTTTCGCTCGCCTACCAGAAACCCCAAGCCCAAAACCTTGAGATTTTGGCGCGCGTCGTCCTCACTCAGCCCCTTCAGGCTCGGCACCCCCACCTTCACCGGCTGCTCGTGCGTTGGTGCTGCGAGCAGCTTCATGCGCTCGATGCCCAATACCGTGGCAATCGAAGTGACCATCGACACGAGCACGACCACGATGACTAAGGCGGTTCCTCTCATGAAGCGACTGGGCCCCTTTCGCCCCTTAGCTCACTCTGCCCAGGCCTCGTTGGCAAGCCGCTTCAGGCAGATTCGCCGCCGGTTTGCCGGCCTGCCCAGGGCCTGAGCAGCCGATTGGGCTGGTTGTCGAGCCAGGCGGGGGCCCGACCGACCGAGGGCCCGCTCGGGGCGCGCGAGCGGGCGCCCGGTGCCCGCGTCGGTCGACCGCGCGGGTACGCAGGCTAGCGACGCGCTGGCCCCGCGTTCCGATTCTGACCACGCGCAGGCTCTGGCTCCAAGCGCGCCGAGTCTGGTCGAGCTCCGGCCGTCGCGCCGGGCCGCGGCTTCACGTAACCCTGAGGAGTTATCTCGACGGCGCCTAGCTTGAGCAGCCGTCCGACGGCGCGCTTGAACGCCTTCTTGCTGAGGCCGAACGCTTCGCGCAGCTGCTCGGGGGAAGAGTCGTCGCCTAGCTGCGGAGCGCCAGGCCGTTGCAAGAGCGCGAGCACGTGCGTTGCGTCGGCTTCCAGCTGTTCGTGGGCGTGCGCGCGCAGCGAGAGCTCCATCTTTCCGTCGGGCAAGATGTTGGTAACGCGGAAGCTCGCGGCGTCGCCCCGCCCGAGCGTGTGCGGCTCGTCGAGCGGCAACAAGCCCACGAAGGCGCGCTCGACGATCACAAACACGCCGATCTCTGGGTCTTTGCGCCAAGCTTCGCCGTCGACCCATTCGTCCGGCTCGAAACCCTGGCTACGCGTGCCGAGCATTTCGGTAACCCGCATAGTACCGGTCAAACGACCACGGTCGTCGAGGTAGAGGCCGATCGGATGCCGCTCGCCGACCTGCAGCTCACGGGTCTGAGCCGCTAGCGGAACGAGCAACTCTTTCGGAAGCCCCCAGTCGACGAACGCGCCGAAGTCGGTGAGCGACGTGACGCTCAAGAACGCCACCTCGCCCAAGGCGAGCAGCGGCACGGTCGTAGTCGCGAGTGGCCTCGCTTCGGAATCTTGATAGACGAAGGCGGAGACACGATCTCCCACGCCAGCACCTTCCGCGATCTCGCGCCCGAGCAGCAGCAGCGTCGGCGCGTCGGGCTCGCTGCCCGCTTCGGCCAAGAATGCGCCAGAGTTACCGAAGCGCCGGATCTCGAGGTCGACGAAGCGCCCCAGCAGATGTTCAAAAGCAGGGCGAGCGTTGGGCACGGCTCCTCTTAGCGCAACCCGCCGCTGCATGCCCGCCGCGCCTCGGATAGTATCAAATGATACTATCCGATCAGGCACCAGCGCTCGGTTCGCCAGCTTGCCCCTGCACGACGCCAGCTCGTCGTTCGTGCCCGCTCGAACGAACCTGGGTGTCTCGACCCTACTTGCGTTCCGTCGCAGCGGCGGCCACGCGAGCGCCCGCCTTGACGTAAAACTCCGCGTCTGGACCGGCTCGAGCAGCGAAAATTCATCGCGCGGTGCGGCTTTGGCTAGATTTCGCGCGCTATTGGTGCTCTCTGTCTCCCCCATGGCTAAAGCGAAGACCAAGACATCCAAGACCCTGACCAAGAGCGCCCTCCTCCAGACCATCGTCGACAACGTCGGCGACGGTGCCTCGCGCAAGAGCGTGAAGGCCGTGCTCGACGCCCTGACCGAGGTCGGGCACAAAGAGCTGAAGAAGAACGGCCTCTTCGTGCTTCACGGGTTCGCGAAGTTCGTGGTCGTGAAGAAGCCTGCCCGACCGGCACGCAAGGGTATCAATCCGTTCACGAAGGAGCCCACGACCTTTGCCGCCAAGCCGGCCAGCAAAGCCGTCAAGGCCCGCGCCGTCAAAGCGATCAAAGACGTCGTTGCGTGAAGACACCCCGGGGGGGGACGCAACGTGATCGCGACGAGGACTCGAACCGGATGCGGCCGGGTCCGCGAGCGCCTGCTTGGGTAATCGTTTCAAAGACGCACCACGCTGCGAGCGCTGTCGCATGCTGGTGGCGGGTTGTGTGTGCGCGCTCATGCCGCGCCTTCACACCCGCACGCGGCTGCTCGTGATTCTCCACGCGGCCGAGGCGAAGAAGCCGACGAACACCGGACGCCTGGCAGCGCTGTGCAGCGACAACAGCCAGGTGCTGGTGCGTGGACGCCGTAACGAACCGCTCGATCTAGGCTTTCTGGCGGGCCAAAACGCCGTGGTGCTTTGCCCTGACGAAAGCGCGACGCTGCTGCAGCGAGCAACGCTGCCCCTCACCTTGGTGGTGCCGGACGGTAGCTGGCGCCAAGCTTCGAAAATGCCGCGGCGCGAGCCAATGTTGCGGGATCTACCGCGGGTCAGGCTGCCCGCCTTGACGCCCCGGGCGCCGGCGCTGCGCCGAGAAACCAAGGACCAAGGCCTGGCCACTTTCGTGGCTATCGCTCACGCGCTCGGAATCATCGAAGACCCTGCGCTCGAGCAGACTCTGCTCGAGTTTTACGACGTGGTGGCCGAGCGCATCGTGCGCGCCCGCCAGGGCCAACCCGGCTAGGCGCCAGCTGTCGCACCTCCGCGGCGGATGTAACACCTAAACTCCGATCGGAGCCGTCCGTTCCTCTAGAGACGGAGATGGACGAGACGGATTTGACAGTGACGCGCGCGCAGGCCCGGGTGGGCACGCTGTTGAACGGGCGCTGGCACCTCGACAAGCTGGTCGGAGTCGGCGGCATGGCAGCCGTTTATGCGGCGACACATCGCAACACCAAGCGCGTCGCGGTCAAGATCCTGCATCCCGAAATCTCGGCCGACGACAACGCGCGTCAACGCTTCTTGCGCGAAGGCTACGCCGCCAACCAAGTGGGGCACCGTGGTGCAGTTTCGGCTGACGACGATGGCCTGACCGACGACGGCGTCGCGTTCTTGGTGATGGAGCTCTTGGAAGGCGAGACCATCGAAGAGCGCAGCGCTCGTCACGGCGGAACGCTCAAGGGCCGTGAAGTGCTGGCGCTGATGGACCAAACGCTGGCCACGCTCGAGGCCGCGCACGCCAAGGGCGTCGTGCACCGCGATTTGAAGCCGGAGAACCTGTTTCTCACGCGCGAGGGAGTGGTCAAAGTCCTAGATTTCGGCATCGCGCGGCTCGACCAATCAGCGCACAAGTCGCCCTCGCAAACCCAAGGCATCATGGGCACGCCTTCGTTCATGGCGCCCGAGCAAGCCCGCGGCCGCTGGGAAGACGTCGACGCTCGCACCGACTTGTGGGCCATCGGCGCCACGATGTTCACGCTATTTTCCGGCCGTTTCGTGCACGAGGCCGAAACCGCGAACGAGGCGCTGGTGGCCGCCGTGACACAGCGCGCGCGCTCGCTCGGCAGCGTGGCAATGGGCGTGCACCCGGCCATTGTCGCCGTCGTCGACAAGGCGCTCGCTTACGAGCGCGAGCTGCGCTTTCAGAGCGCGAGCGAGCTGCGCGAAGCGCTGCGAGCTGCCGATGCCGTGATTGCCAGCGATGAGACATCACCGTCGCTGCGCGTGCCGCTAGCCAGCGCAGCGGGCCCGGGGAACGCGACGTCTGTCACGCAGGCCAGGTCAGCCGCTTTGACCGCGGACGGCATGGCCTCTTCGGTGCGTTCGGCGCAAACGAGCCCCAGCGCGGGGCACGCCCGTGCCAAGCTGCCGCTCGTCGCCGCTTCGCTTTTTGCCGTGCTGCTCGTGGTTTGGTTCGGTCGTGGGCTGCTGCACGGTGCTGCCAGCGGCGGCGCGGCAGCGGCGCAACCTAGCCCCGTGGCCCCCCTTGCGGCGGCTGCGCCCGACACCGCCCCAGCACGAAACTCCGCCGCCACCGCCGCGGCCAACCCGCCCGCCGCAGCAACAGCCGAGCCTGCACAGCCGGCAACGGCCCAGCCGGCCCCCTCGCCTATCGCGCACCCCGCCGTGGCTCGCGGCCCGAGAGCCGTGACCGCGCACGCCCCCGCACAGGCCAAAGCCACCGGCGCCAAGAGCGCCACCGACCTGCTGAGCAAGCGGCACTGAGCGCCATGCGACCTTTTAGGCACGCCCTTCCCCTCACCCTGCTTTTGCTCGCAACGCCGCGCCTGGCGCAAGCGCAGCAAGCCGCCGCCGACGCGCTGTTCGATAGCGCGCGCGCCGCCATGGACAAAGGCGATTTCGCCGCGGCGTGCGAGCAATTTCGCGCCAGCGACAAGCTCGACCCAGCCGTCGGCACCGAGCTCAATCTGGCCGACTGCGAGGAAAAACGCGGTCACCTGGCCAGCGCCTGGGAGCTCTACCGTACGGCCGCCGAAAAGTTGAGCGACCGCGACGAACGCCTTGGCCTGGCTCGCTCGCGCATCTCGGCGCTCGCGCCACGCTTGCCCAAGCTCACCCTCAAGCTCGCCGAAGGCGCGCCGCAAGGCAGCAGCGTGCGCGACGGCGGCGTGGACCTCGGCGCCGTGCTCGGTGTGGCGCTACCGATGGATCCGGGTCCCCACGAACTGTTGGTGTCGGCGCCCGGCTTTCAGCCGCGCACGTTCGCCGTTCGGCTCAGCGAAGGCGACGCGCAAACGCTCACGGTCTCGCCCGGCAACGCGACAGGCGGGAACGACCCTTCACGGAGCTCCGCGCTGCCGACCCCGGCACCGCCCGCGAGCCGCGATCAGGCGCCGCCCAGCTCGAACCGACGTGTGCTCGGTTTCAGCTTCGCCGGCGTGGGCGTCGTGGGTCTAGGCGTGGGTACGGTCGCGGGCGTGATGGCGCTCGGCAAAAAGCACACCGTCGACGCCGAGTGTCAGTCCGACAAATCTTGCAGCAGCGCGGGCGTTTCCGCGGCTAAATCCGGTCGCACCCTAGAGCTGGTGTCGAACGTTGGCTGGGTGGTGGGAGCAGCCGCCCTCGGTGCTGGCGCGTACTTTCTGCTCAGCGGCGGGACGAGCTCCGAGCCGGCGACGAGCGTTGCTCTCGTCACCACGCCCGTGGGCGGGCAGTTGTCTGTCAGCCGGAGCTTTTGAGCCATGTCAGCGCGCCTGAGCACGGTCCGCATCACCTTCGTCAGTTTGGCGTGGCTGTGCGCGTGCACCACCGATTTTGCGGGTTATCACCTGGCCGCCAACGCGACCGGAGACGCCGGCAGCGGCGGAGCGAGCAGCCGCGGGGGCCGGAGCGCGAATGGCGGCGACAGCGGCTCCAATAACGGCGGTGGTGCCGGCGACAGCGAGGGCCTCGCCGGTGCGGCTGGTGCAGACGCCGGCGCAAGCGGCGGAACCGGCGGCGGCGGCGGCAGCAAGGCGCTCGGCGCAGCGGGCGACGCGACAGCCGGTAGCGCCGGCGGCGACGCGGCAGGAAACGCCGCGGGCGGCGCGGCCACGACCCCGGTGCCGTCATGCTCGGGATTGTCCAGCAACTGCGGCGCCGAACAGAGCGCGAGCTGTTGTCATAGCTCGCTCGTACCGGCCGGAAGCTACGCGCGCAGCGCGCTCGCCGGCGACCATACCAGCGTGAGCGCCTTCAGGCTCGACGACTACGAGGTCACGGTCGGGCGCTTTCGCAACTTCGTGAACGCGTTCGCCCAAGACATGATCGCGGCCGGCAGCGGCAAGAATCCGCACAACGCCGCGGATCCGGGCTGGGATGGCGCCTGGAACGCAAAGCTCCCGGCCACGCCTGCGGCGCTCGGAACGGCGCTCAAATGCTCGGGCGGTACATTCAGCGCAAATGCAGGCGCCTCTGAGAACGACCCCATCACTTGCGTGAGTTGGTACGAGGCGGACGCGTTCTGCATTTGGGACGGCGGTCGCCTACCCACCGAAGCCGAGTGGAACTACGCCGCCGCCGCGGGCCCAGAAGAGCGCAAATACCCTTGGGGCGACAGCGCACCCGACGACACCGACGCCGTCTTTTGCCCCGGCTCGTGCTCGACGCTTCAGAGCGTGGGCGCGAAGACGGCCGGCGCTGGCAAGTGGGGCCAGCACGATCTCGTCGGCAACGCGTGGGAGTGGAACCTAGACGTGTTCGTGACTCCCTACGCCCAAGCCAACTGCAGCGACTGCGCCTACACCAACGCGGCCGTAAGCGCGCTGCGCGTCTTCCGCGGCGGCAGCGCCGGCAACGACGCCGCCTACCTACTCGTTGCGGATCGGTATAGTCGCTCGGCCTCCGATCACAA
>Ga0307516_10010405_pt1 | contig 10227 bp, 15 predicted proteins | sample 19_EM_MG_FD_203310 | JGI IMG/M metagenome (GOLD analysis project Ga0307516, IMG submission 203310) | Populus trichocarpa ectomycorrhiza microbial communities from riparian zone in the Pacific Northwest, United States - 19_EM | ecosystem: Host-associated > Plants > Roots > Unclassified | place...
GATGAATCGATGACATCTGTAACGACCTTGATGTGGCACCATTTCTCCATTGTCAACTTATTCGTACCGTACTGTGTACCGTACTGTATTATCACAGTTAATTCAATGGTTCGAGAATCACTTGGCCGGTACCCTCATGAGATGCCCCTTTATCTGGAGTGGTTCTGATCCTCAAAGCTTCCTCGGGAGCACCGGTGCGGACAAGAGAACCGTGGGATGATTTGAGGTTGTAGGAACTCAGAGGGAGGGGCGATGGTCGAAAGTGAGTGGTACAGCTCAAGCAAGGAATTCATTCCGACCGGTGTGGATAACTATAACTATAAAATGGCTCCTCGCCAGACGATCTACGTCGCGCTTCCGAAAATTTGGTAACGTCTGCAGATGCTCGGTCCGATCTCGTCGTACTGCGCCTTCGTGTGACAGTAGCTGTAGAACTCAGGCTGGGTCCCAAGAGGTCAAAACCCGCTTCTCCACCAGATGGAGATATGCACGTACCAGAGAGGCCATGAGAGACCCTCCGAACCAGACAGCATACCGTTGCCGTTTGTGGCTGATCACGTCAACGTCGACGCCGGATGACTTTTCGCGGCCAAGTTTTAGCTTCTGGTCAGGGACAAGGAGAAAATGACAAACCCGTTGTTGGCTACCACTGGCGAGCACGCTGGCGTCAAGTCTCCGGTCGACCAACTGCTTCAGGTCACGCTTAAGTCGTTGGCCAAAGTGCTGGAACATTGTCGAACCACCAGAAAGGACGATGTTCTTGTGAAGATATAATCAGCATCAGCCAAAAGGTGTCGAGAGACGAATGGACCTTGTACAAACCCCTCCTGACATCTATAGGTGATTGTTGGATAACGCCGTCAACAATCTCCGGGAGAGGGGTCAAGAAATCGGAAGAGTAGATTTCGGGGTTGAAGAATATCTCAGGCGCGAGGAAGCGCTCGTACCCCACATCAATGCTATATGACTATGTGGGATGCGTCAGGATCCCCGACCTCGCAGATTGGACAGGAACAGACCTTGCCCGTCACCGTGTTCTCTCCGTCATACTTGACAATGTATTTTTCCGGCTCCACGTCATACTTCCTGTATTCCTTCACGATGTCCTGACAGACGTAGCTGTGCAATTCCTTCACCTTTCCTGCAATCTTCAGCTGATCCTCGGGAGGTACAGATGCCATCTCCCCTCGTTCCCTCATCAGATTCAGCACGAACTGGCTAATATCCCTGCCGGCGATGGGAATGTGCTTGATCGCACTCCCGATCACGTACCCCTCAGCACAAGGGATAACGTGCGTGACGCCGTCTCCAGAGTCAATAACCGTTCCAGTAAGCGTACGATCCGTGACCTTGTTGGAGGACCAGGAAGCTGCGAGGGCGAGCACTGCTTGGACGGCGATGTAGAGACCCTTGATATTGAACGATTCGAAAAAGATTTCTGCAGTTTGTTCTCGGTTCTCGGGTGCGTTGAGGGGAGGCTCGGTCTAAGGGAAATAGTAGAGGTTAGTTGCTTCCTAGTCCTCAGTAATGTTCGGCACGCGCCAGTAAGAAGTAGTGATCCTCTGGTTCCGCCCTCAAATACTTGAAGATCGTCTGCTCCCAGTATCTCTCCATGTAATCCCAGTTATCAATCTGCCCGTGCCGGATAGGGTAGTTAACGCCATATCCCGGCGTTTTCGCGTTGGCGATGGCCTCGTCGCCGATAAAGAAGTCTAGATCTTCCACTCCGCGTTTCGATGCGAGATGCCCCGGCTTCGACGGAACTGTGGGTCCACCCCGTGAGGGTTGACTGGCGGGACCTCTGGTCGCTATTGCGGTTGGGAATACGCTGGTTTGGGTGAGTGGATGGGTCTGATGAGAGTGTCGAAGGATCTCACAAGGAAGGGTCCGAATTCCCAGCATAACTGCAGCCAATTTTTAGCGACAGTTCGGCAGCTTCCAACGTTAACACGTACCCGACCTTCGAGTAACCGGTACCGTTGTCGCAGATGATTGGTGCTAGCGTGGTCATCCCGAGATTTATCAAGCTTTTGGTTTCCGCAGAGTGCGGCTGTCACACCGTCACTCTCCATTTGATCCTCACCTTCCGACTGTCGACTGCACTATCCCTGACGCTCGAGTTTGGTGTGCACTCCGGGTCTGGGGCAACTTTACGAAGCGGAACGTCGATCTTTCATTCGACCAGCACCAGTTACCCATCCCCACCGTGGTTTAAAAGCACATCCCGGATTGCAAACGGCGCAGCATATAACAATTTACATATCATACAAGATACCTGGCAGGTTATCTCCAGAGGGCGTCCTGCATAGCCTGGTTGTACCGGAGCCCGTGGACGTTGAGACCTTCGACCAACTGGTTGATCTCGTCGAACTCCTCCTTGCTGAGGATGACCGATCCGGCCGCCAAGTTCTCGAGAACACGATTCCTCTGACTAGAGGAAGCCGTCAGCATAGAATAAATGTCCATATGCCTTGAATCACTTACGATGAACCGGGAATAGGGATAACGTGGTCGCCGAGGCTCGTGACCCACGCAAGCGACAGTTGTGCGGTGGAGATCCTCTTGCGTTCAGCGATCTTGGTGAGACCTTCAACGATCTTGAAGTTGTGCTTGAATCCCTGTGGGGGGTTTAGTCGACCGGGTGCGAATCAGAATGCGAATACGTGACCTCTTCAGAGAAACGATCGAGGTGGAGGCGGTGATCTCCCTCAGGGATGTCATCCCTGGACTTTATCTGCCCGGTTAAAAAACCGCGCCCGAGTGGCGAGTATCCAACGACCGCGATGCCGAGCTCCTTCGCAACGGCGATGACTACGGGCGGGTAGAGTTAGAGCCACACCACGCGTGATCACCTGGTTTCTGGCATACCTTTCTTTGCCTCATCCTCATATGCCCAGGGGCTGAGCTCGATCTCCACGGCCGCGATGGGGTGGACCTTTACGCACAGGGAATAAGTGATTGAAGAACTTGATGCACATGCGGACTCACAGCGTGGGCCTTTCGCAAGGTTTCACTTTTTGTCTCGGACGTTCCGATGTAACTGAATTTCCCTTCCTCGATTAGTTTGCTGAGGGTCTTGGTCGATTCCTCGATCGGAACATTGGAGTCCACTCGGGCACACTCGAACAGGTCCAACTTCTTAGTTCCCCTGAGGTGCTTGTTGATGTTGTCAACGCTGCGTCTTAGGCCGTTCTCACTGCGGAGCTATCGAGCTATGACCGGAGGAGACTCGTGGATAACACTCACGACGCATCTGAACGCCTGGTTGTGAGGTCGCAGCCCCCTTTGACAGACAAGAAGGTCTTATCCGCGCATTCGGGGTGCTTCTCGTAGAATGCAGCGAGTAGGTCCAAGTTTGCCGTTGGGGATCCTTGGCCGTAGAACTCGCCTGAAGATCGGGTGAATGGGGGACTTGATAAGCCACGAAACCGCGAGCGTACCGCTGTTTATAAAGAGCTTTACACCAGCAGGCACAGCATCGATGGCGGCCTTGATCGCGTCGAAAGCTTGATCGTACGGGACGGGGTTAGGGGACCAGGTGAGCATCATGACACCGAGCTACATTATCAAAGTTGAGAGGCTCGCCATATCGCAGACTCATCCCCGCAAACGTACCGCGATTTGACCGACGACGCTGTCACCGACCTTGACTGTCTTCGACATGATATCGATGGGAGTCGTTTGGGGAGTGGTTTGGAGCGGGGTGGACTGAGGAACAACTCTGAACGGGATCTAGTCTTATATTCGGGCACTTGCCCTGACCGTGACTCATCCAGTAGCGTCAATGTCATTCAGTGCGACCCACCTCCTCCTTGGTCAACGTCAACGTCCGCCCCCTTCATGACCGTCGCTCGCCGGCCTGCCCCACAATCATCACCGATCTCACGGGGATGACGTGGGAACTTGCGATGAACAGACGCCAATGGCACGTGTCGTTCCGATCAGGGCCATTCCGTGCTACAGTCGCCTCCGCCACCGGTACTGGCGCCTTCGTTATAATACTGGTACAGACCCCACTACTTAGATGTCTGCGCAGCGGCCCAACAACGACGACCCCCACCTCGTCTCCTTGGTGCTGCAATCTAAGAAGGCGTTGCAGCACGGCGAACAACTCTGTTTACGTGCCAGCCAACTCTCATCGACGTCTGCACGAAACGCCGTAGATGTCCTGGCCCTCGATGCGAGGGTGAAATGGGTATCCGACGCCGTACTGGAACAACTCAAAGTACGTAAATTGAACGGGTTCCCAGCTTGGTTTACTAATACTACCCCGTCCGGACCCAAAGCTCGCCGCCGCTGTGGCAAAGTGCATCGAACAGAAACGCGCACAGTTGCACGAGCAGGCCAAAGTTCGTCCCCACCTCACGTTCTGTCCTTAGTTCGTGTTACCTTACACGAATGATGTCAGCAATGGGACACCCTCCGCACAGAACGCACCAACGCCCTCGAATCAACCCTGGAATCCATCGGCTCACAGCTCGTGCCGAACGACTTCCACTCTACCTCCGGCGATTCATCCATCTTTGGCAGCCCGAAATCGGACGCGAACGAGGATCCGATCATCTCTACAGTGGATCACAGCCCGTCCGCTACCCTCCGGGGGCAACTCACCGACATAGCGACAGACAAGAGTCGATGGAAGACCCTGCGTGATTTCATCGACGAGCGTGCAATAGAGGAGATCTTGGAAACTGTGGAGATTGAAAGGGCTGCTCTCGATGTAGGTGATGCTCTCGCATTTCTCAGCTCCCGTGGCCAACTCTCGTGTGTATAGGATGTGATTGCGACCACAGGAGAATACTCACAAACCTTAAACATGACGAACGCCGCCGTGAAGAGTTCCCTGCCGCACCCGACCCCTTTACCGCCGATTGACAAGATATTATCGTCTCAAATGGACATCTCGATCGATATGGCGCGCCACCTCGAAAGTCTTGCCTCTCATTATGACCAAATGGCCGCCGCCTTGAAGGGCAGCGAAGTCGGAGAATCATTCAGCGAAGAAGACCTCCAAGGTGACTTGGTGACATGACATCCACGGCCCTGCCGCCCTAACGGCTTTGATTTCACTCAGCGATGAATAAGGACGCGAATGAACTACATTTCATCCTCATGGATCTCGAAGACAGCCTCAAGGCCATCGAGGATTCCCAGTGAGCAAACCTGTCACCCTGAATTTACCCTACCATCATAACGTTTCCCGGTTTACTCAGCGATCGGCTAACCAAGGCCGCAGCCGACTCCCAACAACACATTTCAACGCACGGCGCCATCTTGGGCGACCTAGAGGAATTGGGGGACATGATGTCTCAAATGCTCGAACGCCAACACACCGTCGAGGTCCGTATCAAGCGTAGCGCCCCATTTATACACCTCCGCCCATTTTGGTTTTATCCCCCGCGCGCGTCCCACGGACGCCCACCCCCCGTTACCATTTGCAATTTCTGATCTTCCTCACCACAGAACCAATTCTCCGAGAGTCTCCACGCGTTGCACGAACGGCTCATCACCATAGAAGAACTGCAGACTCAGTTCACTGAATACCAACTGTCGTATAACAAGCTCGTTATTGAAATGGGCCGACGTCTGCAGTACAGAGAAGCAGCTGAAAACATCGTCCGTGGTATGATCGATCAACTTTCGGCAATGACGGATGGTTCGTGCTCCCTCCTTCCCCTCCAGTCTCTCTGCCTTCTGAAATAACATGCCTTTGTTGTTCTACCGTTCCCTTCCCGTCGGGCACCATGGAAATCCCGACAGAAGAGCGTGAAATACGCGCTGCGTTCAATGCAGAGCAAGGGTCCAACCTCCCAGCGGACCTGTGTCTCTGTGTTGAGAACATGCCTACCAGGTGGAACGTTGTTCCCATCGAGGAACACACCTTTGAGGGAATCTCGAGCAGGTACAGAGAGGACTATCGTGAATTCTTGCCGACCGTGGATAGCGATTTATTGACTGAGGTGCGCCTCCCGGAAATTCCATAGGACGTACTCCTGACGTATAATCATGCAGGCTAGGGACCGCATAACTAGAGCTGAGGCGATGGCTCGCATGGGAGCGGGAACCGAAAGTCAGAGCTTGTGATTTCCATAATAGTTTCTCGTGGGGAGTGCATTAAGTAGACTTCGCGTGTAAGATGGGGAGTGGAATCCCGATCTTATGGGGATTGTAAATCGTATAACGGGGCGGGCTTCAAGCGCTCCATGGCCATTTGAATCCACCAGACCCTTGTTGGGCCCCCGGACTGGGTCCTACCTTGTGCCCGAACGAGCCCCAAGGGAAGTTCTGTATTACCAGACCTCGACCTTCCTTCCGCTCCTGCTCCTCCCACTCTGCATCATCGAGATATCGATCAATGGCCTCGTTCTCCAGCGTACCTCCTCGTGACGACCCCTCAGATCCCAAAGCAGGCGTCTTTCGAAGCCCCCCTTCGTAGTTCCAGAACTTCTTCTCCGGCATTTCAGACATATCCGAGCCCTGCGCAATAGCGACGTAAGCCTTCGCCACTCTCCAATCGATCTCTTTTGTCACCGTCTGGAGTCGCTTCTCTGCACGCTCGACTCGCCTTGCTTCTCCTTGTGCCGGGTCTTCTGGAGGGGGCTTGGAAGTGGGGGATAGGAGGATGGTGGTGCGCGTGTGTAGGAGGTGTGGTGTCGTGCTCAGGGTCGTCGTAGGGAGATCATTCAGCCGACATAACTCCATCGCCTGATGACGCGCGATCGGTTAGACAGAATGGAGAGAAATCTGACATGACATGATGTATGGAAACGGACGTACGTCCAACCGAAAACGTAGAGCGATACCCATCAGGGTGTCTCCTCTTCGCAACCGATAGACGATGAGAGACTCTGGTTCAGCCGAGGGTCGGTCCTCGTCGGGTGTTGGAGGCGTGGGCGTAGGGAGATCCTCCGTGGGACCGGTAACTGGAGGCGGTGGAGGGGTTTCCAGTAGATGTGAGACCGTTTGAACAACATCCGGGGGTGGGGGTGCAGCACTTCGCCTGACTCGCCCGTTCTCATCTTCATCCGTACTCGCATCCTCATCCTCATCCTCATCCTCATCGTCCTCATCATCATCCGCAAGAACGAACAGGTCCTGATCCTTCACCCCTCCATCCAGATTCTCAACTCTCACCGACTGAACCCCTGAGCCACCAACGTGCCTCCCTCCAGGTCTGTTACCGGTAGACGAACTGGCCCGGATAACCCCCACGCCAGCGAGACATACCAAACAAGGGTTGTACCTCGCCAATCTCGGGTTCGTTTCCAAACACCTAGGGCATATCGGTCGTTGACAGCACTTGGTTATGAACAACTCCGAATCATCCACGTTCGGTGGCAATGATGAGGAGCACGCGAGACATAGCGTCGTCCTTCGGTCCAACATGATTCCACGGCCGTTTCTGGACACCCTGAAGAGTTGGTCGTGGATGTGAAGCGGGCCAATGTGGCGCGATCGTCCCAATGATGCCCCACGCCTCCTGATGATCGACTCGGGCGACCCAGTCATCTTACCCAGATCGCTCGCGTGTCGTGATCTCGGAGAATGCAACCGACAGACGTTACAAATCCAAGTTTATTGTTCACAACAGTACCAAGAGTGCGGGGGGTGCGTATCGACCCGTGTACATCCAAAACAAACGAGAAAGGTAGAACCCAAGAGAGAGAGAGAGAGAGAGCGGAAGGAGAGTCTAAGCTTCGCCTCATAAGGCGGTTACTGGAAACAACAAAGGAGCATAGGGCGAACAAGAGGTTGATGAACGATCAGGAAGGGATGGGGTACAAAGGAGTGTGCATTCATGATCGTGAGTGGAAGAGAGTGAAGGTGGTGAACGAGTGTGACAGGTGCGTGGGTTCTACATATCCGAAGTCAGAGACGAGTAGGATGATGGGGAGGGGCATAAGACGTCGAGGCGTTCATCGGATGGGTGGATGTGACGAGCGAGAGGATGAAGTAAGGGGGGAGGTAGGGGCGGTGCGTGTACTATACATTCTATAGTTTTTGGGGGTGTTTAGAGTGTGTTGGGTTAAGAGAGACGATAAAAGTGAAGAATAAAGAAGTTATAATATAAACAAACGAATAAATCTACGGGCACAACATCGACAGCAGAGGGGCAGAGAGGATGCAACACACGACAAGAGGGGCAAGGAATCAACAAGAGGAAAAAGAGTTTGGAAGAGCTGGGAGTCATAGATGGAGCGGAGCACCGGGCGCGCGGAAGAAACTAGATCCAAAAAGTGAGACCACGAGAGCGAGAGCATAGGAAAACTAGACAGCGGTGCGGAGTCGAACGCAGCGATGAGCAGAGAAACCGGCCATTAGTGACGGGGAATAGCGTGTGAACGGTCGACGCGACGATGAGGGTGTTGGGATCCGAGTGAGAAGTCGTACTAGAGGCTCGCGTCCTGCCTCAGCCCCTTTACGACATCCTTGACGACCCTTACCCAGAGGTTGGCTTTGTCAATTTCCTCTCGTGCCCCCTTGACCTTCAAGTCCGCCTTTCTCGCGACCAGTCTCCTTAGGTTCCTCAGAAGCTGTTCGTCCTCGACCCCGCTGGTTCTTCCGTCAACCGAAGGCAGCTCCGGCGAGCCGGAGATAGGGGAAGAGGGGGAGGACGAGCATGGGGAACCGAATGGGGACGTGGGAACAGTGGGGAATGGCAGTGGCAGGGTGAAGAGAGTCGGATCAAGGTCGATGTCATGGATATCAAGGGCCATCCGCGAGTGCCGAACACGTTCTCGACCAGTTTGAATCGCATACCTCCGGTGATTGATGACTTGGGTGAATATCGTCTCCGCCTTGGATAGGAAATGATATCCGGTCGCAATATACTGGTCGGCCTGTCAGAAGGACGCCACAGGGCAGGGGGGAAAAAGAAAATAGAGGGCAAAAATAACGTCAGCGTCAATTCAATTTCCAGGGCAAACAGCGAAGGCGATATCAACGGTAGCAATGAGGGTTACGACCGTGACGAAAGTGGGTAAATGGGAGGGGAAACAGAGACGGAACTAACCATTGTCATGCACTCTTCAATGCTGAGCAAATCCCGACTCGCAGCGTCCAGAACGCGATCGGAAGAGCGGAGAGCAAGACCCCTAGAACCTTCCCATTCTTCGTGCACAACGCAAGTTTTCTGTGGGACCACGGTTGGGGGCGGAGGGGCGGTGAAGACGTTCAGCTTCTTCCTAAACCACTTCTTGAGCTTCTCAGCCCCGCTCACAACGGAACGGTCTTTGGGTTCTTCGCCACACAGTTCGCTCAAATCTGTGCTGGATCCAAGTTTTGTGCTCCCGGACATCGTTCGGCTTCTCTGGGAGGATACCGCGGTTATTCCGGAAGATCCGGAATCTGTGGTACGCCGGCGGGCCTGGATGGCACTCTCGCCCCAACGCATCATTGCGCCTGTCCTGATTTCCAATTTGTCCTCAATCTCCTTGGATACGCTGTTCAGCAGGCCGCTGACGCGTCCGATCGAAGACTGCGCTTCTCGTAGACTTTCCGTGGCGGCCTCGACGGGATCGCGGGCGAGGGTGATGAGCATATTCCCCATGCCGACGACGTCGGCCAATAATTCCTCCAAGGCGTCAAAGTCGGCCTCGGTATACGTCGCCGGGAGAGCGCGGGAGATGAATCTCAAATCTTCGAAGAGCCGGTCCAGGAGGGGAAGAATGCTGGCTGACGGAGGGATAAAGTCGTCCAAGGGGAGAGGGGAAACGTGATCGTAGGTAGGGATTACGGAAGCAATAGAAGCAAGCGACGGCACGCTCTTGAGCGATTTCAGAGACTTTTTGGGTTTGACGGTCCGAATGGAAGCAACGGAGTCGGGGCGCTCCGCCTCGAGTCCGAATAAGGCTCGATACTCGGATTTTGCAACTTCAGCAGCAGTCAACCTAAAGCGGAAACGGGGAGAAAGGGGGGGGTGTAAGATTCGAGGTGATCTCCCAAAGTGTGAAAGCAGAGGAGTGCGCGGATCATCGACGATCGTCCGATGGATGAAAAAGAAAAGAAAGGGTTGTGCTCACCCTCGGGAGTTCCTGATTTCTCGAACGATGGATTTAGGGTCGCAATCCAAGAAGGCAGATAATACATCAACGCTGGCGCCACGCTCAGCAGCGATATGGATACAAGTTTCACCGTTTCGGTCTTGAGCCCCGAGGGGCGCGCGGAGATCCCGAACGAGATGTACAGTGAATGAATACAACAGGCCGGCATCGAGGGTGTCCAGAG
>Ga0307516_10010406_pt1 | contig 10227 bp, 5 predicted proteins | sample 19_EM_MG_FD_203310 | JGI IMG/M metagenome (GOLD analysis project Ga0307516, IMG submission 203310) | Populus trichocarpa ectomycorrhiza microbial communities from riparian zone in the Pacific Northwest, United States - 19_EM | ecosystem: Host-associated > Plants > Roots > Unclassified | place...
CTAATCGTGAATAACTCTACCACACCATTACATATAAATAAATTAACTTTAAAAGGTAAAACTCAACTGGTTATGTCTTGAGTTTGCTCCTTAGAGGTTATTAGTTCGAGTCTCACAAATTTTAAGGTCACTGGAGATTTACATGATCGTTAACTTCAGAACCCGTAAGATTAGTTAAGGTGCATGTAAATTAACACGGACACCCATATTAATAAAAAAAACAAAAAATACTCCCTCGGTTTTACATATATTATATTTTCAGTTCTACGAGAGACCATGCATGTGCTGGTCACGTTATAAATAGATACCCGTACTGACTATAATTGATTGTGCAATATCTCTGTTTTAGCCACGGATAAAGATCTTGTTCTTATCCACCATGAATACTCTCTTTTCTTCCAAAATTTTGTTTCCTTGCTTCCTTTTCTTCTTCGTTTCACTTGATTGCATCTCATGCACTGATAAAATGCTTTACCAGGACGGCCTTGAAAACTACTTCCAACTCGCTCTCCCTGCAGTCGTTGGACCAGAAAGCATTGCCTTTGATTGCAATGGCAAAGGACCATATGTTAGTGTCTCGGATGGCAGGATCCTGAAATGGCAAGAAGCCAAGCTTGGTTGGATAGAATTTTCTGTCTCTTCACCTCAAAGGCAAGACCTCAAGCCCTTAACATATATATATATATATATATATATATATATATATATATGCATCTGCAGTTCATTTTGTTCTCCATCTTCCTTTTTACATATACTACTTAAGTACTTCATAGTTCATATGTAGGAAATCATCTGATAGTCTGAGTGATTTCATCACATAATAAATCCTCGAAGACATGCATCAAAATGAGAAACAGAGCTAGCAGATATATACTCAAATTCATTACCAAAACTAGGGCTCAACTTAGCCTCTGACGCGTGTTTCATTATGAGTTAGATAAATTTTTTGGTAAAAAATAAAAAATAAATATCTAATTTTTTTAATTTTATTTTTTAAAAAAATTAATTATAAATCAAACATTTATGAGAACTATTTGTGTCAATAAATGCAAAAAAAAAATATTAACGCGTCTATTCAACTCGTCTAGCTGTTAGTCGAATAATTTTTTTTCCAACATAGGTGTTATTAATGTGTTTTTTTTTAAATCAAGTAAAAAACATAATCATGAATCTCAAAGTCAACGCTTACATATAATAAAATATAATAAAAATCATATGTATTAATAAAAATACATAAGATCTCAAATTAATTTTTAACATAACCAAAAAATAGAATAATATTGCAATTGCTTTAGTGAAACATCATTTTCTTAGTCTGCGTAGAATAAATTTCAAAAAACAAAAGGTGTAAAGAAAAATCATTGAAAAACAAATGAACAAAAATAATGGTATAAATAGGCAAAGGGTAAAGAATCCAAAAAAAATAAGTGTAAAGAAAAAAAAAGAAAAAACTAAAAAAACATTAAAATCATGAATTTAGCATGTGAGTTATAATTTTTTTATATAAAAAAATATTAGGTATGCACACTACTCCAATGTGTTTTTTTATATGAAAAAATAAAAGTATCATTTGAAAAGTCTATGCAATCATCTAACTAAATATTTTGATAACCATTTATGGAAATAAAAAAAAAGTTATTAACAATAACCACTAAAGAAATTGTAAAGATGAGATATTTACTGGATTATATTTACTAAATTATTTTATTTAAATAAATAAAAGATAAATCCAACCTAAAGAACCCATGACTTAAACGGTAAATACAAACAAAAATGATTGAATAAATCTACACTATAAAAAATATTATGAAAGGTTGAACATATCATAAAAATATAAGGAATGAAAACCTACTGATATGATGAAAACATATAAAAAAAGATTAAAAAAAAACTCGAGTGATTCTGACAGCCAACCCGGATGAACAAATCAAACACATGACCTAATACATGAAATTAAAATTACCCCATAAATAGCAAAGCAAAAACAATATCGAAAAAAAATATTTTTTAAAAAAATATCAAAGTCAACTCGAACTAATCTTTCAGATCTATTAATTGGGTCATGAGACCATGATGACCTCATTAAAGGCAAACCTAAAAAAACAAAGAAGCAAAATTCTTAACTAAATAAATATTAAGGGATGAAATTAAGAAAAACAAGTCAATAAAAAAACAATGCAAAACAAAACAAATATCAATTAAAATAAGTAGGACTAAATTCTACATAAAAACCAACTGAAATTAAATGTTACGGGAAAATTTAAATGAAATTAAATGTTTAGGGATAAAATTGAAAAAATAAATCAATTAAGAAAATAATTAAAAAATAACAACTAAAAGAATTGGCACCAAACTTGACATAAAAATTCAATGAAAAGAAATGCTCAATGATGAAATTGAAGAAAAAAATAAATAAAAAAAATGATTGAAAAAAAAATAGATAGTATTGCCCTCGAACAAATCAAGAATGATAAATTTTCCCCGTATAAAAATCATACTTTTAAAAATTAAACGGTAAAAAAATAATTTCATTGGAGCTCTAAATACACTTAACTATGGATAAGCTATTCAGTATCTTACTTAATTGTTGACTAAATTGGCGATTTTTGTAGGGGGGGCTATAAATGTTCCTGTAAGTAAGTAAAGCATTATATATTTAATTTTAGGCTGATCGTAAGGAAAGCAAGAAAAAAAGGAGCTTTTCTAGTGATTAATTTTTACTCTATTTTTTTAGATAACTTGTTTGTATTTTTCAAAAAAAAAATGATCATGTATTTCTACTTCTAAAAATTGGATAGAAAACTTATTTTTGCTTATAAGTGTAGCAGCGTCAGAACTTGTCTCCTTTACTTGTAAGAGTAGCAAGATCAGACAGAACCTTTATGTGACTATTAAAGTGTTCAAGAGTCGCAATTATGCAACATTCAATTCATGTCTTGGTAGTAATTGATTGATAGTCAAAACTTATACAGACCTTGCAGTACTCCTGCAAGTTGCAGCACTCCTGCAAGTTGCAGCTAATGGTGATAACTGATTGTCGGTTTTTAACTTGATTCCAATAGAGATAGACACATGTGTGATGGCTCAACAAACACCAAACTGGAACCGGTGTGTGGAAGACCACTAGGCCTCAAATTCAACTCTGCAACTTGTGATCTCTACATTGCAGACGCGTACTATGGACTCTTAGTAGTAGGACCGGAAGGTGGAGTGGCTACACAACTTGCTGCTTCAGCTGAAGGAGTTCCCTTCAGATTCATGAATGCTTTGGATGTTGATTCCAGAACAGGAGTGGTTTATTTCACTGACAGTAGCATTTATTTCCAAAGAAGGTACTACTGTTTCCAGCCTTTTCTATTCTTTCTTCTATAGCTAGCTAATTTTTTCAGCAACTTAACTGTTTTTGGTATGGTACCCTACCCAGAAATTACTATTTTAGTTCTTTGATCATGCAGGGAGTATTTACTGGCAATCATAAGCGCTGATAAAACTGGAAGGTTAATGAAATATGATCCAAATAGCAAAAAAGTGACAGTGCTGCTCAAAGGCTTAGCATTTCCAAATGGAGTGGCTATAAGCAAGGACAATTCGTTTATTCTAGTTGCCGAATCATTTACAATGCGAATCTTAAAGTTTTACCTTGTGGGTTCTGAAATACATGGACAGGAAACTTTTATTCAACTGGGAAGATTCCCTGATAACATTAAGAGGACAGCTAATGGAGAATTTTGGGTTGCGCTAAATACTGGAAGAGGAAAGATTCGAAGATTGGATTCTACAAAACTACAACAAGAAACTTCTATTGACTGGTTTGTGGATGATCCTGTAGCAGTTAGACTGACTTCAGGTGGTAAAGTGGTTAATGTATTGGATGGAAATGGTGGCAATGCTCTCGATTCTGTGAGCGAAGTTGAAGAATATAGTGGCCTTTTGTGGCTAGGATCTTCCATGAAGCCTTATGTTGGTTACATCAAGAACAAAAAATAACTTGAGTGTTACAAAAAAAATATACTTTATGCTGCCAAAAATTTCCTCGTAGCAGCTATCTATTTGCAGCATTGTTGTAAGAAAATCTCAAATACGAAGTCAATTCCTGTATGGCATTTATAATAAACAGTTGTGTGCTGTGGAAAATATCAAGATAATCAAGGAGCTGCTCCTTATCTTTTCCTTCGTTAATTTCTCTTCTTCTTCCTGTACCAGCCATTAAATTACTACTGCCAAACGAGATCTACTACAAAACCGACAATTTTCTGAATTTATGCAGTCAGTGGTGTCACAGGACATGGGATGTCGCATTCCTTAATTAGTGTAAGAATTGAGTGCACCTGTCTCATGTACTTGAATTTATGGGTGCATTGAAGCACAGAATATGAAATTGCAGGTCCCTGTCTCTGCTGTAAATTATGATCGTGATCTCTTCATCTTTTTGAATTTTACATAAATACAATTTAATCTATTTACCTACCCATTCAACGAAGTCTAACCCCCAAGCTGGATATCAAAACCGAATACATAAATAACAATTGGGAAATAATGCATGAAGTGGTGGGCTCGAAGAAAAACCGCCAACAATACGAGGATGCTGTCCCAGCTACTTTATGGAAAAGCTATGTGCCCCCCAGGTGCAGAACATCTCCTATTCATTTCGGTTAGTTTGTTGTTAGTAGAGATTATCAACTATCAAGTGCTCCGATGACTTTCTCTAATGAAAAAGGTTTGAGTCGTGGCAGTTTTCTTTGTATACCGGCGCTACGCTACGAGAATCTAATTTTTTTAAAAATGTAAAAGACTTTAAGGTCTTAGGAAATTTTTTACCGTTGTTATCAAACTTATAATACAGTTGTTTTGAATTTCTTTTATAAAAATAGATGAATGTTGTGTGTCACATTTCATAAAATATGTGTCTTCCAACGCTAAAACTTGTGAACTCTAACTTGACACTTACACTAATTAACTGAGCTACGACTCAAATTTGCTCTAAAACAATTAAAATATATATATTAAAATGTTTTATTTTTATATAAATAGCAAAGAAACATGAAAAAACCTAGTTATTTTAGTTGTCTAAATAATATAAAAATGAAAAACTATTCGATTGTGTAGTCTAATATTTATATAACTTTTTATGCAACACAAAAGGAGAAAGAAAGAAAACACGAGTTATCATACCTAGGCCTACACCATTAGGCTAATAATATATTTGATGTTATGATGTATAATATTTTTTTATTTAAAAATATATTAAAATATATATTTATTTATTTTTTCTAATAACAATATATTAAAACTATTAAAAATACTAAAAAAATAATAATTTAATATTTAAAAAAAACATTTTTAAAAAACATCTAAAAACAAAAGTAAACTCACCCTGATATTTATAGGCTCCATTCCTTAATTGCTTTCGTGATTTCATGAGCTTGATTTCAAATTATCATGGAAACTAGCAACAAAATGAACAGTTTATCGATACAGATAGTCAACGTAGACAATTTACAATCTTACCTGCAAAATATAATGAAAATGAATTAGGTTTTTACAAACCCTAAATTTTACAGCTAAACTGTAAAAATATTTTTTATTTGATAAATTACGAATATCAAAATGTCTTGCATAAATAGCGCACATGAATTTTTAAACAAGAAACTAAACCTAGCTATCTAATAAATCCTTAATTAAATAAAATTCTCAAACCTAAGTGAATCAATAAACAACTGTAAAAATAAAATATATATATATATATATATATATATATATATATATATATTGCAAACCCTAAAATTAGGGCAGAGAGAGAGTATTGTCTCCATGGACTCATTATAATGTTTTTTTTAACAACCATGTAAATCTCCAGTGATTATTATATTAGCAACTACAGGGTTCGAACTTGAAATCACAGGGGAGCAAATCTCTTGGCCCCAAACTCTTACCATTGGATCACCTACTAAATGGTTAACTCATTACAATTTTTATTTTTACTGGTACTAAGTAGACTAATGAAAAATCGCTTTATATTTTTATTAATAAGTGACTCCGTAATGCTTTTATTAAATGATCTGATTTTTGTTTTAAAAAAATTAAATTAATATTTTTTAAATATTTTCTAATAATTTTTATGTGTTTGAGTAAAAAATAAATAAAAACTATTTTAATATATTTTTAAATAAAAATTATTTAAAAAGGCACCATTAAAAAAAAAAAAGATCCGTGGGGTCAGCGTCCACTATCCAAAACAAAGGCCAGCAGTTTGCCTGGCAGCAGAGCATCAAAGGCCTGTTGGTAATGTGGGCTGTCAATTCAGTCTAAAAGATATAAGCTAGCAGGCCCATAAAGGCCAGTGCTGATAGATGATGATGATGATAATTTCTTTGCGTCTTTCATATAATTTTAATTTACCATGAAGAATATAAACATAGATTAAACGTGTACTTGAAAATATTTTTTATATCAAATTAATATATTTTTTGTGATTTTTAATTTTTTTATATAAAAATATCCAAAACCCTGACAAAAGATAATTTGAGAAACACTTTGCAAACAATGTTTGAAGTCTCGAATGGTATCCAACCCTGTTCTTGCTTGTAAATTAGATTTAGTCTGACGTGGGTAGCGGGTTTTGGACGATATTCGGGACGCGAAGGGAACCAGGCTTATAAAAATTGCAGACGGAGGCGGGTGAATTTTCCAGCCGCAACGCACCCGATCAAATGACCTTGATAATGAAAACCAGATACAAACCTGCAACTCGCCACCGATATCTGCAAATACTAGAATTAGAAATTGGTAGAAAAACAGAAACTTCCAAGATGAGTCAACTTTTAATGCCCCCCAGAGCAATATCGTAGCATATTTTTCACTTTTCAAGATCAACAATCCAACCAGAAGAATATAGGCAATTTCAGCAAAGACCTCTTCTGGGTTTACTGGATATTTGTTATTACTATTATTACCAAGATGTCCCGGAACTGAATTCGGTCAAACAATTGGTGAAATAAATAAATAAAAAGTCTCATGGGCAAAAGGGTGGACAGAAATTCAAAGATTTGGTCAAGATCTTATCTTAATTCACAAGAAAGAAGAAAAACAAAACCACAGTCACTGTCTAAGGGTATATAATATTACGGTAGTAATTTTTTTAAAAAAAAAATATTTGAAAATATATTAAAAAATATTTTTTAAAAAAATATTTTTAAAATTTGCATATTAAAACCATTTAAAAATATTTAAAAATTTAATTTAAAATTTTTAATAATGAACAAGTTAAATCTCAAAACATTTAAATATTTAATTACTATCATGAAATATCCCAAGTGCTTGCAGTCAAGTGGAGAAGCTTCGGAGGATGCAATCGCGCAATACATTGGGCCCGAAGTTATTGAAAATGTCACGTCGAAAGCCGAAGATTTGGGCTCTTCTCTCTTTTCCTGTACAAGTTGGTAAACGAGATAAAATTTCCTTAACATTGTTGTTAAAATGATGAGTTAAATTATAAAATTAATATATTTAATATATAAAATTAGATTAAAACTCAAAAATTAATAAAAACAGATTTAATTTGTATAAAATCAGTAAATTCCGTCCGATTTTGCGAGTTTACTAAATTTATAATATAAACTAAATCAAGTCTAAATTTGACCTTAAAATGTTTGCTAACGAGTTTTGCGAGATTGAGTATATCTTTTAAACAGTATACTGGATAAAGCTAAAATTTTACAGGAAAATACTAGACACATGAGAATATATTGTGGTAGAATTTTAGATCAAATGGAATTCGAGAACATGATATTTCAGAGGGTCAAATATGTCAAATTAGACCTTCGTGTACTGTTTTGAACATACCTGGAGCTACTAGTTAAATTCTGTTCCAATTCAAGTTGGGTTGGAAACTAGACATTTGAAACTTACCAACTATATACTATAGGCCCATTAATTCATACAGACGAGAGAAAACGATATATTTGAAATCAAGACTTAAATCTGCTAAAAACATGCAAAAATTAGAGATTCAAGCTATAGGGAGAAATTTTAACATTAAGATTTTTATTTTTATTTTTATTTTTATTTTATTTATTTATTTATTTTCAAATAATTATTTTTAATTTGAATTTTTTCTAGCGCATTAGACATTATTTAGGGGTTTGTTTCATTATTAAATTCATGATAATTAATTACTAGTTTAAGTGTAGTAGCTTACAGCCCAAAAGAAGCCTACTAGGACTTATTGTGGCAAGAACAACCAAGTTGTCACCAAAATTATATATATTTTCTACTATTCAGTGACTCTCTTGTATTGAAAATTTTTATCATGAGACTTTTTATTTTTTAAAGTCATTAATTTATTGATTTATATTTTATATTTTTATATTTTATTTATATTATTTATTGATTATAGTATTGTTAATGTATTTTATCAAATTTTAATATAATTTAATTTTTTAATTGAATTTGTTAATATATAATTAAAAAATATATTTATAATTTTACATTTTGAGTTTATATTTTATTTTTTATAACTGTTTTTGATAACTCGAAAAAGGCTACTGGAGGACGAAGTAAACAAACGGTCGAAGTAGCGCTTCAAACTTTAGAAAAGGAGTGGCCCACCAGAATCGTGATCAATTAATTTTCTTCCAAAGTTACCGACATTTGTTGGGACTTGGAAGGTTCTTTCTTTGGAATCAATAGAGTGCAGGAGAACTCAACCAGTTTTCCATGGGAGGTCGAAACTATATCTTTTTAAATAGGCGATATTACTTTTTATAAAAAATAATATGATATTAATTTTTATATGAAATAATATGATATTAATTTTTATATGAAATAATATGATATTAATTTTAATTAGAATCAAGATTGATGAATTTTTTGTTAATATTTTTTAATATTTTTAATATATTTATATCAAAAATATTTTTTAAAAAACAATATTTTAATATATTATTTCGAGAACATAATATTTTTAGACAAATTTTGTCAAATATGTCAAACTATATCTTTGTATACTGTTTTGGACGTATCTAAAACTACTAGTTGAATTCTGTTTCAATTCAAGTTGGGTTGGAAACTAGACATATAAAACTTGTCAACTATATACAAACGAGAGAGAACAACATGTTTGAAATCATGATTCAAATCTGCCAAAAACATGCAAAAATTAGATATTTGGGCTACATGAAGGAATTTTAACATTAAGATTTTTATTATTTTATTTATTTATTTTCTAATAATTATTTTTAATTTGAATTTTTTCTAGCGCATTAGACATTATTTAGGGGTTTGTTTCATTATTGAATTTATGATAATTAATTACTAGTTTAAGCTTAGTAGCTTGCAACCCAAAAGGGGTCCACTAGAACTTATTGTGGTGGAAACAACTAAGTTGTCACCAGATTTATGTGTATTTCTTACCATTTAGTGACCCCATGTATTAAAAAATTTTGTTTTGAAACTTTTTATTTTTAAAAATTGATTCATATTGTTTATTTCTCTCAATTATTAATTATAATATTGTTAATGCTTTTTTATTAAATTTTAATATAATTTAATTTTTTAATTAAAATTATTAACATATAATTAAAAAAATTATTTATAATTTTACAATTTGAGTTTATATTTTATTTTTTATAACTGTTTTTGATAACTCGAAAAAGGCTACTAGAGGACGAAGTAAACAAACGGTCGAAGTAGCGCTTCGAACTTTAGAGAAGGAGTGGCCCACCAGAATCGTGATCAATTAATTTTCTTCCAAAGTTACCGACATTTATTGGGACTTGGAAGGTTCTTTCTTTTAGAATCAAATATCAATGGAGTGCAGAAGAACTCAACCAGTTTTCTCTGGGAGGTCGAAACTATGAGTGTGTTTGGTATTGCGGTAGCTATTGTGGTTATAGTTTGAAAAAAGTTGTTTTATAAAAAATACTTTTTGTTGAGGTTGGTTTGAAAAAATAGGTGTTTGGTTAAAACTATGGATGAAATTGAGGTTGAATAAAAAGTAGTTTTAATGTGTTTGGTTAAAAATGCTTTTGAAATTGAGGTTATAAAATAATTTTAAAATATATATATATTAATATTTATGGTTTTTAATTTAAATATTATAGATTAACTATTGCTATTACATCATGAAATAAATAATACTTAAATATTTTTTATTGTTCCATTAAACTATCAACAATTCCATCACGTATGAAATACATCCGACAAGGACTACAGTTTTCACAAATTTCT
>Ga0307516_10010407_pt1 | contig 10227 bp, 9 predicted proteins | sample 19_EM_MG_FD_203310 | JGI IMG/M metagenome (GOLD analysis project Ga0307516, IMG submission 203310) | Populus trichocarpa ectomycorrhiza microbial communities from riparian zone in the Pacific Northwest, United States - 19_EM | ecosystem: Host-associated > Plants > Roots > Unclassified | place...
TTAATGGTCGCCCCTGAATCTCACGCTTAATATTACTTGCAACAAATATACCGTCATGAAGGGCTGTTTGAGCAAAACCGGTATACTTCGAAGCGGCATTGTCACCAATTACATATACATTATCAAAAGCCTGCATATATTCATCAACTTCAACGCGTCCATTTTTTGCGAAAGTAAAGTAACGGGCATTTTCTTTATAGAACGGATGGTTGGCAACACCTGAAGTCCAAATAACTGTTTGGCTTTTAATTGGGCGACCGCCAACCATAATACTATCCGCAGTCGCCGATTGAACAGCTTTGCCAGTCTGAATACGAACGCCTAGTTTCTTCAATCGCTTTGCTACGCGATCACTCGATTTTTTACTCATACGTGGCAAAATGCGTGGAGCTGCCTCAATAAGATTAATGTGAATCTTTGGATGTTTGATATTGTGATATATACACAACCGCTTGAGATACGATCCAAGCGCCGCAGCCAGTTCAACTCCTGTTGGACCAGCGCCAATTACAACATAATGCTTATCGACGCTCCGATTTTCAACGATGGCAGTATATAGATGTCGTTTGAGGTGTTTGATTTCTTCGGCTGATTTTATACCGTAGGAGAATGTATCAAGCCCTTCAATACCAAAATATGTTGTAACTGTACCGAGTGCTAAAATGCATCGTTCGTAAGCATAAATCTTGCCTGATTTACCAATTACTTCCTTTGCCTCTGGCTTAATTGACACGATTGCATCTAGCTGAACATCGATATTCTGTTTGCCGGCAAAAATAGTACTCAGGGGAATCCAGGACTCTAGGTGACTCTGTTCGGTTGCAGCACTATAGAGAGCCGGGTAGTACTGGAAGTCTGACTTGTCGGTAATAAGCGTGATCTTATTTGTCGCTTCTTTCGCGAGTTCGAGCGCGGCTTTTACACCACCGAATCCGCCACCAACAATGGTAATATTCATGAAAATAATCCTTTATTTCAATTCAAAGTTCGTATCCTGCATACGAACTAGTTTGGCGCGGGTTGCGATTATACCGATAGATACAATGCCTAGATACACGAGCCCTGATGTGCAAGCCTGTAACATATGCGCTGGAGCCATTACTACCATGTAAAAGCCGGTTGCAAAAGTAAGACCGACGAGCACGTATGCGGCACGCAAAAGCAATGACGATGGCCGAAGATACGTGTAAGTAGTCAGTGCAATGCTTGAAAGCGCGATCGTAATATGAATAATCAATGTCATATCAGAATTATAGCACTTATGGTAACCAGGCGTCTATCGAGATGAGCGCACAAAACGCCAGCAGAATAATCAATGAGAAGCGAAACATTTTACGCGCCCAAGCGTCCCCGCTTCGAACACGAAGACCCTGCAACCCAAGCCATAGCCAATACGCTCCGAGAATAGTCATAATAACTAGATAGACGTAGCCCGTTAAGCCAAATACAAAGAGTAACAGCGTCGCAATGACAAATAAAATGGTGTAGATGAAGATCTGTATTTTTGTTTGTTGTATCCCCTTTACAACAGATATAACTGGCACACCTGCGGCTTTATATTCGCTTTGTCGATACACGGCAATCGAATAAAATTCAGGCATTTGCCATAAAAAAAGAATAGCAAATACAAGCCATGCCCCTACATCTAGCGTGCCGGCTACACTGCAGTAACCAGCTAGGATTGGTGCCGCCCCTGAAATACTACCTACAAGCGTGCCGTGAATTGACAGCCGTTTCGAGAGCATGCCATACAAAACAACGTAGTCGACAAAGCCAATCATTCCCACAACCACTACGAGCCAATTTGTCCATGCGATAAGAATTGCTAGGCCAATCACACCCAGCAAAATAGAAAGAATCACCGCATCGCGGCCTTTTACTTTGCCCGATACAATCGCTCGCTTTTTGGTACGCGCCATTTTACTGTCTATGTCTTGATCGAGGAAGTTATTCAGTACGCAGGCCGACGCAATCACGAGAGTAGAACCCACTACCAGCGCCAAAAACAGCCAAATATCAATATGCCCGCGCGCTGCCAGCAGAAACCCAGCAGCGGCTGTTAACGCATTACCGTACAGTACGCCAGGCTTCGCAAGCGAGTAATAGTCCTTAAACTTTGCCATACTAATAGACCCCGTTGTTTTTTGTTACGGTGAAGTAACTGGTGGCCCCAGGGTGAAGATGGTCGTGAAATGCATGTGTACCTAATTGATTGAGCGTTATCGTCTTTGTGCGACCGCTACGAACTGATACCCCAATCTCGCCACCGTAGTTCTCAGGCTTTGCATACGAACCAAACATGATAGTAAGCGTCGCAGCATCTTGATTAATAAACGTTAGCGAATCACATAAGTGCGCTTCAACACGCAAGGGTTTCATCTGTCCATTCTGGACGATCACTTGGTGATTGGTACCGATATCAGCACAGGCGCCCGTCTTCTCGCCACCCACCTGAGCAATCCCTTCATCCTGAGCGAGCTTCGTTGTCGTTGCTTTCGGTGCCATCATTATGTTGTAATTCAGATGATCCATAATGAATATAGATCCAAGGACAACCACTAAAATAATGCCCACCGTCGAGACGAAGAACGCCACGTTATAGAGCGGCTTCGGCCCTCTCCCTAGGTGGAGGAAAAAGAATATCTGAACCGCCATTTGCAACACGGCAAAAGTAAGGATCGTTGCTAATAGCGCATTGCCTGTTACTGTCTTAGTAACAACCAGGTAATACGGAATAGCCGTAAAAACGAGGGATAATATGAAGCCGATAACATAGGATGCGAGAGTACCGTGCTCGGCTTTTGGTTGCGTTGGGGTGTTGTCTGGTAATTTGCTCATTATACGTACGCCATTAAGTATACAATTGTAAAAATAAATATCCACACGATGTCAAGAAAGTGCCAAAAGAGGCTCAGTAACGCCAGCTTGCGAACTAGCTGTCGGTTAAGGCCTCGCACGAGAATATATAGCAGCGTCACAAACATCCAAAACAGGCCGGATATAATATGCAATCCGTGCGTACCCACAAGCACAGAGAATGAGGATAAGAAGGCATTGCTACTAAGCGTATAGCCCTCATGGATCAACTCGCCAAATTCTAACAATTCCAGACTCAGGAAGGCCACACCTAACAAAAATGTGAGCGTGAACCATGCAAGTACTTGGTTTTTGTTGCCACGGCGCGCCGCGATCATGCCAATACCACAGGTAAAGCTGCTCGTAAGCAGAATCAACGTTTCAGCCAAAGCTTGTGGCTGACTAAAAAGCTCGCTGCCCGTTGGACCACCTACAGTATTGCCATGCAGTACCGCATACACTGCAAATAGTACGGCGAACATCAAAAGGTCGGTCATCAAGTAAACCCAGAAACCAAACATCACTCTATCATTGACTTCTGCTTCGTGATTTAGCTCCCCAGTTACTACCGATTCCGCCATTGCCTAGTCCTTATAACGTTCAACGCCCATGTTATTGCTATTTTTACAAACTCAATCAGACCCATATCTTCATCGGGACCAGTGTCCTTCTCAGCATGCAGCGCCTTTGCCTTCGCCACTCTTGCCTCTTCCATCTTCTCGACTTCAGCGGCGGTAATCGTATACTCAGTATCGTCGTTAAAAGTTCGGACAATCACGCAGCCTATCACACCGATTAACGAGACAATAGCGAGCCAGTTAATATGCCAAACCAACCCAAATCCTACCAGGAAAGCGAAGAAGGAAATATATATGCCTGAAGCCGTGTTTTTAGGCATGCGGATATCCTCATAAGTGCGGGCTGGCATACCTTGTTGTTTCATTTCCCAGTAAGCATCTCTAGTTGTAACCTTAGGTATAGTTGCAAAGTTGTACGATGGCGCTGGCGAAGAAACTGACCATTCAAGTGATCGACCTTCCCATGGGTCACCCGTGGCATCATGCAGCCGCCTTTTTTGAATGACGCTGGCGATAATCTGTACCAGCTGGAGCGCGACGCCTACGGCAATGACGATACCGCCAATAAGCATAAGCACGTAAAACGGCTGCCAGCCGGAGGCCGCGTCGTACGTGTCAAGGCGTCTGGTCGCTCCCATAAGACCGACAATATACATAGGAATGAAGGACAAGCTAAAGCCAATCATCCAGCACCAAAAAGCATAGCGCCCAATTCGTTCGTTTAGCCTAAAGCCAGCCATCTTCGGGAACCAATAGCTGATGCCAGCAAAAACACCGAACAGAACGCCGCCAATAACGTTGGAATGGAAGTGTGCAACCAGGAACAGACTGTTGTGAAACTGGAAGTCGGCAGGTGGTATGGCAAGCATGACCCCCGTGACCCCACCAAAAGTAAATACAGCAATAAAACCGAGGAACCACAGCATCGGCGTCGTAAACCGTATACGACCCCCGCGCATCGTGGCGATCCATGTAAATACCAGCACGGTGGTCGGTATTGCAATGAACATCGTCATCACACCGAAGAACGCATTTATGTCCGCGCCTGCTCCCATAGTAAAGAAATGGTGCAGCCATACCGACAGCGCAAAGAGTGAAACGCCGATCATTCCGATAATGTTAGATGTATAATTAGCAATCCTCTTCCGGCTGAACGTCGAAACGATCTCCGTAAACAACCCGTACGCCGGCAACACCAGAATATATACCTCAGGATGCCCCCACATCCATATGAGGTTTGTGTACATCATGGCATTTCCACCAAGAGTAGTCGTAAAGAAGTGCGTGTCAAAATAGCGGTCAAAAAAGATTAGGAAGAGCGTCGCCGTAAGCAGCGGGAAGACGGTTACCGCCATAATCATGCTACAGAGCGAACTCCAGGTAAAGGCAGGCATCTTCCAAAGGGTCATTCCGGGCGCACGCATCCTAAGAATTGTCATAATAAAATTGATCGCACCCAGCGTCGTTCCAATACCGGAAATCTGCAGGCTCCATATCAAATAGTCCATGCCCGTACCCGGGCTAAACTCCGCGCCCGACAAAGGAGCGACAGCTAGCCATCCCGTAGCAGCATATTCCCCGCCCACGAAAAAGAACATGTTTACCATTACCACTCCGGCAACGAACAGCCAAAAGCCCAATGTATTCAGAAACGGTGACGCTAAGTCGCGGGCACCAATCTGTAGCGGCACGATATAGTTTATGAGCCCGAAGATAAAGCCCATGGCCACAAAGAAAACCATAATATTTCCATGAGCCGTAAAGATCTGCTGGAAGTGCTCCGCCGACAAATATCCGTGGGTAGCGCCAAGGAATCCAGGCATGTCGCTTGACCCCAGCGCTTGCTGTAGCCACATCATCAGGGCTTCAAGACCACCCCTTGCAATGAGCATGAATCCAGCCACGATAAAGTACATGATACCAATCTTCTTTGGATCAACCGAAGTTAGCCATTCTTTCCATAGCCACCCCCAGCGTTTCGTGACGGTGAGAAGTATGATAAGGAATATGACAAGCGAGCCAAAAAATGCCGACCCACCAATAGTAAACCATTCGTGAGGAAGCGCCTCCATACTCAATTTGCCAATAAGGAATTCTTTCATTCTTGCCCCATATGGTGGTCATGCGACCCCATGTACTTCATAACTACTGTATCGTATAGATCCGCATCCGCTTTCGAATAGAATACGGTCGGGTTGTTTTCGCTAGGCTTTAACAATCTTTCATATTCTACCATATCAAGCACGTTCGGAGACTGCTTTACGCGCAGCACCCAGTCATCGAAATCTTGCTGCGAGCTGGCGCGAGCAATAAATTTCATTCCAGCAAAACCTTCGCCGTTTATTTCGGCCGAACTGCCTTCAGAATCCCCTGTCATCGTCGGCATGAGATTCAACGTATTAGTCATACCAGTCATCGCATAAAGTTGGCCGCCCCAGTGAGGAATCCAAAACGAACTCATTGGCGAATCATCTGCCGTCAAATCAAACTGCACTGGCGTATTTACAGGAACTTGAACAAAATTAACCGTCGCGACGTGCTGCTCTGGGTAAATAAACAACCACTTCCAGCGCTGTGCGATCACTTGGACGGTGAGTGTCTTGTTGCTAGAAGTAATCGATTTTTGTGGCGCAAGTTCGTGCGTGCCAATCCACATGACAGGTGCTAGCACCAACATAAAGACAATTGGAATCGCCCACAAGCTAAAGATAAAGAACTTGCCATGCTTCTTGTTGGGATCGTAGGCAGCTTTCGTGTTAGATTCTCTGTATTTCCAGGCAAAAAAGTACAAAAAAGACAGGGTTGGAACGGCGATGGCAAGCAGTACCGCCGTTGAATACACTATTAGTTTAAGCTCATCTTGCGCGATCATCCCTTTCGGGTTAAGCATTCTTATATCTGTACCCTTTAGTAGCGCGGCAAAAAGCATCGTCAGAGCAAGAACCCACAAGGTTATGTACAAGATGGATCGGTTTCGATTTAGTTTATGTTTTGCCACTGCGTAAGTCCCGTTATCGTGTATATATAGAGCATTATTATCATAACTATAGCATAAGTTCAAACGGATAGTTTAGTCTATCCATGACCGCTATTGAAATCATAAGATAAACCAATTCGCCAATAGCAAGTTTCAATAAAATAACGCCGATACCAATCGACATTTGCCCATACTCACAATAAAAAGGCGCACTGGACTAGCGCATATCCGCCGCCCCGCCGTAAACGACAGCAGGAACAAATAAGCCAAAGCTTGTGAAGGTTATTTTTAGCAAGATCCCGTCTTGTCAGACTTTTGCCGTGCACTGCCCTGTGAGAAGTACGCGATGAAATGAGCGTCGCCAGCCACAATGCCGTGACCGTGCCATATTATACTATCACCGCACCGGTCGCTTTTACGACCGCGCCCGTTACCTCGTTCACTACGTCGGCAATTTCATCGCCCGTCAGGGTTTTCTCATGCGATGTCAGGTGTAATCGAAGCGTAATATTCTTAGTCGAAGCACCGTCGGCCTGATAAATATCAAGTGGTGTCACCGCCGTTTCAAGCGCTACGCTTGCTAGTGCACGCTTGGTCGCATCAGCCACCTGACGATATGGTGTTGCTACCGCAACCTGGAAACATACGTCACGCTCAGCGCCCTGGTAGCGGCTAATCGGACGATAATCGCCCGTTAGTTTCTGTACGGCCTCAAGGACTAGCACTGAACCGATTTCAAACCCAGCAGCATATTCCGGCAGCTTAAACGCTCGTACGACAGATTTTTTGTATTCACCCACGATACCCAGGAATGTGTCGGTTTTAGCATCCGTCACTAATGCCGAACGACGATATTCAAACGGGGCAGTTACGGGGTCGTTCGGATCTGTCGTGATTGGCGCGTACATTAAATCAAGTCCGAGCGACGCGCCTAAGTAATCGAGCATTTTTTTAGCTTGATAATATGGTGCGCCCTCAACCGGCTTTTTGCTCGCAATAACCAATGCAATCATATCAGCCTCGACAGGCACACCTTCACTTGTCATACCGTGCTGGCGAGGATGAGCCTTGTTTACTTCAAACAATGCAAACTTCTCAAAACCATGTTTAATGTTGCCATGAACAGCACCGAGCAGACTCGGCGTGAGTGTTTGCCGATAATATTGCAGCTGGGGACTAATTGAATTAGTGATCCTATACGAGTCCTCTAATTTTTGGCCGGCCTTAAGCAAATCGTTCCCATGCACAAAACTATAGGTAAGTACCTCATTTGCCCCGCCCCGAACTAAACAACGACGAATGTCGGCACGAATCTGATCAAAACGACTTGGACGTACAGCGGTAAAATCACGTTTTGGCAGTGTCGGCGTAATCTCATCAAACCCGTTCAAACGACCGATTTCTTCAATAATATCTTCATCGATATGAATATCTCCACGCCAATACGGAGCTATAAACGAAACCATATTGCCATCAACTGATGTTTTGAACTCCACATTTTGCAAAATTTGCGCTACTTGCTCACCTGTGAAATCAGTACCGAGCACGCCATTAATTTTATCAATTTGAATTGTAATGGGCGCAAAACTGACGGGATTTACATAGCTTTCGACTACATCACTAACTCGTTTACCTCCAGAAGTTGACATCAAACGAACCGCTTCTGCAAGTACCGGCGCGCTTAATTCGGCTGGCTGGCCTTTAGTAAACCGCGTAATAGCCTCACTAAAAATACCTTGGCGCATTTGAGTCGCGCGTAGGTTGTATAAATTGAATGTAGCACTTTCGATAATAATATTTTTTGTCGTGCTATCGATCGCGGTATTCGCACCGCCCATCGCACCGGCAAGTCCAATTGCAGTCTCGCCAGCAGCAATCACAATGTCATCTTCGGCAAGCTGAATTTCACGACCATCGAGTAACTGAAGCTTTTCATTGTTCTTTCCGGCACGTACATGAATCTCAGCCTTGCCTCCCCCTACTTTTATAAGTTTGTCATAATCAAAAGCATGCAGTGGCTGGCCGGTTGCAAGCATCAGGTAGTTCGTCACATCAACAACAGCACTAATCGGACGGACGCCAACGCGGGCTAAGTAGGTCTGCATTTGTAGCGAGGATTTTACACTACCTTCAGACTCTGCCAAAACAACCGCTTGATAACGCGCTGAAAGCGACGGATCGTCGATTGTTACCTTAGGCGCCTCAACTGTGCCGAACTTTTCACCAAAATCAGGTGTGATATTTGCCAGCCACTCAGGTGTTTTGAATGCCTTGCCTTGGATAGCAGCGACTTCACGAGCGAATCCAATTACCCCAAAACAATCGGGTCGATGAGTGAGTGATTTGTTTTCAATATCGAGTAAATAATCGTCGAGTTCATAAGATTTCGCAAAGCTCGCACCAGGCGCTAGGTCTTTGTCTAACTCCACAATTCCATCATGCTCGTCAGTCAGCGCTAACTCGCGTGAACTCGCAATCATACCGTTGCTCATAACTCCACGCAACATCCGACTACCTAGTATAAACGGCTCAGGCTGGCCAAATGTCTCGGGCACAATACTACCTGGAGGAAGCCATGCCACAAAAATACCGGCCCGAACGTTTGGCGCGCCACAGACAACCTGAATTAAACCGGCGTCGTCACGCTCAATATCAAGTGTTACGCCGCCATCATCAAGCTTTGTCACACTTAAATGATCTGACCCCTCGAGTTTTTCGCAGGCTACAACCTTAGCAACAATCACATCTTTGTATTTAGAACTTAGATCAATGATTTCTTCAATTTCAACTAAACGCGCGCCAATCAATGTCGCTAGTTCATTAACCGGAAGATCAATTTCGGTTAGTTGCTTAAGCCAGTTTACTGAAATAATCATGCTGTTTCCTCTTTGTTCCATGAAAGCCTATATTTATTACGGCCACCGTTATAACTATCGACAAGATAAAAATTCTCGACATTAATTTTAAAAAATCGAACATTGCCGTCTTTGCGAATCTCATCTAACAAACTTTCGGATTCACCGTAGCGAGCAACGTACGCACGGTACGCCGTACCCTTTGCTTCTTCGCTGCTTAACATTTTGGCCACACCTTCAAAGTCAGTGCCTCGCGTCACTTGATCTTTGTGATGCTGCGTTACGATTGTACCCGCAACTCGAGGATTATCTATAAGCTCCTGGGCGTGACGACTTTGGCTACTCGATGCAAAATATAAATTGAGCTCATCATCGTATGAAAAATGGACTTCACATACCCATGGCTTATTGTCTTTTACCGTAGCAAGAGACATGTGAATTATTTGCGGTATATACGCGCGAATAGTTTGTTCTACTTGTTCATCGCTCATGCAAATTTCCTCAAAAACTGTAGCTTAGCTGATTCAAAATGACGTAAATCTTCAATGCCGTACTTAAGCATTACAAGCCGTTCAATTCCGCCGCCCCAGGCAAAGCCACGGTAGACCGTTGGGTCGATACCAGCAGCACGCAGCACGTTTGGATGAATCATGCCGCAGCCAAGCATTTCAAGCCACTCACCTGGCTTACCGCCAAGTGCCGCGGGTTTTTCAATCGCAAATTCAAGACCAGGTTCGACGAATGGGAAGTAGGCAGGCTGCGTTTTTATTTTTAGCTTCTGACCATAATAAACTTCAAAAAAGCTGCGAAGCGTACCGAGCATATCACCAAGTGTAGCATCACGAGACACAAAAACGCCCTCGCACTGGTAAAACGTATGTTCATGAGTGGCGTCAACATCTTCATTACGAAATACGCGGCCATAACTTACCGCAGCAATTTGTCTGCCAGCCTCAAGTTT
>Ga0307516_10010408_pt1 | contig 10225 bp, 16 predicted proteins | sample 19_EM_MG_FD_203310 | JGI IMG/M metagenome (GOLD analysis project Ga0307516, IMG submission 203310) | Populus trichocarpa ectomycorrhiza microbial communities from riparian zone in the Pacific Northwest, United States - 19_EM | ecosystem: Host-associated > Plants > Roots > Unclassified | place...
GAAAAGAAGAAAGTTGAGGTCTTCATTGTTCGTCGGTTAAGCGCAAAGTGAGGGTTGTAGATCTCTTCGAGAGAACACGTTTGGGGTGAACGATTGAAACGGGAGTCAGGAAAAGACTGGTGGAAGGAAGGAAGGAAAGGGAAGAGAGCGAGACGGGGGAGGGAGGGAGGGAGGGAGGAGGGGGAAGGGGAATGAGGAATCGAGAAGGACGCTGGGGCATCTTATAGGAATTGTGAGACAGCGCGGCCGGGACGATCTGAGCTAACCCGGTCAATGCCATGCCGAACGCGGAGGGAGAGATCACAGCCTTGACCTGAACCGAACAGGTAATTTCCGGTTATCCCCGGCCCAAGCGCGCGTTGATGAAAGTGGAGAATAATTGTCAGACCTGTGTCAGACGGTGCAACGTCCCCGTATTTCTCGGTTGCCGGCATTGGAGTCCCGAGTCGCGCCCCGAGCTCAGAACAGCGAGAGCGAGAGTCCTCCAGTCGGGCATGGCTTACGGCGGAGGGGACGGTTCTCCCTGCCGAGACTTCCTTGGTTCGCTCGATTTGGGAGTGTATGCAGTTGGAATCAAGAGAAACAATGAAGGGAGGAAGGATTCCCGCATGGGTGGCTCAATGGAGGAAATTGACTCTACGTAACACGCGGATCACTTCTCCTCTTTGTTTCCTCTTGTTTGTCCGTGTTGTCCCGCGATCACTCATCCGCCTCCGAAATCCTTCTCCGCTTCGAAAAATGTTCAAGCGCATCGAAAAAAAGTTGGCGAGGAAGAAGGAAGAGGAAGAGCTCGGGATTACTGAGGAGATCAAGGAGGCCATTGGGCTTAACGATCTCGACTCTTCGTCTGACGAGAGCGAGGCCTCCAGCTTCAGTTCGAGCCCAAAAATCTCATCAAAGCGCAAACGGTTGCTCGATGACGACGACGAGCTTGACGCCAGTTCCGATGGGCAAGGGTCGGGTGCTTCGGGCGGTCCGGAAGACGACGACGACGATGACGATTACGAGGTTGGTGTCCAGATGACCATCGAAGAGGCCCTTCACAACCCACTCTTCATCGTGTCCATCCAACCCGACGTCAGAGGTTGCATCGTCTGCCCACACAAGCTTCTGAAAAACGATGCGATGGTTTCCGTACACACGAAGTCCCAGGTACGCTATGTTCCAAGATGTGCGAACATTCCCCGTGTCGTTATGGAGATCTCACGCCTTCTGTTTCCCTACTGCTCGGTAGGCACATCAGCGACGGATGTCCAAGTTTATGGAGGCGACCAGATCTGCCAAACCAGATGACGACGCTCAGGATCTTCTGTCCACCATCTTCGCCCCGACTCCTTTACCACCAAAACCGCCCTCTGATGATCCCGGTCCCCTCTCAAAGCGTGCGACCAAGCGGGTGAGTGCGCGCTTGTACCCCTTCAACCTCGTTTTCTGTCACACTTTTACTACGCTGACTGACACATGTCAACCCGACTACAGATTGCCAAGTTCGAGAAGATGAAAACCAAGCGTCGGAAACACAAGGCAGCAAAAGCACGGTCGATGGCAGCCAGAGAGGCCAAGAAGCTAGGAACGGCGGCCGACCCTAGCGTGTCCGAAACGAACGACGCTGCTCGAGCACCCGAGCCCCCAAAGAAAAAACCGAAGTTGAGCCTTCTCTCGTCACCTGGGAAGTTGGTGAAGCCGCACACACAACCAACCAGACGCAAACCGGACGAGGTACCCTCGGGCAAACCGCACAGACCATCGAAGGAGTCGGCCTCAACGGACGCGATGATAAACTCAGAATCCCAGCTACTGGAGAAGAGGAAGAAACAAAAGGTAGCGGGCTAATTCACAAACCCACCCTTGTAGTGAAGCGCGAACGATGCTAATTGCCACTTTCCTCAGGGATTTTGACTACCCCAGCCTTAGCGTGTTAGTTTGGCTTTTCATGGAGGCGGCTTCAGCTACCACTTCATCTACGTTTACCCACTGCCCCTACCATCCGATGCTCTCGCTCATCGTCTGCTTCCTGGGGGTTGACCGGTGACCCAGTGACCCCCGTTTCCCACCGTCTTCATGTGGCAGTTGCCTTACGTAATCTTCCTCACCTTCCACCCCGCCACAATTCCGCGATGCACATCGACGAGTTTCTAGGCAAGTTACTATCCGAAATCGCCGAGGATAACTATGATAAAACGCTCTCCGATTATCGACTTTGGATGGGGATTGGAGTCGCGCATGGATGGATACCCGATAACCAACTCTACCGCGACATCCGGGCTAGCATGAGGCCAGATAAGTTGGATCCGTCCTCGGGGGGATTGATTCATAGTACCGTCCACCTCCTACTTCGGTTGATCACTGACATCGGCCTGGATCCCGTTCTCTCGGCTTATTCTTTCGGCATACGGGACCAACTTTCCAATGAGTCGCTCAAGAATTTCTTTGAAGGCAGCCTGGGGGAATCGTGCGACACCGGGAGCCTCTATACCAACACGAACTTTCTCGCGCACTCCATCAACCTCGGATACCTTAGCCTCGAAGATGTCCGTGATCGCCTCCTCCAGTCCCTCCTCAGCACCCCACGATACATTCGTCAGTTGAAGTCCCTGATGATTCTCCTCAAAATATCCGGTGCTACGTTCGCGGCCTATGTAGACCCACAAGTTTTGGACGGTTGTTTCAGCTGTCTCAGAGTAAATGTTGATGCAAATTTGCTGAATTCCACTGGATTGGTCAAGGTGAGAGGGTTAACCTTGATAATGAAAACCTTTTATGAATGCTAGGGAACGCAGGATGTTTTCGAACTACGGGAAAGTGGTTGGAAAGGGCTCCCTTCCCCGCCTGCCCTCCGCAGTGCAAAGCCCGAAACCGTTGTTCCCAAGTTCCAGGATCCTGCAGCCACTCCCGTCGCGACGTCGCTGGGGCTCCCGGGTGTGGAGGAACAGTCTCGGTCCCCTACTCCGCCATCGCCCACTCCGGATATTCTACCAAACACGAGTCCAAAGCTTTCGGCTCCCCCATCTCCATCGACGAGTATCACTGCCCTATCTGACTTCACGATAGCGGGCAGTTCCGACGATGAGCCGATCCGCGAATCTGGAGCTATCACATCTCACGATTCGTTCTACCTTTGTGATGGGAGCGTTGAAGTGATCTGTGGCACCACACTCTTTCGCGTTCACACCAGCACGTTGTCCTTCCGCTCTCCTGTACTCCGTAACATGTTTTCACCAGCGAATCTCGCCGCTGCCGATTCTCCTAACGGGTGCCCGCGCGTCGTCTCCTCTGACACTCCATCCGATTTCGCCACACTATTGGGAGTCATTTATCTCGCTGAGTGAGTCCCCCTTCCTCCGAGTGATTATCCTCTCATTAATTGTTACGTGGTCAGACTCCCTGAGAAAAACAACGTTCCAGATTTCTCCACCTTCTCGTCTCTCCTCAGGGTTTCGACCAACTACGAGATGTCGAATGTTCGAGCCCAATTGCTCGAAACCATCCGTGGTGCCTACCCAGAGGATTTTGAGGGACTCGACCCTTCTAGGACCCTCGGGGAGAACGTGTTCGGTGGACCCAAGCCGCATCCCAACGCGGTGTTGAATCTCTTTGTCCGACAGGACGTTACGTGGGCGTTGCCGATGGCGTATTATATGGTAGCTCGGAGAGGTGTGGATTCGTTGATGGACTCTCGACTTTCGCCCAGCGCTACGCTTTCCGGCAACACGCTGAGATGTGCGACGCGTGGGTTGATGGCACTTCGGGAGATGGAACTCAAGGAGACACATCGAATCGTATTCACGCCCAAGGATGCTACCAACCGCGTCGGTTGCTCATCAACCCAGTGCCCCTCCAAGCACCCAAAAGGAGCCTCGGACGCGGAAGTCGTGGGAGCACATCAGAGGACGTTCGATCGGATTACGGGGTCCACAGTTGGGGCGACGAGGATCTTGCAGGTTTTACGGGCGAGTGAATTCGCTGAGGATGCGGGGTCGAAGTTTTGTCAGGTCTGTGTGGAGAAAATACAGGTGGCGCATGCGGAGGTGAGGAGGAAGGCTTGGGCGGTGTTGCCGGAGGTGTTTGGCTTGAGGGCTTAGAGGTTGAGGTTGCTCTCGGTTCCAAGAGTGGGAAACATGCCCGCCGTCACCCTCTTGTTCACCTACCACGGTTAGGGCAGATACGTTGGATGCATCTGAACGTTGTAAAATCGTTCCGCCTGGTCGAGCGGGAGGCTGGTATGATGTCCCACACCGAGGTCGAACCCCCGTATCCGCAGTGTTTTATGCCGGGAGTGTCCGGTACCAGTGAGGGGTAAGCTGGCTATGTGTTTTGGTGGCCGAAGTGCAAGTAACCGTGAGGCATGTATAGTATATTGACTCCCCCTCTGCTCTTGGTTTTTTTCCTCGCGTATTCCTTGGGGGGGGGCCGCCCCATAATGGCCACCCAGCCAGTGCATCCCGAGCGCTACATCGCAGCCCTAGGCGCCGCATTACGTTGTCGACCGCCCACTTCTCGACATTGCACCACCATGTTGTCCGACGAGCCTGGTTATCATAACCGCCAGCCCATCCTCGCTGCGAATATATCCGACTTGCTCTGCTCTCTCAATTCATCGACGTACGGCGAGATCGCGCCGAAGATCGAATACTGGATCGAATACGTCTTCCGCGAAGGGTTCGCGACGGTCGGTGAACTTGTTGAGGAGGTTTCGTCCAGGTTATGGAATCTCGGTGGTCCCCACGTCGCACGGTTCTTCAAGGAGTTCTTTGACGCCCCCCACCGGTCCGAGCAAGCGAGATCCTTCGTGGACAAGTTGTGCGAACGCGTCCTTCGGTGGTTCGCGGTTGCTTCGGCGGAGGACCTTTCACCGCATTATGGCCGTGTTTCGAAGGGAGGATGGAATGGCCTTAGACGCGCCGCGTCGTTCGTGGGTCATCTTATCGAATATGGTTTACTCGGTCACGATCTCGTGCGCCGTCACCTCATCAAACCGCTGATAGCCTACCACTACGCCAGTGATAGCAACAGCACCATGAAATCTGCCAGGGCCAGCGCCATCTACCAATTATTTGTCGCCGCAGGAAACACCTTACTTCAAGGGCTTCTCGAACCCGAAGATGTCCAGGTCTGCTTCGAGCTATTGGATACCCAGTTATATCACCCGACAGAAGGAACAGTGGGGATGAATGCAGACACGCTGAAAGTATGATGTGAATCCCACCCCGACGCCTCTCGTTGTGATCTAACTTGTGACCCAGGAACTTCACGAGATCCACGCTACATGGTTACAGCGCAAAGGGGAGGAACAGAGAGGTGTCACGGAGACTGAAGAGGAGGGCGAGGCAGCCACTGGAGTTTCTGCAGAGATTGGGACTCCCGTAGCTTTCGTTCCTCGGGATATCCATACCGCCACGATCGACATCGCCATCCCATCCTCCATCTTCCAAGGCATTGTGCCTCCGTCCATCGCGCATGACGTGGAGCCTTCCTTCGACACCTTCGCTAATACCCTAGCTGACTCAGTGTCCTCCCCCGCATTGAGCATCTCCACCGTATCCGACCTGACCCCAACCGAGTTAGGCGAGGACATCGGAGAGGGTGGGGGCGAACAAACAGTCACTCGTCACGAGACGTTCTATTTTGAAGATGGAAACGTGGAAATCGTGTGTGGGGGTACCGTTTTCCGGGTTCACTCCACTATCATCTCGTTTTCGTGCCCCAAACTTGGGGAACTCCTCTCTCAATCGGGACTCCCTCATGCTCAAACTCCACCAGGACCCCATCGCATCTCTGTCACGGACAGTGCTGGAGATTTTGCGGTCCTCTTGAAGATGATATATACGCCGGGGTGGGTCTCTCCTATTGCCTATGCAGGTCATTTTGGCTGACAGGTCGACTGATGACCAGATTCCCCACGAGGCACGAGGTCCCTGAGTTTACGGTGTTCGCTTCGCTCCTTCGGATGACGACAAAGTACGGTTTGTCCGACGTCCGCAACCAACTCATCAAGGACGTCAACGGCGCATACCCTACCAAGTGGGAAGTGTATCATGCTGCAGAGGTTCTTGGCGAGGACGTTTTTGGATCGCCCAAGCCCCACCCCAATGCAGTCCTGAATCTGTTCTTGGAACAGAACATCAGGACCGCACTGCCCTTTGCCGCCTATCGCGCTTCCATCGATGGCTTCCTTGCCATTATGAGCGACACACCTGGTACGGTACTCCCACGTCAGACCCTTGCGACTACGATCAACGGCATGCATTTGGTGCAAGTTTTTATGGTTAAACTCGCATGTATCATCGCCTACGAAGGAAATCTACTCGCTGCGTGTGCCGACGGAAAATGTGTCTTGAGCGCCGGTCTCATCCCGGTTCAACGAAGAAAGGAAGCGCTGAGGACACTCCACGATGCACTCCTTGTCAAGAGAGACGGTGGCGAGCTGGGACCCCTTTCATTGGGAGACCTTGTCTGCGACATGTGCGCGAAGGGTATGCATGCCGCACATGTCATAGGGCGTTCGATGTGTTGGGACCGACTTCCGTCCATGTTTTCCGTTGCGAAGAGTTGGGATGACGTGTAATTGGCTACTCATGGTCTCGACTTCAGTTTGTTTTTTCCATCTCGAATCCCATTTTGTAGGAAGTAGGTTGGTGCGCATGTTGTTCGCCCATTTTGCGTCTCCGACCCCAGAAGAATCAACTTGGATTCGGCGGGGTGTTGTGAGAGGGTCACGGTTGCGATTTGAAATATCGGGTGGTGTAGCTTTGGAACGCTCTCGGGCGGTATGCCAGTTACATGGCGAACCGTATATGTAGATTGGTCCGGCTGCTGTCGAAATACACGGTGTCATTTGATCCGGTTCTTTCCCACCGCCGCGACGTCTCCGCCACCGACCGCCACACTCTCGATGTCGAGCCTTCGATCCACCCTTGAAGACCTCCTCGGTAAATTGTCCGAGGAGAACTACGACGAATCTTTCGCACAGTATTGCTTTTGGTTGAACATAGGAAGCGCCCATGGACATATTCTCTCCAAGGATCAGGTCAGCGATAACCTGCGGCGGATCGCGCGGCCGGACGATTTGAAGAACCAGAAGCTCATCCGCCCTACCGCTCACCTACTCATTCGTTTCATCGGGGACATGGAAGCAGATCAGAAAATTAGCAAGTACGTTTTAGGGTTCCATAAGCACCACTGCACCTCAGGATTGTACCGGTTTTTTGAGGAGAACATTTCTCTCGTGAGATCCACCGATGTCTATGGAAGCAGGACTTCTTCCTTTCTCACCGACGTTAACCTCATCGCACACTGGATCAACCTCGGACACGTGGAGGAGGAGGTTATTCGTGATCGGATACTCCAGTCCCTCGTTTATCATCCCAAGCTACACAATCACCAGGCGGATGCACTCACCATTCTGTTTAAACTGGCGGGCGCCACGTTTGCGGCATATGCTGATGCTCCGGTGGTTAGTCGATGCTTTGAGCTTCTCAAGAGCCACATCAACTACGACCCGGTAAAGAGGAAATTAATACAGGTGAGTGCGCCTCAAACATTGAGGGGGGCCATCGGGTTGAGCCGAATTTTCAGGAGGTAGTCGAGCTACGGGAATGTGGTTGGGAAGGCCTCCCTCCTCCGCCTGTATTAACAGCCGGGAAGCCAAAACCGACTAGCTCAAACCAGAAAGATCCCGCCGCAACCCCTGTCGTCATATCTCTGGGACTTCCGAGTGGAGGTCTCGAGCTTCAGATTTCTCAACCTGCTCCACTCGAGGCTGTTATCACACCGGAGGCGGCCACGTTTCCTGGACCATCCACTCCACAGTCACCATCCATCAGCATCGCCACCCTGTCGGATTTAACAACTGCGGATACCTTTGACGACGAATCCCCGTTCGACCCCACAGTCACAATCCCGCACGATACCTTCTACCTCGAGGACGGGAATGTCGAGGTGTTGTGTGACAATACGTTGTTCCGTGTCAATACCAGTGTCTTGTCATTCAATTCCCCTGTGCTTGGTCGGATGCTCTCCAAAGCGAACCTGGCCGGCGCGGAGTCACCCAACGGATGTCCTCGCATTCTGGCCTCCGACACGGCCGCAGATTTCGTCACACTTCTAAAGGTTATATACCTCCCGGAGTATGCCACCCTCCCCTATGTTAATGGACGATTCCGCTGACTGTCTGTCCATAGATTCCCTGAACGGAATACTGTGCTGGATTTCACCACATTCTCGTCCCTCCTCCGAATCACGACAAAGTACGAGATGACTGCCGTCCGGTCCCGGATACTCGAAGTCGTCCGCGAGGCATATCCGGAGACTTTTGAGGGCCTCGCTCCTGCCAAGCCGATCGGAGAGAGAGTCTTCAGCGGTCCGGCTCCCCACCCAAACGAGGTCCTTAACTTATTTGTTCAGCAGAAGCTCACATCTGCGTTACCATTGGCGTATTACATGGCGGCTCGGAGAGGACCGGATTCGCTTATGGACAGACGTCTCCCGGCGAGTGCAAGATTATCCCCCGAAGTCCTTCAGGCGGCGATAAAAGGTCTGCTCGCCCTCCGTGAGGTAGAGCTCAAAGAGACCCATCGTTTGATCCTCGGATCGAGGGGCTCCCGATCCTGTTCCCGGTTGAACTGCCCCTCACGAAACTTGGGCCCTGGGGTCTTAGAGGCGGACCAGAAGGTTCTTGATCGAATCACGGATTCCGCTCACTCTGGGACGAAAATATTGGAAGTCCTGTCGTTGAAGGAGGTTTGTGGAGGCGACTGTCTTGGGTTCTGTGAGGGCTGCGTGGGGGGATGGGAGGCTGGGCATGCAGATGTGAGGAAGAGCGCTTGGAGTATGTTGCCGAAAGTGTTTGGGTTGAAGCGTTGAATTCGCGTCGAGAGCTTACTTTTGTCGATCGTACGTGTGGTCCATCCTTCAGATCCTCTCTGCTATAGGGCGACCCGCCCCCTATCCATGACCTCACCCCAAATCCCCCCGTCTGATCGTTGCTTCATGTGTTTATTCTGACAATGGTCCATTCCGCCCCCGGCATTCTAAGATCCTCGTGCGTGCTGCTGCGCCGTGTCGGAAAGCCGCGATTTTCCGCATAATCTTTTCAAAAGTTGTTTTGAACGACTGTGCTTGCGCGCCTGGGAGTCATCTCAAATGGCAACGGTTCTAGGAGCTGGCACGCCTTCGCTTGGCTCGCGGAGTTGTCGATTTTTCTTTGGACCTTGAGAGCTATAGTGCTTGGTGTTCGTTTGGACTTCAACTACTTGTTTTGCAGAGCGATCCGGCGCGTTCAATCGTTCCGTGGCGAATTTGACGAATAACCATGGCATCCGTGGTGACCCACAACACCATTGCACAGGTACGCCGTTCCCTTCCATCAATGATCTACATTTCGGATGAGTGGCTGGCTGAACGGTTTATCCTTGAATGATTTAGGGGATGTCGGGGTATGGTGACTGCGCGAAGTGAATTCGTTCCCGCGGTTCTATTCTCATGCCGGGGTACGACGCTCACAAGTCAGTACTACTTCCGACAAAGGGTGACCATCCCCTTCGCAACGTGTTGGCCGCAGCACGAGAAGACTGGCCTGCGGACTTGCTTCTACGATGTCCCACGGAACTGGTTCAAGGGTGGGGGTTGTGGCATAGCAGGGGGCGAGAAGATATTTAAGCCATCTTGGCCATTGGGGATTCTCATCATTCTCCCCTTCCTTCAGCAAACGCAAAAGCCAGCTTCTCTAGAGCTCTCTACCGTCTTTTCTTGAAGTCTCTACATCCCCGTTTTCGCCATGAAGCTCTCCGCATTGGTTGCATTACTCCCTCTCTTCCTCTCGAGTTCCGTGGCCTACGCTGCGGCCGCCCGTGGGATTCTCCAGGCAAGGCACGCTTACGCGAAGAGGAGCACTGACGATGTTTGCGCCCCTCTGGATTTGAATGTGCAAGTCACTGCTAGCGGTATGTGATATCGTGTGGATTTCGTAGTCCCCGAAACCTGAACGCCTTTGATTTTGCAGGCAGCAGCATCGATGCGGGGTCTCTTAACCTCTGCCTTTGCAAATCTGCTGTTTCTGGGTTCCTCGACAGCAACGCAGTGGCAAAGAAGGTCGTCGATGGAATCGGTAGGGACAGCGCCAGCGATTACTTTGCTGGACTCGTGAGTAGATCCTCATTCACAAACGCGCAACCGCACGATTCCTGACTCCTTTGGGCAATCGCAGATCCAGAGCCAAGGCAATAAG
>Ga0307516_10010409_pt1 | contig 10225 bp, 10 predicted proteins | sample 19_EM_MG_FD_203310 | JGI IMG/M metagenome (GOLD analysis project Ga0307516, IMG submission 203310) | Populus trichocarpa ectomycorrhiza microbial communities from riparian zone in the Pacific Northwest, United States - 19_EM | ecosystem: Host-associated > Plants > Roots > Unclassified | place...
TTACCCGGGCAATCTTTTCCAGGTTTCTGGACAATATTGCGGACACACACTCCATTGTTTCCGATGTTTCTCGCACGCGTTCACCTTCTAGCCGAGTCCGCCTCTCTCTCGATCTGGCTCCGCAACCTTCAAACGCCTACCCGATCCCCGGCCCATACACCCTTGCCGAGGTTGAATTATCGATCTGCACACGCTTAGCTACCCGTTCCTTCTCTCAGCACGAACTCATCTTCCTGATCGAGAGGGTTTTCATGGGGAAGGATGAGGTTAAGGTGATCGATCGTCTCGGCAAAGACGCAGCCCAGGGCTTCATCAATGTGGTACATGAGGTACGCCTCACAGCCTTTCATCCTCAGGGTGCGGCCTGACCACCCCGGGTCCTCTTCGATTCCTCCGCTCCCGAACTTTCGCTTCTCGCCAATCAGGCCTTAGCTCTCCCCAACCTCTCATCACAGCTCAGGAGGAAGTGTTTGACCGCCTTATGTTGGATATGCAGCCGCCATGCATTGCTCCCGAAATCTTTGCATATCCCGTTTTGCTATGATCGATTAGATACCCCGTTATATTGCGGCGGGTTTGCCGACGTGTGGAAGGGCGAACACCAAGGCCGCCACGTTGCAGTCAAGGTGTTGAGGGTTTACTCGACGAGCGACTTTGGCAAGGTCGCAAGTGTGGGTTCCAACGACCTGCTACATTGGCTGTGTTGACCCGCTGACACCCACAATTTGTAGAGGTTCTGTAAGGAGGTTGTGACGTGGAATGCCCTTCACCATCCAAACGTGCTACCGCTGTTGGGGGTGACAATGGACGCTCGCCGTTTCGCGATGGTATCGGAATGGATGATAAACGGGAACATCAACGAGTTTGTCAAGGCTCATGGGGATGCGAATCGGTTTGAACTTGTAGGGTTTTATTTTATGTGCAGATCACAACCATCACTGATAACCACTCCTTGTAGCTCAAAGACGTCGCTCGGGGGTTGGAGTATATGCATGGTCAGGCAATGATACATGGGGACCTGAAAGGGGTGCGGCTTCAAATGCTAATTGTCGCCCCGCCTCCTAACGTGCTTTTTATTATCATCAAGGCCAACATTCTGATCGATAAAGATCGTCACGCACGCCTCGCAGACTTCGGCCTCCTCACTGTCACCTCAGATTCCACGGATTTCACAGCCTCGAATTCCCACGTGACAGGTGGGACGACACGATGGATGAGCCCAGAGATCCTCAACCCAGACATGTTCGGTCTCAAGGACAGCCGACCGACGAAAGAATCGGATTGCTACGCGTTAGGAATGGTGGTGCTGGAAGTGCTCAGCGGCCGACCACCGTTCACGCCAGATAAGGACTTCATCGTGATGCGGAAGGTCATCGATGGTGAACGGCCACGGAGGCCGCAAGGGTCGGAAGGGGCATGGTTCACTGACGATTTATGGGGGATGCTGGAATTGTGTTGGGCAACCCTACCAGAAGGCCGGCCCAGCACCGAGGTCGTATTCGAGTGTTTGGAACGGGTTTCGGAGACTTGGGAGGCATCCTTTAAACGGGTGGGTGAATGATTTGAAACATACAATCGTAAGCAATTATTCCCCGTGGTTCCTTATCTCAGTACCATTCACTTTGCACTCATCCTGGCCGCCCCTATTAGGAGTCACTCTACCAAGCCGTCGACTCTCTTTGATCGGTCCGGCGGGACACCCAGGAAAGGAGCTACCGTAATGGAAGCTTCGCCGGCGATACCACCACCCTGCTCATTCGAACGTTTGGGCAAACTCATCAAGTACGACGAGAGCATGTCGTCTGAATACCACCACCCCTCCTGCGATCTACTGGTTTACATTGATCAGAGGGACATGTGGCGAAACGCTGGCACTGACTGGGTGGCAACGCCCGGGTATTTATGCATTGGGGAAATCCCGAATTTCTTGTGAACTTTGGATCAGTATCCGAAGGAAAGGGAGTCAAGACTGTTTAGGTAGAGCACAGGTTGGTCCACGAGAATAGCTCCTGCCTATTGTACTACTGTATATATAATTTCGAGGGTTCCCGTTGCCTTTACGCTCGCCATAGAAGCTGGGAGGGCACCCACACGGGATTGAAGTATTGTCAAAGTGTACATTTCAAATACCCCGGTCAGGAAGAATAAGAAGGGCTGGCTTGGTGGGGGGTCGTAAAACACGTAGTGACTCGCGGAAAGTGGACGAAGCGGGTGGATTGGAAACACAGGCAGCTGCTTCCAGTTGGTGACCTCGACCTGCTACGGCTGTCCCGAATATCACCTTTGCTGTAGCTCCTCCTTCCACGGCTCACAGAACAGGAACGCGAGTGACTCCTGCTCCTGCTCCTACTGTACCTCGAGTAGGGGAGTATGGCATGGAGTGTGTCCTCGAACGAGAACGAGAGTAAGATCTTGTCCGTGAGCGGCTTGAACTAACAGAGTATGAGGGCGACCCCGTTCTGCACCGTCCATATCGGCCACGTTCGTAGGTTGGTGACCGTCTCCGGACGCGACAAGGCCCGTGGCGAAGAACGGCGATTGATTAAGGGCCTACATGAAGCAGATTCGTGCGGGGTGCGGCGGCTGGAGCGACCATGTTCGATCAACGTTGAAAGTCAGGCTATGGAAGGTCACAAAATCACCCGGCGCAAACTCGAGTAGCCCATATCAGACTCGCCGTTTAGATCAAGTTCAGATCCACCGCGTCAACGTTTATACCGGTGGGCACACACCGAACTTGCCAACTGACATCCCTCACTTTCCCTCTCCGGACCTCTCCGAACCTCTCCAACCATATTCGAGTAACCGCCGCTCGATTACAAAGGTACTTTTCCGGTATTTGGGGAGGGGAACGGGCGGAGGGCCTGATTGGTGGGCGCTCTGGCGGTACACGTCGAGCGTGACGAACGAGAGCAAGGCGTAGTGGCAGGGGAACCCCAAAACAGCGGCCGATAAGCTGAGCATTTCTTCTGGAGAACCTTATTTGGAGCTATGGTGGGGGCACAAAGGGTAGAACAAGGAAGGTAGGTGATCTGAGTTGCATACAGCACGCTTGAAATTCTCGACTGCAAATAAGGTCTCAACCTTATAAACCCATCACTGTCAAACTGTCAAATGGCTCCGTTCGCACGAGGTGATCAAAGGCTTCTGGTCCTCCATCACAGCCCATACGCCACGTTTTTCCCTCATGGGTAGCTCGAATTTTCCCGCAGCGGTGTCCCAACCACCAATACCATCAAATGAGCGGGAAGATACTCTCTACTCGTTGAATGTGTCAATCGCAGCTATGAATCATCTAGCGAAGGAACACTCTGGTATCCCATCCATCAAGGGTACATTTGACACCGTCAGTGCCCTCCTGACGATAATCAGGGTATGCTTCCTCTTCTGCGACGACGAGTTTCTGGTTTATATCCAACCAGGACCATATGGCCGACGAATCCGAATGGGTCAAAATCGGGCTGGCCTGCGCTCATGTGTGTGGAGCCCTTGGCCGGGGGATGAACGGAAAGAGACTGGGGGACCTTAGTCAGTCCGTGTGCGATGTGATCAACCAGTTGACGATGTGGGTTGAACCGGCGACGCACCGCTTCAACAGCTCACTAACTTGTAATCTTTATCGCAGGACTGTGGTAGGGGTCCAAACGAAGGTCATCAAATGGCGCGAGCGGAATGCAATCAGTCGACTCCTTCATACGAGGAGTGATCGGGAATCGATTGCCACTTGGAAATCAGACCTCAACGGGGCCCTCCATTTCTTCAACGTGCGTTCCAACACTGTTCATATATGACCATCGCTGACTGTCTAATCTCAGACCGAACTTGTGATGAAAAGGAATACAATCAGTACAGCTCTGGGCGTTGAACCTCCTAATCAGACACCTATTCGGGCTCCGCGACCCTCAACAGCCTACCCGACCCCCGATCCATCCATCCTTGCCGGTCTTGGAGCGTCGACCTGCAGGCGCTTGATCAGTCGTGACTATTCTCCGCATGAACTCATCTCTCTGATTGAGGATATTTTCACGAGAAAGGATGAGGTTAAGACGGTTGGTGATCTCGGCAAGGACGCAGCTCAGGCCTTCATCGACGTGGTACATGAGGTGTGTTTTATAGTCCTTCACCTCTGTGGCACGACCTGATTACCCCGTCCTCTTCGGTTCCTTCGGTTTACAATTTTCGCTTCTCACCAACCAGGCTTTAGATCTCCCCGATCTCCCCCCACAGCTCAGGAAGAAGGGTTTGACCATTTTATGTTGGATATGCGGCCGCCACGCTTTGCTTCCGGAATCACTGAAAATCCCAGTTTGTTATGATCGATCCGATGCCCCATTGTATGAAGGCGGGTTTGGCGACGTGTGGAAGGGCGAACACCAGGGCTGCCCCGTTGCAGTCAAGGTATTGAGGGTTTACTCAACAAGTGACTTTGACAAGATAATAAGAGTAAGTTCCCACAGCCTGCCAAAATAGGTGGATTGGTCCGCTGATATCGACAATTGTAGAGGTTCTGCAAGGAAGTTTTGACATGGAGCGCTCTCCGTCATCCAAACGTGCTACCGCTCTTGGGGGTGATGATGAACACTCGACAATTTGCAATGGCATCGGAGTGGATGGGAAATGGGAACATCAACGAGTTTATCAAGGCCCATGGGGATGCGAACCGGTTTCAGCTTGTAAGGTTTTACTCCGGGTGCCGACCACGTCCATCACTGATAATCGCTTCTTCTCGTAGCTCGAAGATGTCGCCCGGGGTTTGGTGTATATGCATGGTCAGGCGATGATACATGGGGACCTGAAAGGGGTACGACTCCGAATGCTGGTCACCACCCTGTCTCCTAACGTGCTTTTTATTATTATCAAGGCCAACATCCTGATCGGCGAAGATCGTCACGCACGCCTTGCAGACTTCGGCCTCCTCACTATCACCTCAGATCCCACAAATTTCACAGCCTCGAGTTCCCACGTGATAGCAGGGACGACACGATGGATGAGCCCGGAAATCCTCAATCCAGATCTGTTTGGTTTCAAGGACAGCCGACCGACGAAAGAATCAGATTGCTACGCGTTGGGGATGGTGGTGTTTGAAGTGCTCAGTGGCAGACGACCATTCACGCCGGATAAGGACTTCATCGTGATGCGGAAGGTCATTGATGGTGAACGCCCAGGTCGGCCAGAAGGGTCGGAGGGGGCGTGGTTCACCGACGATTTATGGGGGATGCTGGAACTGTGTTGGGCGGCTCAATCAAATAGCCGACCCAGTATCGGCGCCGTCCTTGAGTGTTTGGAGCGGGTTTCGGGGACTTGGAAGCCACCCTCTCAGCGGATGGGTGAGGATGCAAAAGGGAAGAAGCAGGAACATATTCGGTTGGCAGAGCTTGAGTGTTTGCGACTGGAGGCGGAGGAGAGTGCTGGGAGGGCAGAAATGGAACGACTTATCCTGGAAGTTGAGAGAATGCGGGCGCCGGAAGAAGAGGAGCGGTTATCCAGGGAGGAGGAGGAACACCTAATAAAGGAGGAAGCGGAGCACAGGAAGACTGGAGAAGGGGAACGGCTCCAAAGGGAAGAAGAGGAGAGACTGAGAACGTTGGTCGAACTGAAGAGAGAGCCGGAGGAGCGATTGAAGGCTAATGTCCTAAGACGCCGGGAAGAGAAGAGACTGAGGGTGTTGGCAGAGCTGGAGAGAGAGGATGACCAGTTGAGGGCCGATATCCTGAGACGTCTGCGGGAAGAGACTCGGTTAGAGGATGAAGCACGGACGAGGAGGGATTTCGAGGAAGCGTTGGCTCGAGAGGGAGAGGGCAGGCGGAGGTCCAAGGAAATGTCCGCCTTTGAACTCCAACAAGATGGTCCAAGCCAAATTCTGGAGAGTTCTGCAGGTAGGCTGATCCGATATATATCCAGAGTAATGCTAACGGCCTGCCCCAGACATTTTTGGGCCTGTCCCTGCCCCTGCCGCAGATATAATATCCTCCGCTCACAACGGGGGAGACCTGAAATCTCAGATCTACCGCCTTCGGAAACGCCTTAGAGCTCTCAACCTCAAGGATATCGTTCGTCCCTTAACCCCAACTGCGACTCTCCCCACAAAGGAGACATACGACCGCCTATCGACGGATTTGTCTGGTATTGATCAAGCAACCAAGGCGCTCCCTCCCTCTGTCCCTGGCACGGCAACGGAGGTCGAGTTGCGATCCTTATGCGCTGAAATCTCGACTTCCTCCGAGCTTCTTCAAAGCGTACTCACCCTCTCCGAACTTGCTTACACAATCTTCACGTGTGATGCCGGGCTCAGTGATCTCTTGGAACACCTTGACAGTTTCCCATCTCTTCCAGTCGCCGCCCTCGCTTCAACCCATGTTTCTGATCCCACTATCCCTCCGGAAGAACAACTTCAAGTCCGCGTGGACTTTACTAAGCAGTTGGTTGAGGACGTGGAGGCAAAGGCGAACTCCGTTGCTTGGGATGGCCGCGCCAGCGGCGAAAGGGAGCGCATCCAACAGGCGTGGGGTGAACTGGAGGCTATGTCCGAGGATATTCTCGACGGAGTCAAGTCGAGGCCCCCGAGCACCATCAGCACTGGTTCGGTGTCAGGGCCTACAGCCTCGAGGCTCCACCAACCTCCTCGACCTCACGTGAGGAGTGGAACGGTCGGCAGCCCTACCCCAGGGGAGGTGTCATCACTCTCGCGCTCTCACCTCGGCCATTCTACCGTAGCCCGTCCTAGCTGGGATCGTGCTCCTCGGCAACCACTCCCATTCGACAACCGCGCTACAACCCCAGGCAAGAGCAGAGCGAGAGAGCCCAGAAAACCCTACGTTGCGGACCCCAAGAACAGGCTCGATGTCGCGGTTGGGGCAGTGGTAAACAAACTCCCCATCAGCGTCAATATTAACGTTGAGGCCGTCGCCGATACCTTGAAGGACAACAGCGGGAAATACTGGATCGGTGATCATGACCCGAAACTTTGCTTCCTTCGTATCCTCCATTCTCGGACCGTAATGGTAAGGGTTGGCGGAGGCTGGCAAGAATTGTCCAAGTGAGTTTCGCCGTTTCCCGCCCATCCCGGGTCGCTCTGATCGTTCGTACAGGTTCATCAGCGGTTACTTTGCTGACGCGTTCCGCGTCCGTCCTGACTCACCTGGGTTCGGTCCCAGAGAGGAAGAATGGATTAGTGCCACAAGTCTTCGCGGACCTGACGATTCGGACACAGGCACGCCGTCGGTTCTCAAGACTCCTGAGCGAAACCAAAGGTTACCCTCTTTTGCGCTATCCACACCCAGTGGACGAAGTCCACAACCGACCCGATCTACTTCTTCCAACACCGGCTCTCCGGGGCTCATACCCATGCAATTCATGCGTCAAGCGGACTATGATCCCTTTTCTCGGCTGGAAACGCCATCAAAATCACCTTCTCGTCGACCAAGAAGCCCTACAACCGATACACCGCGCCAGGCCTGGCGACCATAGAATCGGATCATCTGCCCCCTGGACACGCATCCCGGGCACAGTTATCGCTCTCCTGTATCTTTGTTTACAGTCCCCACCCCCCGCTTGCAGGTGATATGTATTCTACCCAACTACTGGGTGACTATCCGTAGCACCAGATAATATCAGATCATCGTAGAAGGGTGCCAGTAGCCGAAATTGGCTCGACCGACGAACCGACGGAGCGATTGCAGCAGATCGCGTATCCCGGACATAATGAACCCCTATCCTCATGGAAACGGACACACGCCGCCCTTGGTGTGGGATTTGCCAGCGGTCTTGGTGGCGTTTTTGAGTGCGGTGCTTGACGGCCTGGAGGGTAGTGAAACTGAATGTTTTGGCATTCCTATCGCTGTGGGAGGGAACATCTTCCGTCGAGTTTAGAGTGGTCATTCCGGAGGGGGTACCATATTGGAAAAAAATTCCTGTTAGTGATGGACGCGCATTGGCCCTGTGCATTATTACCGCGTGCCCCGTTTAACGTCGTCCGTTTGGTTGATCCTTAGAGAGGTAATGAGTTCTCACTGAGAAACTAATTTCAAATCATCACGTGTGACTGAAGAAGGCTTATAGAGGGTTGGCGATCCCCAATGGAGGCCTCTGGTCCTCCGCACAGCCCATACGCCACGCCTTTGGCCAACTCGAGCTTTGACCATGGCTGCGAATTCCCAACGACTAGTAAAGAAGCGGAACGATACTCTCTCCTCGTTGAATGTGTCAATCAAAGCTATGAATCATCTAGCGAAGGAACACTCGGGTATACCTATCAAGGGTACATTTCGCACCGTCAGTGCCCTCCTGATGATAATCAGGGTATGCTCCCTCTTCTGCGACGACGAGTTTCTGATTTATATACAACCAGGACCACATGGCTGACGAATCCGAATGGGTTGAAATCGGGCTGGCCTGCGCTCATGTGTGTAGAACCCTTGAGCAGGGGATGAACGGAAAAGGACTGGGGGACCTTAGTCAGTCCGCGTGCGATGTGATCAACCAGTTGACGATGTGGGTTGAACCGGCGACGCACCGCTTCGACAGCTCACTAACTTGTACTCTTTATCGCAGGACCGTGGCAGAGGTCCAAACGAATGTCGTCGAATGGCACGAGCGGAATACAATCAGTCGACTTCTTCACACGAAGAGTGAACGGGAATTGATTGCCACTTGGAAATCAGACCTCGACAGGGCTCTCCATTTCTTCAACGTGCGTTCCGATAGTGCCCATGTATGACAATCGCTGACCGTCTAATCTCAGACCGAACTTGTGACGAAAAGGAATACAATCGGTACAGCTCTGGGCCGCCACGTCCGACCTCCTAATCAAACACCTATTCGGGCTCCGCGACCCTCAACAGCCTACACCGATCCATCCGTCCTTGCCGGTCTTGGAGCATCGAGCTGCAGGCGCTTGATCAGCCGTGACTATTCTCCGCATGAGCTCATCTCTCTGATGGAGGATATTTTCACGAGTGAGGTTAAGATTGTTGGTGATCTCGGCAAGGACGCAGCTCAGGTTTTTGTCGACGTGGTACATGGGGTATGTTCCATAGTCCTTCACCTCTGTGGCACGACCTGATTACCCCGTCCTCTTCGGTTCCTTCGGTTTCCGATTTTCGCTTCTCACCAACCAGGCTTTAGATCTCCCCTATCTCTCCCCACGGCTCAGGAAGAAAAGTTTGACCATTTTATGTTGGATATGCGCCCGCCGCGCTTTGCTTCCGGAATCACTGAAAATCCCAGTTTGTTATGATCGATCCGATGACGCGTTGTATAACGGCGGGTCTGGCGATGTGTGGAAGGGCGAACACCAAGGCTGTCTCGTCGCAGTCAAGGTATTGAGGGTTCACACAACAGATGACTTTGACAAGATCATAAGTGTAGGTTCCCACAGCCTGCTGAAATAGATGCATTGGTCCGCTGATATCGACAATTGTAGACGTTCTGCAAGGAGGTTTTGACGTGGAGTGCTCTTCGTCATCCAAACGTGCTACCGTTGCGGGGAGTGATAATGGAAAACCGACAATTTGCAATGGTATCAGAGTGGATGAGAAATGGGAACATCAACGAGTTTATCAAGGCCCATGGGGATGCGAACCGGTTTCGGCTTGTAGGGTTTTATTCCAGGTACCGACCACATCCATCACTGACAATCGCTTCCGGTAGCTCGAAGATGTCACTCGGGGTTTGGTGTATATGCATGGTCAGGGGATGATACACGGGGACCTGAAAGGGGTACGACTTCGAATGCTGGTCACCGCCCTGTCTCCTAACGTGCTTTTTATTACTATCAAGGCCAACATCATGATCGACAAAGATCGTCACGCACGCCTCACAGACTTCGGCCTCCTCACTATCACCTCAGATCCCACAAATTTCACAGCCCCGAGCCCACACGTGACAGGTGGGACAACACGATGGATGAGCCCAGAGATCCTCGATCCAGATAGGTTCGGTTTCAAGGACAGCCGACCGACGAAAGAATCGGATTGCTACGCGTTGGGGATGGTGGTACTGGAAGTGCTCAGCGGCAGACCACCGTTCACGCCGGATAATAAATTCGTCGTGATGCGGAAGGTCCCCGATGGTGAACGCCCAGGGCGGCCAGAAGGGCCGGAAAGGGCATGGTTCACCGACGATTTATGGGGGATGCTGCAACGGTGTTGGGCGGCTCGATCAGACAGCCGACCCAGTATCGGCGCCGTCCTTGAGTGTTTGGAGCGGGCTTCGGGGACTTGGGAAG
>Ga0307516_10010411_pt1 | contig 10224 bp, 9 predicted proteins | sample 19_EM_MG_FD_203310 | JGI IMG/M metagenome (GOLD analysis project Ga0307516, IMG submission 203310) | Populus trichocarpa ectomycorrhiza microbial communities from riparian zone in the Pacific Northwest, United States - 19_EM | ecosystem: Host-associated > Plants > Roots > Unclassified | place...
ATAATCAAAGACTGTTAACGGTGCAAGTTGATCCATCATCAACTTCACAAAGGTCAATCGAAACAGACGACGACTGTTGCGCCGCGCCACTTGATAGTGATTGTCCCAATAATACTCATCTTGCTTAACTAGAAGAAGAAAATAATTGGAACCAGGAAACAGAAGACAGGAAAAACAAAAAAAATCCAACCATTTGCGCTGCGTAATAATCAAGTGGTAAATAGTCAATTAGATCTAAGAACATGTGAGGTCAGGGGAACATGTAATAAGATCTAAGAGCAAGAAAGGCTTTAATTCAAGGGTGTAAAACACAAGGGTGGAGCTTTTCCTTCACCTTGTCCTAGTCTGTATCCAGGCTGAGGCTGGTCAAAGCCAGCATTGGCTTTAGGCACAGCGTATTTGTCCCATACAAAACAGGCTTCATAATGGTCTATCAGAACGAATCAAGACCAGTGGCCCCATGCATGTTACTGCATTTTGGAGTGGAACTGTAAAAGGCGTAACAAAGCTTTGTGGAACCATTGCCTAGTAATCAAAAGGTACAGCGCATCCATAATGGAGCTTACCTTTCCAATGAAATCAACACATCAAGTATCATCGATGCAAGGGGCTGCCACCACAGTTCACAACAAACCCCCTTGGTCACCACCTACGAGCGGCTGGTCCCCTACCCCTGGTGGTATTGAGAAGAAGTGGCTTTGACTTTTCTTTCATAGCAATGACCAAAAGATCATAAAACTGAAAGAGTTTATGGTGCTCAAAAACTCGGATTTTAAATTAACACAAAAGGAGTCCCAAGAATTCTATGCTTCCGAGCCTGCACTGTTTTTCACAGCATCGATCCAAGACATTTACACGGAATTTACAGAAAACAACATTAACAGGCGGGGGGGAGGAAATTAATAGATTTCTGCATTGGTACAAAATTGGCTACATCTCACAACGAAATTGTTCTTTTCCTGACTGTTTCATAAACCCAGTGATATCACTGCCCCCGGTGCTTGAAAGATGGTTAGCGGACACTTTCTCAGTGAATGCTTAACGGGCAATGATGTAGGGAATCCTGATATGAAATAAAGAATTTCTTTTACACAGCATAATACTATTGTGTTGCTAAAGCTGGTAATCTTCTCAGCTATATTTATATATCCACCCTCTATGAATGTACAGACCAAGAGCATCTCTGCACTGAGATATCAAAGGAAAAAAAAAGGTGTAGTAAATAACATGGGGACATGAAAAAGAAATCAATCATTTGGCTTGGCAAAACGGAGTCCGTGAGTGGTCAGCGGGGAGCTTTCAGGGTTTTTCTTGTCTCGCTACTAATTTGGGCTTTTTGTCACTGATTCTGTGCTTTCATTTGTGATGTTGTGTTTCTCAGCTTTTGCCAATAATTTTCATGAGATCCTTCACATTCGGATGTTCTATTGTTCCATGTGTGACAGGCAAAACTTTAGACAGTAAATAAATAAGCTCAGGTAGACAAGCCTAATAGAACGTCTTCATGAATATCTTCTCTTCTTCGATCAGTGCAAGGCACCACGCCTCTAAATATTTTTGTGCGCATATCTAAGGTCCTAACTCTTGTAGTTGCCAACTAGACCAACAGAACAGACTCGGGGAATTTCATTCATAGGTAGATGATCTGTGCATCCATGCAATATCAGTAGTTGCGGGGGTCCTTGTCTTTGTGGGGAAAAAGCAAGTCTACTCGCTGTTATAGCTTAAGCATCAGAAAACTATAGTGTGGATCCTACCCACTGAAAACTCTATATGGGAAGCAGAGGTGCCTTCTCATCATGTCCAACATGATGACTAGCCTGGATGGGAAATAGCAAAACAAGATGTTATAAATCATGTTTCATCTATCGAAATCTCTGAAAGACCATTTGAACAGAATTGAAAATGAAGCTTCTTACATCATCATTGGCTCCAGCTGTCATATTTATGAAGGATGAATCCTTAGACCTGGCATATCAAATGGAATTTCAGGGAAAATATCAACTACAATATCAGGACGAGTCAAAAGAAGCTCAAAACCTTACTTTTTAAGGACATAAAAGAAAACTTCTCACATGGAAACCGGGTAACACAGATGATATGAACGCTAGTGCCATTCTCATTGAAAACATGCAAGGTGACCTACTGACAAAAGCTGTGGTGTGGGATCCACAAACAAGATTTCAAGAGAATGAATAAGAATTGGGTTGACTAAGAGAAAAGACATGGTTCGATGGTCATGGAAACTGATGGAAAACTTTCTTTAACCCAGGCAAGCCACAACACCTTTATGCCTTGTAAATTGGGAATTGAGTTTCAAACATCCATGGTACATGGTCTCAAGCATTTCCTTCATTGTTATATCAAACAATCCACGTGCTTGTGTTCAAACAGATGAGATAGTTTTGACTGAGTAATAACCTGACCTGAAGGCAGGATGGGCTTTTTATAAAGTCAACATCAACGGAATCAAAATACTATGTCTAAATATAGGCATCCTGTCTCCTCAACAGTATTCTGATCCTAGGGAGGCAAGGTCACAAATAATGAGCTCGAAAGACATGAGATGGAGTGCCTTTACAAAAATGCCACGTGTCTGTAGGCCATCCTGGAATTCCACTCCATTCCAGAACAGAAGACCAAGGCCTGTCCATTTCTTGACTAGCTAAAGCAATAAATTAAACAAATAAATAAAACAGGAATGAAAATGGCTGCATCCATAAAAAGACTAGTGGTCCTGCCATCGTGTAGGAACAAAATTTTGTTTTTAAGAAAAAACATTAATACTCTGAGTTCAGTTAAGTGCCATCCCTAATGATTATGGAACAATTCACGAATGGTAAATAAGCAAGTGCAAAAAGAGCAAGAACCAACCTCTGGCTGTTCTGACTATCAACCATTTCCAGACTATCATCCCGTGGTTCATCCTTAACCTTTGAAAGTGGTGAAAAGAACTGAAAAGGATATGATACACAGCATTCCGTAAGCCAAGTTTCCAGACAAGTTGTGAAATGAACTGAATAGGATATGATACACAGCATTCCGTAAGCCAAGTTTCTAGACAAGTAAATAATCCTTCTCCCTCGCCCTATCTTCTTACCCTCCTTCCTGCTCCTCCAAGCCCCTTCTCCGGTGAACAAAATAAATGAAATAAATGCAAGGTCTAATATTTACCTGGTGCATGGAGATAAACACAATAGAGATTCCTAAGATAAAATTCATAGTCAGGGCATGACCAAAAAGTACAGCAGATGCTATTCCTGTAAAAATTGTTGCTACTGTTGACGAGTACTTTTTCAAAATTGTATCTGCATGAATCAGAGGAAAAAAAAAAAAAGCATAAATAAGATTGATCTCATTAACACAAACACTTGAGATAAATGATTCAAGTCTAGAAAGTACCCTCTTAGTCATGTTCATAAATTCTTCTGGTCTCTTGTTCCAATTTCCACTAATTGTGAACAAGATATGTTTAAATACAATGAGGGCCTATTCATGTATGAATACTCAAACGTCATCTTTGTGTTTGATTAGTGACAGAAACTGGCATATTCCAGTATGAGCATTAAAATATGTGATTTTTCCAAGTACTATCAATTGTCTAAATTCTGAGTAAATTCTTAGTTATTGATTCTTCACAATCTTCTAAATGTTAAGACATAGTTGAATCATTATTTACCTCCACGTATTTTTGTCAATGAAAACTTTTGACAACAGCACACTTGTTGATGTTTTAAATGGTTGGGTGTTTTGGAAAGAAAATTAAGTGTAAAGTGTGAGGCCTCATCCTTTAATCCTCAGAAAACAGCCACCTTAGATTTTAACAAGACAAAAGGAAAAGAACAGTATAATGCTGTTAGCTCTGTTCTTAAACCTATCCAAAGATTATCTAATTTCAATGAATCAACTAGATAATTATCCAGTAAGCTTTTCTCTTTTAGCAAATCGGTTCTCTGGTTATTTGTTTACATCAATTCAACTGATGAAACATCTTAGACATGCATAAAACAGATGAAAGACAGGTATACTTACGAATGAAGAATATCAAAGAACAGAATGGAAAATCACCTGCATATTTGAAAAAGAAAGATGATAAAATCCCTTGTGCTGCATTGTTACATATCAACAGCATGGTAGCTCTTGAATGCCCATGTAGTATATCCAAGCTACTAGGACCTAAAATATAGAGATGGAAATTTAAGCAAAAAATTAAATTTACATAAACTTGTACAACCAAGAAGTAGCATTTCTGATTCATTAATACTCAGTGGTTATACTATTACTAACTTCCCAAATCCAACAATCAGGCAGTACATAAAAATCCACAGAGAGGAAAGGCAAACATGTGAGATAAGCAGAACCAACTAAATCTAGGTAATAATTGAAAGTTTGTTCTCCACCAAACAAAATAAACAGAAGTTCATGCAAATGGAATGCCTTGTTAGAACAAGCACTCATGAGCAACAAGCAGCAAATGCATACCTTTAAATATGGCAGTCACAAGAATGGCTAGGAAGTTGAATATGGCACCATATCCATACAGGAAAAGGTTCTGAAAACCATGGAACACAGACTTTCTTGTAAGGGAATGAATGAAATGGTCACTAAAGCTTTCAAAAAGAAAGAAAGAATAAACATTAAGTTTCTATCATGGAAATTTTCTTTATAAGAGCATCTGGTGGTGGAAGTAACCAAAAGGCCCTGCAAAGGACCCCCACAATTCACTCTCAGGTTTGGCTGAGATAAAGGAAGCAATCCATGAGGAGAAAACTGTATACTAAATTAAAGTTAAAGGTCAATATAAAACATAGCCAAAAAGCAATAAACATCATATGATATAGCACTGGAAAACACCTGAAGGTAAATGCTAGTCTCAAATTGACTCTTCAAAGCATACTCATTGTAGACTGATGCGAATGATGGAACACTAACCTGCATTAATCCAAAAGTTAGCTCCTATGATATTACATTTTCTAGAACAACTAGGTATGTTATTGTCAAAACCAATATTCTCGACGCCATAAAACCAAACTGCAATGGGAACTGGCAAAGCTGCTGGTGCAGGAAAAAAGTGAACAAAGAACATGCAAACTCACTGATTGACATCACTTGTGAAAATTTGTAGCTATGCCTCCAGCTTAAAAATGTAAACACTCCAGTATGTCCAACATATTATTGGGGGCAATGGCCTTTTGAAGGCAGTGCATGGAAATGTGTATTTGGGTAATTATCCTGCAGTTATTGGCTTTTACAGCCTTGTTGGGGCTATCATACTCATCAGCCAATGGAGGGTCAAGCCAATATGTTTCTAGGAACCTGATTGGTTAAGGAACCAAGGCAAGAGAAGAGGGTCAATCCCCAGCTTCTGTAATTAAGCAAATTTTAAAAAGCTATATTTCTGAAAGCCATAACATTTCTTGACATATTTTCAGTCCTGCTAAGTAAATTTATCTTAATCCTATATTTTAAAGCACAGATTTCATACATGTTCACCAAGAAAAAGTTTTTCCAGCACATGTGAGACTACATGATACATATATTTTTACAGCCCCCTCAATAAAGTAGATTTCCTGCCATTGCCCTGTATATATGTGAGCACGAGAGCATCAGGTGCATATTGTTTGTTATAACTCTATTTTGTTTCTGTTCTATTCAAATGAATTTCCTTTTCCCGTTAAAAATGAAAGAATGTATATCCGATGCAAACTTGCATCCAGGCAAATGCATGTTGTGCATCAATTACATTGTGGCTAGACATTCCAGCAATTCCACAGATGAAAACAATTTTGACAACAGTTTTAACCCATCCAGAGAAATGTTGTTGCACATGGACATTTAGTAAAGGTGAAAACCATAAAGAAAGAAGATAATTGCATACTATTAAAAAGCCTAATAACTGCACGGGAACCAAATATATCCATATCAACACAGGATAAGTTTACAGGATACTTACAAAAATTAGTGTGTACAAGTATGCTCCTGTTGCAACTGGAAGACCCATTGCAGAGGAGCCCTCGGGCAGAGTTCGTAACTGATTCACACTAATTCCAATGAGCAATAGAGCAAGAGCTTCCCACTGCCAAAAAAACGATGAATGAAAATATCACAGGTTTGGGTAAAAAAAAACACAACATTTCAGGCACACACCCTTTTTGGGCATCCAACTATCAGACCAACAATTCTTCCTCAAATTCAGAGTTAAATTTGATATGTATTGATGAGAAACAACATATTCACCTGAATGATCGAGAATCTCCGTTTCATGATCATCTTCAACAACACAGCAATCACCAGAACCTGACAAGTTTATAATCCACAATGGAAGATTTAACATCAAATAATGCTCAAGTAAAAAGCAACAAAAACAGACAAAATGATTAGACCATTCTATATTTCTATCCTTCCATGAAAAGAAGAAGGGACACAGTCAGCCTGACAATGACAGTTTTTTTCCTACATCTTCAACTTTCAAATCCTATTTTACAGACAAATTTATCAAATGAACTCACACTAAATAAGTCTAGACACTTATTGGAAGATTAAAGAGGTGTAGATAGAGTCTTAAACGACCAATCAGGAATTCTACACTATATTGAGCAGGAAAATAATTTACCATAAACCCGAAAGATAGTTGAAAGCACATTATTCATTATGTATGTGCTTCAATAAAGCATACACTATATATATTTTATAAAAATATCATAATTTTGAATGTCCTTTATGCACGTCATGCAGTGAGCTACCTTCAGGTTGCCCAGCATCTTCACCGTCGCAGGATTAAAGTAAAGCTGCACAACAATTAGTAGGGAAATTAGAAATGAGAACTGCCACAACAATATGATCCAAAAAAACAAAATAACAGCAACAAATTATAGCTTAAAAAAATTTGTAATTCTACTGAGAAAAAATGAAGCATGAGTATCTTCCGAGAGTCAAGAGGAAGTTAATCACTACATGTTATGTAAAGAATATTTTGCAGATTGGTTCGTTCAACAAGAAAAATTATACCTGCATAATAAACTTTAAATAATTGCTAATTGCATATAGGAAAGCTGGAACAGCAAGAAGCACATTGTTTCGAGCAGCCTGCAGAAGAAAAGAAATACAGACAACATCTTAAAGTGAAGAAAATCTAATCCTGCTCAAGCAATATAGCACTCAGAAAGTTACAAATGGAAAATGTAAATATGAAAACTGTGCATGCAAAAGAGACAGATGAACCAGTAAAAACTCGAGGGGCTTTAAGTACAAAAACAATAATGATTTAAGCAAAATTGCAAGACAATGACCAGACAAGAAAAAAGGTGCACGAGAATACAAATAGCAATAGAAGAGACTCAACAATCTATTATGAAAAATGGATCACTTAAGGGCACAAGTAAAAAGGCCTAAACAAGAAAATAGTATTTGAACCACAGTAATGCATTCAGATTCACCATGTTGAAGAATCTTAAACTGTCCAAAAAGATACGGAGAAATGCAACTAAAAGACACCCTCTGTGAACTCACAAATGATCCAGAATTTTCTTTTAAAAAGAAAAAGAAACGCATACCCCCAGAACAGACAAGGTTTCCCATCAGAAAATGCAATATTACATTCAGTTTCATCTCACTGCCTTTAGCTCCATAGACAAAGATTTTTATAGCACAAGTAATGAAAGTCGACACTTTTCTTTTCCTTCAAAGCCATAGAAAAAAGGGTAAAATTAGTTTTACAAATCAGCAAAAACCATATGCCTTGACATCAGAACCAACCATATTGATCACAAAAAGCACAATTTTTTGGCCCTTCAGTAAGCCTAAAATACACTGTTTGCGAATGAATAAAAATCAATAGAAGGGGCGACATGCAATGCACCACTTTTGAAACTGATTTGTGATCCAGAGCATCCATAAGCCACAAGAAATCTTTTCAATGTTGAAAAAAAAATGTAACAGCTTTAACGAGTTTCCAAAAGCTAATAACATGATTTATTTTATAAGTAAAAGAAAAACAATGGAAAAGTGTAGGTAATTCCATATAAAAAAGTAAACTAGACAAGGAAAACTTATAAATATCTCTCATGATATTCACCAATCAAAACTGCAATCCTGATAAATAACAAAGTATTTTACCTGGACAAAGGTAGAGAGAGAAAGAAGAGATTTCTCCCCAACTTTTTTTTGCCGAGCCTGAGAAACAAAGATCAAGAAAAATAAAAATAAAGTGAAGAGATATTAAACATTTACAAAAAAAAATAACATAAAGGACGAGTCTACAACCATGATTCACGAGAAAGTCTAGGACACATCCATTGACATGTTTCTCACGCCAATGCTGGTTCCAAGCTTTTGAATAAACGCTTTTCTAGCATTATTGTCAAGGTACCTTTTCCTATATCAGTCCCTTCCTCAATTACCGTTTTACCAAAAGAAAGCATTGCTAATGTGGCTCTTCCCGTTCCTCCAATGTGTCAGCTCTCTATCCTAGTTTCATGTACTAAAACTCTAATTGCAAAATGGAAACAATAACTTCCAAAGGATCCTGATTTTCTGTGGGATTCAGTTAATTATGGAAAACATATCATTCTAATGTATGATATCATATGGCTAAACAACATAGATCTGTCCATGCTTACAAAAGTCTGTACCCCATCGTATTTTTCTTGTCCTTATAAGGTGTAGGGCCGCTTCATTGCCATTCTTTGTCTATGGCTTATGTATGATACACAACTAAGTTCCATTCTAATGTATGATACACAACTCACGAGGGATTAATTGGATTGAAGTATGTAAGAGCAATTAAAAGGTAACAATTGAGCAAGATGTAAAATTATTATTCCTCCCCGGTCTAAGATATATCTGCAACAGTAATTTCATCACCTTTTTTTTTTATCATTTGCACCGTTAGTTGTCAATCACCACTACTTCTATATTATTACAAAAACACTCTCTTTTCTTTCCTTTTTCTCTTTTTCGATGGAGCCAGAACTTGTATGCCATTTAAGCCAAAACCCAACAAAGATAGCATTCAGTTGCATTGACAGAACAGAAGCATTGAATGAAAAGATTGATAATGAGCCGGTATATGCCTACCTGGATCAAGAGCATAAAAATTGCAAAAAAAACTTTTGCAGTCTCGGTCAAGAAATTAACACTTATAGGGCTAAACTCGAATTTCCCATCCTGCTTTGACATATACACCAATATTGGCTGCAGCATAACAGTAACAAAAATTAAGTAAAACTATTTTACCGGTATTTAACACAAAAGAAAACGAAAGAAAGAAAATCACCTGGAGACCGACTAAGATGCAATCGCCAACTACCAAAAGAACATTAAGAAAGCGTGTTTTAGACGACACATCGCTTCTATGTCTATCGTATGCTCTGGCCACTGCTTTGCTGTTGTTATTATTTGCTGATATTTTCGAGTGGCATACGCTGCATTCTATCATGTCTGCTCCTTCCATCACCAAATAAAATTAAAAAAATCACATTTCCACTCCAGAAAAAAGGCCGCTTTACAGCTGTTTTTGAAGCATACCTTGAGTGAATTGGATCTTGCAGAAGTGAATACGTCGGAGATCGCAGGAGTTCAGAGGGCGGGGAGGGGGAGGGGGAAGAAGGGAGTGAAGGAGGAATCTGTTTAATAATTTTGTTTTATATATAGAGTATATAATTAAAGAACTCTAAAACGCGTGGGATATTAACTGTAGTAGTTTTTTTTTTTTTTTTTTTTTTTACATGTTTTTTTTTGGTTTTTTTTTTAAACAAAATTTTTTTTTTTTTATTTTTTTTTTTTTTTTTTTAAAAAAAATTTTGTTTCAAAATTATCTTTGCTAATTTTTTTAAATATTGAGCTGGTTAAAAATTTAACTATATAGTTTTTTTTCTTTAAAATATTGTGGATTGCTATAATATTCTCATACATTGTTTCTTTTTTATGATTTTTTTATTTTTTTTTTCAAAATGATCTTTGTAGATTTTATTTTTTTTATATTAAGTTGGTTGAGAATTTATCTTTGTAGTTTTTTTAAAAAAAAACAATATGAATTGCTACAGTGTTTTCCCTACATAGTTTTTGTTTTGCGGCAGTGTTTCCCTATATATTTTTTAAAAAAGTTATCTTTATCAAATTTATTTTTTTAATATTGAGTTGGCTGATAATCTAGCTTTAGCTTTCCTCATATGTTTTTTTATTTTTTTATTTTTCTTTTTTTCTAAAATTGTCATTTTTTACATA
>Ga0307516_10010412_pt1 | contig 10224 bp, 5 predicted proteins | sample 19_EM_MG_FD_203310 | JGI IMG/M metagenome (GOLD analysis project Ga0307516, IMG submission 203310) | Populus trichocarpa ectomycorrhiza microbial communities from riparian zone in the Pacific Northwest, United States - 19_EM | ecosystem: Host-associated > Plants > Roots > Unclassified | place...
GAGGCGGAGCGTGTGGTGTGGGAGGTGGCGGAGGCCAAGACGGGTTATCCGGCTGATCTGTTGGAGGCGGATCTGGATCTGGAGGCGGATCTGGGGATCGACTCGGTGAAGCAGGCCGAGATCCTCGGTGAGGTGCGGGAGGTGCTGGGGCTTCCGGTGGTGGAGGACATCGACTCGTCGTCGTTGAACACCCTCAACCGGATCGCCGAGTTCGTCGCCGGCCTCCAGGCCGCCACCGGACGCAGCCCGCGCGGCGGCGGCACCTCCGACACGGGCGGCGACGGCTCCGACGACAGCCACATACGCGAGGCGGCACCCGCTCGGCCGGTGCTGCCGCCTGTCCTGGAGCGCACGATCGACCGCATCGCCGGACGGTACGTCCCCCTCGCGGTCGAGAGCCCTCTCGACCACCCCGACGCCACACCGTTCTCCCTGGACGGCAAGGCGGTCGTGGTGATCACCGGACAGGACACGGCCCTAGCCCGTGAGGTGCTCCCGCGCCTCACCGAGCGCGGCGCACGGCCGTACGTCGTCGCACCGGACGGCGCCGAGCCCATCAGAAGCTCCGCGAGCACCGGCCTGGACGAATGGCCCACGGCCCGCGCCGACTTCACCGACCCCGAATCGCTGGCCCGGGCACTCGCGACCGCCCGTACGGACGGCGGAGTCCAGGTCGTCGTCAACCTGCACCCCTACGGTCCCGGCCCCGACCCGGTCGCCGCGACCACCTCCTTCGACCGGCCGGCCGCCGACTGGAGCTCTGCCGCCGACCAGCACTTCACCGTCAACCTCCTTGCCGCCAAGGCCTACTTCGCCGACCTCACCCAGGCCGGCGGCGACGGCGGCTACTTCGCGGCCACCGCGGTCGGCGGGGTGTTCGGCCTGGAGTCCGACGGCGCGATGGACCCCCTGGGCGGCCTCACCGCGGGCTTCGCCAAGAGCCTCGACCTCGAACTCCCGGACACCCGCGTCAAGGTGGTCGACTTCACCGAGGGCGACGCCGCCGGCGCGGCGGACATCCTGCTCGCGGAGATCACCACCGACGCGGAACGCACCGTCGAGGTGGGCCATCTCCGGGGCCTGCGCAAGATCGTCCAAGTGGTCCCGCACGAGATCACCACCAACGAACGGCAACAGCCCCTCCGGCTCGACCCGGGCAGCGTGGTCGTCTTCTCCGGGGGCTCGCGCGGGATCACGTACGAATGCGCGAAGGAACTCGCCCGGCTGGAGGGCGTGCGGGTCGTCATCCTCGGCCGCACCCGCCCCGCTGAGGGCACCGAGGACTGGATGGCGCTGGACGACGAGGCCTTCGCCCGCCTCGGCAAGGGCTGGTTCCCGCAGGCCAAGAAGAAGAACCCGGCCATCACGCCGGTCGAGGCGAAGAGGCAGTTCGCGGCCCTCGCCAACGCCCGTGAGCTGTACCGGAACATCGAGGAACTGCACGCCATCAACCCGCTGTCGGTCTACGAGGTCTGTGACGTCTCGGACGGCGAGCAGGTCACCGCGGCGATCGACGCGGTACGGCAGCGGTACGGACGGATCGACGGTGTCGTGCACGCCGCCGGTCTGGACTCGGTCGCCACCGTGCCGAAGAAGTCCCTGGACCACGCCCGGCATGTGGTCCGGGTCAAGGCCGACGGCTCCCACCACCTCTGGCACGCCGTCAAGGACGACCAGTTGACGTTCTTCGGCTTCTTCGGCTCCTTCCTCGGCCGGTTCGGCATGGACGGCCAGGTCGACTACACCGCCGGCGCCGACCTCGTGTCCAAGCTGTCCGCGCTGCTCGCCCGCCGCAACCCCGCCATGCGTGTCTTCACCCTGTGCTGGACCGGCTGGTCCGACGTCGGCATGGCAGCCACCGAGGCGGTACGGCGCATCCAGGAGGAGGTGCGCGGACTGCGCTACCTGGGCGTCGAGGAGGGTGTGCAGCACTTCGCCCGGGAGGTCTTCCAGGGCGGCGACGACCCCGAGGTGCTGGTCTTCGGCGAGATCGGCAAGAACAGCTACGGCGGCCAGGACGCGTCGATGGACGCCACGCACAAGCAGGTCGCCGTCCCCGTCGGCCCCGACGGCAGCGTCCGGGACCGTCTCGAACTGCCCCTGCTCGACCGGGTGTCGGAGGTGACCGACACGAGGGTGCGGGCCGTCAAACGGCTCGATCCCCGGGCCGACCGCTACCTCGACGACCACCGGGTCAAGGGAGCGGGCACCTTCCCCGGGGTGCTGCACATCGAGGGCCAGGTGCAGGCGTCCGGGCTCCTGGTCCCCGGACACACGGTCGTCGCGGCGGAGAACATCGAGTTCCTGAAGTTCGTCAAACACCTGCCGAACTTCCCCCTCGACCTGCGGTTCGAGGCCGAGGCCGAGGCCCAGGCGGAAGAGGAGCGGGCGGACGGGACCCGCCGGGTCCGCGCCGAGATCCGCTCCGATCTGGTCACCGCCGACGGCCGGGTCCTGGAGGCCGACCGGGTGCACTCGCGCGGCACGTACGTCTTCGCAAGGCAAGCACGGCAACCGGGCACCCCGCCCGCACCCGACCCGGAACTCGCCGAACTCGTCGAGAAATCAACCGAGTTGAACATCGACCGGTTCTACGAGCGGGCCGCCCGGCAGATCACCTTCGGCCCGCGCTTCCGCCAGGTGCGGCGGATCGGGTTCGTCGGGGACATCGAGGACGGGCGGATGGTGAGCGAGATCGTGGTCGACGCCGGCCGCGGACTGTTCTCCGCCGCCTCGACGCCCCGGCTGCGGACCCTGCCCATCGTCATCGACAACGCCTGGCGCTCCACCCTGCTGTGGGCCTACCACCACCTCGGCAGCCATGTGGTGCCGGTCTCCATCGCGGCGATGCGCTTCCACCGCGTCCCGCTGCCCGGCGAGACCGTGCACACCGATTCGACCGTCGCACCCGTCGGACCCGATCAAGGAGGAAAACCCTCAGACCTGCGCATCAGTACCCGGATCCTCGACGCGGCGGGCCTCCCGCTCTGCGAGATCCAGGACCTAGTCGTGACACAGGTGGGACGTGATGAGGGCGATACGCGTCTCCTGGACTGAGACCGCCCTGCCGGGCAGCGGAACCTCGCTGCCCGGGGGCGGCGCCGTGACCATCGAGTGGCTCCCCATCGCACAGGTCCGCGGGGACTACGCGGCGGCCCCCGCGGCCTACCAGGCGCACTACCTGGCTCCGCCCGAACTCCCGGTCCTCACCCGCATCGCCGTACCGAAACGGCGGGTGGAGTGGCTGGCCGGGAGGGTCGCGGCCAAGCGCCTGGTGTGCCTGGCCCTGGAACGGGCCGGACTGCCCGTCATACCCAGCGAACTCGCCGTCCTCGGCAACAAGCCGGGCGGCCGGGCGGGCAAACCCGAACTGTCCTCCCGTACCCCCGAGTTGGCCGGCACCGTCGGCCGGCACGTCACGGACATCTCGCTCGCGCACACCCTCCGGTTCGCGGTGTGCGCCCTGGCCCACGGGGGCCGGGTCGGCGTGGACGTGGAACCGCTGCGCAGCTTCAGCCCCGCGCTGCGGCGCACGGTCTTCACCGACCACGAGGTCGCCCTGGCCGAGACCGCGTTCCAGGCCTTCGACACCGGCCACCGCGGCACCGCGCTGTGGGTGGTCAAGGAAGCACTGCTCAAGGCGTACGGCATCGGCTTCGCGTACGGCTGGGGAACCGCCCGGCTGCGCGCGGCCGACACCGCCGCCGGAGTGTTCGACATCACCCTCCCCGCGGGGGCGGATCCGGGCCACCGGGTCGCCGTCCGCTACGGCCGGGTCACCGACCACATCTTCGCCATCGCCTCCGTGGCCTCCCGGCCGCCGGACGGCCACCAGCAGAAAGGGCAGCTCCGTGCCTGGGACTGACTTCGAGGGCTTCGACCCGATCGCCGTGGTGGGATACGGCTGCGTCTTCCCACCGAACTCGTACGACGCCGACACGTTCTGGCAGAACATCCTGGGCGGCCGGATCGGCATCGACTCGCCGCCGAAAAACCGCTGGAACTGGGAGGACTACCACAACGAGGACAAGGGCGTCGTCGACAAGACGTACTGCCGCTGGGGCGGCTTCCTCGACGACTACGCGGGCCCTTCCGGCCTGGAGGAACTGACCCGGATCGGCCGGGAGGCCGTCGGCGAACTCAACCGCACCCAGCTGATGGTGCTCGACACCGTCCTGCAGACCCTCAGGATGTCCGGGTACAGCCCGAGCCGGCTGAGCACCACCGACACCGCGCTGTTCGTCGGCAACATGCTGGGCGACGAGCAGGTCATGGAGTCCTCGCTCACCTTCCGCGCCACCGAGGTACTGCACCACCTGCGCAACAGCGAGGCCTTCCAGGCGCTGGAGCGCGGGCAGCGGACGGCCCTGGAGAGCGGCTTCCCGGCCGCGGTGAAGAACCGGCTCTACGACGCCGACTCCGGGCCCGCCGCCCATGTCTTCCAGGTCAGCGTCGCCAAGGCGGTCGCCCGGGTGATCGGGCTGCCCGGTCCGGCGGCGATCGGCGACGCGGCCTGCGCCTCCGGCCTCACCGTGATCGACACCGCCGTCAAGTACCTCCAGGACGGCAGCCACGACATGGTCCTGGCGACCGGTGTGCAGGGCAACATGAACATCACCGGCAACGTCTGCTTCGCCAAGATCGGCGGCCTGTCCGCCACCCGCAGCACCCCGCTCGACGAGGGCGCCAGCGGCCTGATCAACGGCGAGGGTTCCGGCACCGTCCTGCTGAAGCGGCTCAGCGACGCGGTCCGCGACGGCGACACCATCGCCGGAGTGATCCGCGGCGTCGCCACCCGCTGCGACGGCAAGGGCAAGGCGATCTACGCGCCGTCCTCGCGCGGCCAGGTCGCCGCGATGCGCCGCGCCCTCGAACTCGCCGACGCGCAGCCGGGGGAGCTCGACTACATCGAGACCCACGCCACCGCGACCTCCACCGGTGACCTCGTCGAGGTCAGCTCCCTCCAGCAGCTGTACGCGGACAGCGGGGCGGAGCCCGGCTCGATCCGGCTCGGCTCGGTCAAGGCCCAGATCGGGCACACCTTCTCGGCGGCCGGCATGGCCAACCTGCTGAAGATCCTGCTCGCCTTCCAGCACGAGACCGTGCCGCCCACGCACGCCTTCACCCGGGCCCCCGAGGCGATGAAGCTGGACGGCTCGCCGTTCAGGGTGCCGGTCGCCTCCGAGCCGTGGCAGGCACCCGAGGAGTGCCGGCCGCGCCGGGCACTGACCAACGCCTTCGGGTTCGGCGGCGTCAACACCAGTGTCATCGTGGAGCAGTACGACCCCGTGCACCACGCCGACGCCGCCCTGGAGCAGCAGGGCCACACCGACAGCAGCCGCAGCACGGCCAACGCCCCGCTCGCGGTGCTCGGCATCGGCTGCGTCGCCCCGTTCTCCCGGGACACCGAGGGCCTGGTCGGCGAGCGGGCGCCGGGCGCCGGCGTCACCGGCTTCCCCGAGGACCGCTGGCACCCGGACGCCGCCGAGATCTACGACCCCGAGGGCACCTGGCGCGGCGGAGTCGTCACCGACCTGGACTTCCCGTGGAAGACGTACCGCATCCCGCCCAACGTCCTCGAGGACCTGGACCGGGCACAGCTGCTGTCGGTGATGGCGGCCGGGCAGGCCCTTCAGGAGTACGGGGCGCCCGCCGCCGACCGGGTCAACGCGGGTGTCTTCGTCGGCGCGACCTGCGGCCTCGAATCCGGCCTGACCCGCAACTTCCGGATCCGCCTTGTGGAGTTCGAGCGGGCCCTGGAGGACGTACCGGAGTACCGGGCGCTCGACGAGGAAACCCGCGCCGAACTGGTCGAGAGCTACACCCGCGAGGTGCACCGCTACATCCCGCTCACCCGGGAGAACGCGCTGCCCGGCTACATGGACAACATCACCGCGGGCCGCATCCAGAACATCTTCGACCTGCGCGGCCCGGGTGTCGTCATCGACGACGACCTGTGCTCCTTCGGCACCGCCCTCGGCCTCGCCAAGCGCAACCTGGAACAGGGGGAGTGCGATGTCGCCCTCGTCGGCGGCGTACACGCCAACCTCACCCCCGAGTTCACCCATCTCTTCGAGCGCAGGCTCAAGGAGGCCGGCCACGACGTCGGCGGTCTGACACCCGCGGAGGGCGCCGCCTTCCTGGTCGTCAAGCCGCTCGACAAGGTCACCGAGGACGAGAAGGTCCTCGCGGTGATCGACGGGGTCGGCTGCGCCGACGCCGACATCCCGGTCTCCCGGCCCGGCATCCCCTTCTTCTACGGCGCCGACGGCGCGATCCGCTCGGTCGAGGTGATCGCCCGGATGCGGGCCGAGGCCGCGGAGCAGGAGAACGAGGCCGCCGCCCGGCTGGACCTGGTCCGGGTCAAGCTCCCGCAGATCGAGAGCGGTTGGGGCTACGCGCTACGCATCCGCCGGGACGACTCCGTCGTCGACGACGACGAGCCCGCCGTACCCGAGGAGCACGAGCAGAGCGCGCAGCCCGTCGCCGCGTCGCCCGACGACCCCGGCACCGGCTTCCTCACCGCGCCCACCTACGAGCGGCTGCTGGCCCAGCTGGAGCAGCTGGCGCGAGGCGAACTCGTCCCGCTCGACCGCATCAACTCCCCGATTTCGGGCGGCTACCGGCTCGGGTTCAGCTACGCGTCGTGGGTCGACCTCGCGCGCAAGGCCCAGCTGACCCTGCGTCTGCTCCGTCCCGACAGCTCCGCCGCCCCGTCCACCCCTCCCACCGTCACGAGGTGACCCTTCCCATGGCAACCATCATCGAGCCGGTCCGCTCCGAGGAGCGGATCGCCCGGCCCGTCCACCCCTGGCTGCGCAGTCTGTTCTTCTGGCCGGTCCTCATCCACTGCGCGCTCTCCTTCGTCCCGCTGTACTTCCTCAGCTCCCGCACCGGTGACTTCTTCGCCTGGGAGACGGGTTCCTCGCTGAGCGCCGCCGCACTGGGCGCCGGCTACGCGGGGGCCTGCACGATGTTCCTGCTGACCCTGCCGGAGAAGGACTGGACGAGCGCCCGCGGCACCGTCTTCGCCCCGATCACCCTGCTGCTGTCGGCCCTGGTGCTGGCCGGCGTGTACGCCGACCAGTTCCACTTCACCGAGGGACCGGCGCTCGCCCGTGCCTTCGCCTGGCTGTGGCTGGCCTCGCTCGCGGTGTTCCAGGTGACCTGCTTCCTCGTCTACAAGGTCCACAACACCGGCCCCAAGGTCGCCGACCCGCGCGGCCCGGCCCCGATGAGGGCCGATGTCAGCATCCCGACGGCGATCATGGGCGCCGTCCTGTGGGGCCTCGCGTTCGCCCTGTGGATCGCACCCCAGGCCGTCGGCGACGCCTGGGCCTGGCAGCTGGAGCCGCTGGACGCCCGGATGCTCGGCGCCTGGTTCTTCGCCTTCGGCGCCGGCGCCTGGCAGGCCCTGTGGGAGCACGACCTGCACCGCATGCGGGCCGGCTTCCTGACGGACGTCACGCTCAGCGTCCTGTCGATGGCCGCGCTCGGCCTGTACGCCGACGACGTCCGCTGGGGCAACGCGCTCACCTGGGTCTACATCGTCGTGCTGGTCGGTCTGCTGGTGGCCGGCCTCACGGGCCGCTACATGGCGCTGCCGGAGGCGCTTGAGGCGGAGCGGAAGGCGCGTGAGGAGGAGCCCGCACGCGCCTGACGGCCCGGCCGCCGGGGCCCGGAGCAGGCCCCGGCGGCCGACGCACCGCACCACCCGCACGTCAATCCGTAGGACTGCGCGGACCAGGGAGGTCGGCCATGCTCAAGCAGAACAAGCACGCTGTACGAGGCTTACCGGCGGCCGTCGAGGGCCTGGAGCACGTTCCCGCGCACGGCCCCCTGGTGGTGCTGGCCGGCGGCGACGGCGAACGCCCGCTGGACACCGCCCTGTTCGCGGTGCGCGGCAAGCCCACCCGCCGGCTCGACGGCACCGACGCGCTGAACGCCCTCGCCTACGACGAGACCGTGGTGGTCCGGGGTGTGGCCGAGGCCGTGGCGGCGGGGGACCGGGCCGGGGCGCCGGTCCTGCCCGTCGCGCTGTGGCAGGACGGCCGCCGCACCCGGGTCGCCTTCGGGCCCGTGCTGCCCCAGGACCCGATCGAGCACTCGGTCCGGGACCGGGTCAGGGCCGGGCACGCCGCCCTCACCACCCTCGTCGGGCGGGCCAGGAACCCCGAGTGGTCCGCCGGACCCTGCTCCGCACGGGCCGCCGCCCGCCATCTCGACCGGGTCTTCGAGGCGCTCCTCAGCCGCACCGACCCGCTGCCCGACAGCACCCTGTACGCGCAGGCCGCGCTCCTGCTCGACCTGGGGCGGCTCGGCGACCCGCACAACATCGACCTGCGGGTCGGACGGCTGCGGCTGACCGCGCTGCGCAACGAGACCCGTCCGCTGCCCGTGAAGGTCGCCGCGCTGTGGCGGCTGCGGGCCGGCACCGAGGAGGCGCTGCGCCGGGACCCGAACCACCTCATGGCCAACTACCTGCTCGGCCGCTGGCATCTGTCCGCACCCGGCCTGCTGGGCGGCCGCCGTGAGCTCGCCGTCGCCCACCTGGAGGCCGCCGACCGGCTCGGCCGGGGCGACACCCGCTATGTCCTCGGCCACGCGGAAGCCCTGCTGGCAGCCGACCGGCCCACCGCCGCGCTGTCCGCCCTGGAACGCGTCATCGAGGCCCCAGCCGACCACCCGCGCACCCAGCGGCGCCGCCAGTCCGCGATCCGGATGAGCCGCGCCCTCCAGCAGGAACAGGCCCCGCACCGGGCGACCGCCCCAGGGGCCCGAGGGAAGGGATGACCCGTCGATGGACCCGCACAAGGGAAGCTTCAAGATCAACGACACGCTGTCCACGTCGTTCCGCCACTGGGTCGCCAGAAACCACGTCGACGGGGTGGAGGGCATCGGCCACATCCCCGCCGAGGGACCGTTCATCGTGGTCTCCAACCATCTGAGCTTCTTCGACCACTACCTGCTGGAGACCGTTCTCTACGGCGCCCGCGGCCAACACGTCTACTTCCCGGCCAAGGCCGCGAACTTCAACCACCCCGTCAAACGGCTGGTCCGGCTCAGCGTCGGCTGCATCCCGCTCGACAGCGACAAACCGGACCGCAACGCCCTGGCCGCCATGACGGAGGTCCTCGACGGCGGCGACGTGCTGTGCATGTACCCGGAGGGCACCCGCTGGACCGGCGGCGGCCTGGCCCCGTTCAACGACGGCCCGTTCTACTTCGCCGTCCGCACCGGCATCCCGGTCGTCCCGGTGATGATCCACGGCGCCGACCGGATCCTGCCCAAGGGCGAGGTCGTGCCCCACCGGGCCACCGCGCGCCTGGTGTTCGGCGCCCGGCTGACCAGCGCGCCCGGCGGACGCGCCCGCAGCGCCCAGATCGCCGACCTGCGCGGCCGGGCCCGGGCCCGTATGGAGCAGCTCGGGGAACGGGCCCGCCGGACCTACGGCCGCCCCGACGAGGAGAGCGCCCGCCTCATCCGGCGCCGCGCCGACGAGATCGCCGTAGCGGCCTGCGTACGAGGACATGGCCTCGACCGCACCGAACGGCGCCGGATCGCCGTCCTGCACAGCCTCGCCCGGGCCTCGGCCGCCCTCCGCCCGCAGCCGGCCCTCGACGCACCCGCACCCGCACCCGCCGCAGCGACGGGCTGATCCCGGCCCGAGGAACGAGGAGACATGCGCAAGAACATCCTGATCACCGGGGCGAGTTCGGGCCTCGGCCGCGGCATGGCCCGCCAACTGGCGGCGCGGGGACGGAACCTGGCCCTGTGCGCCCGCCGCGCGGACAAGCTGGACGAGGTGCGTGAGGAACTCACCCGTGCCTACCCGGGCATCCAGGTGACGGTGCGTCAACTCGATGTACGCGACTACGAGGCCACCGCGGCCGCGTTCCGTTCCGTGCGCCGGGAGTTCGGCAGCCTGGACCGGATCGTCGTCAACGCCGGCCTCGGCTCGGGCGCCTCCGTCGGCACCGGGCGGTTCGAGGTCAACCGGGCCACCGCCGAGACCAACTTCCTCGCGGGCCTGGCCCAGTGCGAGGCCGCCATGGAGATCTTCCGGGACCAGGGGTCCGGCCACCTCGTGGTGGTGTCCTCGGTCAGCGCGGCCCGCGGTATGCCCCGGCACCTGACGGCGTACGCCGCCTCGAAGGCCGGCCTCGCCACCCTCGCCGACGGTATCCGCGCCGACGTCCTCGGCACCCCGCTGAAGGTCACCGC
>Ga0307516_10010413_pt1 | contig 10224 bp, 9 predicted proteins | sample 19_EM_MG_FD_203310 | JGI IMG/M metagenome (GOLD analysis project Ga0307516, IMG submission 203310) | Populus trichocarpa ectomycorrhiza microbial communities from riparian zone in the Pacific Northwest, United States - 19_EM | ecosystem: Host-associated > Plants > Roots > Unclassified | place...
TCAGAGTATAAATTGAATAGTGCAACGCTTACATGAATAACTTGTTTTATAGCTTGCTTACGTGGTGAAGGTAGTTATTTCCATGATTAATCTTGTACAATATGTTTGTGAATCTATTCTCCACGAGGAAATTTCATGTGACCTAAAGTATATAAATACCTAAGGTCACCATGTAACAACATACAGACCACAAAAAAAAAAAAAAAACACACACACACACATAACAATCACAACATATATTATTCTATGTTCTTGTTCTCTTTGTTATATATTATTTTTCTCCTATGCATTTGTTAACTTGTGTATTGAAAGGTCTTTTATCCCAATAGAGAACATGTTTTGCAGGAGATCATGAGCCATAAAATTATCCTAAATTAAAAAAAAAAATCCTCAAAGCCCATTGCACTAGTTATTTTTCTTCAAACAAAATCTTCATGCCTCTATATAATGATTCCTTAAAATTTTATTATGGCAATTTCTCCATTGATTATAAATCTTTATATCTCCATATAATGATCTATCTAAACATTTATTGTGGAAATTTCTTTATTAATTCTTTATTTTTCTACCTAGTATAAAATATTTGTTATTCTTTCTTCAGGCTTAGTATAACACTTAACCCCAATACAATAAAGATGCAAGGAACAACATGGGAGTGCCTTCATTTATGTTGGCATAACATTTATCATCATATAACTTTCACCTGAGCACAAAGTGTTATCTGCTCCTTATTAAAATGATCTTCTCCTCTGGGTATAGTTTCCATTTGAGTATAAAAAACCTTTACACACTTTTCAAACACATCTTGGGCGACCTTCTTAAAAAAAAAGAGCAATCAAATAACTATAATGTGCCTTATGATACAATCAGAACTCAACTTTTTACAATAAATGCGTGTACCTACTTTGTTATTGTAACATATTGCATTACTAGTGCTTTTCATATTTATGAGAAAAAAACTCGAAAGTCTTTTAAATTATATTCAACTTCAAAGATTAAAAGGGTTAACTAATCGGCCAAAAGCCTAGAAAAAAACAAGAAGAAAGACCAAATAATAACTATTCGGTCAAGTTATTGGGCTAAAGACCCAATAGCCAAAACTAGATAGTTATTATCCGAACAACTGGTTAGGCCTAAGAAAAAAAACATTTTTTAAGAAAAAAAAGAAATAAATATTTGGCCTATAGGAGAGAAAAAAGAGAGAATAAACTAGCCCAAAAACCAAGAAAATGGATAAAAGAAGAAAGAAAAATGAGAAATGAATGACAAGTCACTAGTGCACCATTTTGTCTCTAATAACAAAATACGCCACACTAAGAGGAAAAGTTCATTGAGACGAATCTAAAGACACTAAGAAAAACCAACATTAAAGCCAATATGACACTTTATGTGCTGCTATAAGGTGATGGCCTAATTCATATGCTAGTGCATGTAATACACACGATAAGTTTTCCTCTTTCTTTCTAGCTTAATCTCTAATTCTTCAACAACTCTCCAATTCAATCCCTAAATTAAATTGACTAGACAACATACGAGGACGATTCCAATTCAGTCTCTGATTCTTCAATCCAGTCACTAAATTAAGCTCAATTAGACAACATGTAAGGAAATATCATCACACACATGCTCCCATCGCGCAACAACCTACTAGTGTTACATGATGCCCATCCAATTCTTCATTGCAAAAGTTACTAGTGCATTTGTTAAAATTTCTAGTAAAACCACCTACTCGTCTCACCACTGCAAGTTATTAGTACATGCACAACACAAACTGTTAATACAACATTTACTTATCTCATAATTATCAGTACAACATATACCTTATTTATCAAATTGAATAGAGTGAAGCCTATATGAACAACTTGTTTTACAAGTTATCTATACAATGAAGGTATTTATTCTCCATGATTACTCCTGCACAGTATGTCTACGAGTCCATAATCCATGAGATAGTTTCATGTAACTTGAGATGTATAAATACCTTAGGCCACCAAGTAAAAACACAGAACACCATACAAAAACACACACAATAATCATAACATACACTCTTCTATATAATTGTTTTATTTGTGATGTATTATTTTTCCCCCATGTATTTGCCAACTTTAACATCATAAGGTCATTTATCCTAATTAAAAAAAAAATTATAATAGATAGTGACTGACATACTTAGCCCAACTTAAAAAAAAATCACCAAAACCTATTAAACTAGGTGTGGAAAAAGAAAAGTTTAATTTAAAATCTTTTTTGTTTCAGCAAACATGCATAATCTTTTAAAGTCTAACATATAGTCAATGCCATCATGTAAAGGCTCATTCATGCAATATGTATAACTACTAAGAGCATCTCCAACACAAGAGGCAAAAAGAAAGCCAAAACCAAAAAAATATTCTTTTTGCTATTATTTTCTCTTTTAACAGCTCCAACAGAATAACTATTTCAATATCTAAAATGCCTTTTATTTTACATAAATGTTATTTCTACGCATCCTTGAAAAAACACAACATGAAAAAGGTGTTGTTATAGGATTAAGGCAACAATAACACTTAAGAGGGTGAATTATACGCATCACTAATATTAACAATCAATGCAATTTAATTCAATTAAACACAATAACAAAAAAAATATAATTAAAGTTATTAAAATAAATAGGTAAGGAATAAAACTTGCAAAACGATTTGTAACATGGTTTGGCAAGCCTACATCCACACCTTAAATACCAAAATGGTCTTAAGCATTGTATTCCTTCACTAGTCCAAGTTTAAGATTACAATTGCCAATTGATGAATTCACACTAAGCTTTCTACACCACTTGAAGATATTCTCTTTTTAAGATTTTTCACCACTTGATGAATCCATACCAAGATATTTCTCACTTGAAGATATGTTCTCTTCAAGATTTTTCCTTGGTGAAATTGCATCACCAATATTAAAAGTTTATACCTAACTCTCAAAGGTATACAAGTTTAATTTTTGTTATCACAAATAACTCTCTCAATATAATGGATAAAACAAATGAAAGTTTTAATATCTCTATATCTCACAAGATAACACTTAAAGGATTTAAATGTATTTAAGTGTAGTGAGAATGAGATTAAATACTCTTATGCTAGAATATGAAGGTTTAATAGTACCAATTAGAGTATCATCAAGGATAGATGATTTTAATATGTTTTTGCACTTAGAATAGCTTGTATATAATATAGGTTTGGATCTCCTTATTGATTTTACAATTAGGCAAGTTATATATATGTTTCTTGCAAAAACTAGTCATTTATAGTCGTTACAGTCCCACTAACAGCTGAAATGATCGACAAATTAAGATTGGTCAAGCAAATCAGTCGACCAATTCCTAAAAAATTCCCAAGTGTTCATCATAGATGAACAAGTAGTCGACTAGTTCATTTAGTATTACCAAATGGTCAACCAATTCATGCAGAATTCTAGATTTATCACTTTTAACCTAGGTGAATTCTTATAATCATTTTATCAATCTTTTTAAATGTGTGTATAGTGAAGTGTGTGCATTCATTTTAATTTTGTGCTACCAAGATGAGATAAAGGACTTACATCAAGCACTAAAAATGAATACTTAATTCTAAGTCTTCAATATACTTCCTTCTTGAACTTCTTCTTGATTTCTTCGTGAAATCCTCCACTCTTGATGATATGATGTTTTTATAAACCTGTTTAAAACTTATTCTTAACCAAACATATTATTAATGCAATTTTTCTATTATTGTTATCATCAATATAGACAAAAATATTTGTATGACCTAAAGGTCAATAATCTCTCATTTTTTTATGATGACAATTAATATGTAACTTAGTTATGAAAAACATGTCTCCCCTATCTTTCACAATGCAATATATAAGAAACATTAATGATTTAGCATATTCTAAGTAAATATAAAAAGATTGTATTTTCAATAACAACTTATGCATCAAGAAGATTGAATAATTGATTTCTCCCTCTAAAAGGTCGATCGGTTCAAATTAGTCAAGCCAATTAGCCGACCATTTCCAGTAGAATTTCTAGGTGTTCATCATAGATGAACAAGCGGCCGACCGGTTCATTTGGTATGACCAAACAGTTGACCGATTTATACAGAATTCCAGATTTATTAGTTTTAAACTAGGTGAATTCTTAGAACTGTTTTATCAATCCTTTTAAATATATGCATAGTGAAGTGTGTGCATTCATTTTAATTCTTTGCTACCAAGATGAGATAAAGGATTTACATCAATCACTAAAAAGAATACTTAATTTTAAGTCTTCAATATGCTTCCTTCTTGGACTTCTTCTTGATTTCTTCGTGAAATCCTTCATGCTTGATGATATGATGTTTGTATAAGCCTATTTAAAACTTATTCTTAACCAAACATATTATTAGTCCAATTCTCCTATTATTGTTATCATCAAAATATATATAAAAAACATAAATGTATGATCTAAAGGTCAACAATCTCCTCCTTTTTTATGATGACAATTAATATGTAACTTAAATATGAAAAACATGCCTCCCTTTATCTTTTGCAATGCAATATATACGAAACATTAATAATTTAACGTAATCTAAGTAAATATGAAAAGATTGTATTTTCAATATTCACTTATGCATCAAGAAAATTGAATAATTGATTTCTGCCCCTAAATGTATGCATATATTATTGACATAATTCTCCTTTTTTTTTGCAATGACATTAATGTTCATATCTATTTCTCTCTCTTTTGCTTCAACAAAAATATTATTGAGAGATACAAATAAGCAATTATATAATGAAAATAATAAGAAATAAAAATTCATTACATAATATCTAAAATACAATATCCAATACAAATTAAAACAGAATAAAAATATAAAAGCATGAAAAACAATGCTAGTGTTCTTAGTACAAAAGCTAGGGTGGTGGATAGCGAGAGAAAAGATTAGACATCATCTTCTTAATCTCCATGAAATTGCTGGTTATATTCTCTTTTATCTCCTGAATGTAGCACACATTTGTCTCAAGTTATGTTAGTCAGTCTTCCATCCTAGATTGCCAAGAACTCGATGCCTCTATATGCAAATAAGTAGGCATTGGTGTTTCAAACATTGCTTTAAACTCAACATCACTACCCACACGCTATAATTTTTTCTCATCATGCTCTTCCTCAACATGAACCCCAAGTTAGTCTCTATAAACCCAAACATTATCCTCATTAATTCAACACAAATCTCATTTTGATGTTGAATATGGTGTCCTATTCGTATTCGTCAATAAAATCCCAAAATGCTCAAATATGGTAGTTAGACATTAACTACAGGAAAGGGATTTTTTTTTATCATGTTCCATGATCAAATTCCTCATCATAATATATGGTAGATTGGTTGACCTCTAATCATACAATTGATTAAGCACAAATCCATTAAGGTTACTTCATAAACAATGCTCATTTTTAGGAAAACTATTGTGTGTTATAATCATATGAATAATTCTAAGTTTTAAAAGCAAGTCTTGGTTTTTAATTTTTGCTTCAGGAGCAAAATCATATTTACCCATATGTAATACCACAACATCATCATAAACAAAACCCTCAATAGTAGGTATTACTTTAAATTTAAATACTCTAGAACCTTTATTGCTTATACCTAATATATCACCGAGTATCACAATCAAATATAATTGATTTGTCTTGCAAACTACTAAAAATCCTATGTTCCATATTAATCTTCAAGTTTGTGAAGAACATTTTAATCAATTTTGGGTATGTGGGTTTCTTCATATAAAATAATGTGCTTCAACCCATAGATTCAAATATACTATCAATCCGATGATTATTACCCCAAGGTCACTACGCTGCCTACCCCTGATAATGGCCCTCACCTTACTCATGTTCGTTCCTCTAATAATTCTGATTGATGCTCTCTGTTAACTGAAGATTTTGGTGAACTTAGAGACATCAGGAAATTGTGTCTGATTGGATATTCAATTGGTAAAACTCTTGGGTATACTATTCTTGGGAAATTTATGGCCCATGTCTGGAAATGCAATATCACTTTGAATCTTCATGATTCAGGCTGGCTGGTCTTCCGCTTCTCTTCAGAAGCTGATATGTTCAAGGTTCTATGCAGAGGCCTTTACTCTGTTCAAGGTAAGCCGCTGGTGATAAAGCCTATGCCTTCTTATTTTGATTTTGGAAAACCAGATATGTCGTTTGTATCGATCTGGGTGCGTTTTCCGAATCTCCCGCTGGAATGTTGGTCATAGGCATGTTTGTTAAAGATTAGTAGTGTTATTGGCAAACCTATTCGATGTGATGACCTCACTTTCTCCATGTCTCGGGTGTCCTTTGCTAGAGTCATAATAGAGGTGGATCTGTTAGCAGACTTGCCTCGTTTTGTCAACCTCTTCATGCTAGATGGAATAATTATCAAGCAAAGGGTCATCTATGAATACATGTCAAAATTAAGCTCCCATTATTGTATGCCTGGACATACCAGCACTGCCTTTCAAAAGCTTAACACTAGAGCTGAGGATTCTCCCACTTCTGGGATGGTAAAGAGAGCACATCCCTCTGGTTTTTCTGATGAAGCTGCTGCAGTGAACCCTGTTATTAGCCAGCCCTCAAGGGATCCTTGTCCCAATGCTGAAAGGGCAGTAACTGGGAGCCGAGAAGCTGTTCGCAAGGGGAAAAAGGCAAAGCTCCTTCCTCAACATGAAACATCTTCCCAGCACGAATTGGCCAGTAATGCTATAACAATCCTTGATGATTTTTCAGAGTCTGATTCAACTGGGAATGGGAAATCTGGGAATGTCCCTCCTGAACCTCCCTCTGCCAAAAGCAGTCGAGGTTATATGACTCAGAGCAAAGGCTTGCTCCCTCTAGCTTTGTATAATACTAGACTTGGTATATCTACAGGTAAGCGACCAGGCAAATCTCGTCTGAAGACAGCTGGTCAACCCCTAAATTGCTGTCGTTGATTGCAGCTGATACCTGTTGTTGCTTCTTGTCTATTGTTAGTTTGTTTTCTCTAGTTTTGTAAGTGGTTCTTGAGGATCCAGTGCTATGGTTTTTTGGTTTGTTGATCTTGGTACGGTTCGTTTTGGTTTTGGTTGTTTGACTTGTTGTTCTGGAGTTGTTGTTTGTGGTGCTTTGTTTTGTTATGGTGCTATGTCTCTTCTGAGCAGATATTGCATGTGCAGAGGCATGGTGGTTGTGCTTGGTTGTTGCAGTTTGTTGTTTACTCTTGCTGTGGGTTTGTTGGTAGTATTTACAGAGTCTGTGTTTGGGAATGCCTGGCTTATGCTGCTATTCTTTTGCTACTCTGATGTCTTCGGGTTTTTGTCCTGCAAGGTAGTCTTGCTTTTGTTATAGGGAGCTTGTTCCCTTTTTCTATGGAGTCTATTTCCTATGCTTGTATATGCATGTTTATCTGAATTGCTGGTTCTCCAGCTTTGTTTTCAGGGAGGATGTTCCCTAAGCTATTCAAGGGAGTCTGTTCCCTTTATGCCTGTACCTTTGACTCGCTGGTCTCCAGCTATGTTTTATTTCTTATCTATACAACTTCTTACATTTGATAATACACACACACACACACACACACTAGCAATCCTAAAATCACATAAATCATCTCATAAACCTCTTTCTACAACAATTGATCTATTTGCAAAATAGTTTAAGAATCTTTGGATGTTATCACTTTAATGGAAGGTTAGATCATCAACCCTTTTGCTTCTTGATTTGACTTTCCTTTGACTTTTCTTTGGTGCCATCACTCCTTAATCTTCAAGAAAAAAACTTAAAAAGGTGTTTGATTTGGTGTAATTTGGTGAAAATTTGAGAGTGTTATCAGGTTAGGGTTTATAATTTGGGGGTAATCTATTCATGTTTAAAAAAGACAATTCTATTTATATTTTCGAGCAACTGATTGATTGGTTGTTATGGGTTAAGTTCAACCGATCAACCAGTTAAAACCCAAGCTAAGAAATTTCTAAAATTCTATTTTGATAATTTCTTTGCACTTAAAATAGAACATTTTCATGAAAGAAATTATATAAAAAAAAATAAAGAAATCAAAGGGTCAAAATCTTAAAAATTAGACAATATCCTTATTGCTAATACTCTGGCTCAACAAGTTAGCTTGTTGATCCAGTTGTATGAAATGGTCAACCAGTTCACACAAACTTCAAGGTTTTCTAAAATTTATCTTTTATAAATGTTTTATGAGTCAAAATGTACCTATTTATCTAACTTGTAGATTAAAAAATTGACTCCAAATAAAATATTAAAAATTCATTTTTCATCCAATAGTCATCCTCTATTTGTTTTTTGGCTCAACTGGTCAGCCGGTTGAACTGGAAATAACAAACTAGTCAACCGGTCCGTCTCAAAATTGAAAAGACAATAGATTTTGCAGCATAACAAATATTTTAAGGTTTTCATGCTACAAAGGGTATACATTTGATAACTTAAATAAATTCAATTTATTTCCAGTAATGTATACACACATAAACAAGACATCAAACATTTTTATCATGAGTAAAGCCTAAGAAACTTTTTATTTCATAAAAGCGATTCTTACTTAATAACTTATCCATATCCGAATAGCTAATCAAACTCATTTTGCTTTCTTTTGGATACCACAACCCTAAATCAAGTGTACCATGCAAAATGTTTTTTAAAATATGTTTTATGCAACTAATATATGATACTATATGGTAAGCTTTAAAACATGCATGTAGACATATACAAAACATGATACTATGTCTATATTATGGAAATCATGTGTCTATATTATGGAACCGATCATACCTTGATATTTACATTCTTACCCTTTTTTATTATATCAAGTATTATTGATGTTCCTACTCGTTCCATTTCAAGTCTTTATAAGATTTTGATGTACTTGCTTTGGTTGATGAAGATCCCATCTATCTTTTGTTAAGCAAGCACTATCCAAAAATCTACATACAAAGATCAAGACGAGTTCTTTGGTACCCATATCTTTTTCGGTTCTCTATTGTTGGGGGTGACTCCTTTTGGAACCCAATTTATATTACAAGTTTTATCATTTTTAATAGGACATGCATAAATCAAATGATCTATTGCTCTATAATAATAGCACTTATGATTAAGGTTATATGATTATTTGACTTTAACAAAGTAACCTAAACCTTTTTTTATTGAAAGCTCACCATTGGCTAGAAAACATTGTTTCAAGTATTTAAAGCCTTGAGTGAATTTAGCTAAGGTTATGTTTAGCTTTTTTACCTTTTCTTTTAAGGATTTGTTTTCACTCTCGAGTTAACTCATTTTGTATTATCATCAATAATAATACAAGCTTTCTTTTCCATATTCTCTTTTTCAATAAGCAATCATGCATGGTTTTTTTTCAATAAGCTATATTTTGAACCTAACTTTTTAAATTCATCATATTAAGATTCAAAAGCATCATTTAATTTATCATAAGTAGGGTTAGATTCATCATCCAAAGATTGTACCTTATTTTTGCTTTCAATTTCCATGAATCACATGTTTGTAGCATGTCATTATTCATCACATGTTTGTAGCATGTCATTATTCATCACTTGAACTTGAGTCAAAATCATCACTCAATGTAGATTTCATTGCTTTTTTGTGATGACAATTCTTCTTTTTGTTTTGAAGAAGTCATCTACTTTTGTGTGACCTATTTTATAGCATTTATAGCACCTTGGAAGTTCCTTGCTTGATTCTTCCTTGTTTTTATCATTCTTGAAATTTTAAAATCTTTTATTCCCTTGCTTCTTTCTTAGAAAATTTCAGAATTGATATGTAATTAAAGCAATGTCATGTTCATGATGTTCATCATCATCTTTTTATTCAACATGATGAATGGTTTTGAATGCCAAATTTTACTTTGGTTTCTCTTTTTATTCTTGCTTGTCCATAGTAATCTCATGTTTCATTAAATAACTAATGAGCTCCTCCAATGAAAGTTTGATGAGGTCCTTAGCTTCTTAAATTACCGTCACCTTTGCTTCCTAATTTTTCATTAGGGACTTAAGAATTTTGGTCACAATTTTCATATTAGTATAAGTCCTACCAAGAGCATCCAAATTATTAGTTATAGTAGTCATTCTAGTAAACATACTAGTTATGGATTCATTTGGAAGCATTTAAAATAATTCATATTGGTGAACTAACATGTCTATTTTAAATTCTTTAACTTGGTTAGTTCCTTCATGTGTTATTTCTAA
>Ga0307516_10010414_pt1 | contig 10223 bp, 13 predicted proteins | sample 19_EM_MG_FD_203310 | JGI IMG/M metagenome (GOLD analysis project Ga0307516, IMG submission 203310) | Populus trichocarpa ectomycorrhiza microbial communities from riparian zone in the Pacific Northwest, United States - 19_EM | ecosystem: Host-associated > Plants > Roots > Unclassified | place...
GGGCCACCTTCGCTTTGTACTCGTTCCACTGACTTGGTTTCTTCCGGTTTCGCTCCCGGAATCTCCGTTGCTACCACCTCGGCTACAGACGCGAAGAAAATTTAGTCAAGAGACACCAGAGCACAAGCTGAGGACTCACGGATTCACTATGATCTCTTCTGGATCTGCCATGACGGGTGGTGTCGATTTGGGTCACCCACGGAGACGAACGAACGGTGACGATGATGAGGGGAGGAGCAAACGGTGGCGAGCGCCAAGTGCTTGTTGCAAGTCACGTCTATATACTTTTGTTGCGCCCACCGCCATCTGGTGGGCCTAATCCAAAATACATAACGTCTCGTAAAGATACGTCACACGGACCCATGCAGAAGCAAAACCGTTGAACCCCTTCCCAGGGCCCAGTCCCGAGCGGTCTTCTCAGCTTTGTACCAGAGGAACAGGGGAGCCAAACCCGCAGAACTGGGCCTCGTAGACTTCTGAACCTTGTGCCACGCGTCAGACATGGGTATTGGTTGTTCACCCTCTGGTGGGAGTATTAGGTCGGTGATGAACGGGACATCCAGCCGTCGGGTGCGATGGTAATAGATGTTCTGATGGGTGGGCCAACAGTGAGCGAGGAATCCGTGGGCACCGGCTCGGTAGACTCACGAGGTATGTCATCAAAGTCTCTTGGTTCAAGCCTGGCTCAACGCGAACCAACTTTTCCTCGATAGTGCCATCTTGGTGACCGGGCTCGGGTCGCACATCCCACGAACGAACTCTTACTCAGGATCGATGAAGCACTTTTCAATCGCAATTCCGGCCACTGTGCGCAATCAACCATGGGCGGTGGGAGAAGGCCGGCGAAGAGCATAGCCTGGACCTGGACGATCGTGTGGGGATGGCCAGTCCATTGTGGAAGGGAGGGTTGCTTCCAAAGGTGGCGTTGTCGATCTTGTGGATAAGGACACGGAGGATGGCGGCGGTCTCGTCGTTGGGGTCCGGTAGGAGGTGAGCGTAGACCTCGAAGATGAAGGCAGAGGCGACGGCGGAGAACCCAGCCTGTGATGGTCAGCACGCGCGCACCAAAGGACTATAGACAAAACTCACGAAGATCAGGGTCGTGTCCAAATCCTCGTCATACTTCTTCGCGAACTCCCAGTCATACTCCTCGGCCCCCTTGTGATAGTGCTCACAGAATCGAGCCCTGTGATCTTCTTGAGTGAGCAGTGCGTCCTGTCCCCTGTTGCGCGAGGATTTTAGCGAGAACCTGGTTGGGCAGAACACGGTACTTACCCGCTTGTTTGTGGTCCACCATTCCGGGGTCATGGCTGCGTTTGAGGGTCAGGAGTGGGGGGGCTAGTCGGTTGTGGGCATACAGCGATGGAGGGCTCTAGACAGAGACATTTGATCCACCAGAGTTCCGACACCTCCTCGAGCTAAGGATCAAAATCTCAGGTGTTAGCGCAACTCAGCGTACCGTCTTCGCTTCGTACTCTTTCCATTGACGGAGTTTCTTCCAGCCTCGCTCCCAGAATCTTCGTTGCGACCCCCTCGGTTATAGCTCACGGATTCACTACGACCTCTTCCGAGTCATATCGATTGGGTCACTGAGACGGTTGGTACGCGCACGTCACTGGTTCACGCGTGAGGAGTACGAAGTGGTAGTGGTCCGCAAAATGTACAAATATCCTTCCCTGAACCCGTAATCCGTGGCGTACCTACGGGGCCGCCACCATGGGGATTCGAAATCCAGATCTTCGATGATCGACTCGACTATCTGAACGGTCACCCCTGCTTGGTGAGCGAGGAGGACTACAGCGACTTCACTCCCGTTTTCAGCGGGGGACCGTAGAACAAGCCGGCACGACTTACATCCTGGGAATGTCCGCTCAAAATGCGCGCTCCGGCTACAATCACGTCTTCTCCTTCCCCACCTCGTCGAGACAGAACCATGGATCCCCGCCGCGAACAGGCCTCGACGTCCTTCACCCGACTTGCATACAGTTTCATTAGGAAACGGTTTTCAGCCGCTGTCCCGCTGTCGAAATCCCTAGGCTCTCCTGGACCCCAAACTAGCCTCAGTGAGAGCTCTGGTGTCGATTCTCTCCATCGATGACGTGTTAACCCCTCCCGCCCCGTTTCGCAGTTTTCGAGCTCCCAAACGAGCTTATCCGTTCCATCCTCTCCCACATCTCGCCAGACCCACTGCTGACCGGTCCCTACGCACGGTTCCGCGTTCAATATGGCACGAGGATAGAAGATTACCATGAGCGGCGGGTGCGGTTTTTACGACCGTTGAGCATGACATGCAAGGCGATGCGATTGAGATTGCTTCCGTGGATATGGGAACATCTCGAGCCGTCGTGGGATAACTACGTGGGGAACCTCAACAGAATCGCAAATGCTTCACGCGTGGATAGATTCCTAGCGAGTAGTGTGAAGTACTCCTCCGCCCTTCTTCGTTCCTGTGGGTTAGGACTGACTCGTTCCCTCTATAGGTTCATGACATTGAGTTCTCTGTGGAACGTGGCCAAATTTCCTTTGTTTGTCAAATGCCTAAAGTCTCTCCCAAATCTCCACACGCTGGCAATAGGCTGGTCGGACAACTACATCACGAACTCACTCCAGAATGCGCTCAAGCGTTGCAAATTCCCGCAGATTAAGGCCCTGATTCTGCCTCCAAGTGCTCACCCACTGCTCAAACATTGTCGCAATGCCGAGGATGTTGACTGCGTGGTTAGCGATCTACGAATACCCTCCAAAAAACTCCATGGGTTCCTCGGGTCAATTCGGGGTTCAAAGGTCAAGCGGTTGGCTATCCCTCTAGTTTCATACTGTGATGCATCCAGTAAGTCGTCCGCCACTCTGCGGCATCACAGGGTAAGGACGGTGACTGACCATCTCCAACCTTAGGATACGTGGCTGCGTGTCGAAGGCTCACCGAACTCACCGTCACCTATACTCACCCACACGACACCTCACTCTCGAAAACGGGGGATCCGCTCGACACGCTTGAACTCGCGCGCTCCGCAACATTAAAACTCGTCAATGTGTGCAAAGCGCTGCCGGATTTCGAGACAATCCAGATCGTGTATTTTCTCCCCGGGGGGGTCTTTTTCCAGAAGAGACAAGCCGTCCTGCTTTCTTCGGAACAAGTGAGCCGGGCATTGAGGGAGCAGGTGAAAGGCGTGACGGATTTGGCGATCGACTGCTTGAAGGAACCACGGACGGGATGTCGGGAGGGAGGGGGGAGGAAGACCACGGTGAGGGTCATCGAGTTGAGCCCGGACCATCCGAAGTCTCACCTGGGCCCTGTGAAGGTTGAGGAGCACGAGGTGTAGGGGTTTGGTAACGAGGGCCCATAACACGTTTAATGATATGTCATCGCGGCCAGGGTGGGTGGCCACAGTATCAATATTGAATTGTAACGCTGATGCTAGATTATAGCGCCGATCCTGCAATGCTACAAACGCGTGGTTTGGCTCCTGCCCCTTCCCCCACTCCACTGGATCTCGGACGGCGGACTGTGCGACAGGGTGGTCATGGGTCGCGAACGCGAAAATGGCACCTGAAAACTCCATACCAGACTCGCATCCCGGTTCGGTGGGAAACAGCGTCCACCCGTCAGCTCACCCTAGCCTCTCCCGCACCCCAAACCAACCTCAGTACGATCTCCCGCGTCACTCCGACCAAACCTTGATCTGTCTCACCCCCTTTTCGCAGTTTTCGAACTCCCAGACGAGCTCATACTTTCCGTTCTCTCCCACATATTCTCAGAACCACAGTTCACCGATCACTACGCACGGTTCCGTATCCAGTATTGTATGGAGATGAACCATGACCGTCATCTGCTGGCCCAGTTTCTACGACCGTTGAGCATGACATGCAAGGCGATGCGGTTACGATCTCTGCCATGGGTATGGGATCTCATCGGGCCGTCACGACGTGGGCGCGACTACGCTGAGTTGACAGTGGATTTTTTTGGCGAGCCTCACCTCCATCGAAAATTCTGCGCATGTGAATGCATCTCTGGCTACCACCGTGAAGTACGCCTGTGTCCTCTCCCTGTTCCCGGACCGGGGCTAACTCGTGTCCTCCCAAGGTACATGACCATGTGTCTCCCGTTCATCAGAGACTCTCCTGCGTTCGTCAACTGCTTAGGGTCCCTCTCGAATCTCCACACGCTTGAGATAGTGTCGAAAAATATCCGGTGGCGTGAATCACACCACCTCGAGCATACGCTTAGGAACACCCATAGATTACATGAGGCTCTTATCATACCTCCCGCCGTCCGTCTTCTCCTTAAACCCTGTAGCAATGCCGAGGAAGTCCCCGCATCTGTAATTCCCAATGATTTTTTTGGGTCTCTCTCGACGATCCGGGATTCAAAGATCAAGCGGATGGCAATTCCTCTGATTTCCCTGGGCGATTCATCCCGTAAGTGACCCAGCGCTTTGTAGAATTGCAGGGTGAGAACGACGGCTGACCGCGCGCGATGTCAGTATTTGTGGCCGCGTGTCCAAGGCTCACTGAGCTCACCATCCTCCTCCCTACCCCGAGGCCGTGTTTAAGCTATCCACTGGCAGTTCTATCTCGTCCGCCCCATATCCCATGTTACCCGATATCAGAACTGGCCAAAACCTGTAGGGCACTCCAAGATTTCTGCATGCTCCAAATCGTACATTTAGCCCTCCCCTATCCACGTCGCTGTTGCCGGTAGTTTTGGTGTCACATTCGATGAACGGTGAAACTGAAGGAAGTGTAACTCTGCGGGCGGTTTGATCACCTGAGAGTGAGAGGGAAGGAGTCTGGGAGAGGCGCTGGAACCCTTCTATCGGTTTGAGCAGCTGGTTGTTCATAGACGGCTTGGGAATCGTCGCGGCCGTCGTGTTCATGTCCGCCATGGTGATCGCGGCATCTGAGGAAATGACCAAGCGTGTGACCCAGAGAGTCAGACGCAGGGCACGGTCCCCACCTCAACTTAGATTGGTCACCAGTTCCTAGTATGATCGTTCGCTTGTATAGGGTTGCGGCCGAGGGAAGCGGGCAGAGCCGAGAGGGAGAGGTGGGGGGAACAGCGGTGAGCGGAACGGCAACATATGTGGGCGCCAGCCATCGGAGGCTTCACAACACCCTAAGGTTAGGAGAAGTGTTGTACGCGAGGGTACGATAGAACCCACAGTAGGAGAGGGGAGGTAACGACCGTCCCGGGCATAATCCTTCTGCATCTGCTCAACGGTATTGGGATGAGCTGCGCCGAACACATCGTCCTTCCCCGTCGTGTTGAGATACCTAGTGTTCGTGATTTTGCGTCCCCGGGTACGACCACTCGGCACCAGCGGGGTACTGACATTCCCTTTCCCAACAACTTGCGGAGCGGAGGGGGATGCGATAGATGTGTTGTAAGTTTCTATGATCCAGGGTTCATACCTCTGCACACAAACTGCAGCGTCGTAACCGACATCTATACTGTACCAGGAACGAACGCTCCAGAGTCGCATGGACGGGGAAATGACCAGATTCCGCGGCCGCGGTCAGGACTCTGACGAGGACCGTCTCAGCGGTCGTCCATTCTTGGTCCCCGGCCGGTTTGGTAGTCATGGATTGGAGGGAAACAGTCTCACCAGTGTCCGCCCATTGCTCTGTGGTACACGGGTCAGACGCAAAGAATGCGGGAGGGACTAACGAGAATTAGTCACCAAAGTAGGAGATCGTCGAGGGGTCGATTTTTGATGGAAAGATATCGCCCCAGGTCATTGTGCCATTTTCTGACCAAACGCCATTGGTAGTGAAATCAGGCGATGTATACCCCTTCGTAGGTCCATGCCGTACACCCGAAACAAGTCTCGAAGGAAATCTTGAGGAACAAAGACAAAGGTGTTATTTTCCTTCGATAAGGGCACCCTAGGTGGGAACAAATCAGCGAGTTGGTTTGAAGGAAGGCATGTTAAGTCGCTTCACAAGTTGACCTCGGGGTTTGGCAGCTTCTCGCAGTGAATCCTGACTCCCCACTGGGGGTACCTGAGGAAGGCGAACATCAAGACGTTAGGTTACAGCCGTAGCGAGAAGGTAGTGAATACCGTAAAATCCAACCGGTGCCACGCTTAGGTGCATTCTTACCAGTCAACGCAAGAGTGTTGTTTGGGGTATCCTCAAGGCCGATCGACGTCGGTTGATTGAAGGCTTCAATCCCAGAACCGCCAGGGACAAACTGGGATGGGCTCGGTTGGACAAGGTATATACTTCAGACCCACCGGCCAGGGATCGCGGAAGGTCCCAGGCCCAGAACCGCCAGGGATAAATTGGGACACACTCGGGTGGGCAAAGTAGACGGTATTAACGGCGTGGTTGCCGTAAACGAATTCGGCACTGTCAGGGTCGGGATAAAGCCCGGTAAACCGATTATTGACTTCTATCTTATTGAGGTCATCCTCAGATAAGTCCCCGGCAATCAAAACTCCGTGGTATGCCCTACGTTGACGCTGTTCAAAATTAGGAGATAAAAGGAGGAAGGGCTGTGGCACGTACAGCGGTGAACGTTTTGATATCTACGATACGTCCTAATAAGAAGGGTAACAGGGGACCCAGGACGGCGAGGACGACAAAGAAAGCTAAGAATAAGGACCATGGTCACTTGCTGCAACAATGTGAGAAAGCGCAGAGCGAGCGGGAGACGACCTGGGGACGGACTCGTATGATTTTCGCGAGCGCCTGGAAGTCTCTCGATTCCCGAAACGAGACCGGAATATATGGAAGGCAGGCATGAGGCTCGTCGGGTTACGCGAGCTTCTGGCTAGATCGCGGAGTTTCATTCCGTCGCCTTCGCAGCTCATGTGAATCACCGTGGCCCAGGCTGTTTGATTTAAAGTCTTAGAAAGTCTGGGTACCAAAGTGGCGTGGACTCACTCGCAGCCTCGAGGTGTTGCGCCCCAATGGTAAGAAGGACGTATCCGAGGGTGAATCCAACACCCAAACACCAGAGGGAGACGATGAGTCGCACGGTGAACAGCGATTTATCCTTCGCCACGAATTTAAGGACATAGAACGCTGGATACGTGATGAGACATAGAACAGTGAGGATCGCGATCCGAGAGAAGCTCGGCCTCTCGAAGCCTTTGAACAGTGGCTTTTATCGTGGCGGCTCAAACCTGAGGTCGGCGAGCCTGGAATGAAGTGACCGCAGACCGGAAAACCTGGATTTGTCGGAATGCTGAAAATTCGCCATGGATGACGGTGGGGAAGGCCAGGCTGGATCCTCGGCATCGAACTCTCTCCTCTCTGGGGTCGGAATGTCGGAGGGATCTGCTTGGATGAGAGGCGCAGCCGGGCTTTCGGTAGGGCGAGGACTGGAGCTGTTGTCCCTCAAGCGAACGTGCTCCATGCCGGCAGCTCAGGGGAGGGGAAGTCTAGGGCGATTCGACGTTCGCCCAGAATGCAAATATACATAACTGCAACACGGGAGAAGTTCGGAAAGTGCCCCAATGTCGCCTTCAGGCGCCAGCCCACTAGGCACCGCCATCGCCTTCTGGTCTGCCATGTGTGGATTCGATTACAGCTGTTTGCATGTCGATAAGTAGCTCGTTTTCCTGGGAGCGAACCGCGCCTCAACCCCCGTCCTGGGGGCGAAGGTGTCACCACCACGGTTTCCCAAACCAACAGTCGTGAACGGTGCCGGTAATGCTGAATCCAACACGTAAGCAGAAGCTTCTGTGTGTATTTTTTTTAGAAAGCGAGGCAAACAGCTGTAAAAGAACCCACCACCCGGCTTCCCGGACCCTGGGGTGGTGGCTGCGGGGTCTTATCGAAAACAAAGATCAAACACAGCTATCAATGTGAACACAACCGGCCTCATGGGTGCAGAAGCCTCAACGGCGGTCTTGAGACGAACGGGGGGTACTCGATGGTACCACTCCGGGGGGTGCACCCAGCCGAAGGTTTCAGTTAGAAACCATCGATACGATGAAAGGAAGATTTCATTATACATTCCGAGATAAGGTAAGGAATAGATCTTGTCTACGTAAGATAACGGTGACGAATTCCCACGACGAAGGGCTTCTACCTCTGCCTCTACCTCTACACGTCGACGGGATTGGGGTATGATAAGGACCAGGTGTTACAGTGAGAAAAGCCATGTAGGCTATTCGGTCGTCTGTTGTACATGTGTTTGATGTTCATTCGGGGCGCGAACGCGATGAGAGGGACCGAAGGAGAGATCGTTCGTGTTCGTGTGGTTAAGTTGAGGGTGATGGTGATCCATAGAGTACAGTGCAAGGTGGTCGTGAGAGGCAGTGAGCGGTCGTGAAAGTCGTTAACGGCAGAACCAGAATCGAGACGGGGTGGAGAGAGAAGGGATATCACCAGGGCCTTTCACCGTCCGGTGTACTTGCATCCCTCGAAATCCCCAAACCCATCGTTCCTCGCATATTCCTGGCTCTTGATAAATTCCTTCATCTTGCACATCCCGTCTTTGCCGGCACCACAGAATTCCAGCGGTTGCCTAGCGTCGTTCACGAATATCCTCACATACTCTTCCTTATCCTCACGATCAAAGTCGGTCCCATGCCCGGTCATCCAGTTCCACCACCTCATGGGCCGAGACGTTGTGGCGACGAGAGATCGCGAGTGTGTTGAGCAAGATACTCTCTCGACGGTCATATGACCGGAGAACGGCACCATCTTGGAGGCGATCCACGTCCTGCCCTTGGTTATCCTCGTGGTATCGAGAGGTCCGTTGGTTTGGTTGAACAGACCCATGGCGGCAAAGACGCCAACGATCAAGTTGTCGTGCGAGAAATCAACGTACATCGCTCGATCGAGTGGGAAGGTCTTAGGGGAGGAAATGAGGGTGCTGTTGGTTTGCAAGCCGTGGTGTGGAAGAGAATTCGTGAGACGCCCGATGAGTTCGTTGATGTACCCGACGCCTTGAACAGCTCCAAGGGTACCCCCATACCTGATGAAACAAACGATCAATGGATTAGCGAGGGTGGGGGAATGTGATATCTACCCGGCGTTGTAGAATTTCTCTAGGTCCCCGGCGTACTCGTAGATCTCGAAATCTTCCTCAGAGAATAAGGAACAGAACCGGCTGAGCTTCCCCTTGGCGACAGTTTCGAACGGGCAAAGGTGCATGATAGCATAAGCATCTTGGGGATCGAGGGTCGCTCCCGGAGCAGCAGAGTTAAGGCGAGCGGCGATGTGTTTAGCGGCAACATCGATGAAGGCCATCATCTCGTCCTTTGAATTCGTCGCGCCGGGGCACATCTTGTTTCCCAGCGTGTTGTTGCTGTCGGGCTAAACTCCAAAGCGATCTCAGCTTCTCGTCAAATACCCGAACCGGAGATTGCGACCGACCGTTTCTGGGATAACCAAATCGACCTTAGTTGGATACGTTCCTTTACTCGCCACCGAGAAACCTGCAGGAGGGATAATCAACATACGGCCGGCGGTCCAGGGGGCAAACGGAAAACGTACCATGTGTCCAGTTTCGGGCAGATAAGACGACACGTTTGGATCCAGAGGCTCTCACGAAGGGAACGTTGCCGCTCTCGATGAGCAAACTCCGATAACGGTTGAAAGTTTCCTTTCCCAAAGTGTGAGCCCTAGCGGAGAGAGCGAGGTGAACGTTAGAACACAAAGGAATATCCCGAATCCGATGACGTACTGGTGCGCACCGTATTTGACCAAATCGTCCAACCCAAGATCGTAAGCGTACTTCTTCATAAAATGGAGTCTAGGATCGTCGTAGGTGGCGACGGCTTGAAGCTTTTCGAGGGCCTTTACGATTGACCTAGTCGCCCCGGAGGTTGGATATCGGGCACCGTGACGTTGAAGCTGCGAAAAGCCGGATGGCGTGATGAATCGAAGTGGATCGACGGTGGGATCGATCAAAGTGGAACCAAACTGAGAACTCACAATGTTGGCTTGGGACACGACACAACCCTTTCTAGTCGATCCGTCGAACTCGGCTGCGGGATGGTACGGCGAATAGTACGCCCACGAGGCTGACAACGATCTTATCCTATCTGAGCCAGATACGACACGACTGCGGTATTCATCACGTGAGGCGGGAAACCGGGCCTCTGGGGAAGAAACGATGTTGACGAAGAGGAAAAGGCCAGTCAAACATGCGACGAAGAAAGCGAATATGGTCAGACGGTGTTTGATTCTCTCTTGCTGAGACAACCGGAGCTTGTGGGACACCTTGCTTTGGCCGTGGACGAGTGGTGGGACGGGGATGGCAT
>Ga0307516_10010415_pt1 | contig 10223 bp, 10 predicted proteins | sample 19_EM_MG_FD_203310 | JGI IMG/M metagenome (GOLD analysis project Ga0307516, IMG submission 203310) | Populus trichocarpa ectomycorrhiza microbial communities from riparian zone in the Pacific Northwest, United States - 19_EM | ecosystem: Host-associated > Plants > Roots > Unclassified | place...
AGTCAGATTCGAAAGGTACAAGAGGACGGCCTGTGAGTTTCGACAGTGGCTCCGACTTGGATCTGATCGGACCAGCAGTGACCGTCGATGTGGAGTTTTCGGACATCAAGGCGGGGGGAAGCGACATAACACTAGGATGCCTCGTGAAATGATCTGGCCTGGCACTAGATGCCGCGGAGGAAGGGAACCCAGGGAACTGCGGTGGCCGAGGTGTCACGTCCCCTTGAACCCTACCAGATTTGCCAGTGGAGGAGAGATAAGAGTTCGAAGATGTATGCCTCAACCCGGCCTCAGCAAAGAGTCGTCTGTCCGCACTCGCACCGGCAGCCTGCAGCTCCTCGTCAAACTCCGCTTCGGGATCGAGAACAGTACTTGATTCGGAATAACCACCATCCGAAATGCGACTGTGCGACGTGTGATCGCTTTCGTCCTCATTATCGCCTTCTCTGGAGCTAGGATGGGATTGAGCGCTGGAACTGTATGCAGATGCTGAGGAGGCCGTGCGGGACGGGGGAAGTCCCATGAGGGTACATATTACGTCTTGAGAGAGGATTTGAGGAAGATCATTGCTCGTTGGAACAGGAGAGTAGATGGTGATGGATTCAGGGCCTATCCTGCTTGGTGGTCGTAGCTGGCTTCGGGACTTGGATGGGGTAGCAGAGGCGAATATGTCATTGAGGAGACTTATTCCGGTCGAAGATGTCGAAGAACGGGACGGGGTGGGAGAAGTGTCAGCCGGTTGCGAAAGGTCCTGGCTACCCAACGCAGCAAAAAGGGTTTCTACGGTCATTTTAGATGTCGAGGTTGATGCTTCTGGCGATATCGAGGTAACAGGAACGGAAGTAGTTTCAATTCTAGCAAAGAGTTTGTCAAGTTCGGATATACTTTCGGTCTTGCCATTAGACCGTGGCGAGTGGTAGGATTTCTCTTGCGAAACAAATGACTGGTTGGTGGATGTCGGAGAATTGTCACCGGCTGCCATAAAAGAGCGTCAGGGTAAATCCGGATTCTACGGGAAGGATGGAGAAGTTACAATGTTGTGGAGAAGCTATTGTATTTCGAGAAGGGAGGTTCAAGGGCCGCGGTCTATCGGGACCAAATCGGAATTCCTGGGGATAAGGGGCGTTCTTTTTGATGTAGGAATGTAGGCTGACGAAGGATGAGCAAGAGGGTGTAGGCAAAACGCAGTGCCACCGACCGACTGAAAACGTCATAAAGTGGTTCCCTCGAATCAGTTGTGAACATCCAGAGACCGATGGTTTCTGAATCGCCCTTCTCTGCTCCAGTCAACTTGTCGACGTCAGGAACGGTATAAATAGCGGAAAACTTGTTTTTCACCACGTCCAGAGTTGCAGACGCGCGAGCGGCAGCAAGCCTGCGGGCAGTGAATTCTGGGTATGACCGGATGATGAGATAGCTGCTGTGAGCGCCTATGTTGTCTTCGGGATAGAGACGCTGAATGTGGTCATCCATCCCCATGCGATTGAGAATGTAAAATCCATATGGTGGGTACGAGTCCCTGGTAGAGCATCGGTTGGAACGATCCCGGGGCAGATGCAAGAGGAGAAGCGCACCGTTCGTACAAAAACATGCTGCCTTCGTACCCATGTTTCTCCCACTTTTGGCCGTTGTGATGATAGAGGCAGACATGGCTGAACTGGTCGAAGATGGACAGGATGGAAGGATCCCGCCTCCGCAAAACTTTTAGATTATGTTGATATCTGGACGCTGGTGACATGCCGAACGATTGCTGGCTAGCGGCGGGTGGATGCGGCGCGACAGGGGATTGGGTCAGCGCTGAAGAGTCGCTAGACGGAGAGTGGCGACGGGGCGGAGGACGGGCCATGGTGGACGAAGGGAGAGCTATAGCAGCACAGCCAGGCCAAACAACCCCCGACGGCCACCATGCAGCGCGCTCAAAACTCCCTCGTCCGCGCACAACACACCAAGCTCGCTATCCAGGCCGGCGTACGCATCGTCAGAAAGATAATCGCCGCAGAACCCTACCCAGAAGGCCTCACATCCCATGAACTCTACAAACTCGCCCTGAAGGAATCACCCCCGCCGGGCTTTCAGCAGCCACCACTACCCTCTGCCAGTCAGAAAAGCCCATTTCCCCCACATCCAGAACACCCTATCAAGTCAATGACGTGCGTGCTCAGCCCACCAGATACCGTCCCCTCCCATTAATTCATACCCGTTTCAGGTTCTTGAAACGTTCTGTTCTGCCTGTTCTCGCAGGAAGCCAGGAAATTCAAATGAAGCCAGTGAAACGTATCCCGTCCCAGCCAACAATCAAAGGGAAAAAGTCCACTGGCACGACCCCTCCTGCCCCCGTCAACGTTTGGGCTTGGCTAAAAGTCGACAAGCCCGCGCTGCCAAAGCCGCCCCCCTCATCCCCAAAACCCCGGTTTGGTGCCGACGTGGGAGTTGGAGAAGACTGGGGACATTTAAACCGTAGGCGTCAGTCCTCACGAGTCGAGAAGGTTAGGCGAGACATTTGGGTAATGAAAGACGTCTTAGCCCGCAAGAAAATATGAGCCACGCTCTGAAGCGAAAGATATGGTCGATGATACCTTTCATACCGGTTGGCCTCTGTGACTCAACCGTTTCGCCTCGACGATTGTAATCCTACACCCAATGAAATTATGCGGATCAGAATCCGTCATGACCTGGGATGCTAAGGTAGATGTAGTTAGGAACCGACACCCTATTATGTAAGCTTTTTCGACGAAACCTCTTGTCACTGCTACTTACCACAACTATATATAAACTATCTGAGTGCTGAGAACCAAAGGGGAAGACCCTAGTAGGATACCCCAGGGACCCATTTTGCAAAATCCCTCCCCAATCCTGAGCAGTAACCGAAAAAATCTCTAAATTTTTTTCTTTTTCCTTTCGCTGTTTTTCATCGAATAGAATCGTCTGACGGGCACTCACTGCAGGCAGAGTAGGGTGTAACCCTAGAAAACACCAATAAAGATACACTTTTTATTTTTCTTTATCTGTGTTTCTGTAGGAAATAAATAAAGTATATCTTTTTATATACTGAAAGATACACTCAAAGTGTATCTTTCCATGAATATCCTAGAAGCACAAAAGGTATTTCTTTATGTGCTCCTCGGAGAAACACTGAAAGAAACACATATTGTGTTTCTTTCAGTGTTTTGGTTCAAGTATATCTTATAGAAACACCACTAGTGTTTCTAATTCTGTGTATCTTATAGAAATAATTTATTAATTTCATCGAGATCCACCTAATAGAAATACTTAAAGTGTTTCCGAACAAAACACCAATCAAAGAAATATTTAAAGTGTTTTCTAAGGAAACACTGAAAGATATACTAATCCACCCTCTCAGCGACAAGATCAGCGCACGATCTGTGATGGATGCTGTGATGAGATCAGCTGCATGCGACTCGATCAGAGGATGATCTCACGTGGGGTGCCCGCTGAGACACTCTGAGATAGTCATGTTGTACACCCTTGACGACGACTCGTCGCAGCCGCTGGTCTCAACTTGACCTTCCTTGCACCCAAATTCCCTTCTCCATTCCTAGACTGCTACGTGTGATGAGGGCAGCCATGAATGTCGATGGCTAGGAATGAGACATTAATATTAGCATTGTCGAATCTTGAATCCTCCATGGGCATGGACAGGCTCACCTTTCCAAAGCGATCCAAAGCTTTTGAATGATGGAATAAGTGGTGTGTGACTCTGTACAATATAATCCTAAGCATTCCTTGCTGCAACAAGATAAGTGGTGCGTAACTTGATCACAAGACAATCGAGCGCAGTGAATCCACCCTTTCAGTGTAGGATGCCTGTGGCTGGGATTGGAGGGTCTTCTGCGATCTGCCAGCAATGTCTCGACTGGCTACGAGAGTGTGAGCATCAATGGGTGATGGATGGAAGATAAAAGCACAGCATACATCGGTCCAAGCATGTGGAGCTTCGTGTTATGCATTACGATGCCTCTCTCCTTCCCCTTCTGCTCCTGGTCTTTCTTTCCTTGCATAAGGCCCCCCAGATAATGCAAACCACAGTCAGCAATCAGAAGAGGTGCACAGGTTTGCCCATAGTTATCTTGATGTGAAGCAACTTGACGTTCTGCCAGTTCTTTTTGAGGAGGGAGACAAGGAAGTTGACACCTAAAAACAAGTCAAACCTCAGCTCAGCCAAATAGCAGAAAGGAAGACACATACTAAGTATGACATTTGCGAGGACTTGGTCATCAGTCATCTTGGCATGACTGTTAAGACACACTAAAACCAAATAGGTCTTTCGCGGGCTTACAAGAATAACACGGGGAAAGAAAAGGGAAGGTCTATATTGACGAGGGCCCTCACACTAGGTAATAGTGGATAGCTTAAGAGAATGCGACTAAGGTTACAGTCTAAACTACTGACTATATATACTAGTTGGAGAACATGTGTTAGCAATGAGGCAATCCATGGAATCCTTATATAAGTAGTTCCAGAATGTTCTACATGCATTATAAGTGAGGCATTGTGCAGCAATGCTGAATGAGACTGACTGTGGATCATGTGATAGAGCACATGATGTGAAAAGGTGAAAGAATAGAAAGGGATGTATCATAACACTATCCCCTCTTTAGATCTCAACTTCCAGATGAGAGACAGCACTGTTCTTTGGCTCAGTTAAATTATCATAAGGGTGGAATATGAGTCCTGTGAAAGCTTGTGCATTGAGCTTTTGGAGAGTGGAGGGGTTGGATTTATAGAATTCATTAATGATATCACGAGAGTTGGCGCAGTTAGCTTCTGGTTTCCAAGTGTTGTAGTCATCAGTATAACTGGACCATTTGACTAGAAATTCAAGCTTTCCACATTTAAGTTGTGAATCTGTGATTTCTTCTACTTTGTATTCAGGGGTTCAGGAGGGATTGTGGTTTGACCAGCAGCTGGTGGGCAATATGGGCCAATGTGGGATACATTAATGACATTGTGAATTTTAAATGAAGTGGGCAATTTCAATTTGACAGCATTTGGGGAAATCATCTTAACAATTTTGTAGGGTCCGAGTTGTTGCTCTGTGAGTTTGCGTGATGGTCGATCTACATTGAGGTTCTTGGTAGACAACCAGACCTTGTCACCAACTTTGTATTCTGGAGCTTCTCCTCTATGGAAATCTGTATAGCGCATCATGTTATTGCGCAATTTAGATAGTGCTGCCTGGGCTTCTTCGTGAACAGTTTTCATTTGTTCTGTGAATTCCTTAGCCGGTTCTGACTTTCCAGCCCTTCGAGGTTCTATCCCCATCCTTGGGTTCATCCCATAATTAGCATGAAAAGGTGAGACGTGCGTTGCAGTGTGGATTTTGTTGTTGTATGTGAATTCAGCGCATGCAATCTATTCCGGCCAGTCGTTCTGTCTATGACTGATGAACATCCTTAAATATTGTTCGATTTCCTGATTAACCCATTCCGTCTGTCCATCGGTTTGTGGGTGATATGCCGTTGATAACTTAGTTTTGATCCCCAGGATCTCGTTTAGTTCCTTCATGAACTCAGCTGCAAATTGCGGTCCTCTGTCTGATAGTGCAGTTTCTGGTAAATCATGAAGTTTTCAGACATGGTCTCCAAAGGGTGTGGCAAGACCTCTGGCTGAGGTGGTTGTGGACATTGGGATAATATGTGCCTATTTTGTATGACAGCAGCATGTGATGAATAATGGATCATATCCTTGCGCTTCTGGGAGACCTGTGATAAAATCTGTAGTGATATCCTTTCAAGGCTGTGTGGTTGCTTCATTGGGTTTAAGCTTTCCTGCTGGCTTTTCTGGAAAAGATTTCATTCGTTGGCATCAATCGCATCTTGATACATAGTTCTTGACCTACACGGTAATGCCAGGCCACCAATAATTTCATGTAACCAGTTCCAGTGTTTTCCATTGTCTTGGATATCCAGCAACTGGTGTATTATTGTTATGGAATGGCACTAGCTTCTTATATAATCAGAACCTAAAGAGAGAGTAACACAAACCTGAAGAGGGGATAACATCTATCTAAAGAGGGAGTGGCATTAAAACCCCTTTCCAATATTCTCATCTTTTCATTGTTTGGCCTTGTGGACATTATTATAAGGTTTGACAGGTGCTTGGCATTACTCCACACTGCTGATGCAATGCCAAGCCATTACTTTATACTGCTTATACTCAAACCTTATTCTGATTCAGCCAAACTCTATTCTTACTCAGCCATTTCCTTATATGTTTTTTCTTTCACACCTTATTTTCTTATCTTTGACTCTCTTATCTCTGACTCATCTGATAGCAGAATCATATCCCATTGGAGGATATCTGGACTATATCTTATTGGTTGATAAGCCTAAGCTAGAATAGTATATATAGAGTAGCACAGAAGCATGTAACTCTAGTTGTATTCTCTTGGAATCCCACCTAACCAGTGTGTGACTCTAATGTCAATACTATCTCATTCCACTCCTTTATTGTTTGATTCTATGTGTGAGCCCACAATGCTAGTGCTCTGGTTACTGTTGAGTGTGCCATTGAGCTTGCTGGTTTTGGTGTTGCTCTAACAATTATGGTGTAACTTGATAATTTCCAGCTGAAGTTTGATATCCTTTGGGACATAAACCTTGCCTCTGAATAACATAAGTCCCTGTTCTTCGGACCATTCCTCTGATCATAACTGCCTGGTTGATGATTTCTTCAATTCCTCTACTGCCTTTATGACCAACTCATCAAGATCTTTTGATTTTCTGATTTTTGCTAGTATTGATTCTTCGTGTCCTTCAATAAGTAAATGGCCTTGGCGTAACATGTGGACCTTGAAGTACTCGGGTTTCAAGAGGACAACATCTTCATTGTCATGTTCTATCCCCTCTTTATGATCCGCATGCCTTGACAAGGCATCGGCTTTCCCCATAGTTGGTCCTGGTTTATGTACCATCTTGAAATTGAATCTTGATAAATAGAGTGCCCAGCGTGCTTGTTGTCGGTTAAGTTTTTTGGCTTCTATAAAGTATTGCAGGTTTCTATGATCATTCCAGATCTCAAACTGCACTTTTGCTCCTTCTAAATAGTGTCACTATAATTCCAATGCTCTCATGATTCCAAGCATTTCCTTGTTGTGGGTATCATAGTTTTATTCAATATCATTCAAACCCTTTGATAAATAAGCACATGGGTGCCATTTGTCATCATCACACTTCATGGATAATACAGCGCCAGTAGCAAAATCGGAAGCATCTGATTCAATGCGTAACTCCTTTGTGGTATCAACCATTGTCAAGATTGGTTGTTTCGTGAATCTTTCCTTTAACTCATTAAAGGCTTTTTGATGCACTGCATCCCATTTCCACTTCTGATCCTTTCTTGTTAACTTATGCAAAGGGGCTGCTATCTTGGAAAAGTCCTTTACAAATTGGCGATAAAAGTTCACAAGTCCTAGGAACAATTGGACGTCCTACACTTTTGTTGGCGTAGGCCAGTTCATAATTCCTTCGACTTTAGAAGGGTCCATTTCTACACCATTGGGTCCAATAATTAGACCAAGAAACTCGATTCCTTGTTGCTTAAAGAAGCATTTCTCTGGTTTTAAGAATAAATCATTGGTGCGTAACCTGTGCAAGACTTCTTGCACTATTTTGTCATGTCCTTTCTCTGTCCTTGTGAATATAAGGATATCATCAATGTACACCATGACTACAGCTGTCATATCATGGAAGATCTCGTTCATCATTGTTTGGAACGTTCCAGGTGAGTTGCATAGTCCAAAGAACATGACTGGGGGTTCAAATGCGCCGTCTTGGCAGGTGAATGCTGCCTTCCATTCATCTCCTTCTTTGATGTGGACATTGTTATAGCCCCATCGAAGATCCAGCTTTGTAAATACTTTTGCATCTCCAATATGATCAATGAGCTCTGGAATGAGCGTTAATGGATAATTATTCTTAATCGTTCATTTGTTCAGGTAACAATAATCCTGTACCATTTGTTTCTTTCCGTCCTTCTTGGGAATGAAAAACACTGGGGATGTTTGTGGTGATTTTGTTGGTCGTCAATGAAGTCCCTGACTTCCTGTTGTTCCGTTGGAGACATTGGATATAACTTTGACTTTTGAGGTACAAAGTCAGGATTTAGGTCGATAGCATGATCCCATGGTTTGCATAGGGGTAAGCATTCAGATGGAGTCTTTTTGAAAACATCGAGGTACACATGGAACTGTGGTGGTACCATCTCTTCATCTGTTTTCTTTTTGACCTTCTTTTTAACTTCTCATATGTGTTCTAGTACTCATAAGTAGATATCATCTTCTGTCTCTTCATCATCTTCACATTCTTTCTCTTCTGCTTCCTCATCTACTTCTTCGACTGATGCCTTGTATTTGAATGCTGATGCTTTCTTTTGTTTGCACTTCTTGGTTGTGACATTGCATTCTTGTGGACATCTTGTGAACTTGATGTCACCAGTCTTCCAATCAATCATTGGGTTGTGCTTTTGTAACCAAGTGTATCCAATGATCACTATTGACTTTCCGAGGTCGCATACTTTGAATACTGCTTTTTTCTTGTGTCCTTCGTGTGACATCATCAAGGTGACTTCATGAGTGATTGAGCCTCCTTGGTTGAGTGTGCCATCCACATTGTACACTCGGATTGGCTTATTCAGTGGTCGCATCGTGATTCTGTGTCCTTCAGCAAACTTCTTGTCAATAAACATTCCTGTAGCACCACTATCCAATAGTGCTTTTACATCAACCATGCGATGGGTATCCATGGTACATAATCCAACATTGATCATCAATTCGGATTGAGGTCTGGTCATTTGAATGAAATAATGTTTAGATTTCAGCCAGCTGATGCACTCCTTCAGTTTGGAGATAAATCTCTTGACGTAGCAGATTGTGACGATATAATTTTTTTGATGGGGAATTAAGCATGCCTCTGCAGCACCATGCTCGGTAGGAGTCGCCATTAATAGGTGTAGTACATCCAGTGTCTACTATATCTGAATCGGTGTCATCAATTGCTAGTCCTTCAAACTTGTTCTTCAACCTCAGTGGGAGTGTCCTCACTGGGTTGCGGTGGAAAAATCCTTTTTCTTTGCGAGTTCCTCTCGGTCTTTTGCAGCAGCGGCAGCAGCTTCAAAATGCTCTGCCATTTCTTCATATGTCATTCCTCTGACATTCAAGTTCCTTCAGCATTCTTTTGCCATTTGTTCTAGACCATTACCTTTGAAGCACTTTATAGGCGGCCTTTGTGCCTGATTCCTGTCAACGTCCATTGCATTTGGGTTACATTGCAGCTGTCCAGTATTCTGATGCTGTCCATGTTGTGGTGGCATCTGGTTCCTGAAGAACTGTCACTGATATCCTTGTTGTGACAATGATGCTTGTCCTTGTTCTTGGCCTTGCCCTTGTTGGCCATACTGTGGGGGTTTCCTCACAGTTCTGTTTACTTTTCCATAGAAGGATTCCTCTGTTCTTGCTACTTTCCATTGACGATCCATTGTTATGGCTTCGTCATACCATTGCTGTATTGTCATGGGCATGGGCCGCAGCTCCATGAGTCTTCTCCTTAGTCCTGAGTTGAGCAAGCGTTTGAATTCCACAACTAGGGGGTATCCTTCATAGCCAGCCTCCAATGCTGCTTTCTCAAATTCTTGAACATGTTTATCCACCAATCTATCTCCTTGTTGGATAGTTCTAATTTTGAGCAACTGTGTAGTCCTCTTGTCCATGTCTCTGAACTTTCGGTTGATTTTCTTTAATAATTCGTCACTCATCGAGAACGATTGTTGACCCTTGTACATTAATGTGATGATGTAATCGTGCCATGTTTTGGCAGAACCAGTCTGCATGTATGAAACAATCCAGTAGATTTTGGCATCTTCATCTGGGAATTCCGATTTTCGACCATTCATGTATAAGCAGCATCTGTTAATGAAAGATTCAGTGTTGTCCCTTTTTTCAGAAAAGGGGAGGGAAGTGGCAATCTTTGGTTCTCTGATGCATGAAGAAGAAGGCATGGGTGCCGCATAGTCCTGGGCCAGTGCGAATGGAGATGGTGGTGGTAGCGGTTGGTATTGGCTTGCATGAGAGCCATATTTTGTGTCAAGTGGATGACTTGTTGAGTGAGATTTCCTACATTTGCCATTAATGTTTGGATCACCGTCATGGTGTCAGCCAATTGGTTTTCTAAGTTTGACGATGTGGAGGTGGTTCCTGATTCTTGAGA
>Ga0307516_10010416_pt1 | contig 10223 bp, 4 predicted proteins | sample 19_EM_MG_FD_203310 | JGI IMG/M metagenome (GOLD analysis project Ga0307516, IMG submission 203310) | Populus trichocarpa ectomycorrhiza microbial communities from riparian zone in the Pacific Northwest, United States - 19_EM | ecosystem: Host-associated > Plants > Roots > Unclassified | place...
GGTGGTGCTGGAGAAGATGGCCCCCATGGTGTTTTTTTTATGTTCTATCCTTTATATGGTTGGTGGTTGGGTTTAGGAATAATGGGTCTAGGATTTTTTGTTTCTTTTATGACAGTGTGTGAGCTAAAGAGAAAAGTGTGGGAAATCCTTTTTGGCTTTTTTGTATTTTTTTTTTCTATGATTTTAGGAGAGAGTGTGTGATTGTGTGTGTGGCTTTTTTATGCAATAACTAATTCTTTTTTCTTTGGCTAATGCTTCCCTAAAATTCTCCCTCTCCTCTTTTGTATGTGAGATTCCCTTATTATTTATAGGAAAAATAATTTATCTTTTTCTTCTCATTGCTTGGCCACCAAGCAAACTTGGTGACCAAGAAACCTAAAATCACTTTGGTCTCTCATTTCTTTCTTTGAACTTTAGTCCTCTTGTCCAAATTTTTTTTTTTTTTTGAAAAAGGAAATGTCAACGTTGACTTGATGAGCAAAATAAACTAATAATTTTGAAATGAGCGCGTTAAAAATTGAACGCATAGAAAGTAAATTTTTGAATTTTTAATTCTTTTAAAAAGATGCTAAAAATGATAAAAATAACGCAATACATCAAAAATATATATTTTTTTAATTTTGTGTTTTTCTTTTTGCTATTTTTTTATTTAAAAAAAAAGATGGGTAAAAAATCGAGTTATGACAGTTGCCCCCTTCTTTACAATACTTATGGTATAAAGTCTTATGAGACTTTAGAAAGTACATTTGTAAAGAAAAGAAAAATGTGTTGGGTGTTTAAGTGTCAGCCTTCTGAGTGAAAATATCTAGGATTTTTCATAAATGGTCTCTATTCAAGTGACATACTCATGGTTCATGATCAAGTAACCTGCTCATTATTTCTAATCGGGTGACTTGTTTATGGTTTGTGTTCAGGTAACATACTCGTGGTCTATATTCAAGTAACCTACTCATGGTCTTTAATCGAGTGTCCTGCCTATAGTTTGTGATCGGATAACCTGCTGTTGTGTGAAAAATATCAAGGATTTGTCATAGATGATCTTTGTTTGGGTGACCTACCGTGGTTCGTGATAAGGTAACCTGGTTGTGGTCTTTGTTCAAATGACTTGCTCGTGGTTTGTGATCGGATAACCTACCTATGGTTCGTGATCGGGTGACTTGTTCTTGGTGTGAAAACTATCTAGGATTTTCACGGATGGTCTTTTTGTACAGGTGACTTGCTTGTGGTTTGTGATCGGGTAATCTACCCATAGTCTCTGTTCAGGAAACTAGTGTGTGGTTCGTGATCGGTTAACCTGCTTGTGGTGTGAAAAATATCTAGGATTTTTTCATGGATAATTGATTATGTCTTGGAGATGTCTTACTTTCCTTTTCTTAAATGGACCATCTTCTGATTTTTCTTTGGATTGTTCATGTTGGACTTCTAGTCATCTGTTGGAACCTTGTTGGGTTTTTACTTGCTGGACCTTTCTTTATTGGAATTTTGTTGGGTTTTTTTATCAATTAAAGCTTTGTTGGGCTCGAATCCTCACTGAATTTCTAATCAACAAGAACCTTGTTAGGCTCAGAACCTTATTGAGTCCTAATTTGCAAGAGTCTTGCTGGACTTTTTATTTAAAACCTTGCTGGGTTTTTAATTAACTAAAGCTTTGTTGGGCTTAGAGCCCTGTCGGGTCCTAATTTACTGGAGTTTTGTTGGACTCTTTCTTGAAAACCTTGTTGGGCTTTTAATCAATTGGAGCCTTGTTGGGCTCAGAACCTTGTCAGGTTTTAATTTATCAGAGTTTTACTGGATTATTTCTTTGTAGCCTTGCTGAGTTTTTAATTAATTAGAACCTTATTTGGCTCAAAACCTTGTCGTGTCTTAATTTGCTAGAGTCTTGCCGAACTCTTTCTTTAAAACCTTGCTGGGTTTTTAATCAACTGGAACTTTACTGAGCTCAGAACCTTGTCGTCCTAATTTGTTGGAGTCTTATTAGACTCTTTCTTTGTTAAACCTTGTTGGGTTTTTAATTGTTAGAGCCTTATCAGGCTTAGAACCTTGCTAGGTCCTAATTTGCTAGACTTTTATTGGACTCTTTCTTTGTTAAGCCTTGTTGGGTTCTTAATTGCTAGAGTCTTAGTGGGCTCAGAACCTTATCAGGTCCTAATTTGTTGGAGTCTTGCTGGATTCTTTCTTTGTTAAACCTTATTTGGCTTTTAATTGTTGGAGCCTTACTAAGCTCAAAACCTTGTTGGGTGGAGTCTCGCTGGACTTTTCTTCATGAGTTTTCTTGGAAAATATCTGCAAAAACATTATGCAATGATTTGGGATTAAATGATATGTATGCATCCTTACCTGGTTTAAAATATAGGCCCCAATTTCTTGCCATCTCTCTATTGCTTAGTGGATGAGGTTTGCAATTTCTAAAATAAATTCTCTTGATCTTTTGACTCTTCAGCTCACACGAGTTTTATATATTTGGTCAATGTGTTTGATTGCCTCTTTGTTACATATCCTGGACCTTTAGGTGATAAATGAAGCTCTACTCAGTTAGTTATTCTTTGAGAAGTGATAAACTTTCTTAGCTGTGAAATTGCTTACTTCTTTGAAAGAGTTTTTACAATCATTTACATCAATGATTATTGCAAATTGTCTCTCGGCAACTCCTTCATGTGATAATATGTTTTTCATGTATCATAGTCATCCTTCAAAGGGTAAACCTAATCTTTGGCCATGAAGATGCCCCTCAAGCGCAGCGTTACTCTCAACTGTTGTTGGAGTTCACCAAGTAGCATACTATCTTTGAGAAAAGTTTCCTTTTTTTAATCTAATTGTATTCGTTCTTCTGATTATCATTAAAAACACCTGTCGTTGTGAGATGTCATTCATAGTTTCGATGGATTTTATTGAATCATCGTTTGATTATTCACAATGGGCTTTTTTGCCCCTAACTGGTATGTTCACTTGTCTGATATAAACTAAAGTATTGTTGTGTTTTCTAATCATTTGTCTATTTTAAGTTTAAGAAAGTCATCATCAATAAGAAGATATCTTATCAGGTTAAAACCTAACTATTCTAATATCAAAAAATATTATTTTTTTTACATTTTTCTTTTAATATTGGAAATACATTATATGTATAAGTTCATAATCCTTGGTATTCGAACAAAAAAAAAATTGTTTTGATATTTTTAAAATGTAGGTCAAGTTCTTATGGAATTCATAAACTGGTTATTAAATTTAAAAATGCATGCAGGGATATCAACAAAACTATTTTCTTGGATTTTTTATATTTAATGATGCTAAATCATGCCATGTATTTTTTTTATTTATGCAAATATGATATTTTGTTTATTTTTGAGAGACTTGGTTATAAGCAATTTAAAATAAAATTGTATTTTTGAAAGAATTTTTTTTTTTTGGAAGGAAATTGATTTATTTAATACCAAAAAAAGTATCTCACGTATAGATCACAATTCCAAATATTAAATATAAAAGGGTAAAAAAATGAGGAATTCAAAATTGATTTCAAGATGATCCTTCAAAAATTAAAAATTTATTAAAATTGGACTAAGGTCGTGTTTGGCCGAACATAAATAAAATGTTTTTATCAAGCTATTTTAAATATGATATCCACTCAAGATGAATTATCATTCATCAACTCAAAACCGAGTACCACTAAAAATCCACACAAATCTTATTAATTTCATGAATTTTATTCAAATCGCATACTAATTCAAATGACTCAACACCAACCCAAACATAATTGATGAATAAAAAATCAATACTCAAATCAACATAAATTCAACCACAATTCCAAAATCAACATTTAATGTTCAAATAGAAATCACAACCTTAAAAAAATAAGTTCATAATTCAACACAAAAAATCAAGTCATTTCAGAGTTAAAAGACACATCAAACCAAATTAATAACGTCCAAACAATCCAAAATTATACATAATAATCAGCATTTTGTCCTAAAATTTCATAATTTTTAGCAATTTGTCAACAAAAATGATTTAAGATTATAGATCAACCTTCTACGGACTAGGAAATAATTGGAGAGGCTTTTGTAACCAAGGAAACAATGGTGGAGAACTTTGGGAAGTGGAGGAATAGTGGTGATGCGTGAGTTCACGTGCTATCATCGGTGAAGAAAAAAAAGGGTGGATATGGAATTGATTCTTCTCCCTTTTCTTCTTGTGTTGGTGGCGAGGGTCACTGTCACATGCAAAAAAAAGAAAAACCACGCAAACCAGCTTATTCATTTTATTTTCTTCTCCTTGATTTAACTTTTTTTTAATGTTTCTTGGTTTTTCTTCTCCTTTTTGTCGGGTTGTTACTGAAGGTGGCTGTAAGCTGGTCTATTCACGAGAAGAAGTTGAGGATGTTGCCTCGATATAGTGGTCACTGAGTCACCAAGAGAAGCAAGAAAATAGATTTATTTCTTGAGCTTGACTAACTGTCAAGTCCAAATTCTTTGGATTTATAATGTTTGCTAGGCTTATTTTGTTCTTTTTTAAGATTTTCTCTATTTATAACAAAAAAATGTTCAGTAATGTACCAATTGCATAGATCACCTTTTACTAAGGTTATGTTCTCCTCAATTTACCTCACTCCTTTCCATGATCACATCATTGTCCATGCATGGATCACCGTTTTGCCATAACCAAGCTATTGGTTTGAATGCTTTTGAAGTGTTTTATTTGTTGTTTCCCTGATTTTCATAACTATGGTTCTTAAATAATAAATTTGTATTAAAATTTTAATATTTTTTCAATTACTATGTATCTAATATAAAAATAATAATATTATTAATAATAATAAAGTGTTCATGAGAACCTCATTCAAATTATTATTAATTTTTAAAATTTCTAAATAAATTTTGAAAATAATTTTTTTCACATTTATGATTTTTTTTAGCTTTCAGTCATATATAAAATATAAAAAATACTATTTTAATATTTTTTTAACAAAAACAATTATTCTAATTAAAAACCTTATGTTCTTTAAAATAAATAAGAGATATGTTAATAAAAACAAAATTCAAAATAATTGTATTTTCAAGTTTAACAATAATATAAAACAATTTTATTTTTTTTTATTTTTTTTTTACATTTAAAAAGAAAATTTATCCCCTGCAGTGTTGCACAGATACTAGTATTTATTAAACCAACTGCAACCTTCTCTTTGCCCCGGAATACAAAAAAGGTTATGATATATAATATATATATATATATAATATTCAAAGAGTTATTCACAAGTGATCGCGTGGCCTAATGGATAAGGCGCTCGCCTCCGGAGCGGGAGATTGTGGGTTCGAGTCCCATCGCGATCGTTTATTAACTACTTCTCCTTTTTGTACTTTTATTATAGGAAAACAAAATCATATCATACGTCTCGAGTTCCTCCTTAAGTTTAACCTTAGCTCCTTTCTTTTTTTCGTTATGGCAAATATTTAATATCAAAATCTGAATAAAATGGTCAGTTTTTTTTATATATATAAAAAAAAAGACCTACGAACTAAGCAATTTGACTTTTCGTAAATGAACCCATGAACGAAGGAAATTTACAAATGTTAATTTGAATGACTAGAGCGTATATACTAATCCACCAAAAAATATATATAAATATACACAAGTGTTTCCTTTGTAACCATCTTTTTCATGGGACTAAGATCGTCCACGAAATATCCAGTGGCAGTCATGGGTGGCAAATGGATTGGGTACAAAAAGCAAACATGCTCAGGAGTTACAGGTGTGGTGGGTTTCAGATTGGCTGTTCACCTCATGACGTAATCATCCTTCGCGTAGGCTTCCTTCTGCAAGAAGATGGGTCCAAAACGCAGAACCTCATTGTGTTTCAGCTACTTCTCTGTGAGGAATCCATGCATATTCAGAGTTTTAGTAGGACCTTGTAGAGTCACTATTTTTATCAAGAAAGAAAAATGACTGAAGAAATTTGTCTCAGAAAACACCAAATTCTAAAGCTACTAAGGTATGTAATTCACCATGATACCTCTTGAATAAGAGAACCAGTACAGGAGCTAAAGGTCGGTTTAACATCTGGAACTTGCAGCAGATCCAATTATCAACTGATAATCCCGAAGCAAAAGCTTCAACAGTCTCCAGTTCTTCCCTGGAAGGTATATGCCAAAGATAAATCTGACACATCAGTTGAAGATTAAAAAGAAGACAGAAACATATGACCCTCGAGATAAAAGCATACATCAGTAAGAAGGGACTATGATTTAATTCTAGAATATTTCCCAGAAAAGGAAAGAGAAAATGAATAATATCAAGAAACTGTAGATAATAGATTTGGGTGCTATATCAGACAGTAGTTAAAATGACCAGCACAGTTGTGAGTGGGTTCATCCTACATTCATAAATTTCATTTGCCGGTGAAAGTAATAGAGTTTTACAAAAAAAACACGTACAATATCAGGTAGAAAGAGAATACTTGCAAGTTCCAACTCATGAAAAGTTGAACTCTTTAAGAGGTTCACAACACAGTGCAGCACTATATGGAGCAAAACATGACTTGTCAAGGGCAGAAAACCATACAGCACATGCAGATATCATGACAAAATGAAAAAAAGAATCAAGTCAAGCAAGAAATTTACATTCCACCAGGATGCCCCACATACACAACTAAACTGATCAGCCCTCCAGGAATTAATATTTTCTTTGCAGCCTCCAATGCCAATTGTGTTGTTTCTGAAGCCGTGGTTATCGTTTTGTCACCTCCTGGAAGATACCCCAAGTTGAATGCAACAAGCCTGGAAGAAAGAAGGAATTAAATCACTTCAATGGGAGTATGGAGTACAGATGAAGTGTAATCTATTCAAATTGGAGATATATTGATGTGGGGAGTTTTGAACAGATGGATGTGAATTTGTTGCAATTGAACCAAGTGGAAAACCTAAAAGATATATTTATGGACTAGTGGGATAGATCTAAGTTCAAGAAGAGGCATGGTCGAGCCAAACAACCTAACTAACCAAAAGTCTCATAACTTTTGATCAGATCATTAGATCGCACTCAAATTTTGTCAAGAGATTCTACATGCCTTGTTCTAAGAAGGGAAGCCCACTTCGTTGGTTCACATCGGGAAGGCCTTCAAAAAAGGCCTAGAAGGTACTGTTTGATTTTTTTTTTGGTTTAATTTCAGATCTTTAGCCTTAATTTCAGATTTTGTTTTTATTTCTCCTATCTGTTTAGGGATTCTGATTTTCCTTTCTTGTAAGAGTCCGTTTCATACATATTTTGAAGGGTTGTAATCCTTTTTGGAGAGGCAGATAATTAGAGAATAAATTATTCAATAATAAAGCATGGTTAGGGCTCTTGTTTTAGGCCCTTTTCAGAAATTCTGTCTTCCTTTGATCTTTGATTCCTAATCAGATTAGGTTCAGGTGCATCATATATTCGGATATTCCAACTATGTAAGAAAAAGGTTCACTGAAAAAGCAAAGCAAGTAAAGGGAACTTCAGAGGCATAAGTACATCAAATAGAAGCAAAACTTGAAATCACTAGCCTCGACAATCTATATCTAAAAACTAAACATAAAAAGTCAAGAGCAAGAGAAACTTGAGCGGCAGGAAGTACCTTACAGGGCTATTTGCAGGAACAATTTCTTCCATTCTACTGTGACAGATGGAGAAGAGCTTCACAAGTTCTTTCTGCATACATTGAGTTTCAGTAAGGACTGCATGAGTATAGATAATCAAAATAGCCTCTTCATGAACAATAGGGTCAAAGCTTTCTGCTTTTTCGAAGATCAAAACACTGACAACAAACAAATTACATGTTGAATTAAAAAAAAAATAGTGAGCCATACAACCATAAATGGCTGGATAAAGCATCATAGATGTTAACATAGACCTTATGAGATGCAGGATTAGCACCCCTGGAATTATATTGCTACCTCAAGTCTCTAATCATTAAAACTGAAATGCTGGCCATAAAAATTAGGGTAGAAGTCTCAATCTTTAATTATGAGTTCCAAGATTGGTGAATGGAAATACATAATAGAAATTTTAGACAAGTGGTAAATTAAATACGCGATAGAATTACCTCCTTCAAAGTGACACTTTCATCCAGCAAAGAAGAAGTTCTCTTTAAAGCATCTCCCTGTATGTCCATCCCATAAACACGACCCCTGCCCAATTCATCGGCCACCATTTTCAGCATGGCTAAAGTATCATAACCATTGCCACAAGTAGCATCTATAACAGTATCACCATTTTGAACAACACGTTTCCATATCCTAAATTTTTTATAAAAAAAAAAAAAAAAAACCAGAAGAATTAACAAAAACTCAAAACCAAAACACTCGTGTAAGAAATCATCAAGTGTTTTCAAAAGAATCAAACTTTATACTCATTTTCTAAACTAATGAATACCCAAAACCATGAAAACAACTAGACAAATGAAGTAGCTAGAAGTGAAAGTACTTAAACATGTAAGAAATCATGAACAGATTCGTCAGAGTTTCAAAATTTATACTCATTTGCTAAAACAATGAATAACTAAAACCATAAAAACAAAACAACAACAAAATAGACAAATTCAAGTAAGTTAACAGAGAAGTAGCTACAAATGGGCTACTTCAGTTGCCTTCTTCTTCCCAAAAACATAACCCACCAAATCCTCCTCAGCACCTGCAAAATTACATCATAACACAATAACTAATATTTTCAGCATCATATTTAGACTGTAAGAACAAACAAAAAAAAAAGTACCTGAAAGGGGATTCTGCATTAAGGATGTAATGGCAGTGTTGGCAGACAATTTTCTTTTCTGGTGAATGGAAATGGGTTTTGAGTAAAAGGGGACATTGATAGAAGGGAAATTAAGGGTAAGATTTGAGTGCAAGGGAGGTTTTAGTATTAGCCTCCTGCTTAAACAGTTCATTGCTGTTAGGCTGGACAGATCAAGAAGCTTTGGTTATGGATTATATGTATGAGCCTCCGGCTCCCAGCAAACTGTGCAGGTGGACTAAAAAGCAAGCCCACATGAAACCCATATTTTCCAGCCTTAGCATTTTAATTATTTTAATTTATTATTATTACTATTTTAATTTAACTTGTAATATCATGACTTTATTGATTATTTCATAAATATAGGCATGAGGACTGATGAACTACAATCACGACTGAAAGAGTAGTTGGGAAGAATTATCTTAGGAGGAAAAATAATAAAAATGCCGAAAAAAATGCTTTTGTAATCTACAACTTGAAAACATTATAGAATTTGAAATCCATTAGAAAAGAACAAAATTTTTAGAGTTTTTTTTTAAAAAATAATAGAAAATACCTAATTTTTTAAAAGTTTTTGTGGTGATGGTTACTTTTACAACTGTTGCTTAAACAATTATTAAAATAATATTTTTTATTTTAAAAAATTTATTTTTTAAATTAATAAACCAAAATAATCTTAAAAAATTAAAAACATTATTTAAAATTAAAAAATTAAATTTCAATAAAAGAAAAAAATCACTAAAAAAAATTAAAACTAAAGAAAACTTTAAAAAACAGTGTCCAACATAAACTAAAAGAAATTTTTCAAAAAGTAATTTTTTCTTTTATTATTAGTATAATTAGACTATACAAATAAACAAATTTCAAAAACATTGCCTATAATCTCAAAGGAGGGAAGGATTCCTTTTAAAGAGAGGTTAGAGCTTCACTCTTAAAAGTAGAAACGTAACTTTTTATTAGAATAGTCTAATTATTATTATGCATATACTAAAAGAAAATAAATTATGTAGAAATAACATGATATTAAATTTTTCTAATTTTTTATTGTAGCGGGTATTATAATAGTGGGAAATCTATAATTTTTGTTATATTTTTTTTCTCACTCTATACTTAGCTTATTTATATAATTTTTTTTTGTTCTTATCTTTATTATTTTATAATTTCTTTTAAAATTATTTTTTTTTTATTTACATTTTTTTTGAAAAAATATTATACAAAGACTAAGAAAATAATGTTTCACTGTAGCAATTGCAATATTTTGTTTTTCTAGTATATTAAAAATTAGCTTAAAATATTGCATATTTTTATTATTGCATATGATCCTCACTATATTTTATTATATGCAAGTATTGACTTTTGATTCACAATTATATTTTTATTTGATGTCAAAAAAAAAAAGTTAATAACACCTATACATTAATTCTTTTACGTTAAAAAAATATTCAACTTGCAGTGAGACGAATTGAATAGATATGTTA
>Ga0307516_10010417_pt1 | contig 10222 bp, 12 predicted proteins | sample 19_EM_MG_FD_203310 | JGI IMG/M metagenome (GOLD analysis project Ga0307516, IMG submission 203310) | Populus trichocarpa ectomycorrhiza microbial communities from riparian zone in the Pacific Northwest, United States - 19_EM | ecosystem: Host-associated > Plants > Roots > Unclassified | place...
GTTCGTTTAGCATTCACCTACCCGGCTGTCGAGCTTATTGGACTCGTAACTTGGCGTAACAAGATTCGAGTCGAACTGGGCTCCCAGTAGTGGACAGGCGAGCGGTCGGCGCGCCCAGCGGGTAGACCGAAGACAGCCAGTGCAGAGACGGTGCGTGCGGCCAATGGACCGAGAACAGGGGCAAGGAGAGAGGGCAAGACAAGACAACACCGACGAACTAGACAACAAGAGAACGAGGGACACAGGTTATTGCGTGAGGAAGGCAAGCAAAGAAAAAAGAAGAGAAAGAAAGGTGGGCAACGGCTACTTATACGAATATCCGTCGCCCTGCAATGACGTCCTGTTCCGTTCCCACATTCCCAATCCCGTCCTTCCTGTTCCCTCTTCTCTCCTCCTATATTCTCGGGTTCATCCTTCCGTATTCTAGCCGTGCCGTCACCCACGGTGACACTTGGACTTTCCCGCCGCCACCGCTGTTATTACACCTTAGTTCTCCCTGATGCGATAATGCTGTGGAATGCAGTAGGCAGCGCTAAAACTGCGTACCCTATCAGTCACATCTTGGCGGCGAGTCGCTCCAAATCCTTCCCATATCCATCTCTCTGGCTCGCTGCAATTGTCTGGGTTGCCCGCTCATGGTGTCCTGATGTGTACCTTACTCTATCTAATGAACTGCCGGACAGCGATAAATAGGGGCCATCTTCAGCCACACTCTGCCGTACATACCAGCCATGTCGCAGCCGCGTCAAGATCTTTACGTTGTCCACAACATTGTTGGATTAACTACACAATGTAGCAAGTAGAAGAATAGTTTGGTGAGTAGATACATATGTAACATATTGAGTAGACTGAGGGTATGATATGGAGGTAGATAGCATAGCAAGCAAACTCGTGTATTTTGTGAGTTAGGTCTGTCCGTTAAAGAAACAATGGAGAATAAACCACCAAAGGAAATTAAAAATATTGAAAACCGGACTGGTTTTTTTTTATTTAATCATTACTCGTATGCGGCCTTTCTAGAATTATGTAGCTTCCTTGATCTGTCAGCGGTGGCGGCATGTTGTAATCACCCCGCCAACCTCCATATTGAAAACCGGGTAATGTGGGTGATACCAAAAAGAGGATTTAAGCGTTACATCCCTGTATGCAAGGATCCGAAAACGGGATTGAAGCGTTACAACCCTGTCAGTTAGTGTCCGTTAGCGCCGTGATCCATATACAAGCACTTGAAACAACAGCTAGACATCCAGTTTACATCCAAAAACGCCAAGCCAGAGGTTTCTGAAATTAAAATAGACTTATTGACCATATATACTATACTCAGTACTTCTTTCTTACAAGTCATGGACTTATTTGCAGTTCAAGTTGTGGTGATTTGATTTTTGCCCATGAAATTTTGATGTGGCGACAGGGATAATATTTCGGTTACACACATAGTAAAAGCGTTCGACAAAAAACCTGAAGGTACACTTAGAAATCGACGGCGAGCAAGAATGGTTTGTGGATTCCATTCTTGATTCTCGAATGTATCGAAGACGACTACAGTACCTTGTTAAATGGATCGGATTTGATCACCCGAATTGGGGGCCAGCGCAAAATGTCAACGAGCGAGAAGCGGTTACTCGATTCCACGATCAATACCCCCACAAGCAAGGCCCTCTCGAATAAAGCTTCGCGGGAGCTCAGCGATAGGAGGGGGATACTATCACGGCACAGGTCCCGGCTCTCGATTAGGGTTTCGTTGTTTGATTTCGTTGTTGATGACAGCATCTCACTCCGGATGTCTCGATCTTGGAAAGAGTGTCGTCACCTCGCTTCGGATGTCTCGATCTTGGAAAGAGTGTCGTCACCTCGCTCCGGATGTCTTGATCTTGGAAAGGGTGTCGGTTACGGGCCCCGGTTGCATAAGAGAAGGTTCTATGAATTGTGTGGTTATGAGCACATATGTGAGTATGAGTACATATGTGAGTTGTGTGGGTATGAGTAGGAGGACGTATGGGAGTTGCGAGAACTGTGTATATAAGGAGGGTGTCTCCCATGTTTTGTCTTCTTCTTCTCTTCATGTAACCTCTTGTATTCTATTCGGAATATCAACCTTGCTTCCGTTTCCTCTGTTTCCTCTGATTCCTTCATTTCGTCGACACTCGTCGAGTGCCACCCATCTCTGTCTGACACATCTGTCCGACGCTGTCCATCTCTCTGTTCGACACGTCCGTCTGACGCTGTCCGTCTCGCTGTTCGACAGGTCCATCTGACGCTGTCGGTCTCCCTGTACGACACGTCCGTCTGACGCTGTCCGTCTCCTTGTACGACACATCCATCTCACGCTGTCCATCTCTGTCGACACGTCCGTTTGATGCTGTCCATTCCTGTTCCCCTTGCCGTTGGAAACGTCCGTTGATGTTCCCGTTCCCATTCCCATTCCCGTTCCCATTCCCGTTCCCACCCCGCTTCCACTCCCACTCTCGTGGCATCACTCGAACTCACTCGAGTACCTTGGAGAACCGCCGCCACTACAATCGTAAAGACAGCAGTAGCAGTTGGGTCTTGGTACGACTGGCCAAAGTTGACAGATTCAGTCGCAGAATGTGTTGCCAGATGTGATGTATGCCACCTAATCGAGCACAACAATGCCAGGCCGTATGGACTCCTGCAGATACTACCAATTCCAGTCAAACGTGTGGAATGGGTGAACATCGATTTCGTCACCAAGTTACCGATGTCGGAAGCTGGTTATGATGCTGTAGCAACAATTATCGATCCCCTGATGAAGCGAGCACATTGGAAGCCGAGCTCACTGCAGAAAAGTTCGCAACAGTATTCATTGACGGTTACGTTGAGTCACGGGGCCTACTAGTATCCATTGTATCTGACCAGGACATCCGAGTTACCTCCAGTTTCTGGCAATTGTTGTGTTTACAACTCAGGATTAAGCTTCGGATGTCGACAGCATACCACCTGCAGTCGGACGGTCAAGCGGAAAAAGCAAATGCCACTCTGGAAACGTTTTTGAACGTATATATATGGTAACTGAAATCCCCCAAGCAGTGGAGCCGGTTGTTAGTGTTGGCGGAGTTCACTTACAATGCAGCTAAGCACAAGGCAATAGGAATGTTGCCATTCGAGTCGGATATGGGATACATTCCGAGGCTCCCGCTCGATTTACTGGCACCAGGTCCGCGGATGCCAAATTCGAGACCCAGAATGGAATATGCAGAATGGCTCATCAAGATCCTATGGATGCTTCGAGAGTGAATGGAAGAGGCCCAATTGACAATTGTGACGGAAGCGAACGAGCATCATCATCCGCACCCATTTCGGAAAGGTGATTCGGTATTCCTGGACGCCTGTTTGTTGCCCGTCGGCTACGCCAATGTCAATTCCACTGCCAATGACAGCGCCAATTCGCGAAAGTTTCAACATCCATACGCCGGTCTGTTTACAGTCCTAAAGTCAGCTGGCAAGAATGCTTTCATTCTCAACATCCTGACGTACTGGCGCTTACACCCGGTTTTCAACATCGCATGCCTCAAGTTATCAAAAGTCGAAAGAACCCATGACCACCTGCCCCCACCGCCGCTATGCTCCAACGCTACCGTTGAGTATGAGGTTGAGTCGATCCGTGAGTACAGAGGTATCACAGTTCGAGATCTCGATTATTTGGTCACATGGGTCGCTTACGTTGACCCTACATGGGAACCACTGGCGAACCTGAGGGGCAGTAGCAACGAGCTGCTGGGTGAATACCACACTGCGAATGGCTTGCGAGTCTACTGGTGGATGGAACGGGAGTGACAGCCAGTATCAGCTGAGCATTATGGGAGGGGTTATTGTTATAAGTTGGGTTTGTCGTTGTTTTTTTTAGGGGCGACGCTTGTCTTATTGAGACAGAAGTGGTTGTAGGAGGAGGATTCCAGGCGTCGCGGATGCTACGCCTAGAGTGGCTAGCATGGCCGCTAGTGTGGCTTCTAGAATTTGTGGGACTTGGTACATGGCTGCCCTAAGGACTTCTGTAGATAGACAGTCACACACTAGCACTAGCACACAGACACTCGTATAAGTGTCCGGTGCTCCCCTCTTTAGAATGGACATGTTTCTAACTACCCCTCATTTTTCTATCACCATCTTAATTTTACTCACCTTACTTTTTCTATCTTTATCCCAATTTCAGCCCTCATTGCATTCACCACTTGCTTCATATTTTACTCACCTTTGTTTTTACTATCGCTTTTACCATCCCTATCTCATTTTCCCCTCATCATTCTTCCCTTCAATATCTTATGTTGACTATTGCTGTGACACTGGGGTTGTATCATAACCGGAGTGTGGGGAGAATCATAGGTAATCTGGCTACTTTCGATAATTGACAATGGAATAATCATAGATCTTTTCTATGGGTTTTTTCGAGGGTCGTATTTGGTCTGCCCTCCCTTTCTCTTGGGAGAGAAAGACCGGCATATATTGGCGTAAAGCTGGGTGAGACCTGGTGACTCTGGCTAACTATTCCTCCAAGGTCGGCGAACTCCCACTGGAGCATGGGTTCGTCTGAGACTCTCATTGGTCCTGGTCGGTACTGTAGATAAGTTGAGGCCCAGGGGTGACTGGCACCGCCAAATTCCCTCAGTTCTAGACTGAGTTCTTTCTGCAGCCCATCGGTATCTGGAGCTGGAGATTAGGACAAACGAGCTCTCGGAAGAGTCTCGACTGAGCTCTCGCGAGAGTCTCGTCCTTAACACCTTCCCTCTCACACTTCCGGTTGCCGTTCCCTTACTTCGGGGTTAATTCTTTTAAACCGTTTCTCAGCTGTCACCTTTAACCCCATCTTATCTCCCGCCTAGACTCTCTAAGATCCACCTGATGAGAATAGCTAGCTACCGGTACATATCTTCTTCCTCTGTACGTACCTCACTAAGGGTAGGTACCTGCCCGTGATATTTCTCCAGTGTAACAATTGCGCTTGCCTTTGCTATCTTATTTTGACTCCCCCCACTCTTACTTTCCCTATCACCTTTACTATCAAATTTTTACTCCCAATCACTTTTTCTTTTCCTATCACCTTTTCACCGACTATTATTATCTTAACCTCTACCATTTGACTTATATGCTATGGAACAACAGTACTCCTACAATGGAGGGCTATGGTAGTTGTAGTCAGAGCAACTCTGTAGTCCTCTGGATATGACTGCAGCTGTACCTGTATTATTTTACATATATACATATATATATATACATGCACCAAAAAAAATACACACACATACATACACACACACAAACACACACACACACAAACATACACACACACACAGGAAAAAGACAGACTGATACTGAACATGCTAACTACATCCAGTCTGTCACTGACCCCACCGATCCTGACCTCGCGAACTACATCTGATACATTACTGACTATACTGACACCAACTGTGATAACCACACCAAATATCCTGTACTGTTGGACCTATTCACAGAAGTCTACTGAATTGATCCACTCCCCACTACAGCTAGGTCCTCCAATATCTGAAGAAAGGTTCTAGGTATTCCAGGCAAATTTCACTGGGTAATTGCAATGTAAGTGATAACATGCTGATCTATCAGGACCTCATTTATCTGCCAGACCATACCTCCCTTAGGCTGTACCTCTTAGAGTACCACTACAAACCACCAGCAGTTACTATCCATGACAAGCAAAGACCCTCAAGCTCCTAATACACAAGTACTAGGGGCCATAGATACGAAAGAACCTTGAACATTTCAGGATAAACTGCCACACCTGCCGACAAGGAAACGCTACCCACCATACCCTATACAGTCTCCTTCACCCTCTATTGGTACCAATCCAGTTCTGGCGGTATATATCAGTCGACTTTCTTATAGACCTACCACTATTGAAGAGATACAACACTATCTGTATATTTTTGGACAGTCTGACGAAGCAGAGACACCTGCTCCCTACACAATGAATATTACAGTACAAGAACTGGGTGAGCATTTCAGCGACAGGATCTTCCATTACCATGGACTGCCAGAAACCATCATGTTAGAAAGGGGACTGCAGTTCGTATCCAGGTTTTGGAAACACCTATGCTCCTACCCAAAGATCGACCTATACCTGTCCACTGCATTCTATCTTCAAAGAGAGTGTCAAACAGAGCGAATGAATACAGTAATAGTACAACACCGATAGGCCTACATCAACTACCTATAGGATGACTGTAGCGACTATCTCTTCTTTGGCGAGTTCACCGAACATCAGAAGGTATTGGATTCAACCACACTATCTCCCTACATCACCAACTTAGGCTACCAGCTCTATTGATAATTTGAACTGGACTTTCATGTCGACGACTTAGAGGAATACTGAGCCCAGACTGTAGGCTAATGTCTGCATCAAATTGACCAGATGGCCAGAAGCGAGATATATTACACCCAGGTCCGATAAGAGAACAACCCAGACATTTGATGGATCCCACCAACAGTCTTCCAGCCCCATGACCTTCTCTAGATAGTTGGAAGATACTGGCTGTAATACCCGGGTATTTCACCAATGGCACCATCACTCCAGTGGTCACCAACAGTCTATCACCCTTGAATGGGCAACACTTGTCTAGTGGAAACGAAGCAACTGTGTAGTTTCAAGGGATTCGTACAGGAGTGGTTGGGAAAATGCACTAAGAGATTCATATTCGGAAATATCACTAAGAGAGTTGATCCCAGTAAATTTGCTGTATTGTTAAGGCTCAACATCCAACTGTTCGTTGCTGATGCTCTTGCTACACTTGAAAACTTGATGCTCTGTTTAAGCCTTGCTGACTCGTTGGCTGTCTGCCCTTGAGCCGACCTGGGGTTACACAATATCTCGGTATTATACATGAATACTTCCCCTTCATACAAGGGGGAAGAACTGATATGGACGTGACACTGATTGATAGGTTCGGACCCAGATGACTCTCGATCTGGGTAGTTGCGAACGATGTTCGTTTCCACCCCCTTGTAGTCATCGTCACCCTTGTCGGCTTGTTTGCAATTCTCACTAGCTAGACACCTCATGAGTGTCCATATGATATGCAACTCCACCTCTCTGGTAGCATCCCGTAATGCTTGGTGTTGTCAATACATGTGCCGCAGCAATCGCAGTTAACTGAAGATAACATATCAGTAACTCAACAAGTTATGATCCGATCTTCTCCAAACAACTGACAGATAGTCTGGCTCCCCTCATATACCCACCAGATCCATTCCGCCTAGCGCGTACTGCATGACCGTTTGGGAGTTATATTTGGTACAGAAAAAGTAGCTCTTTCCACTGGTAACTAGTAACTAGTAACTTACTGTATAGGACTCATGGAGAATAACCTTAATGCCTCCTAGGGATGTGGCTGAACCTTCTCCTAAGGCTCCCACTCATCCCATTGCCCATTGGTAACCTTCTGTTACCCCTTTGGCTGTTGTCAGGTCGGTTCTCTCTTACTGAGCACTCACTCCAGCCTGTAACTCCTACTCATGAAATATCACTCGGCCTCAATCCTCAGATTTTATCCGAAGGTGTGTATCGGTATACAGTATATTCAGTGCAGGGCGAACGTCCCAGCACAGGATGCCCCATTATATCGGTTTCCGTGGCTATTCCACTGGAGGCCAGTATGCCAATGCTATCGGTCTTGGTAGCTAGTGCACCAGACAATGCGCTGACACTATCAGTCTCATCTCCAAGAATATGCCCAGTCCCTGTCCAGCCCACATCTCATGACACTTCCCCTCTTGCTGTTTACCATCGAAGACAGAGCAGCAAGTAAGCAACAAAGAGCAGCAAGACATTAAAGTCAACCTTATAAAACAAATCCCCACTGGCCTCATTAAACCCTCTACAGGGAAAAAAACCTTGTGGGAAATAGACCAGCTGCTAGCGGACAAAAGAGTACCAGCTCAATGCTATTAAACAAACAAAGCATGATAAAGACAAATCGCAACCTTTCTAATGCAATAGTCCAATAGCCTCAGTAAAGCCCCTATGCTTCTCAGGTCCCAGTACCTTTATCATGATATCTGCCAGGTTATTGGTAGAAACATAGGAGAATTCCAATTCTTGACTGGAGTGAAGGTCTCAGCAGTGGTGGAACTTCACGTCGATGTGCTTGTTCCTACTTTTCCTGTATCCAGCTGGCTAGATGTTATTCAATATACTATTGGAATCAGTGCAGACAAGGAGAGGACATCCGAGTTTCCTGACAATGTCTGTGTGGAGCTTGGCAAGCCACTGGGCTTCTCAAGTGGCTTCTGGGCAAGCGATGTATTCGGCTTCCCTGGTGGAGTCTGGAGAGTGCTAATATCGACTGCTTGTAGGATTTCCACAAGACTGGTCCGTTGTAGATTTGGAAGATATAGCCTTCCTGTAACTTTCTTCTGTTGAAATCCACTTCAAAGCTGGAGCCCGTGAATCTCAATATTGGTGACAGTGATTGGTATGTGAGAGAACACGAGTTTGAGGTTGGCAGTTTCTTTAAGGTATAGGAGAACTCGTTTGGCAGCTGTTAGATGTGATGTAAAGGGTCTGCTGTTGTAGTGGCTGAGTGCTGATACGGCAAAGGCTATATCAGGATGGGTAGTGGTGGCTGTGTACGACAAGCTGCCAATGATAGTCTGGTAGTATCCAGCACCTACTTCCATCTCTTCTTGCAGCTCGCTTTCAAGAGTCATTTTGTCGTAGAGAGGGGTAGGAGTGGGGATTGCATCTTCCATCCCAAAGTGTTTGACAATGGTCTGAATCTATTTGGTCTGTCCAAGGGTGATGGCACCAGAATCGTGACACTCTATTTCCAAGCCTAAGAACTGCTTGGCTTTCCCGAGGTTCATCATCTTGTATTCCTTCCTCAGTGCAGTCTTGAGGTCCTTGGTGGCCTTGGAGGTTGATTGCAGGTACAGGATTGTGGTGTTGTCGACATAGTAAAGCAGAAAGACACCGGTGAGGAGGTACAGATTCTCGTCTACCGTATTATCTCACGTAAGAGGTACCCCTATAACCGCCACTATTATAGGTACTAGCGCGCGCTAGTGCGCTTAAGGACTAGCGCGATATAAAAACGCACTTGTGTACAAAGTTTGAATTTTCAGGAGCACAGCGCTCTGCATCAAATTGACTACATACAGATCTACAAATATGACTAAAACTCATCTGCATGCCAATGAAAGTCGTAATCAAGACCATCCTCATCGTTATCCTCATCACCCTCCGTGTCGGTAATCTGTGGGAAAGATATGACATGACTGCGTTGAGGTTTCCCTACTAGCCTGGCACTTTGCCAAGTTCGTACTCCTGACAGGGCTATACCCTTTGAGGTCGAGCGCGCCGATATCAATGCCGAAAGGGAGTCGTGAGCTTTATGTGCAGCCGCCGAGAGGAACGCTGAGAACGAATTGGTGCCTGCGTCTGGGGGTCCAACTGGCAAGTCGGCCAGTGCAGCTGCAGGTTCTATGGCTGATACTGCGTCGTGATGTGTAGCCGATGCTATGGGGCGGCGTGTGGCCAGTGCAACGCGGCATGGGGCTGGTGCAGTGGATTGAGGTGCAGATGGGTGACATGGATCTCTGAGTGAGTCGCCACCTATGGCCGGAGTGGTGAAAGCTGTTAGGTGAGCGGGTGCTTGATTCTTGCCACGGCCACGTTCCCGACCTCTGCCTGCTCTGCCTGCTCTGCCATGGCTGGACACACCATGCACCCTGGGCTTACTGCGAGTTGCATCTGACTCTTCGGGCTGGGTTTCATCATCTTGCTTGTCTTCTGATGATGATGAGTCTTCCAAGGTGTCGTTGCTGCTACTCGCTGCATCTTTCTGTGCAGTAGGTGCTCCTCGAGTCTTCCAGTCCTGAAGAGCAGTCATCAAGTGGGGAGTTGGTAGCCCTTTGATGGATATCTCGCCATCGGATGTCCCATCGATAGGTAGAGAGGCACCAATGCAATGAAAGCTTCGGGTAATAACCTCCCTCTTCTCCTGACAGAATCTTTCCCAAGTTGCACCAACACATTTAGTCATTATAACCCTCATCTCTCCCACTGCGCTACTTCTGGTGATGTCCAGGCCTCGCAGTCGTCCGTCCCGTCCATCCTGAGGCCTGCCCGGGACTGGACTATGGCCGCTAGTCCTCGCAGTCAAAGGACGGCCGTCCCGTAGACATTTTTCAGTGAGGACTGGACGGACTGCCGGGCCCGGCCGGGGGCCCCCCCCCCCCC
>Ga0307516_10010418_pt1 | contig 10221 bp, 9 predicted proteins | sample 19_EM_MG_FD_203310 | JGI IMG/M metagenome (GOLD analysis project Ga0307516, IMG submission 203310) | Populus trichocarpa ectomycorrhiza microbial communities from riparian zone in the Pacific Northwest, United States - 19_EM | ecosystem: Host-associated > Plants > Roots > Unclassified | place...
CGGTAGCTAAATATGCCCCTGTACCCCGGCGAGTCGTATTGGGATCATCGAAAACACTCGTCTCTGATTTCGATGAAGAAGATCATCCAACGGCGGTGACCGATGTAATGAAGTTTTTTACCCCTAGTCTTGCAAGCGTGTGAATCTGACCCTTTTTGTTTATTCCTAGGATTGCTTTGTTCCTTTGTGGCTGCGGTGTGATGGTTAAATCACAGCCGTTGGGATGCATTTGAATCAGTGTGGCGTGGGTCCGTGAGGGAACCGCATGGTCATTGTCACCAGTTATCAAATTGGGCTTAGAAAATACTTTTTGAGTAGTTTGGATAAGACTTGCCCGTAGCTTACGATGCCCACAAAAGCCCGCGTGCCACGCTTAAATAATTCTTTATTTCATTATTATTATTGTATTTGAACTGGCAGGAGGAGCATGAACAGATTAGAGGAAAGAAGGGCGAGGAGGGAGCTCTTGAGTGGAGTGATTACAAGTCAATGACCTTCACTCAGTGTGTAAGATACATTTACATGACTAATTAGACTCATTAACAGGACTATAGGAACTTGATCTTGATTTAGCCTTGCTTAACTCTATTTTTTTGCGTTTATGCTATATTTTTTTCAGGTTGTTAATGAGACTTTGAGAATAGCAAACATAATAGGTGGGATATTTAGACGAACAATGACAGATATAAATGTTAAAGGTGGGAAGATTGTTCGTGGCATATTTATCTTTATAGTATATTTTACCAGCTAACAATATATTTATCCTTAATCTATACAGGTTATACAATTCCTAAAGGATGGAAGGTTTTTGCATCCTTTCGTGGTGTACATTTAGACCATGAATACTTCAAAGATGCTCGAACTTTCAATCCGTGGAGATGGCAGGTAAATCTCTTTGCTGGCTCATGTATTTCCTCTTTTTGATTACTTCAACAAGTGACGAGCGAGTGTTTTCAAAAAATAAATATTCATGAGCAGGACGACTCGGGGGCAACATGCCCAGCAAATGTGTTCACTCCTTTTGGAGGAGGGCAACGGTTATGCCCAGGATATGAACTTGCTAGAGTAGAACTCTCTGTTTTCCTTCACCACCTGGTCACCCGTTTCAGGTATCTCCTGCAATCTTTTTCCATCTTCCCCGTGCATGTAAGCCTATAGATATAATCTGTAGTGCTAACTTTTGTCTGTGAACTTGTATTTTCCAACAGTTGGACCCCAGCTGAACAAGACAAGCTGGTTTTCTTTCCAACTACGCGGACACAAAAGCGATATCCCATCAATGTGCAGCGTCGAAATCGTGTCTAAGCCATGTAAAAGTATTAGAGCGAAAGAGAAGTGATGTAGAAGAGCTGGAGTCCTTTTAATGATGGATCCAATAAAAGCTCAAGTAACAAGATAGAAGCTTATTTTGAGTTCCGCTATAATGGATACCATCAGTAGAGGTCTTGGGCTAGAGACGATTACTCAACTCCTACAGTACCGCCTCTCCTCCCGTGCAAATTGACGACTATACCCTTGAATAAAAACATTCTACTCACGCCACCCACCCCAAGCCGTAACCCCCACTATATACTGTCAGTCTGTCAGTAATCAATAATTTTCTTCGTTGTATGCAGCAACCAGCTAGTGTTTAAATCTACTATATTAACTAAGGCGATCTTTCCCTGGAAATATTCAAAGTGGCGTCAGAGTGAGCTTGTTTTTCCAATTTAATAAAGAAGCATCATGCTCTAGAATCGGCCGTTTCTTTCTTCTGGACTGACGTTGTGATGAATCTAAAATCTTAAAAAGCTAAAAAGAGTTAAGACGTCTGGTGCGCGATTTTAAAGCTAGATGCCATGTGATCTACATTTCAATGCAACTGTTCACTGGTTGGCAATGCTTGCAAGTTGCAGCTCAAGATACTATCGGACTCGGGCCTTTTTTTAGGGTTTGGTGGTGGTGTGGGTTTTAGAGGGAAAAGAGAGTAGAGACTAGAGAGGGTATAGCTGTCAATCAAGAAAAAATGAGTGAGTGGAGGTGCAATTATAGCGTGAGAGTGCGATTAGCAACTCCTCCGGAGGGCATATCCCGTAAGTGCTAAGTGGAAGCCGGCAACCATCGTTCTCTCTTCTCATGAAAGATTGGGTTATCGGCTCTCTGGGCAGGTGGGACCTGAATCATCACATCACATGCAAACCTCTCCCTCCATGCTTCAGCCCCAAAAATGTAACTTACCTGCTGCAATTACTAATTTTGCAGCTGGTCTAGCCAAAAGTTGTAATCATTAGATAGTAGATACAACTTTGCCCACAAAAATATAGACTCCACCTTCACCTGGAGCCTAAGAGTAAAATAAATAAAAATAGGAACTGGATTATTCAACCATATAGACAGTATTTGAATTTGCTCGTCATGGATTCGGTCACAGTACAAAATAAACTAAAAGCCTACTAAATATTATGATCGAGCAATTTATGCGTTTTGTAGGTGCAGCATCTTCTCCTCGAGCCCCTCGAGTCCTGATTTCTCTTTATGTTGGACCCAGATCATGAACTCAATCATTTCTTCACCGGACGGCCGAAAAAATGCTATGGGCGTCTAATTTTATTCGATACTACATCCAGATTTTGAACGAGGACAAGAAGCAAACAATACGATTGCTTTAGGCTGAATATGCGGCGCCCATCTTGAAAATCCCATGATTTTTAGCATAACAGATATGCAAAATTTAAATTCAAAGACACAGGTACAAAGTTCCCTCTGCATTGCCATCCACACGTCAGTTTGATCAGTCTCTAATCATAACCACCAGAATACAGAACTTTGATGGACATTTACTGATTGTTGTGTCTTATAAGCTTAACAACTACGGTAGAAAGAACTGGCCATGCAGACATCCTAAAGTGACGTGCAAATGGTATAATTGTCATGAAACATCACTAAAATCAAGATGTGATGATTCTTCTCAAAAACAGAAAACAAGTCAAGTTGAAATTACTTTTCCGACATGCATCATAGCTCCAATCGTATGGATATCCTAAACACTTATCACGATCAGCCATGTGAAGAAGTAAACATTGATAATACAAATGAGGCTCTGACCTGAATGTGCTTTACTGCAGAATGCAAAAGTTCTTGACCAAAGCATTGGCCACTAAGGGTGGGGGTGCTGAAAAAGATCACCAACTTTAGGTGGGCTTCATATTTGAGGCTGAGAAACCCATCATCTACTGCTTTCCTGATTTTTTAACACGGATTCAACAAGCTTAACTTTCTTTGTATTCTCACTATTGAGAAGCGAGAGTTTCGCAATTGAGGATTTCAGCTGCAATATTTGGGCATCTAGAGCATAATTCCTCCCCCCTATTTTCATTTGCTGATTTGCTACATCACCTTTCGAAGATTGGGTGAACCTTCTCAGCCTTGCTCTTAAGGTATCAATGGAAGTACGCAAAGCATCCAATCCAACTCCTGTAAAATGGTCTGCAAAATAATTAAACAATACAGAAAAGTTTGTAAGGTGATGGCCACACTCGTTACAACCACCAAAAGACAAAAGTGAATTGACTTCAAAATACTACAAGTACTGTTGTGTGATAAAGGTAAAAGAAAAGGATATGACCACAGAAAGGAAATCAAAGTTCTGCACATGAAACGGTAATGGATGGGCCAAAATAAGAAATGTCTCTCAGAAATTTGCATAGTTTTATTAAAATAGTTGCTGCGAGCATAAAATTGATTACCAAGCTCAGACTTAAATTCACGTTCTGCTTTAGACAAAGGCTTCTTATGAGCCCCAGGCAAGTTCTTCAAGCAATGCAAGCGCTGTTCCAGAAGATTGTGTTGGTGCATTGCATTATTAATCCTGTCCTCCAATCCTGACTGCTTCCTCCTCACTTTTGAAAGTTTCTCCTGTGCTTCACCTAATCGAGCATGCTGATCATCAATGATTCTCTTCAACCGGGGGCCATGATGCTCCAGTTCAAAGTAGACCTACAGTCATGAAGGATAGCATCTCCGTACAACTGATTAAAACCCAGTGCTGATCTGACAGTAGTATCTTAATAAAACTTAAATGTCTAGCCAATCTACCTCTAAGTATTTCAAATATAAGCAAACTGAAAAGTCTATCTTAATAGCCAAATGCCTAAAAAATAATCATTATAATAACAATTGCACTCCTGAAACTTAAATGATAAACCTCCATAACATGCCAGCAGAGAGCATCGCCAGATCTCCAGTGCCCGTGGTCCTCATCGACAGCAATTCAGAACGCAAAATCATAAGGATATCCTAAAAGTAGTTTTCCTTCTGAAACAAAATTCTACCGTTCACCTATGGGTCAACTCCTAATACTTTTTGGTTGGCAAACAAGCCTTAACTATGCACTCATCTTATTCAACTATAACTTGCCTAGTGGTTCAGAATTGATGGTTATACGTGAAAATAAATTCCATTTTACAAACTAGAATGAGCAGGGAGTCTAGTGAGAAGAGGCAGCAACAAAAGTGACCAAAATGAGTGAAAGGCAGCAGCAGCCAGTATATTCCGTGGGGGATTCTCACCTTATGTGCATACTCGACATAGTTTTCATGGAAAAGGTTTAGGTACTGGTGAAGAGTTGACCGGCCTTCAATAGAATCAGCAGCAACAGATCGAAGATTTGGTGAACCCTGAGGAACAAGAACCACCTTAGGACCAATAAGTAGTTCTTTGCTTATGATGTCTGGAGGATTTCTATTTGTCCATTCTTCCACAGTTTCAGATTTCTTCTCCATGTCAACATGTACAGGTAACAATAAATTTAATGTTCTCATTTCTAGCACAACACATTCTTGATTGGAAGTAATCACTGCAATCCACGAGTACCCAAATGAATCTGACAATGCTATAAAGCCACAAAGAGGAGAAGGTGTGGAGTTCTCCACCTGGCATGTGCTAAGGACAGGATGCACAGAGGGGGTCCGGACCATCTCATCCTTGCCACCAGACTGACTAGTAAATGGAAGAAAATGCAGAACAATTGAGTCTATCCCTCCATCATGAACAGAATATATTCTTTCAGGCATAACGGGGTCAACAAACATTGAAATATATGACCCACTTTCTGTTTTCCTTGGTAAGGCCAAATCCACAATTGCAAGTCTCAACAAAGGTGGTGGATGACCTAACCAGACAGTATTATCATGTGGTTGATCAAGCTTCACAACAGGAAGCTCACCTGAGATAGACTCACAAAGCATTGCAAGACCGATAATATGGTCTTGGGAATTAACACGAAGACGAGGTGGGCTACCAACCATCCAGACTGGCTGGATTTCATCAGCTAGGGCGTCTATTTGCATCTGCCCACCACTCCAGGCAGTCACCAGAATTGAGTCTTTGCTGGCTAAATCATAGAGAAAACTGATTGCACGACCTTCGCATTCTGCAACACTGACTGCTGGGTCTTCATCTTCCCCACCATGATGTACTTTGCGTAGAGGGCCCTGGAACATCAAAACAAACTTGTTAGATTCTCAAAGATGTTAAGATAACACTGCAAGATCTGAGCAACATCTTCACAGAAAAATCATAACATGTCCAACCAGAACCGATCAAAATACTCCTCGAAGTAGCCATATACAGAGATGAATTCTCACATGAAAAGAAAAAAATAGTGTCTGGATGTTTAACATTAATTGAGAAAGCATTCTGGGGAAACACTAGCAACTCAGAAAACTTCCCGGTCATTTTTATAACTTTGCCTGTTAGTTGGCTGTCTGGAAGAAGCAAGTTCAACCCAAATAATCTTACCCTTACTCGTCTCAATAGTTTGCAAGAGTACTTCAGATGTTCTGAGCATGAGATGTGAAATGTAAGAACTAGAATGAATATTACCTGCAAACAAAGTGATGCATCAAATACAGCATAAGGATGAGCTTTTAGTGTTGATAACCCCCCCTCCTTTGATTCATGGGCTAACTCGGGAAATGTTGCTTCCAACCAAGAGATTGCCCGATTTGAGTTATTTACAGCAACTGGATTTGCTGATTTCAGTCCAAATGTTTCAGCATCACTATATATCTCCAACACAGATTCCCATTTGTGGACACTGCTCCAAAATAAAGCACTTAATTTTAGCAAACATCAAATTCAAAAATCATCTAGGACATAAGGGAGAAGTTTGGTATATGCACTTTGATGTATAATAGACAATTTATTGATGCCATGTCCATATAATAGCAAAAGTACAAATAAGAAAAGAAAGAAAAAAAAATTCAAAACCATTGATCAAGGAATGCAAGCATAAGAAAGCATCAAGATGGTAACATAAATACTTGTGGTCCAACTTTTCGAGTATCATGATTTTGTAAAATGTCGAGAATACAGTGCCCATCTATCATGAAATCCAAAGAAAGCTACAAGCTAGTTATAAGATATCGGACAAAATATACCTTCCAAATGGAACAATTGGGCAAAGAATGTAAACTGAACCATCACTAAATAATAGGAAAACCTGCAGGATGGGAAAAAAAACGAGGAATGAACAAAAGATGAAACTACTACATGGCATAAAATACAAGTCTTCAAACCTAGACATGAAAAACATGCAGCACCGTGAAAGATGACGATACCACACAAAAGTCGCTATTTACCAGTGCAATCAAAACATATCAAGTTGAAAGCATCATAGAAAAGCATTAAGACTGCAGCCGATATTATAATTAGGCACATGCATTAAACACCAAACCCGAAACTGAACTTACACTAAATCTGTCCCACAAGTGATCGCCCCCAAAAGAAAAATCAACAGGACAGATTGATGCAGCATTCCTGGATCTACCTGGTTCAACAGGCTGTAGATAATATTCCTGCTCTGGCTTCAGGACATCTGAAGACAAGTCAAACAATCTGGCCAAAAAAATGAAAGAAGTTAAAAACAACACAACAAAGTTCTAGTCAAACATAACAGCAAGCATGATTGGCAATAATTTCCATACTACTACATCAATCGAAAATAGTTTAACCTAACCATGAAATTCAGCACGTGTTTACACTTTCACAAATAATACTTTAATCCTAGAATGAAACAATCAACGTTATACAATTCCAAACAGAAATTCGTGTACCGGAAAACTGAATCAGAAGAAAGAATTCCTAAATGCGCATCACTGTAAGGATGCCACGAAACTCTTCGCGTCCGTATTACATTGCTCTCATTAAAATAAATTTGTGAACCAATGGACACGGTCCTGCGCAGCAACAAAATTATAGTCATTAACAAAACAACCTGAAATTAATCTAATTAAAAATAAATAAATCAGAAAATCTACCTGCAAACAATGGCGTTATCTTTACCAAAAGAGCGTCCATAGAGATACATAACACATAAACCATTGGTGCCGGAGAGAACCATCGCAGAGCCATTTCTATTTATAGAAATTTTATTAACCTCAAAATTAATCTCCGCATCAGTTTGCAGTACCTAATTGTGCAAGGAAAAAGTAATCAGGGACTTTTGAGATTTGATAAGCTATCGCAGTTAAAATTAAGCTAACTATTGAAGTGTAATTACCTTAGAAAGAGAGGCAGCAAGGACAGAGGAAGGTTCGGGATCTCCGAGCCGAATAGAAATTCGATGGAGGCAACGGAGGTTTGAATCCCAATAGTAAAATCTAGAAGCGCCGTCCCAAGCTAGTAGATTAGACGGTGATCGAGGTGCGGTGTCTTCGTCGGAAGAAGCGAAGAGTGGGTGGTTTTGGAGTGGAACCCATTGGATATCTTCTTTGGGAGTTAGGGATTTTCGAGAAGAAGAGTTTGGGTTTGATTCTGTTAAGTCGAAGTTGAATCTCATTTTGGTTTGCTTGTTTTCACGTCCCCTTGCTTTGCTGGTGAGGACTGAGGAGGATGATATTCGGAGCGGGAGGAATCAACCCTGTCTCTATCTAGTTTGGGAAGATAAAACGTCAAACGATGCCGCTTCATGCAGGAAGAGACTTTTATTTTTATTTTTATTTTTTTTTAAGTTTAGTTTAAATTTCCCCGGCGAAGAGTCGGAGACTGTAGCATTCTAAACATAAGAGATGGGCCTAGCTCAGAAATGTGGTCCGGTACATATAGTAAGAAAGAGCCTGGTGTTTTTACATTTCAAGTTTTTAAAAGAAATTAATTTTTTTTATTTAAAATTATTTTTTATATATTTTCAAATTATTTTAATATATTAATGTTAAAAATAAATTTTAAAAAATAAAAAATATATATTATTTTAATATATTTCCAAACAAAAAACACTTTAAAACTATATTTTCAAACACCATTTAAAAAAACCAATGAAAACTCAGCTGAAATGAGCTCTTTATTATAGATGGCAGCTTTAACCGGAAAATCAAAATTAACTGTGATGTTCATTCAAGTGTTAACTGAAATACGATACATCATTTGTATTTCCAAAAGATATCTCATCTCAGATAAATAAATAAAAAATGGGTCTTAAGAAGGAGGTATCTCCTTTGCATGATGATTTGTAGCATATTGTTTTTTATGTTTCCATGTGATTTGATTAAACAATGATGGCTTTGAGGTGTATTTTTTTTATATTTTCTCATTTTCATGTATTAATATTAAAAATAAATTTTTAAAAATTAAAAAATATATTTTTTTAATACATTTCCAAATAAAAAACACTTTAAAAAACAACTACTACAACACCTCCAACAAATCTCTTCTAGCTAAATCCCTTCACCTTTCCCTTGTTATACCAAAAACTGCACATTTGTTACATGAAAATAATAAGACGTGGTAGGTCTATTCTCTGGTCACGTAACCTCTATGGTGATTCAAAACCAGTAGTATATACGTTGAACCCATGACATATACAGTGATCTATAGCATATCTAAATGGTTGTTTACTAATCCTAGCCGCCATGTTAGTTTTGTTTCTTCAATGATCTCCAAGTTGCAGGTTTTCTCGAATAAACCTGTCCACAAAAGGCCAGAGACTGAGTTAGTTGCTCGAGTTCGACGAATTGATCAAGGAAAAGAAGTCAAAGTTTGGTGCTTATATTGGTGATGATGGAAATCGGTTAAAAAGCAGACAAAAGGAGAATTTAAATATTACCTGCAACCTGACGCTGAAGAGTTTGGTTAGCCAAAGAGAACAAAAGTCTCTTGCTTTCAAATGTTAGTGTTCGTCACTTCACTCTTTCTTCCAGCAAAATCTTATGATACCTAGGAAACACCACGTTCTTGCAAGCTGAAACCTGCAGCACATGCATGGCACAAACCACATTTAGAACCATTTTAATCCAGCACCAGCTACTACTTTTTTGTCAAAGCATTTTTATTTATTCAACATAGAAAAAATTGTGCTAATTTTTGTGGTCTTTGGCTGTTTGGCTACGCGGGGAACTTGGATTAGGGCGTGTGGCTTGAGCGTATCTTGACGCCAAACATTGGATGCTGCTGGCTTTTATTTGCCTAAGCTGTGTTCTTGTCAATATTGTCAAGCCTTGCAGTTCAAATGACTGAAATTACAACAACTTGAAATAGTTTGAGACTCAAGTAATAATTAAAAAACGGGGCCTTAGATCTACTTTTTTATACTAGGGAAAAAAATATTGACCTGCCGAGAAGCAGCCTATGAAGGAACAGAACTTGCCACGTTATTATTTTTGAAAGATTATACTGAATATAAAGGGATGAATTTGTATGGGCTAAGAAGATTCGTACTGAATCGGAAATTGATAATTCGTATGAGATAATAAGATTCGTATGAGGGGGTGAATTTCGGTGATGAATACAATTTCTAAAGAGAAAGGGAACGAACACCTATCAATGGAGTAAAGTGGTTTCATATCCTGATTTAACAAATGTGGGCACCATTGTAGATTCGAGAAAAAAAATCATATATAGTCAAAAAAAAATTCTCCATCTCCAAGGGCGGCTGCATGACCAGTTTCTCTTGATACGAGGTGCAGTGTTTGTTTTTTGACCAGGAATATGGAGGGTGGATCCAACATCCAAGTGAAGAACATGGCTCGAGAACACATTAAAACATATAAAAAAGATATCAACATTATGATCACATGCTACCTGAAAATTCATTTAGATTTGCTCGTGCTTTTCCCCATGTCATTTTTAACTCACTTACACTAGTCGGCTCTAATGCACATGGGGGCCTCGGGAAAGGGTTTTCGAGAGGGATCCAATGAATCTATTGACCAAATCATGGCAGAATTAGTCAACGAAGAGACGGTT
>Ga0307516_10010419_pt1 | contig 10221 bp, 4 predicted proteins | sample 19_EM_MG_FD_203310 | JGI IMG/M metagenome (GOLD analysis project Ga0307516, IMG submission 203310) | Populus trichocarpa ectomycorrhiza microbial communities from riparian zone in the Pacific Northwest, United States - 19_EM | ecosystem: Host-associated > Plants > Roots > Unclassified | place...
AAGAAGTATTAATATACTTGAGAAGCATGGTTTGTATGGTGGTTGTTGTGATTGTTATATAGGATAATTGGATTATGTAATTGAAAAGAATTTTTTAAAGTGTAACAGGTTAAGTTGATGACTTGAAATATTATAAATATAAAGAAAATTTTGCTAAAATTTTAACAGGTTAAGTCGATGACTTGAGATTTTCTAAAAAAGAGTTGTTACAATATCTTTATAGTGGTTGTACCTTATTTAATAACTTTGTCAAAATGATATATAGATCCATAATTGTAAAATATCTAGCTTTTAATCCTTGATAGAGATTGTGACATAGTAATATTATTGTTTTAATGCGATATTACAGATACTTCATTTTCTTCTATAATTGTTTTTCTAAGATTCATAGCATTCATATAAATTTTAGTAAAGTCCATGAAAAATAGCTATTTCCTTATATATCAAGAACAACAAACTCAAGCTTTATGAGATTTGACATTATTGAACTAGTAGATAACAAAAGAAATTTTAATATAATAATCAATTATAGTAATGTGTCAAATTTATCAAAATATAAATTATATAATATAACATTAAGTAAGAATAAGATCTAAGGTAATTAAGAAAAATATGCAATATATACTACAATTTAAAAACAATAAGAATTAAAAGTTAAATAGAGATTACAAATTTGAATAATAAGAACACACATTTTATTTATCAAAACACCATAAACTTTATATATATATACACACACACATTTTCATTATTAAGATAAAATGTCACAAAGAAAAAACTATTGTCAAACATGTAATAATAAATGGGTGTAAATTATATAAAATATTTTATGTGAATAAAGCCTCTTTGAGAAACCAAGATGATATAATATATATTTATCTTCTTGGATAAACAATAAAATCACAAGAATTTATCTTTTTCAATATGCTAAAAATCATAGCCTCTTCTCAAGGATTTTCTAAATTTACTAATCTTAACCTCTTTTAGAGAGTTTTCTACCACCTATCATCTTTTGCAATATTTTACGGGCATTGAAGGTGATAGGAAAATTGAAGTCTTAGTTTAGAAGCCCTAAAAATCCATTTTTAATCTGTTTTAACTAGAAAAACAACTAAAAAACTTATTAAACTCATTTCAAACACTAAAACAATTTTTAATCTATCTAAACAACAAAATTTTAATGAATAATTTTTTTTGAAGGACCTCGATTTATTTTTTTCAGCATGGTTAAAGAAAAATACCACTTTCATTTAACTCTCCTTGAAAAGACAACCCACTAACATCAGGATCATTTTTTTTTAATAGATGAAATGTCACATTTCAAGCATTTTCTTTCTCCCTGATATTTTTTAGTGACTTTCTCTCTTATTTCTTAATATCCAATAATTGAAACATAAAAAAAAAAAAAATTAGGATTGAAACGCACAATTATAAAATAACAAGGATTAAATAATAGATAAAATAAAATATTAGGGAGCAAATCAAAATTTTCCATTTCAATATTCAAATAGGGTATGTTTTGTTTGTTTTTGTTAAATGTGGTCCTTCTTCTTTTAATTTCTTTTTTTAACTACCACTAAAGTTTTATTTTGTAAAATCAATATTTAATTCATTATCAAAATATTTCTTGGTACTTTGTATATATGAGAAAATGCAGATTGAAAAAAAATATTAATACATAGAACCATGCTAATGTAACTTAAAAAGTTGAAATTATAAATAAAAAATTTTGATGATCAAAACAAAAAAAATAAATTGCATGGTGATGAAGCTACAAAAAATCATAAGGAATATTCTGGAAGGAATTTTTCCTGAGGACTTCTATAGATCATTCATAGTGTGTTCTACGACCTCCACTTCCAGACAACATTGACTTCTTTAAAGGATTTTTCTAGGGGTTGTAAATCTTCTCTTTAGTTAATACCTATACAATGTCCCTTAAAGACCCCTAGGGTGTTGATGGGAGACCCTTCGAAGATTAAGTCAGTACGAGGTATTTTTATGCAGCAAAAAGACATTAATGAAGGTATTAGTGAACTTTTATGAAGATAGAGAAGAAGAAGAAGAAGAATATATAGAAATTAGAGAAGAAGAAGAAGGATTGTGTTTAGTCTAAGAATATAAGGTTTCGAGCCTTTTTTCTGTGTACTCAAGCTTCCTTTTATATTACCTGACTTGACTTGCTTCATATAATATAAGAGGGGTAGAAATGTTATCTTGTAATGGTAAAATAATGTTATTTTATTGCTCATGCTATCACATCTAATTAATATAAGCATAAACTGCATGTTTGTAATTAATGAGATGTGATAAACATCATAATTACTAACCCAGGCCCGGAGTATAAGAGGTTCAGTATGGAGTTACCTTTTATCTATACATTGAACCTGAGAGGAATTGGATTCAGCTCGTATGCTGAACCCAAGGGCAATTGGGTTCAGCTTGTGACTGTCCTCAAGAATGGTCAGGGGCGGACGCACCATGGACCAATGTGGAGTTGGGCGCGAACGCATCCCTAACCCAACGTGGAGTTGGGCGAGGACGCGTCCTGACCCACCATGGAGTGGGGCGCGGACGCGTCCCTGGCCTAACATGGAGTTGGGCGCGGACCCGTCATGGCCCAACTTGGAGTTGAGCGTGGAGAAAACATAACCCTATTTTGGATTATGACTTTCGTGTGATGGTCTTTAAATGAAGGAGGTTTTTAGAAAACCATGACCCATCACATGGTGCACATCAACGTGTTTACCCTAGGAATTTTTAGTGTATTTAGTAATTAATATATTTATTACCTTTTAATGTTTTGAATTTTTTTTTCTTTTTGTTAGTTTTTAAATGAATACTTTGGTTGTTTGCTACTTTGCATTGTCAAAATACAACATGTTAGATTTTTCCCCGTGACTCTCATCCGATTAGTTAAGAACATCACCCATTACTTTCACATCTATATATCATGATATATCTCCCATCTTCTCTTGGTATATATATATATATAATGTGTGTGTGTCTCACGCTTTTCTTTACAACTTATTATGTTAGAAGACCATTTTACACAATTACTCTACTTTTTTCATAAGATGGATGATAGCTCATAGAACTTCCAATAAATTTTTCTGTTTTATGCAAGTATTATTTTACTTAATGAAAATAAACATTCTTGGAGCGTGAGCATCATAACTAGCAATATAAATTAAAAGAGATAGTGTTTTTATTATGCATCATTTTACAAAACTTTAATTATTTTAATATTTTTTTTTCTTTGTTTTTTTTTAAATTTTATATTTCTTTTCCTCATTTCATATTTCAACAATTAGTTTATTGGAGATTGAGTTTCATAATTTATTGTGGTTTGTTTTATATGTGGTCAACTTAGTCTCATGTACCGTATTATGAGTTTGGAGGCTTAACTCGAGATACTTAAGTTTTTTTTTAATTGATATGTTTTTTCAATTTCATCATTTATCATGTATTGGTTGAGAATTAGGTTTCATAATTTATTTTAATTTGCCTCCTATGAAGTTATCTTGGTCTCATGACTTGGACAACAAATTTGACTGGTTAACTTAGTTGACTTGAGTTTTTTGTCTTTTTTATAACGGATTTTTTTTTAATTTCATCATTCAGCAAGAAATTGATTATGAATTAGGCTTGATGATTTATTTATTTTTTTTGCTTTCTATGAGTTTATCCAAGTCTTAGGACTCAAGTTACGTGTTTTGCGGTTTAACCTAGATAGACTCGTGTCATTTTATTGTGTCCTATATTTAGATTGATTTTTTAAAAAACTTTCAACCTTCAACAATGACTTTAATAAAAATTGAGCTTCATGATTTATTTTGATTTGCTTTCTATGGGGTTATCACAATCTCATGATCTTAGTTGCGGGTTTGACAGATTAACCCGGGTTGACTTAGGTTATTTTTTTATTTATTTTCTATGAGGTTATTCTGATCTTATGATCGGGGTCACAAATTTAGTAGGTTAACCCGGGTTAATTTTTTTTGTTATTTCTTAATTAATCTTTTCAATTACATTCTTAAATATTGAGTTGATTGATAATTGAGTTTTATAATTTATTTTGATTTACTTTATATGAGGTGGTTATCATGATCTCATGAATTAAGTCCACGATTTGTCAAGTTAATCCAGGTTGACCCAGATCAATTCAATATATTGTCGTTTTAATATTTTATTTTAGAAAAATATGTTGTCTTGAATTTTTGTGAATCAAAATACGTTTTTACCAGTTATTTGAGTTGTTTTTTGATCTATCAAGCTAATTAGGTCACATTAATCAATCTTGTTTAATTTATTTTTCACTATAAAAATATTAGCAATGCTAGATGTATTTTTTTGTATGTTAAAATAATAATAATAATAATCTAACCAAGAGCATAGTGCAGATCAACTATTTAGTCAACAAATAACATTTCATTTCAAGGAAAATTTGAAAACAAATTAATAACGCAGCCGTTATTTCATTAATCTCTTTTCCTATTTTTAATAACTCATTCTAGTGAGGACAAGTCCCACTTATCTTTGTGTAAATTTTCCACCATTATTTTTCCACACTTATTAATTAGTCCTCTTGTATATGCTTGCTTTATTAAAATAAAATAAAATAAAATAAAAATGAATTAGCAAATCATCAGGATAATACAATATTTTTCACATGATTTATTAATTACTATTCAATTAATTTAAACAAATCAATAATTTTATATTTTTTAACACAATAAAATGATGTAGTTACTTTTAAAAACAAAAAAAATAATATTAAATCTGTGTTTAGAGGCCTTTTCACCTTTTTATTTTCTTAAGCTCAGTGAAATAATTGAATTTTTTTTTTTAAAAAAAGAAATCTTAAGTTGAGTCCGGGTTTTTTGTTTTGAATTTTCAACTTGGTTATTTTAGTTATAATTAAGTAGAGTGAGTGACACTTCAATATTTTAATAAATACTAAATATTATTTAAAGAAGATATTTGGTTATCTCGGGTTATTTCAATTTTACACTCATAATCACGAGGTCAGTGTTAACTTGAGTTTTTTTTTGTTGCTTTAAAAAATATTTTTTATATAATTTTGCCTTTTAATAATATTAAGTTTCATGATTTTATTTAAATTATTTTCAACGAAGTTATTTTGATATCACAACTAAGTTTTATATATTTGATTTGCTAATCTAGAAAAAAAAAAAAAACATTGTAAACCTGGATGTGCTCAAGTCCACTGTTTCTGTAGAAAACTGGGTTATCAAGAGTTATAAGTTTCTCCTGTCCTCTCTCTCAAAGACACATTTTCTTTATGGATACAAAATAGGCTCAAAATAATACTACAAACTGAAGGGACTAGGTCTCGGATCGATACACGCCAAGTTTAATAGCATTGATGTATAATTAAGGGTAAAGTCTAGAATATACAGCCAGCTATAAGTGGAATTTCATTGAATACTGATAAAAGCTTATTTATTTTTACGTTTTAAAAGTGTTTTTGAAAAAATTTAAATTTTTTTGTTTCAAATTAATTTTTTTTGATGTTTTCATTTCATTTTATGTGCTGATATTAAAAATAATTTTTTAAAATAAAAAATATTATTTTAATACATTTCCGAGCAAAAAACACTTAAAAAATAACCACTATCACATTTCCAAACATCCCTTTATCGAAATCCAACACTTTTCAATGTTTGACTATGTCATGGAAAATGAGCTGAAAAATAACTTATTAATATTTATTTTTTTCCAAGTTTATTAAAAGAATGAAGACTAAATCTAATAGATAAAAAATAATTAAAGGAAGATTAAATTGAAACAAAAAAATCCAAGTTCATAAATTATTTCAAATAAAATAAATATCAATAAAAAAAATAAGGATCAAATCTGATAGATAAATAATTTCAACTAAAAAAATGATAAAAGAAAACCAAATAACAATAAGAAAAATGAGGACCAAAATTGATATAAAAATCAAATTAAATCAAATTCTAAGGGATGAAATTGAAAAGAGAAATATTCAAAACAAAATATATAGCAATCAAAAGATTGAGGACCAAATTTTATATAATCAATAAATAACAAGATATTTTTAAATTTTTTACAACTTTTGGAAAGTGTTTTCTGCCTAAAATAAAAGAAAATTATTTTTCTAGAAACTAGGCTAAATTTTTTTTTATTGGAAAATGTTTTTTATTAACCAATTTTTCTAATAGTAAAAAAATACAAGAAAATTTAGAAAATTATTTACAAAAAATTATTTTTCACAAAAACAAATCCTAAGAGTCACTTGTTCTTTGATAGGTGTAGAGAAGAGAAGAGGGGCATATTAACCTTGAAGGATTAAAGTTTCATTTTATTTTCTTGATTTCAAGGTAAGAAATATAAATCCCTTTTATTTAGAAAGATCTTAGATTGATTAGGTTTTCTCTATATAAAAGGTGCATAGATGTAAGGAGATTTAAATAGTATTTGTATGAATTATCAAATATAATAAAAATGGTAGATTATATGGTATTGTAAGATGGATTAAGAATACTTAATAGTCTAAAAGTATGAGGTTAACAATTAGGAATAAAAGTGAGAAATTATCAGTTTAGGTATTTGACAGAGGTTTCTATTCAATCTAAAAACTGTATTGAATAGATGTATTTTTTTATCCAAATTTTATATGTAGAAAACACTTCATCTATCTTATTTCTAACACCATAACCGACCTATTAATCTAGTTTTTTTTATAGAGAAAGTTATAGTGAAAATAGTAAAGAATATGCAGACTTGGGCCAAAAAAATAACATGCTAGATTAACTCGGGTTACTCTTCCCAACCCATGAATAGTGACTTGGGCCGGGTTATTTGGTGGAACGAGTTTAATAAGAAACCATGGATATAACCCTCATTTAGCCTAAGGTTTTATGTAAACCCCAAGAAAAATAAATATATAAAAGTGGAGAAATTCATGCATATGGTTAAATAAAAACAGGAATTCATAAATTTTTGAATATAAAATTTTCGGGTGAAATAATTCAAGACATTATAATAAACCCGGTACTGTTGAGGGTTGGATTTAATTGTAGAGAAAAATACACTTAAAGGAAAAGGGGGGCCTAAATGCAAATAAGGGAAAATATAGAGTATAAATACTCTCTCCTCACCAAAAATCTGTAGGAATCATAAGGAGAGAAGATAGGGAGTTTTATACCCATTCTTGAGAAATCAGGAGAGAAACACTAATATTTCAAGAACCCATCCAAGATTAAGAGCTTATAGATGAGATAAAAATTTGAGAGCAAATGATTACCAAGAAATTGAATAAGAAGAAAAGAAAGGAGGGAGTTGAAAATCTTCAACTGGTTGAAGATCAAAATCTTAATTTGTATCGGGTAAGGTATTCTAAACATGATCTTAAAAAAATTCATTTTTAAATTCGATAAAGAATTGATGTCTTGATATTGAATCATAGGTTAGGGTTCTTAGACATAAATTAAGGAAAAAGTACTTATTATTGAGATTAAGTTAATTCATGTATGTGGTATGTAGTTTATGAAACTATTGTGTGAAGGGGAGGGGGAGACAACTCTGGACAGACTTGTCTCCTGACTTTCGGTGAGATTTTGGGTAGGGGGATGAGGGAATTAGGATTGGATTCCTTCATAGAAATTGTAGATTTGAATGTTAACTAATCAAGGAAACTAGTCTTGCTCAATTTAGGGATGTAGAACCCCAGTTATGGGTTACCAACCAAGACTGAGTCGTGATTGATTATGTAGGGCAGTAAGACTGATTAGTTGATGAGCAATTTTGACTATCTTGGAAGCAGAACTGGGTTCTCCTTCCTTCAGAGAACTGGTAGCCTCGTGTCTTAGCTTTCTAACGAGATTAATCTCACTTAAAATGGAGTTTTAGAACTTTAAACATAGTTAAAAATCTGATGAGTGTTCAGACAGTAACAGTTCAAAGTCAGACAGTAACAGTTGGAAATTGGACAGTAACAGTTCAAAGTCAGATAGTAACGGTTTAAAGTCAGACAGTAACAATTGAAAATTGGACAGTAACAATTCAAAGTTAGACAGTAACAGTAGACTTTCATGTGAATACTATAAATAAGAATATAAAAGAATTGAGTCATACAAATACTTACACATTGAGATACTAACTCTGAAAATATACATAATATATGTATGTATGTTGTTATGAGGAAATGAACATGCATAGAAAGTAACATATGAGTAATGGATGAATATAAATTCTCTATAATATCTGCTTGAAGGAATCATAACAAAAAAAAAACTTCCTTGTGATTCAGGAGGAGCAACCAGGATTGGATCTTCTGTTAGGGGAGGTCGCGAGACAAGCGAAGCAGGTGCGTGATTATAATTTAAAATTCTTCTGGTGAATGCAATTACAATAAATGTTGTGTTCAATGTAAATAAAGTCTAGTGTAAATACAAGATTAGCTCCGGCTAATGGCATCCGTGATAGGATTGCCGGGATATGAATTACAAGATTAACTACGGCTAATGGCACCCGTGATAGGATTGCTGGGAGATGCTTTACAAGATTAGCTTCGGCTAATGGCATCCGTGATAGGATTGTCGGGAGATGAATTACAAGATTAGCTTCGGCTAATGGCATCCGCTTCAGCTAATGGCATCCGCGATAGGATTGTCGGGAGATGAATTACAAGATTAGCTTCGGCTAATGGCATCCGTGATAGGATTGCCGGGAAATGAATTACAAGATTAGACTTTGTAAGCCCACCTAGTTCATGCAAATAAATAAGATTATTCAATTAAGAATATACAAATGAGTGTTAATTAGGTTAAAAAGATTTACAAGCAAAATATAAGTTCTCTGTTAGAATTCTTATGGATTCGATAGAAAGTTAATACTTCATTTGTATTCATTACATGAGCATACATATATTCTTTATCAACATAATGGTATGTTTATTTATGTAACAGGTCCATCAAATATCCAGGAAGATCATTAGTTTAGGACTCTACTTTGTGAAACTTATGTAAATATTTAACTTAAACAAAAGGGAATTAACGTGTTTATATAATATACTTTTGTGTAAACCTTGATGTATTTATAAAAGTTCAGCTTAGCATTTAGTATTTTAGTTATCTTGTAATTAACCTTTTTGAAATATTTAGGAACACTTATTATGTTATAAATACTTTTTTTGCATGTTAGTATTCCTTTTCTTTTAAATTTTATGATATGATGTTTGGACTATGTTCATATTGATCTAACTCGTAGGATATATATATTGTGTGGAATTATGAGGTTTGATATAAGGTCCGGAATTATGGGAACTTGTGATGATGGGTTGATTGAGTAAATTGATAGTAGTCGATATGTAACGGCCTGGCCTAACATGCTGTATATTGTCCGCTTTAGGCCTCCCAGTCCACCCAATTCCAGGGCTTCCACCCAGGTCCCCCTCACGGTTTTGTTCTTAGCAGCCACGCATGGCCCCAAAACACGTACAACATGTTAGCAACCAGCACCAGTTATAAGGCCCTGGCTCTGGACGCTCGCTTCTAATGTGGGATATCATAATCCCCACACCTTAAGATGAGTCGTCCTTGGCTCTGATACCAAATGTAACGGCATGGCCTAACATGCTGTATATTGTCTGTTTTAGGCCTCCCAGTCCACCTAATTCCAGGGCTTCCACCCATGTCCCCCTCACAGTTTTGTTCTTGGCAGCCACACATGGCCCCAAAATGCATACAACATGTTAGCAACTAGCACCACTTATAAGGTCCTGGCTCTGGACGCTCGCTTCCAATGTGGGATATCACACGATAACTTGGGATGTCCAAAATGCAAACGAAACTCTGCCGAATTTTTGGAAAAAAAATTACCCTCAAATAAAGAGGATATGTTGAGATCTTTTAACAATAATCGAGTCGTACAGTCGGACTGTTACATTTTAGATATGAATTCTAATTTTTTAAGATGGGATACATCTAGGTGCTTGTTTATAATAACTAAAAGAAAAGTTAAAAGAGATTAGATATTTGCTGTGCACACACTCATATTTTACTATGGATTGACACAACAACTATTTTATTCTTTTAAAACAAAACCATATAACTTAGCTTGAGGGGTAATACGATTTTTTTCATAAGATCAATTTGTTATTACCAAATTGACCAAAGGCATCTCAAGCATCTCACTTTTTTATTGCACAATAAAATTACTAAGTAGCTCTTA
>Ga0307516_10010420_pt1 | contig 10221 bp, 10 predicted proteins | sample 19_EM_MG_FD_203310 | JGI IMG/M metagenome (GOLD analysis project Ga0307516, IMG submission 203310) | Populus trichocarpa ectomycorrhiza microbial communities from riparian zone in the Pacific Northwest, United States - 19_EM | ecosystem: Host-associated > Plants > Roots > Unclassified | place...
CATTCCGCCGGCCAACGCCCGTTCCCTGCTCGAGGACCTGGTCGACGTGCATCTGCTCCAGGAGCCGGCGGAGGGTCGGTACCGGATGCACGACCTGCTGCGGAAGGCCGCCCGCGCCGACGACGCCGCGGGCGATTCGGCACCGGCGATCGCCCGGCTGGCTGACTACTACCTCGGCGGGATGCTGGCGGTGAAGGAGCAGGTCGAGATCCTGATCCCGCTGCCGGTCACCGTGACCCAGCCGCCGCCCGCGCTGCCCGACCTCGCCGACTACGAGACGGCCGTCGACTGGATGGACACCGAGTGGGCCAACCTCACCGCGGTGTTTTCGCTCGCGGTACAGCTGGGCCTCGACGCGGCCTCGGTGGGGCTCGGGCAGCTCGCCACGATCTCCTACGGACGACGCGGCGGGGCGGCGGAGTTGTGTCGCGGCCTTGAGGTCAGCTTGCCCGCCGCGGAAAGACTCGGGCAGCGTCGGGTGCTCATCTCGCACCGGTACCTGCTGGGCGCTGTGCTGATGCGCCTTGGCCGGCTGGAGGAAGCGGCTCCGCACCTCGAGGCGGCCCGCAGGCTGATGGCTGCGGAGGGTGACACCATCAGTGAGGCCATGACCCTGCTGCAGCTGGCGGATATCCGCACGTACTCGGCCGACCCGGAGGGCGCCGTCGAACTGTTGCGCCGGGCGACCGCCCTGCGGCCACCCTCTGAGGCGATCCGCGTACGCGTGGGCACCGGTCTCGGTCAGGCGCTGGTGCGGTTGGGGCAGCCCGCCGAGGCACGCGACGTGGTCCGCGAGCTGATGGCGTCCGCACGCGCGCAGGACCGGCAGACGGAGCGCATGTGCCTGGAGGTGTTGGCCCGGGCAGCGCTCGGCATGGGCGACGCCCGGACCGCGCTGGATCTCACCGAGCAGGCCGTTGCGATCGACCGCGCCACCCGCCACCCGATCTTCGAGGCGGCCAGCCTCACAGACGCCGCTGTCGCCCTGCGCCACCTCGGCCGCCCCGATGACGCGACGGCCAGGCACAGCGAGGCCATGCGGATTCTCGAACGGGCCGGCGAGCCGCATCGGATGGTGCGCAGCCTCCTGCCGTACGCGCAGGCATGCCTGGACACCGGCGACCGGGAAACCGCCACGCGGCACTTCCGCATGGCGCTGGAGACGGCCACCGCGCACCGAATGGACTATCTGGTGTCCGCGGCGCACGCCGGCCTGGCCCAGGTGTCCTGAGCCCGCCCCCAGCGCTGCGCGGGGTGTCCCGTCCCGTCCCGTCCCGGGACACTCGCGCAACCGGGGTCGAACATGGTGACGGCGCAGGTCAGCGGGCACACCGCGGAATGACAAGCGTCCCGTAACGCGCGGTCCGGGTGGTGCGGGCAGGCTCCCGTGTCGAGGCTCTTCGCCATGCACACAACGCTTTCCCTGCTCGCCCAGCCAGACGCGCTGCCCGTCCGCTGGGAAGTACAAGGCACGCTCGCCGCGCCCGTCGAAGCCGTCGCCGCGATGCTGCTCGCCGTCACCGAGGGGCGGGTCGGCGATGACAACCTGCTGCTGCTGGCGAGCGCTTCGACGGCGCGACAGGGGGCGATGACCGTCGTGCCCGGCTGCGGTGCCGGCGCCTATCGCGCCGAGCTCGCCGGGTCAGTGGAGCCGGCGGAGATTCAGGTGGACCGGGCCCGGTCCCGGGTGGCAATTCAGAGTTGGTACGCCGGGATACACGCCGCCGCCGCGTGCCCCGCCGGGACGCGAGTGACCCACCGCGTCCACCTGGTCCTGCCCGACCATCCCGGGTTCGCGACCGGGATCGCCGAGATCGGCCTGCGTGCTCGCATGGACCGCGACCTGCGGCACGTGCTGGACGTGATCGCCGACCGGCTCGGCTGCTGACAATCCGCATCCCAGCAGGGCAGGCCGTTGATGGAGAGGCGACCTGACCCGAACACCCGTCTGACCGTTCAATCGAAGGAGCACAACCATGTCCCTGACCTCTACCGACCAGGACAACGTCACTCGCCCGGAGTTGCAGCGGGCCGTCGAGGAGATCGTCGACTCCGGCTTCCTCGGGGTGCAACTGCGGGTGCACGACGAGCGGGGCGAGTGGGTCGGCCGCGCCGGGGTAGCCGAGCTGGGCCGAACCGAGGCGCCCCCGGCGGACGGGCACCACCGGATCGGCAGCAACACCAAGACGTTCACCGCAACCCTGGTGCTGCAACTCGTGGCCGAGGGCAAGCTCGGGCTGGACGACCCGGCGGCCGACCACCTGCCCGAGTTCGGGCTGGACCGGCAGATCACAGTGCGGATGCTGCTGCAGCACACCAGCGGGGTTTTCAACTTCACCGGCGAGTACTACCCGGACGGCACCGTCGTCCCCGGGATCGCCAACCCGCTGGTGCAGGGCCGGGAGTGGCTGGACAACCGGTTCAAGACCTACCGGCCGGAGGAACTGGTGCGGCTGGCCCTGTCCAAGCCGGCCCGATTCGAGCCGGGCACCGACTGGAGCTACTCCAACACCAACTACGTGCTGGCCAGACTCCTGATCGAGAAGGTCACCGGCCACTCGTACGCCGAGGAGATGCACCGGCTGGTCTTGGGGCCGCTGGGGCTGTCGGACACCGTGGCCCCGACGTGCGAGCTGGACATCCCGGAGCCGTACGCCCACGCCTACTACCGGTACGAGGACGCCGGTGAGCAGCGCACGGTCGACGTGACCCGCCACAACCCCTCCTGGATCTCCAGTGGCGGTGACATGATCTCCACGACCCGGGACCTGCACACGTTCATCGCCGCCCTGGTGGACGGCAGGCTCCTGCCGCCCCCGCTGCTGGCCGAGATGTGCACCCCGCGTCCGACGGGGATTCCCGGGATGGGCTACGGCCTGGGCGTGTTCGTGCAGGACGTGGGCACAAGCGGCGGCACCGTCATCACCCACAACGGCGGCATCGCCGGCCACGCCGCGTTGATGTACAGCACGCCCGACGGCGCCAAGACCTTGACCGCCGCACTCAACTACGTCGACGACGCCGCAATGTCCCTGGCGGTGGCCTTCCAGCAGGCGACCCAGCGGCTCGTCAACGAGGTATTCGGCGGCGAGTAGACCCAGCTCGCCCCGCACCGATTCGCGCTATCGCAACCCGCCCTGCGCCGACGGCACCGACGTGGCCGCCGGCGCAGGGAACACACCCTTGTCTCCCGGATGCGCGAGGCGTACCTCCACGACACCCGCGCCGCCCAGGCGGTCGTTACCGGGCTGCGGCACGGCGGCCGGGTCGTCACCGCCGCCGCGATCGTCATGACCAGCGTCTTCTCCGGCTTCGTCCTGGAGGACAACGACTTCGTCTAGATGATCGGCTTCGGCCTCGCCACCGCCGTCCTCTTCGTCCGCATGACCCTGATCCCGGCCCTCTTCGCGCTGCTCGGCAAGTCGGCCTGGTGGCTGCCGAGGTGGCTCGATCGCCTCTTGCCACGCATCGACGTCGAGGGCGAGGACCTGACCGATCAACCCGCGACGCCCGCCGCAGCCCCGGCCAGAGAACGCCAGGTCGTGGGCTGAGCCGGAACGGGCGGGGCGACAGCCGCCGTCCCGCCCCGACGGGGACACCTTCGCAGAATGGAGTACAAGGACATGCCGGTAACTCGCCTCGCGTCGATGAACGACGCCGCGGCGTTGACCGACCTGCTGACGACCAACCGCGACTTTCTCGCGCCCTGGCAGCCGGCCCGCAACGAGACCTTCTTCTCACTGGACACCCAGCGCGAACTCCTCGCCGATGCGCTCGACGCGTACGCCCGAGGAACAGCGCTCCCGCTCGTCATCACCGCCGAGGACGGGCAACCGATCGGCCGGCTCACCCTCAGCGGCATCACCCGCGGCGCGTTCCAGTCCGCCAGCCTCGGCTACTGGGTGAGCACGTCACACAACGGCCGAGGATTCGCCACCGCCGCAGTGACCGACGCGATCACCATCGCGTTCCAGGAACTCGCCCTGCACCGGCTCCAGGCGGAGATCCTGCCGCACAACACCGCATCACAACGGGTTCTCACCCGCAACGGGTTCGTCCCGTTCGCGGTCGCACCGGCATACCTGAACATCGCCGGCTCCTGGCAGGACCATCTCATTTACCACCGCATCAACGAGCGTTGGCAAGCCACTGCCTGAGCTTCGCGTTACCCGAAAGTGCAGGGATCGACCAGTAGCGGGAAGGGTGATTTCGGGCGGGGTCCGGGTGCGCCGTGGCCACTTATCAGGGAGCTGAGGGTCATGTGCTCTTTGCCTGAACCACGTACCGCTCGCGCTGTCCGTCGCGTGACAGGGTGACGATGGCATCGATGCCTAAGTCGGATGCCTGAGGTCCCACAGGTTCAACAGTGAGGGCGATGCCGAACTCGCGCAGCCGCTCGCGAGCGGCACCTAGAAGGTGGTTCGCGCGGTCGCTCAGCTCGTGATCACCGTTCGTTTTCATTTCCTGTTCAGGAAAACTGAACAGAGTCATAAAATGAACAGCGTTCCTGAACGTGCAGCAAGGCCCGTCGGGTCATCTGCCGCCGAGGTCGGGCTCATCGGCCGGCGCATCGGGCCGGGCAAGCTTGGCGAGGGCGGTCCGTAGCGCTGTGACCTGGTCGGCGAGGTTCAAGTAAGAGGTCAATACCTCCACCCAAGAAATTGCAGGTCAGAAGGCCCAGCCGCACGAAGCGGCCGGGCCTTCCTTCGTTAGGTGTCCGATTTTGGGAGCCATCTGGGAGCGGGGCGTGCCGTTGGCGGCCCAGAGCAGCTTGTCCAGCACGCCGACGGGAGACCGTGGCGACAACGCCGCTCGCTGGCGTAGGGCGTCCTTCCGAGCCGCTTGAAGATGCGTGCGCAGGCTTGCCCGCATGGACGGGCTTACGTGGCTGTAGACGCCGCGTATGCCGGGCACCTCATGGCCCATCTGAGCCGACTGGTAGACGTAGGACGCGCCGCCCTCGTCCATCCATGTCTGATAGCCATGACGGAGTCCATGGGGCGTGAGATCCGCCAGGATGGGGAGCCACGACGCCACCCGAGCGTCTTCGCCGAGGCGAGGTCGACCCCTGCCCTGGGGTAGCTCGTGGGGCTCCCCGGGCGTCGCTGCGGGCCACAGCGGCAAAGGGCGGCCGGGCCACGACTGCGCAAGGTCCACGAGGACCGGCATCCGTTGGCGGGCGTCGCTGCCGTTCCGCGCGGGATGCCAGCCGTCGGCGGCCGGACGCATGACGCGTTCGCTGTAGTTGGACCGCCTGAAGTGGCCGCCTTTCGGGCCGAGGAAGACATACCGCATTCTCGGACGGAGCCACCCGGCCTGTCGATCAAATGGCTCTCTTCCGGTGGCCTGAATACCTCGACTTACTCGACAAACTCGGTCCCGGTGGCCTTATTGTCGACGTTCGCACAATCGAGTGCGGTGATCCTGACGGAGAACGCCACCGAAGCTCCACTTACTGCTGAGGTTCGGAAGCAGGTGGAGCGATTCTTGAAAACGGCAAAGAGCTCGTGGGCACCGATCAAGAGTCCGGGGCTTACTCGAAGCATGTGCGGAGGCCAGTATCACTTCGGTACTCAATTTCACAGGGCGGGGGCCGGTGCGGGGCTGAGCTGTAAATCCGTCGTGGAGATTGGGACGCCACCGAGCAGATTGACACGGCACAGATAGGCGCCGTGAAGGAAGCCAGTCCGGCCGACCGTGAGAGCCTGTACGGCAAATGGGCGGCCAAGTTGGCGCTCAGCGAGCTGGATCCTGGATATCTGCCCTGCTCAGAGCCTTGATCGCACCCGCCTGCCCGTCGCCCTCCGGAGGCGAAAGCGCAGGTTCGAATCCAGCCGGGGGCACCCATTTCGGCACCATGATCTACCAGCACGAATCAGGCCGCTGACCAGCGCGAACACCGGTCAGCGGCCTTACTCGTCAGTCCGGCCGTCACCGGCTCTCAGCGGTGGTCTGTGCCGAGGACGTGCCGAAGTCGTGCCGGCTTCCCGACGGTGCGATAGCCGGCCTCTACCCTGCGGCGTAGTTCGGCCTTTCCCCCGTGGAGGCACTTGGCGTAGTTGCGCCAGAGCACCTCGGGCGACTGTCTGGCCCACTCCGTCCGGCCCGGAATGGCGGGCCTGATACCGGGCCGCCACCCGGCTCGCCTGCGGCTGACAGTCACCGTCCGCTGGGGCATAGCGGTCACGCCTGGCGGAAGTCAATACCACGGTGGTTGTATGTCGCCATTCCATACCGCAGTAGTTTCGCCTCGATTCCACCCAGCGATTGACGCCTGAAGATTCCCCTGAATATAGGCTCGATGGTGATGGGGCAAGTGCGCTCATGCGACAGTGCGCATTCGGGTCCGTCGCCGAACTCAGGAAAGAGGGATGTCTTGCCTAACCGCATCATGCGAAAGGCCGCCGCCGTGGCGGTCGCCTCGATGGCCGCCAGCGCTGCGCTGCTCAGTAACGCTGGCCCTGCCGCCGCCGCGTATCCGGAACAAAACTGGACCCAGTTGCCGGGTAACGCCGCTGGGGGGAAGTTCACCGCCAACGGGGACCTTTTCGAAGTTTGGGACAACGTGGATAACGACTCTGGGGCCTGGGTCGAATTCAATTACAGGGATATCGCTGACGATTGGAAGACGGCCGTTTACGTCCTCGACGGGTATTCGTATACCAATTACAACCTCCAGGAAAGAATTGACGGCAAGCGCACCGCCATTTACTTCCGGGTGTGTTCCAACGGCAATTGCTCCAACCCCTCCTGGCAGTGGACCTGAGGAAGCCGACGGCCTACATCTCCCTGACGACATGAGGTAGGTGGTCAGCTTTCGGCGGGCGGTGGTAGCGGCTGCCGTACTAGCTAGCCGGCGACATCCGTGGGAGCGAAGGCGGGTGCGGGAGCGTCGGTCAAGCGCGGTGAGCCGAAGTGATCGTCGGTCGGGCGGGCATGCTGACCTGGTGAAACTCACGTGATCACGGCGCCGCCACGCCGGTGACCTTCGTTCGCATCGAGGGGGTCTGGGGTTCAAATCCCCACAGCTCCACGAGTACCTGAGTGCCTCCTGTCCGCGGAAAGCGCGGACCGGGGGCACTCGTCATTTCTGCTCCGGGGGCCGAGCCCCGGAGGCCCCGCGCTGTGGTGGTTTCGCTGGGCGTGTGGGTTGCGCTGGCCTTGGTGGTGGCCGGCGGTCGAATCCGTGCCGCGAGGTAGGCTCCCGCGTTGATGCCTGAGTTCATACTGGTAGCAGACGACGACGCCAGTCAGGCCGAATTGGTCGAGACTTACCTTCGCCGGGAGGGTTTCGAGGTCGCCGCGGTGCACGATGGCGCGTCTGCGCTGGCGGTGGCCGCCCGGCGACGACCCGACCTGGCCGTCCTCGACGTGATGATGCCGGGCACGGACGGGTTGGAGGTGTGCCGCCGCCTGAGCGACGACGGAGTGGCTGTCGTACTGCTGACCGCCCGCTCGACGGAGAACGACATGCTGCTCGGGCTTTACCTGGGCGCCGACGACTATGTCACCAAGCCGTTCAGTCCGCGCGAGCTCGTGGCCCGTGTGCGTACCGTGTTGCGGCGCGCCCGGCGACAGGCGACGACGGAGCCGGAGAAGGTCGCCATCGGGCAACTGGTGGTCTGGCCCACTCGCCGGGAGGTGACGGCAGCCGGGCGGCCGGTGGAGCTCACTCGGGCCGAGTTCGACATCTTGTGCACTCTGGCCCAGAGGCAGGAGCTGCCGGTGTCCCGCAGGCAGCTCCTGGAGTCCTTGCATGGGGACTCCGACTACCAGACCGAGCGGACCATCGACACGCACGTGATGAATCTGCGCCGCAAGATCGAGCACGATCCGCAGCAACCACGGCTTCTGCAGACGGTCTATGGCGTGGGGTACAAATTGGTCAACCCGGCGGTGGGTGAACTCGGGTCGAGCTCAGTCGATGGCGACTAGCGCGGCCGCGGGCGAACGGCGCCGTACGGTCACCGGGTTGCGGTTCCGGTTGATCTCGTTCTGTCTTGTGCTGGCGGTGATCTCCATCGGTACCACGGCGTGGATCGCGGTCAGTAGCACGTCGTCGTCGCTCAACGAGCAGTACACCCAGAACCTCGGCAGCATCACGGCCGCGTACACGACGTTGTCGGGTTACGCGGCCACGCATGGCTCGTGGGACGGGGTCGCCGCGCTCGTCGACGACGTCGCACAACGCAATCACACCAGGGTCACCCTGACCACTGAGGGCGGCACGGTGATCGCGGACTCGAACCACGGCCGGCCTCCGCTGTCCGGTGCCCGCCCGGCCGCGGTGATCAACGCTCTGCAACCCGATCCTTCGATCGGGGGCGTCGCTCTGATCGGCGGGGTGGACGCGCGCGTGACCGGTCCGTACCGGCTGGCCTCCGCGCAACAGGCGGTGATCCGGCAGAGCGTGCTGGCGGCCCAAGCCTGCATAACCAGGCACGAGGGCATCGCCGTTTCGGTCACGACGCTGCTCAACGGCCGGCTGTACCTGACCGACATCATCGATCGCCAGTTCTGCGATGTGGACACCATCGCCACCCTCACCACGCCGTCGGAGCGGGCCGCCGGCGAACAACTGCTCCCCGCCCTTGCGCGCTGCTTTCCCGTCTCCGGTGCCGTCGCGGCGAACTCGCTCGTGGTCACCTTCGACACCCGGAAGGTCGTCGTCAATCCCGTCCAGGCCGGGTTCCTCGACGCCGTCGGCCAGTTGCTCGCCCGTACGACGGGGGCTGTCCAGGAGTGCGTGATCGCCGCTCGCCGTGCCCAGCTGGCGGCCTACACCGCCCCGCCGGCGCAGTTGTACTTGTCGACGTCGGTGGCATCGACCCGGCCGGGGCTGACCGACATCGGGCTGCGCCGGACCATCCTGGCCGGCTTGGTCATCCTGCTCGCCACCCTGGCGGTCTGCTTCATCGCCGCGAGTCGGCTGCGCCGCCCGCTCGCCGATCTGACCGACGCGGTGACCCGGACCGCGGCCGGCGCCCGCACCGGCGTGTTGCCGCCGCGCGGCACCAGCGAGATGCGGCAGCTGGCGGCCGCCGTGAACGACCTCACCGTGCAGCTCGACACAACCGAGCAACGCCGCCAGGACATGGTCAGCGACATCGCTCACGAATTACGTACGCCTCTCGGAAACGTCCGGGGGTGGCTCGAAGCCATGCGGGATCAGGTCGTCGATCCTGAGCCGGCCCTCCTGAGCCGGGTCCACGACGAAGCGCTACTGCTGCAACGTCTGATCGACGACCTTCAGGACCTGGCCCTGGCCGATGCCGGGCAGCTGGCTCTCCATCCCGAGCTGATCGACGTCGCCGCGCTGGCCGATCAGGTCGTGGCCGCGGCACGGGTCGATGCCGGCTCGTCCGTGACGCTGAGCTCGCAGGCGTCGGGTGACACTGTGGTGGAAGCCGATCCGGTCCGCTTCCGTCAGATCATCGGCAACCTCGTCTCGAATGCGAAGCGGGCGACCGCTGCGGGCAGCATCACCGTCGCCGTGACCGGTCGGGCCGACGAACTCGCCGTGGCTGTCGCCGACACCGGCCACGGGGCCGGCGAGGAGGATCTGCCGCACTTGTTCGACCGGTTCTGGCGCGCGGACAAGTCCCGCAGCCGCGCCCGGGGCGGTAGCGGCCTCGGGCTGGCGATCACGCATGCGCTGGTGACGGCCCACGGTGGGCGAATTTCGGTGAGCAGCCAACGCTCACGCGGAACGACAGTGACCGTTCACCTGCCGCGGACGCGTCCCAGAGCCGCCGAATACCGCCCCCGCCCGGACGGCCGGACGTGACGCTTCACGAGGTCGCCAGCGCGACGGACGGCGACATCCGGCTCGCCCGCATGGCCGGGTAGAACCCGGCGACGGCCCCGATCAGTGCCGTCACGCCGATGCCGGCGGCGCTCGCCCACAGCGGTACGACGACCGAGCCTCGGGTTGGTCGGACTGGGCCGTACGCTACCGGTCCACGGCGACCTTCACCTCCGATCCGTTGCTCGACCACCGCCTGTTGAAGTCCAACAACATCGCCAGCGTCTTCGCACCGCACAACGGCGGCAGCCGGATCGACGTCCTGAACTTCACCAGCGCCGGGAACTGACTAGTGTCCCGTGACGCTGGTTGCGTTATGTGGCTGGTTCGTTGATCCTGGTGTGATGCTGGACGAGGAGCGGACCGCGGAGTTGCGGGCTGTGCTGAACAGCCGGGACGTGCCGGCGGTGGTGGCG
>Ga0307516_10010421_pt1 | contig 10220 bp, 8 predicted proteins | sample 19_EM_MG_FD_203310 | JGI IMG/M metagenome (GOLD analysis project Ga0307516, IMG submission 203310) | Populus trichocarpa ectomycorrhiza microbial communities from riparian zone in the Pacific Northwest, United States - 19_EM | ecosystem: Host-associated > Plants > Roots > Unclassified | place...
AACTCCACCATCTCGCCAGCGAGTTCATTTGCTTGGTGGGAACCAATGGCCTCGCCAGTGGGTTAGTTCCCTCCCCCTCTTCGTCGTTTATTCACTGTCTCGTTCACTTCCAACCCGCCAACCGTTCACTCGCCGTTGAGTCTACTCAACTGGTGGAGTCTCAAGCCCCGTCTCACACCTCGACGGTGACCCCGCCTCTCTCTCTCCGAAGACGGCATCCGGCACCGTTCCCGCGCTTTTCACCCCGTCGAACTCCCGTCATTGCACCCGTCGTGCTTTGCCCGTCGTCCCCCGTTGGGAGGCTACCATCTGGGGGAGTCTCGAGAAGCCTCAGGATACTGGTTTTTGTGGAGAGCATCAGGTACGCTGCTTTGTTGCATTCGCGGCATGACCGCTCTTTCCTCATGCTTTCGTTCCCTCAGGTTTCACCTTCCCGTACTCGCTTCTAGCATTCATACGAATGCTCGCGGACGTTCACGTTACGACACCCCATTCCCCACCGCCAATGTGGTTGGCCTTGAGCGTTGAGTGCCGCTTGTTTGGCTCTCCGTTCAGTCTTCCGCGATGTCGGCAATCCCACCACGCCTACTCATCTCGTTGTCGGGAATTTTCATTATCGGGAAACAATCATGACCCATGGAAACCCGTTCACCGCGGTTGTACGTAAAAGATGGGCCATCCTCCTTACCCCCAGACCACCGCCTGCTCTGGCATTGGTTCTAGCAGAACCGATACCTCTCAGAGGAGTAATCCTCTGACAGAGTTCAGGTTCCAGTCCGCCTTGTCACCCGCCACCTAACCCCAAGCACCGTCCAACCTCTGCTGCCGCTCACCCTCAAGCCTGCTTGAGGGCTAGGCGTAGGTTTTGACCTCAGTTTTTACACCCATTCTATTGGCCAACCTCTGGGTCAGACCGCCTCAAGTCCTCTGTTTCGTTTCTGATTCTGACATCAGTCGACCCTCTCCAGTGTCCTCCGTCCTCCCTACATAACATGTTCGTAAGTTGTTTCAGATTCTGTCTAGCCGCATATCTTTACAACTGCCCAGCCCAGGACCTTTGAGCTTTGTGGAGACATTGCCTCGTCCTGCTCCAGCCCCCCCCTCCGAAGGATCCAGACGCCCACGGAGTCGAGACGTTAAAGCGCCCCCCGTCCGCGGCTTTCTCGTGCGCCGGCCCGCAGCCGGTTTGGAATGGTATTTGTGCCTTCCGGCTGTCATGACCTTCCACTACCCTGTATTCCGAGGGATGGTTACCTCCCCTCGCATCATCTACAACGAGAAGCGCTATAGTCTGGAGACCTCCGTCATTAACGTTGAACTTGTTATGATCAAAACCATTCAATCCCTCCGGGGTCAGCGCATCAACCTCCGCCCACAAGCCCTCCAGCTACCCCTACCACTATAGTTACAAGCAGACGTATTCTCGGAGGAGATATGTCAAAGGTGCGGCGAGGGGATCCCTCCGCGCTTTTCAGCAACTGCCAGCCTATTGCTCGTACGCCGCGGCCTGTCTGGAACCTCCCACCTGTGGGCGGTCTGAACCCTTCTACCGGAGCCTAGGTCTTGTTGGAGATCCGCCAGACTCGTAACTTTGTTGATGTGGCTGTCAGCTGCGGAAAGGCTTTCACTTATGAGTTCCTCAGTGAGATGGTTAACTATGGGGTCCCCGTCTTACGTCAGTTGGTCCAACCTTCTTCGTGAACGTAGTTACTCGGGACAGCCCCTCAGCCACTCCTCTCAGACTGGTATCGCCACTCGGATCCTCGGATCCAGCTCCTGTTCATCTTGATGAGAATACATCCCCCATCCACCAGACCCCCAGTCGTTCTCCCACCATTCCTGGTAAAAGATCTCAACTGCATCCTTAGGAGTGCATGGAGAAAAGGGAAGATCAGATCGGGCTGAAACCCACCAAATCGGACTCCTCCATCCGGCCCATGCTGGGCCGGAAGAGTCAGCAAAGTCATTCGGTTCGCCTGAAAGACGAGGCGTTTCGGTGCCTCAATTCCACCCTGCAAATACCTTCGATGAAACCACAGGAGAAGTGATGGGGATCTGGAACCGTACAGAACTCACAAGAGCACAATCTGCGATCCCTCGGGACCGTGTCAAGCCTCGTCATTTGTGGTAAGGCCGTAGTCCATTTCACTCGATCCTCTTACAAAACGGAACCCAGGTACGACTGTGACCTCAGCCAGTAGAACCACTGCTACGAGTTCAACTTCGGAGAGGACGCTGGTTCAGACGACGATAAATCACACAGCGAAGAAGATCTGGGCGGATATACCCCCAGAAGACCTGCCACCACGCCCGAGCTGGGGAATCCCATAATCTTCAGACCACGCCTGCAGACAGTTGCCCAGAAGATGAGGGCGAGTTTGTTAGAATAACACCTTCGTCCTGGAATTCGGCACCTCATGTGACTCATCGCTAGCTGAGCTAGATATACAGTTTTCATCATCTTTTCGTCTCCTCGCCCTTTTTACCGTTCGTGAGGGTTTGCCTAACACGGTGTTCATTCTAGAGCTCCGATGCTGTTGTCGGTCGACAACCGGAGGGGGGAGAGCACCCCAACCAGACCCCAGCTCTGAACAACAGTTTCTACCTCCAACTTTTCTTCGGGCGATCCTGCAGTCCCCCCCCCCGCCAGAATTGTGTTCTCTAGATCTTCTGAGTAACCAGTGGAAGAACCAGAGATGTTGGTCATCGTATCGCTCTGGGCTATCGCTGGAACGGTGGCCTTGCTCGTGCTCCCCACTCTTAGTCTTGGGACACGAGTGTGAATGCGCTTGTTCCAAGTTCCTGACCTTAGCCCTCATCCCAGAAACCATCCGCACACCCTTGCTTCTTGAGGTCGTAGTGGCAGCGCTGGCAGTGGAGCTTGTACTCGCCACGGAGATATTGCGAGTGCTGATCGGTCGGGGTGTGGGGGGTTTGAGTCTCTTGGGTGTGGGGGAGAGGTGGGGTGCAGTGTTATATCGTGCGAGAGCCCCGGAAGGACGCCAGGGGGAGTGGACATGTGAGAGCGGGGGGTGTGTTGTAAAAAGGCACTGTTGGAGGAGTTGAAGGAGATCGGCCGGGGTCTTGTCATCGGCATCGCGGTGACGGGTGGGGTCGGAGAGTTTTATACCAGGGGGAGGCACGGTTCGCAGCAGATCATCACCAGAGGTATGGGTGGAAGTGGACGGGGTCGAAGGGGGCTTGGAGGATTCTTCGGCACTATCGACGGAGAAGTGAGAGTTTCTCTGTGACAACTTCTCCTTGAGAATCGCTACCTCTTCGCATCTGAAGCAAGCGGGATCAGTTTTAAAGAACTGAAGACCCGCCCGCAAACGACGCACCTCGTAATTCGTCCCGCAGGCGTTGGGATTCTGCTTCGATGTTCGCCTTATCCAGCAATTCATGTTAGAGCAGGATCCTCTCCTCCAACGCGCGTGAATATTTAGCCTCGGTATCCTGTAGTTTGGTGATATGGCCCGCTCGTTCCGCTCCAGATTGTCGTTGCCCAACTCGAGCTCGCGCAGTTGTATCTCGGACTTCTGGTGTTCCTGGCGTAGTTGGTCCAACTCGCGCTGAAGAGATGCGACGGTTGTGTTGTGTTGCGTTCGAAGAGACATGAACTTGGTCTGTGTGGGTGCCCATGTGAACTAGGGGTGGGCGCAGAGCCAAAAGAATAACGGACCTTCCACTCATCCCTCTCGCTTTCAGCCCTGGAAGCCTTCACCACAAGGTCCTTCTGGGTCTTTCCGCCCATATCTCGTTGACGCCTGGGAGGGCTTCCACGAGTTCCTCTTCAAATGATACGGCCTCTCAGACTTGCCAGAGTCCGCTAGCCGTGAGCTACCGAATGCCTGTATATGGCGTCTAAGCCAACCCGAAAGCCCGCATGGATAACCAGACAATCGTGGAAACGCGGTACAGTGGAGCATCAGCAGGGGATGATCGACCCTAGCCACCCTTCTGCATCCACCACCTCAACAGAAGATCTCAATCGGATCTTGCCCAGAGTTCGGCGACCCCTCAACTCGACAACTCCAAGATCTGTTGGAGCCTGGTAGAAGGGAAAGAGTACCCAAACGAATTCCAAGGAATTAATTCGAGTCCTGTTGGTCTGATGGAAGGCGGCGAGCAGAAATCAGAAACATCAGCGGGAGTCCAAACCCGGCATCCGCCCCGAGTAGCCCACTTCCACCCCCAGAGCTACCCCAAAGGCCGGGCTCCACCTCCAGTTCCTACGGATTTTCCGACTTCGAAACTTTCGATGGGGGCAACCTGGCGTTTGATGGGGAGTCATGTGACTTGGCCAATGGTGAGCGGACCCAATCCAGCCATCGTCCCTATCTGCTCATCAAGATCTGAGTGGAGAGGGACCCCAGGAAGGCACCCCCCGGAGCATTGCCCACCCGCCCGACATCACCCTTCTCCCTACGGTATTGTCGCCTACCCCAGATGACCTTACCCCTCATCTAGCCGGGATTCTGGGTCTCAGAATCAGGTTTCTTCGGGCGAGGACGCTGTCCAGGCGGTCTACGATTCACTCGTAGAATTATGCTCTTGTCCGATGTAGTCATCACCCATTTAACCCATCGGGGATTTGCGGAGCTCATGAACGTTCTTGAAGCTGTTCTGAGCTCCTGTATGTCCTCACCATGTCGGACTGCGTATATATTTACAACCCCTCCAGTGCGGTCCCGTATCACCTTACACCAGTGGGTCTCCTCGGGGTTCACCGCAAGGGTCAAAGCTAACGACCACCCACGCAGTGCGGTCACACGATATGCGGAGCCTGTTTGTGCGACTGGGTGGATAAAAGCGTACGTACTGTGGGCAGTGTTCTGTCGAACCGCAGAACTGAACCGTTGTGAAGGCCAACAACCCGTGCTGCCCAGCGTGCCAAAAGGGCCTCGGAACATTGTCCTCCAGGAGCCATGTTGTCGACACAGTAATGGCTCACCTAGTGCAGATTCTGACCACGCATGAGTACCCGGGGTGGGAGCTTCCCGGGAAAGAGGCCCTCAAATGGGTGGAACGGAGAAGGTGAGATTTCACCCACATTTCACGTGTTGCGGATTCAGACTAAACCGTTCACTTACGATAGGACCTTCCAAAAGGAAGCTCCTGTGCGGCTTCGGGGAGTCGCAGAGAAGCTCACGGTAACACTTCCTGTCCATCCACCCAATAACCCGCATAGGCGGACTGGTGGTGGGCGCAGGGACCGAGATCGGACCATTCAGATCCAAGCCTATGAAGTTTCTCATGACAGGTCCTAGACTCTGACCGGCAAAATCGAAAGGCCTATGTGTCGACTTGGAGCATGGGGCGTTCTCTGGAGAGAGCTGGAAGTTACTGTTCTCAGGACAGACCGGGTACGTTGGTCGGATCTGGAGGGGGTAGGGATGGGTCGGAGGGTTGGTGCTGCAAGTTCTTGGGCGTCGGACGTGGTGACTTCAGATAAGATAGGGGGCAAGGAACTGTACCGTCTTGAATTCTCTTTAGCGGCTCAGATGTAGAGGGGAGGACTGGCCTGGTGTGATTTCAGAAGCTTGAAGGTTTTTGACGAACACCTAAGGGCTAGTACCCACGACTCGCCATCAGCCGTGACATGGACTTAACCCTTGGGGAAACCCGGCAGGCCGAACGGGGGAGAATGGTGTTCTCTTTCAGCATTCAAGTCATTGGCGGTGCGGTGGAAGAGGATCTTGCTTCTTCTGGAGGTGGATTGGCGGGCGAAATGGTATGACCGCGTATATCACGTTGCGACCGGCTCTGCTCAGAACTTGCGTGTTTTAGGCGTTGGACCTTCTCCCGATTTTGTAAAGCAGTTCGAAAGGTTTGATGGCGCGCCGCGGCCCGATGCCTTGAACAACGTGTTCAGGCCGTGGGCAACGTATTTAGGCCGCGAACCACAACACTTTGTGCCTAAAAAAGATAGAAACAGGGCGGGAAATTTCACTGTTTTGTCAGAAGTGTTCTTTGCTGTTCGAGAACCCTCGAACGTGGTCATGGGCTCGCTGAGTTCCATGAGTGACCGGTCAGCTAACCGCAACGCACAGACACGGGGATGAACGTCAAGGGTGTCCGTGAAGGCACAGTGCTAACAATGGGTTACCACCCGAACTCTAAAATTCCACTAAAAAAGGGGGGAAGGGAGTCTCGGATGCCTGCATGTGCGGTGCCGAGTTGTGTCGAGGAGTGCAACCTTAGCTCCATCCTACCCTTCGTGGCGGGGTCCATTGGGGATCCTTGGTAACCAACAATACATTCCCGGGACCTTTATGTTATGATTTTCAATCTTCGTTCGAGACCCTTTCACGACATATCTCACGACATATCTATTTAATCACGGTAGACTCGTGTCCCGCTACTGTACATCGATTCCCTTTTTTAGACGCGGCCCGCTCCCGTAGTACACACAGACTCGCGGACTCGCAGTCTTCCTCAGTGTTCGCTTTCTATTACTCGCGCACTGAGGTTTGTCACTCTTTATGTTATTTATGCTCACACTCGTTCTAACCTTATATTAGACTTTGTATCTCGTCTATTAAGACGAATCCCGCACGCTCGTTTTATTTCCGGCTCACACTTTATGGTCCAGGGCTTTAGTGGCTTACAGGCCGAATTTTGTTTACTCTTTGATGGTATTGGAGCTCGGCGCTGCCGCATGACACAAGAGGTGGAACCACCGGTTCCCTGCACATAGAACCATTCCTGTTACCACGCCAGCCCACTGAAGTCTACAATATGCATCCTCGCGGACTGATGGTTACCGAAGAACGGGTTTCAGACCTGCTGAGGTTGGGATGAACACCGACCGGCATCGTGTGTCAATACACCGGGAGCGTTGGACCTCGACATCCCGGCCGAGCGAACCGAAAACCTAACGGACCGAAGAGCTGATGGGCGGACCAGGTTACTGGTCTGCTGGGACTTGGTGTTGGATCTGGCAGATGCCACAATGCTGGGCCCCAATGTGACCAAAAGGCAAACAATAAGCCGGGGCTGAAGCCCAAATAGTTGTAGATCTGCTTTTTTTTTTTCGGGTGCCCATTTTGCTACGACCCAAGTGCTGTTCGACGAAAACACCAACGGTCGTGATTTCAACCGTCGCCGGACAACTCGTGCAGGGTTGGCACGAGATTTACCGTTCGGGAAGCACCTTCAACCATACAAGTGGTACAGCGTGGGACAGCAGCGAGCCTACAATTCTAATGAACGCTAAGCACCTTTAGCCTCTTCTCCTGCCTGCATTTCCAACGTCCTATACCAGTCAACGACTTTCTGATGTGCCATTACCTAGCAGGGTTATCATAAAGACCCCTCCGCTGTACCCGAGCACCGGATAGGCTCACCTTCATCGGGTCGAAATGACGGACTTCCAACCCCTCCAAGGAGGCAGCTCGTGACAAGGCGACGTAAGTCTGACCTTGAGATCAACGATTTTGAGCACTCTCTGAACGAAAAAACCCCAGGAATAGAATCCCACCCTTTTCGAAAATATTCTTGAGGTCTATCTTCACGTACTGGAGCGTCTGACCTTGGCTCTTGTGTATTGACATTGCCCAAGCGAGAACCAACGGGATCTGGACCCCCTGTCAGATACCCCGAGCTCCCGCACAGATATGCAAATTACCTGAACGCGTTTAGCAACAACAGTCCCATCGTTATCCTCAACCTTGAATTCGCTCCGGCCCACCAGCACGGCCTCCTTGCCCGACGGCGTCCGGAACTCCACGAGGGGGAACACCTCCGAGGACCCCCCAGACTCGCTCTTGAGCCTTGGTTTCGCACCACTACCCTCGCTCCCCCTCTCCGATACCTCTTTCTCTACTGGCGTTTTCCCGTCCTCCTCAAGCAGGACTCTCCTGACGAACCCGTTACCACTCTTTGGAGTGATTTCTCCGTCTGAGCCGCAAACGTCGGAGGCCGCGTAAAACCCTAATACCCGCCCAACGGATCCATTGACAAGGCTCTCGTCCACGTTCTTGACAAGCATGACTTGAGCGTTAGCTTTGATTCGGAGTGTTTTTTCTGCAACCATGTGCTTGAGTATCTTCTCCCTGAGTTCCTCGGTCTCCTGTCCAGTGTCTCGAGATTCGTAGGTCAGCAATTCTGTCTCTAGCTTATCCAACCTCATCTTGTTCGCCGCGCAGACTTCGTTCCTGAGCGGGAACAGCTCGGTTGGGAGGATTCCGTGGAGTACGGGAAGTGGTCGGCTTAGTTTCTTGAACATTGCGAGCGCGTCCCTTGAAGTAACCCCCAGTCTTAAGGAATTGAGCATAGTGACGAAATCTACAACAGAGCGTCAGCGACTCGAATACGGCTGGGGGGTGATGGGGACAAACTAAGGTCTTTTTGCCGAAACACGTGCGTGAGCGTGACCGTATGTTCAATACACTTCTTCCAGTCCGGGCTTTCGAAAGCGAAGAAAGGTTTAGCGGGGGAAATAGCGACAGGGGGTAGCTGAAAAAAATCGCCTGTAACGATCAACTGTGGAACACAGCCGTTCAATCCAAACCGCGGATTTGAGGACAATTGAAACGCACCTGTATGCCCCCAAATGGCCGTACATCGCTCTTCCGCAGACGGCACGCAATCGATGAGAGGAGGGCAAATAGGTGCCCGTCCACCATGGAAACTAGGTCCGGTTTATTCTTACATTGCGAGCAGGGTCGAAAACCGAGGTACTCACCCTCATCGATGATCAACACCTTAGCCTTTCTCCACCGCTCGAGCGCGGGTTTATGAGATCTTATGTTATTCAGTTGCTTCTCAACATCTGGTTGGCGTGGCGCAACCGCTCCCCAAGAGTGGATAGTCATGCCTATCAAACACCGCGTAGCCAAGTCAGGGGATGGGTCACAGATACCGGGAAATAGTTCCGATGTGGAGAGTTAGGAAGTGAAGAGGAGAACATACCGCCAATATTTAAAGCAGCCATCCCTGTGCTGGCTGTCACGGAAACGACACCCGGTTGTTTTGCATATTTCTTCTTGAAGGCTACAATGATAGCTCGGAGCAGCAGCGATTTCCCGGTTCCTGGACAGTGATGTTAGATCACCAACAACAAACCCGGGGGGAGAGGGAGGGTTGCAAATGTGAACGAGTCACGCACCCGCAGCCCCGGTGAAAAACACGTTCTTCCCTTCGTTCACCGCCATCTCCAACACCGTCCTCTGTTCTTTATTAAGTGGGACTGATTGACTCCCGGCCTCTTCCGAATCCCAAGAAACGGGACAGATTGAGGAAAAGAAGCTCTCGAGTTTCGTCTGTTTCAATGGGTTGCTGTAGCCACCAACCAACAGCCGCTTCGTTGTGGATGTAGGCCTTGGCTTCTTGTCAGGCTGTGACTTGGGCATAGTGGAACGGCCTTCGGGCATGCGGGTACGAGTGCGAAAGGGATAGAGGAGACCGCACGAGATGGGAAATGGGGGGAAGTTGCGAACGGGGTCGTAGTCCTCCTGTAGATGGAAATAGTCAATATATACGGAGAGACCAGGGCGGCTCTCAACCCTCAAGGCCAACCACGGAGGATAATTGGGTTGGGGACCTGACCTGCACAGGGACAACGGAGGCAGGACGATGGCTCGAATGGGGGGAGTGAGTGCACGGCCGCGGGGTGCCGCCTTCGGTTGGAACACGGGGACCTGGGACTCTACCAGCTGAGTAGACTCGGTGGCAGGCGGCGATTGTTGGATTTGAGGCCAATGAGTTACTGGACACAATGAGCGGACGGTGGTGAGAGTGAAAGTCTTGACCAACAGGCTGGACCCGCCAGCGAGGTGACTGGCCTCTATCGGGCGGATAAACTTGTCAGCGAGGTGACTAGCCTCCACCGGGCGAGTAAACTCGCCGGCGAGGTAATCGGTTGGAGGAACTAGGCGGCCCAGGGACCGATCGTTTGGTTAACGATCCCATGATCCACAGAGTCTGGAGTGGGTCAACAAATATATACCATACCCCCACGCGAGAACCGTGGGGTGGTGATCACCTGTCCTCGGGGAAATTTTCTGGGAGCTTGGTCGTCTGCAAAAGGTGATAAATATTCCGGTGCCCAGCAGTAGGTTGCAAACGCACCTGCCGCAGGGGTAGCCGAGCGTTCTTCTGGACTGACGAAAATCTTGACGGCGAGGAGGAAACCGAGAACGGCAAACCCCACAACGGAGCTAAGCTTTGTGATCCGCCTCGCTGAACCTAAATGCGCAATTTGAAGGACGAGCAAA
>Ga0307516_10010424_pt1 | contig 10219 bp, 9 predicted proteins | sample 19_EM_MG_FD_203310 | JGI IMG/M metagenome (GOLD analysis project Ga0307516, IMG submission 203310) | Populus trichocarpa ectomycorrhiza microbial communities from riparian zone in the Pacific Northwest, United States - 19_EM | ecosystem: Host-associated > Plants > Roots > Unclassified | place...
ACTCGCCAACTCATCTCTCTATATAGGAGAATGTCACGTCTGTTATCCTCACCGGCGGCGCCTCCCGAACGCCTATGATTCAACATGCCGTGAAGACCACTGTTGGAGAAAGCAAGGTTGCGGTTAACGTGAATATAGATGAAGCTGCCGTTCTCGGTGCCGCCCTTTACGGTGCTAGTCTCAGCCGCCAATTCGGGACCAAGGATATCAGAGTCTCCGACGCCTACATGTATGACATCCAGGCGTCTTACCACACCGAGCATAAGGAAATAGGATCTTTTAAGACCATCACCTCCACGATCTTCCCCCCCAGTTCCAAGACGGGAAGCGAGAAGGCGTTGACCTTCGAGAAAAAGAACGATTTCTCGATTAGGTTGTTTTACAAGAAGATGCCATTCGTGTGCGCACTGAGGATTCGCGTCGTCTTGTTTTCTCTCTGTTGACCAGATTTTCCCACCCAGTGATCACCCCCGGGAAATCTTTGAGGCAGGAATTAACGGTGTTCCTGAAGCCATCGCCAACCTGACTGAGAAAGGAGTCGCCGAGCCTGTGATTAAGGCCACCATCACCCTCACCGAGTCCGGGTTTATTTCAATTTCCGATGCCATCGCTATTGGCGAGGTCAAGCAGGATTCCATCGAAGGTGGGAAATGAGATAAAATAATATTCAGAATCTCCGGCTGACTGGTTCGCAGATAAAATCAAAGAACCCTTCGGTGACAGCTCCAGCGGCCCTTCCTCTTCCGTTTCGATTGACTCGGAGCCCACTGTCCCCGCAGATGAGATCACTACGTCGCAAGGTCTTCCCAAGTCGCCAGGATCCGAAGTCACAATCCCGCTGACGATTGATCTCGAATTCGGTTCCGTGCCTCCCATGACCGTCGCAGAGAAGCGACTCGCCCGTGACAGGTAAAGTATTCATGACATTCCCCGTCTTCACGAATCTCCGTTGACACCTTCCCAACAGGTTGCGCGAGATTGACAGCATCGAGGATTCAAAACGTCGCAAGGAGGAAGCAAGGGGCGAACTTGAGAGCCTTCTTCGCACGGTATGGAGGTGGTTGACGTGGTGATATGAGCGTTTTGTGGGGGATGGAGCCCAGTGAGAAACCGAGCTCGCTGCCGCTCGCCCGGTTGATCGCTGGCGAACTGGGACGGAACTAACGAACCCGGACGATCGATGGAGGATTGTTGAACCTGGGCGGACGCACTTGGAGAGGTCTTGCGTTTGAGGGGCCAGATAGTGGGGTGGGTATTCCATTCCGGCGACTGTGGTATACAACTGGGGGTTTAAGTATATAACAGACTGTGCACGATATGCTTTCACCGTCCCTGCCGTCACCATGCAGGACAAGTATCGTCAGACAGACGAAGCTTCTCGCCAGCCACAAGCAAGAGTTCAAGCGAGAGTTTGCCCCTCTCGAGGTCTTTGGGGTCTCCTTCAGCATCATCGGTCTTCTGCCCTCTATAGCCTCCGTCCTCATCTATACCCTTCCAAACGGTGGCCCTGTCGCAATGGTCTGGGGTTGGACCGTTGCGAGCCTCGGGTCCTTTTTGTCGGCATCAGCATGGTTGAACTTGCATCCGCTGCCCCCACATCCGGAGGAGTAACCAGTTTCCTCGCTGCTCGCAAGGCCTTGCTGAGGGGCCTATCTTCCGCAGCTCTACTTTTGGACGCATTCCTTATCTTCCCCACGTTGCAGAAATCTATTGGCATGGATTGTGGGTTGTAATATATGAGTTGTCCCCCAGATGACGTGTTGCGGTTTGATCGGCGCTCAAAAATTCAGACGGGAGCACAATTGGTTCCATCGCAGGTGAGCGCGGGTCCACGAGGTCACCTCGCTCGCCCACCAACTTTGTGTGGGTTAGCTATCGCCTCCATTGATTGGGGATGTGCCGTCCAGATCGCTGCTGCTGCTGCCATCGGGTCCGGTGAAAAATACTCCGCAACAGATGCGGCGACATTGTATGTCCCGACTTCATCCCACCTGTTCTATTCTGATATGCGACCAGCGGAATTTACGTTGCCGTAGTCCTAACTCACGGGGTTATATGCTGTTTTGGCACCAAGGTTCTCGCGCAGTTGCAGAGTCTATATGTAGTCCTCAACGTGCTGTAAGTTCAACCGCGGTGCTGACAAACAAACATATCGACCGTCCTTTCAGACTTTGTGTTCCGGTAATCACTGCACTCCCCGTTGCGACGCCAGCAGAGTTCAAGAGCTCGGCAAGTTACGCATTGGGTGACTTCACCAATCGTGAGCCCCGATAAAACCGCACCTGACTGTCCATCTGACTGCCACGTGTTTCCCAGTCAACGGATGGTCGAATGGATACGCTTTCATTCTTAGTTTCCTGGCCCCTTTGTGGACGATATGTATGATTCCCGTTGCCATCCCTATCATTTCGTGCTAACTGGATTAAACCAGGTTCGTTCGACTCTGGCATCCACATTAGCGAAGAGGCGTCTAACCCTGCCGTTGTGGTACCCTGGGCAATCGTTTGTGCTATAGGCATCGCCGGTGTCTTGGGATGGGGTAGGTACCCATCGGCCGAATCTCCATCGTCCTAACGTGTGTTAACCTCCGGACCCTAGCGATCAATATAGCGTTGGTATTTTGTATGGGTAGCGACATCCAAGCGCTCTTGGATGGCAACATCGGACAGCCCATGGCTCAGATATTTTACCAAAGTTTTGGTCAGAAGGGTACCCTGGCGATATGGGGCATCGTTGTTATTGTGCAGTCAGCCATCGCGATGCCAATCCTCCACGATGTGACTAATGACTGTATTGCAGGTACATGATGGGGTCAAGCATGGTGAGTGCTGCCTCCACATATTGTCACACAGCTCCCAAACGTCGGGTTTAAAACTCGAGATACGATCTAGGTTTTGGCTGCTTCGCGGCAGACACTTGCCTTCTCTCGAGATGGCGCTCTGCCGTTCTCGTCCATATTGTACAGGATGAGCGGTTACACCCAAACACCCGTGAACACCGTCTGGTTTTGCTGCATCCTATCCATCTTGCTGGGGCTCCTGGTGTTTGCAGGTGAACAGGCCATCGGAGCTGTCTTCGTTCTGAGTGTCGTGGGTCTCTACGTCGCCTACGCAATCCCGATTACGGCAAGATTTATATTCGCGAACGATTACAAACCGGGTCCATTCGATCTTGGAAGATGGGTGAGCGGGAGGTTGACCCACCGACTGACGTGCGCTGAACTTTTTACAGAGTCTCCCGGTGGCTGTGGTCTCCGTGACGTGGATGGCGTTTATGGGAGTCGTGTTTTTATTCCCTGCGACCCCAGATGTTGGGGTTGGAGACATGAACTACGTTGTGGTTGTCCTCGGAGGAGTTCTCGTCCTCTCACTGGTCTATTATTATTTCCCCAAGTATGGTGGGAAGAATTGGTTCACCGGACCCGCAGCGACGATAGATGTCGATGGGGATAAAGAAAAAGAGGTGGTGCAAACAATCGAACGGTAGTACCAATCTGTCACGAACACGTTGTGCCACGTACCCGCGTCTAATATAAAACCCGGAACCGTCAACAAATCCAACATACACTTCTCCCTCTCCCCTCACCATGATCCCTCGTTCCACCCGTCGCCCGACGAGGAGGCAGAGTCGAAACCTCCTCGGCTCCATGTCTCTCGTGTTCTTCACAATTTTCGCTCTCATTCTCCTCTGCCCCGTCGCCGTCAACGCTGCTGACGAGGACAAAAAGTCCGAGTTTGGCACCGTCATCGGAATCGGTCAGTATATGCCAGCACATTTCTCTTTCATGTTCACAGCGACTGACAACGTCTTGCAGATCTTGGTACCACTTATTCATGTGTCGGGTGAGCCACCCCAACCACGTTCGATGATGTGGCAGTTTAGGCTGACTGGATTGACAGCGTTCAACGTGGTGGACGAGTTGAGATCATTGCCAACGACCAGGGTCATCGTATTACTCCTTCATGGGTGTCCTTCTCTGACGAAGAACGACTGTGAGCTTTATTGGTCGAGTCGCGGGGTCGTGCTTCTTACGGTGCATTCATTTCCACAGTGTCGGTGACGCCGCCAAGAACGCTTTCCACACCAACCCGGAAAATACCGTCTTCGACGCTAAGCGTTTGATTGGTCGTAAGATGGACGATCCTGAGGTCAAGCGTGACCAGAAGCATTGGTTCGTATCTTATTCTTGATCACACCGTCATTCACAGTCTAATTCACATCACACAGGCCATTCAAGATTGTCGAGAAGAGCGGGAAGCCCGCCATCTCGGTCAAGCACCGTGGTGACAAGAGGGATTTCACCCCCGAAGAAATCTCCGCCATGGTCTTAACCAAGATGAAGGAGACCGCTGAGGCTTACCTCGGCAAGAAGGTCACCCACGCCGTTGTCACCGTCCCCGCATACTTCAACGACGCCCAACGTCAGGCCACCAAGGATGCCGGCACCATCGCCGGACTCCAGGTCCTCCGCATCATCAACGAGCCTACTGCTGCCGCCATCGCCTATGGACTTGACAAAAAGGGCAAGGAATCCCAGATCATCGTCTACGATCTCGGCGGTGGAACTTTCGATGTTTCCCTCCTCTCCATTGACGAAGGTGTCTTCGAGGTCTTGGCCACTGCTGGTGATACCCACCTTGGTGGTGAGGATTTCGACAACCGTGTCATCGACTACCTCGTCAAGAGCTACAAGAAGAAGACCGGTACCGACGTTGCTAAGAATCTCAGGGCCATGGGCAAGTTGAAGAGGGAGGTTGAGAAGGCCAAGAGGACTTTGTCCTCTCAGCAGTCCACCAGGATCGAGATCGAATCCTTTGAGGACGGCAACGACTTCTCCGAGACGCTGACCAGGGCCAAGTTCGAGGAATTGAACATGGACCTATTCAGGAAGACTATGAAGCCTGTCGAGCAAGTTCTCAAGGACGCCAATCTCAAGAAGGAGGATATCGATGAGGTGAGTCTTCCCGCTAATCAGTCGTTTCAAGCCCCACTGACTCGTTTTGAAGGTCGTTCTCGTCGGTGGTTCCACTCGCATCCCCAAGGTCCAACAACTCCTCAAGGAGTACTTCGGAAAGGAGCCTTCCAAGGGTATTAACCCTGATGAGGCTGTTGCCTATGGTGCTGCCGTTCAGGGTGGTATCCTCACTGGTGATGAGAGTTTGGGCGACGTCGTTCTCGTCGACGTCAACCCCCTCACGCTCGGTATTGAGACCACCGGTGGTGTCATGACCAAGCTCATCCCCCGTAATACCGTCATCCCCACCCGCAAGAGCCAGATCTTCTCCACAGCTGCCGACAACCAGCCCACCGTCTTGATCCAAGTCTTTGAGGGTGAACGTTCCCTGACCAAGGATAACAACCTCCTCGGCAAGTTCGAGCTCACTGGCATTCCTCCCGCTCCACGCGGTGTTCCCCAGATCGAGGTCGCGTTCGAGATCGACGCCAACGGTATCATGAAGGTCTCTGCCGCCGACAAGGGCACTGGCAAATCTGAATCGATCACCATCACCAACGAGAGGGGACGCCTCACTCAGGAAGACATCGACCGTATGGTCGCTGAGGCAGAGGAGTTCGCTGCCGAGGACGAGGCTCAGAAGAAGCGTATCGAAGCCCTCAATTCACTCTCTTCCTATGTCTATGGCCTCAAATCCCAACTCGGTGACTCTGAGGGCCTTGGTGGCAAGTTGGATTCCGATGACAAGAAGACACTCTTGGACGCCATCAAGGAGACCACCGATTGGATCGAGTCTGAGGGACAATCGGCTTCCGCTGATGATCTCGAGGAGAAACTCCAGCAGATTCAGAACATTGCCAACCCCATTACAGCCAAGTTGTACAGCGGCTCTTCTACCCCTCCTGATCCTTCTAATAACGATGACGAGCCCGTCCATGATGAGCTGTAATTTAACGATATATCCACCGTACAAAAGTAATATCCGCCTTGTCCCGTGGCTTTGTCGCCGTTTTACCCCCGCACAAATACTAGAAACAAGGTTTTTCTTTGCAACGGTCCCTGTGAAAGATTGAACTCCCGTCAAACGCGCGCCGAAAGCTATCAGGATCTACTCGTTTCTTGATGTTGTTCCTTCGTGAGGCAGGAGCTGATCACGATCATAATTGCAGAAACTGTGTCCGTCTGGATGTGGGAGAGTGTTGTCCAGGGCTCTGGGCCCAGTGACAGAGCCTCGATGAGAGGAACCGTACTCTTAAGATTCCCCGTTCACCGGTCCCCACCCAGCCCACTCCTCAGAGATAGAGCGTCTTGGGTGTACCATAGGTGATCTCCTCCGCCCCACCGGTGCGCGAGGTTGAGGCAGCACGATAAGGAATCGCCATTGGAGGTCGGAAAGGGGCATAGGTCACCAACTCTAACCTGATAGCTGGCCATAAGTGGGATTCACGGAGGAAACGTCGACACGAAACCCGAGATTCGATTGCGGACGTATGGAAGGAGGCCAAAAACAATTGTCGGAGCGGTGCGCGGATGCCGACCTCCGAGCTCTCGATGATTACCTTGTTACTTGTAACCCTACGGGCCAGCCGAGGACCTATACAGCTGGCCAACACCTTGTCGCCGGTCAAGACCTCGCAGCGTCGACCAAACTCAAGGAATTTTCCGGGTGCATCTCAGCTTGGGCGCTTGAGCATTTGTTCCCGTAGTAGCCCGGGAAGTCCATCTCCACCCCGAGGCAACATCGACTCTGGGGCCCAATCGGCCCCGCTGATGACCACGAGGAGAAACTCCAGGGAATCCAGAACACCGCAAGCCCCATTACGGATTATGGTCGAGTCATGCGGCGGCTCCTCTACCTCTCCCAATGTTTCCGATGATGATGACGACTCAAAAGTAATGGGACCCCGCATTGTTCCGTAGTTTTTACCCTTGCACAAAAACATGACCGAGGTAGTACTCGAAACTACAACCTCCTGATTCGTAGTCAGACGCGCTACCATTACGCCACACGGCCATTAGTTGTGGAGAGGCTGGGCAGATTATTGTCCCAGGTTTTACCCCCACCATCAGAATCGCGGCGGGAACTTTATCCTGACAAGTTCAAGAACGCAGTGATCGGGAGGAGGTCGCCAACTGTGAACAATTGATTGTTGGAGCGAAGGACGGCTGGATGAGGGGGTGCCAGCGCCGTCAACGATTGTCCACGCGTTCGATCGAAGAAAAAATATCATGGAGGATGGGCCAGAGGAACCACTCGTTGATCCAACGGACAAGAAAACCCTGGCGGCCAAGAAAGAGTAAGTTGACCACTCTTCTCACTCGTACGGGTCGGTTCCGACAAGCTTCTCAAGCTCGTCCCAAACCCGTTGGATACGACGGCTAAGGAAGGTTCAACAGCCTCAAAAATACAGGCAGTCTACAGTGAGGTGGGTGGCTCCTGGGACAGCTGGACCGCCAGAACAAAACCAACCTTTCTCTTTGCAGTTGCAGGAAGGCGCGAACTCCGCCCGCAGCCACTGCAGGACAGATACTGTATCGTTACCGAAGCGCTAACCGTCAGAACCACCGGAAGGTGAACCCCCTGAGTCCGCTCCTAGGAGTCCTAGATCATACAGAGCTGAATGACCGGGATATCCGAAATGACACAACCAGACGACTGTTACGTTCAGACTCGTTGGACTGGGATGGCGAAAGGTAAGTGACTGCCTGTATTCCCTTCCCCCGTTATTGATCGCGCGTTTAACATCTGCAACAGGATTAAGGATTGTGAGGGGGAAGAGTACAATTACAGGAGAGTCCCCCCCACTGCCTGTACGCTGAGGAGGCCAGCAATTCGGAGGACAGTTCACGATGTTGTGAGACTGGTCTCGATCATCCCTGCGTCCTGGCCGTACTTCCGGATACCGGTCATATCTTGCTCCCCACCGAACGGGGTGTGGGTCAGCACGTCCTAGGCTCTAGGGTGAGACCGTCTATCACCCAAACGGGGTCTTCCAAGGCTCGCCATCGCCAGTAGCTCCTAATCCCCCCCTCGACCCAACCCAACTCCACCAACATCCAAAACCACTTGTTCGAACTCGGAATCCTCGTGTCTATGCAAACGAATACAGACAAATAGAAGCGACGGTGGGCACCAGGTAGTTCATTCTGAGCTGCTCCTTCCATTGGAGTCATGTATGATATCGCGAAAGGTACGTTTCTCTGACTCGTCCGGTGCTTTTTTGGTGTTCGCCTCATTTACAGGCCTTTAACAAATATCTCCACCGCAACTCCTCCTAAAAAGATATACGGAGTCTCAGATGAGCTCAGTTCCTTCTTTTGTATCATCCTCTGCGAAGACACCCATTGGGTCATGCCCTGACCTTGTTCAGCAACCAACCATGACAACGGCGGTCGACGGCCATTAATGCCACACCCAACCAAACTGTTTCAACGGGCGTTCGGGAGGCGTGCATAACAGACAAGAATGATAATGGTTCTCTCTCCACGCCGGAACACAGATATACTCTGCCCTCAAGGACAGCGGACCTTCTTCTGAAGTCGCTATATCTACTTTAAGTACCACTGCCACCTCCCCGTCAAACCTCCAAAATCCCAGATAAAGTAGTCGTTTCTGAACAGCCTCGTTCGGGCCCTCATTCTACGTGTTACCAATTTTAGTCAGGCTCGTGACATCGGACTTCCCAGTGGTGCTCAACCAACTTCAGCCGTTCCGGCTTTCAGGGAGGAGCGCGCGACCGTGGGTACAGTTGGAGAGCCCTCGTCCTCGATCCAGGACAGCCTCACCTCTGAACCCACACAGACCTCGGACTACCAACGACTTCATCATCACCTCGATGCCTTCCAAAACTTTGCCACCCGTTTTGGAGCCGGAGGAGGAGACTTCTGGGGCTGTTGTTGGGAGCCGCCAGGGCACGCCCGTACGCACTCACAAAGTCCTAGTGATGAGCGTGATGTTACGACGACTCTCACAGAGGGAGCCTCCTTCAATAAGGATACCGCGCGATGCTCTCGCCCACCATCTTGTGACGGGTGCTTGTCACAACACAGACGGTGTGCTGTGTCCTTCCGTCCGTTCCGCTTCCCTTGCAAGCCAAGACCGATGTGATCCCATCGATTTGCAGTTGCGCATCCTGGATGGCGTAACATGACATTGTGAGTCAGGTTCCCAGAGAGATTTCAATGCTGCGTTCACAATCTGGCCACAACGGGTCTCACACGCTGAGAAATCAAATATGATCCATGAGTTCCGTTCTTCGACGTCGTTGGACGCCTTGAGGCCCTTCACATGCGCTTCCTGCGCTGAGCGTGTTCGCGGGACTAAATGGTCAGACGTTCCACTCATAGACATAAATCTGGAACTACTCCGCCCCCCTCTCCAGACCACACCCAATGTCGGTTGCATCGCTCCGCCCATGGCCTTCGCGGACAACCCACTCGAAGGGGTACTCGTTGAACGTGGTGGTGTTTTCTGTGATGATGCCCATGGTATGTATCTAGCGCTGTGTCCTCCCTGCAAAAGCGCTCTTTCTCGGAACAGGCTTCCTCGGTTCTCGCTTGCAAATTTGAACGTCGTAGGCCCTGTCCCTGCTGAGTTGAAGGACCTCACCCTGGTCGAAGAGATCATTGTAGCCCGATGCCGAGCCAAACTATGTATCATCAAACTCCAAGATCATCGTGACGACGTTGAGTTGCCAACGGGGGTTATCAAGAGACATTGGTGTGCAGGCCTGGTGAGAGCATCGTGCTCTCGTGGAACAGCCCGTCCCGGGCTATGCCGCTGGTCGGCCCTAACCTTATACTATATGGAAAAAAAGAGTCGTGAACGCTCATGGCGGATGGGTGACGAACGGTTGCGCAGGTATGCTCCGATGGACAAGCCACAGGAAACTCATTGTGTTCACGGAGACGCCAAAGGAGGATATCCGATATGGTCACGAAAATAAGGTTTCCCGACGTGTAGAAGCACCAGGAATTTAAACAACAAATCCCCCTCCCCTACGCTCATGGGATGCATTGTTTCACTCCTGGCTACGAGTCCCCATCATGGACGCCTATTTTGCACGGAGTGAAACACCTCACCTCGGGCAACAGACGGGATGATTGGGTAATTTCAAAGCAAAGCAATCTAGAGATCAGTGGGTTGCTGTTATAAGGTGTAGGGCCGGCAAGCTGCAAAGCCCGGGACCGTGTGCGGTACCGGAAGCCAAGATGAATGGTAGAGAGCAGCTGCAGTCAGGAGTGAACATGGTCCTTACATCTGGA
>Ga0307516_10010426_pt1 | contig 10219 bp, 5 predicted proteins | sample 19_EM_MG_FD_203310 | JGI IMG/M metagenome (GOLD analysis project Ga0307516, IMG submission 203310) | Populus trichocarpa ectomycorrhiza microbial communities from riparian zone in the Pacific Northwest, United States - 19_EM | ecosystem: Host-associated > Plants > Roots > Unclassified | place...
CCATGAAGCAATCGAAGACAACGTCGCCAGGGTTCGTCGAACATTTAATGATCCGGCTTACAAGCGCTTCGGGCTTCTGAGTGGGATAGTCGAGATTTTCGGATGAATTCCCCGCTATCGCTGTAAAGTCCGTCCAAACAGACTGAATTTCAACACCCGGCATATCATTTGAATATTGAATAGCGTTCGGACGTCCTTCTCCATCCTTTGCCCAAACAATTCGCCCGCACTTTTCTAACTCATCTAATGCCATCAACGGGCTGCTTTTGGCTTTTTCAGAAAGCAAGGAGCTAAGGAACCCAGGGATAGCCCAATGGCGACCTTTCCCTATGTCACCCGGATTCAAACCCTTCCAAGATGACCCGGATTCGCCCGTTCGAAGTCCAGGTGCAGTAATTGGAGATTCTCGAAACAATCGGCCAGTCGAATCTTTCTTAAAATTGTTAGTCAAGTACTCAGCTGTATACGGAGTATACTGAATGTTCCATTTGAACTGGTCGCTCTTTTTGTAAAAGAAAATGGTGTCGTGCACATGGTTGTAATCAACACCTTCAGACCTCGCCGTTGTCCGCTTCCATACTATTTCACTTTGAAATCGATTTTGGCCAAAGATCTCGTCTAAAATAATTTTTAGGTAGTGGGCCTTCCTGTAGTCACAGTGCAAATACAGCGCCCCGGTATCGGAAAGGAGTTCGCGGCAGATGATTAGGCGCTCGTATATGTATTGAATGTAATTATCGTTCGTCCATATGTCCGTATATTGCTTCTCTTCGAACGACGAGTAGTCCGAAACCGCCGCGTTTTTCTTTATTGCGATCTTCTTCTTATAGTCGGCTGCACTATCGAATGGCGGGTCGATGTAAATCAAATCGATCTTGCCGCGAAACTCGCGCAGCAAGTGGCTCATTACCTGAAGATTGTCGCCCCAAAATATCTTGTTCCACCATCCCTTGACGGAATGACCATACTCCTCCTTCAATTGGGCCGGGAAGTATTGCGTAGATGTAAAGGGTCTCTTGCCCATCCATCGCAATTCTGGAAATCCCCGTATTGGCTCAAGATCAAAATTGAACGTCTCGAACGCCTCTACCTTTTCCTTCACCATCTACACTGTTCCGTTCTTCGTTTCCGTCGTTAGTTCTCAAGCCCGGCAAAAATTCATGTCGCAGTAGGCACGGAAGTCGCAGTTCTTGCAAAGTTTCTCCGGCCGCTCATTCAATCCATAGTCCTTCGCAACAATCTTCTTGATCACCGCATCGACGATTTCGATAGTCCCTTTCACGTCGGACATTGACCTGTCGAAGGTGATTCTAGGATTCCCAGATTCTTCGCTCGTGTAATACAAGCTCATGTGACTAACGGTGATCTCTCGCTTCTCCTCTAGCAGATGCGCGTAGATTTGCAGCTGCCGGCGATATCGGTCGATTTTGTCCTTGTCGTCGAACATGTCCGGTTTCTTTTCCGACTTAAAGTCTACAATCTCATAGCTGCCATCATCGTCCTGAACCAGATCAACTGTGCCTTGCAAAATGTAGTCCGGTTTGAGTAGCGACAGTTCAATCTCAGCATCCTTCAAGCGGTGCCAACTCGAACGCTCCCTCACCGCGTAGCGTTGTACATGCTGCTCAGCGATCTTGAGAACCGGCTCGGCCAGGTAGGTTCGTTCCTGTTGGCTTATGTTGTTGTAGTTTGCGCGGAACCACGACGAAATCTGATCCGGTGTCACGCGGCCCTCCTCGCCCCGCAGCACAGCTTTGTGAATGTCCTCGATCGTTTGATGAACGAGCGTGCCGAACAGAATAGCGTTGGTTCGGACAGGTGAAAATTCCAAATCCTTGAAGAACCTATATTGCTGCGCGCACCCTTCGAACACCAAAACGTCAGAGGTGAACGAGTATGCATGCTTCAGGTTCACATCTTTCACATCAGCCAAAGCGATATTGCTCGGATCGAAGGTAAGCTCGTTCCACGGCTTCAATGGCTGATAGACAGGACGAAAATAGGGAGATGGCACATTGCGCTGACCTCTCCCCTTTGGCGTATTTTCTTGTGCTGTCAGTATTAACATGTTCTGAGCACGAGAAAACGCCGTGTAGAATAGGCGCCAAAAGTCAAACGTCTTAGTTCGCTCCCAAGGCTCAAACGGCTCACGCTCGTCAAACGTCTGCTGGAGCAGAAGATCAAGATCGCTGTGCTGTTTTCGCGGCGATGCATCGAGCGAACCCACAATGACCACTGGAAATTCTAGTCCCTTGGATTGATGGATCGTCATCATCGAGACACAACCAGATGGCGCGTACTCCGACTCGTCCTCATATTCGCCAATACCACCCTCGAACAGAAAGCGCATGAAAGTATTGAAAAAGATGAGAAGGTCCTTTTCCAATCGCTCTGGCTGGAGGACGATAACGCGATACAGGTATTCGAACTTGTTTAGGATTCGAGAAAACTTTGAAAGATTTCTTGCAGGCCTGCTATCACGGACACCCGAATGAGCAACATCTTCACCCAGGAATCGGCTGAAGGTTGGGAATTGCAAGAGCTGGTAGAACAGGCCGGAGAACGCGTAGTTTGTGTTCTCAGACAGCCTGATGTGCGTTTTAGCAATGTTAACAAGCCAAGGCCTTATCTGTGTGTCCGCTTCCGACTTGATATACGCGATGAAGTCTGTGAGGCAGGCATCATAATATGCCCATACACCGAGTTGTTGGCCTTCGCGCACCTGTCGGATTGAACCATACTGCGGGAACATGAAAAGGATTGCCCCGATCATGAATCGAATTTCCTCACGCTCGAAAAACATATTCGACCGAGGAGCATAGATGGGGATGCCCTCTCGTTCCAACGTACGAGCGAATTCCACAACCTTTTCGTTAGTTACCGAACGGAAGAGAAAGGCGACCTGATTCCAGTCTTTGATTATTCCGTCGTTCCGTCGGCTTAGAAGAAAGGCTGCTACCTGACTTGCCCAATCACTCTGTCCATCAGCTCCAGCGACTTTGAAAACAGCGGGTCGGTCCCCACGGTCATTGCTTACAGATTTGATTGTCTTTTGAAAGCGGTACGATTTTGGTGTGGTGCTATCAATGCCAGGAGCAGCATCCCAGTCTGTCAGATGCATCCATTCATTGTAGAATTCTACGATTGCCGGATGTGATCGATAGTTGTCGGTCAGATAGACGCGATTGCAGGTGCCCGCCTCAAAGCGTTCAGCGAATTCCAGAATGTTACGAATCGATGCGCCCCGAAATCGATAGAGCGATTGATCGTCGTCACCACACACGCACACGTTTTTCTTGCCACTACCTAGCCTCAGAATTATTTTTTCCTGAATTGTGTTGGTGTCTTGATATTCGTCAATCATCAAATAATCGAAACGGTTCTCAAGCTCGTGGCGAACCTTCTCGTGAGAAAACAGTTTCAGTGCTTCAACTTGTATTGTTGAAAAATCGAGTGCGTTGGCCGCATCAAGGAGCTCTTGATATTTTTTGTAAGCCGCGCCAAGGATTTGAAATTCAGGGACTGCGGATGCAACCAGTCCCTCAGCATCAATACCCTCTTCACTCAATTTATTTAGTCTGGTCATAAGCGATTCAGCAAACCACCAACCCGACATTTTCTGACCCGGATGGAGCAGGTCTTCCAAACCTTGAATTGAGCGGAACTCGGTTGAATTCTGATAGAAAAAATATTGCTGATCGAATTGATCGAGCACAGTGTAATTGCGTCGAATCCGCGTGAAAGCCCGGAACTCTTCCAACAAGCCAAGAAAAATGGAATGTAAGGTACCGATGGCCATATCGGCCGGGTTAACGCTCATGCCTCTTTCGAGCAGTCGGTTCGAAATGCGGGTAAGAAGCTCCTTTGCCGCTTTCTCGGTGAACGTTGAGACTAGTATGCGGCTCGGGTCGATATTGCGCGTTGAGAGAAGATTGATAGTACGCTCGACGAGCGTAAATGTTTTACCCGCACCAGGACCCGCGATGATGAGAAGCGGGCCGTCTAAAGCTTCGATTGCCCTTAGTTGCTGTGGATTGGCCTGCATCCTGACGGTTTACCTTGCGGTTGCTAGCTGTTCGACCACTAGCCCAACCGGCGGTTTGCCGCCAAAGGCGCACGGTAGTTTGGAGCGTTGCTGCGGTTCCAAGTGGCTATTTTCCTTAATGCTCGACCCGAGAGAATACCTCTCAAATCAGGTGACGGTAAAGAACAAAACGGGTACATTAACACCCATCGGACTGGAAGTGTACACCTAGCCGTGAAGCTTTGGCCGATCTACAACGTGGGGTCGTAGCGCTAAACGTACAGGCTTTTGATTTAGGGGTAAGGAATGGGGCACTGGGACGGACGAGCGGCGGCCAAAGAGAACCTGCGTCTATTCGATTCCACCAAGAAGTGGCGTCGTTACGATGATGAGAGAGACGCTAGCGACGTTGTAACGGAAGAGGGCTGCGCTCGCATTCTCGAAAGCACTCTTATCAACGGTCTTAACTCCACGAATTTGCTACTGCTTACTGGTGCTGGTTCGTCCTTCTGCATCAAGAATGCGGCCGGTTCCACGGTCACGTCTGCGACCGCGCCGGGACTTAAGGATTTGTGGGATGCGGTGAAGGCCAAGGTTGGAGACAAGCCGTTCAATGACGTGATAGGGCTAATCCCGAATGGCTCGACAATCGGCGATATCGAAAAGCTTCTCACCCAGTGCAAACTCTACGTCGCGCTCTACGGCGGCACTGCCGGCGACGGTAAGTTAATCGCCGATTTTGTGACAAATGCCGAGGACGCCATCCTTGCACGGGTCGATTTCGTCGATGCCGATACCGACCTCACAGCTCATCAAGCGTTGCTTCGAAAAATAGCACGACGGGGCATTAGAAAACCCAGGGCTCGCGTATTCACCACTAACTACGATTTGTCGTTCGAATTCGCAGCACGCGGACATCGCTTCGCGGTCATAGATGGCTTTTCCCACGCCGCGCCATCGGTTTATGACCAATCAAACTTCGGGCTCGATATCGTTCGCCGTGATAACGCCAAGGAGGCTCCGGATTATCTAGACAGTGTCTTCCACCTTTACAAACTGCATGGATCAATTGACTGGCGTAGAAAATCGACCGATATAGTTCGTGCGCGCGATAACAGCGGAACGCCGGTCCTCATCTATCCAAGGGACAGCAAATATCAGGAGGCTTTTGAACCGCCATATCTCGATATGACGGCAGCGTTGCAATCGGCGTTGCGTGAGCCCGATACCGCTTTGTTTGTTGCAGGATTCAGCTTCAGCGACAGCCATATCGCGCAGCCCATTATGTCGGCGCTTGAAAGCAACATGAGCTTTCGAATAATCGTCTGCGACCCGGCTTTTCTTGACGACGCCGCTATCGCCAAAAATCCGGCTGTCGTCGCTCCCTCAACGACCCTCGCAAATCCCATTCATAAAAAGCTGGTGAAACTCGCCGAGGCCGGGGACGAACGGATTACGTTGTTGCACGGTCGCTTTGAAGATCTCGCACTGGCCCTCCCGGACCTTGTGGCCGAGACCGAACGTGAACGTCATGCTCAACGCATGAGGACGCTGCGGGAAATGGATGCCAAAACCGGAGCGTCCAAACCATGACGTTACGAAGTCTGGCTGACCCCGATTATTACATCGGCACCATCACGTATGTGGCCGCCTCCATTGTTCAGGCAAATCTACCGCAAGCAACGGCAAGACCGGAACGCAGAAGGCTGGCTCGCGGCGCCGTCGGCGACTTTGTTTTCGTGGATTGCGAGCATTTCAAACTGCTCGGCCGTATTTTAGAGGTGAAGATCCCCGATGCTGAGCGCCTTTCGCTCGAACCGGCGTTGGGTTCTCCCCCCGAGCCCCATCCGATAGGACGAATTCAGTTACTGGCGACGATCGATCAGGCTGCCCAAAAATTACAGCGGGGCTTAAGAATTCATCCTCGCGTCGGCGACGGAGTCTATTTGGCGACGGGAAGCATTTTCGCCGAACTTGTCTCAAACACGACGAACGAACCGGGCGATGTTTCGATTGAAATTGGAACGATGGATGCTGGCGGTGGAGTCACAATAAAACTTTCCGCAGAAAAAATATTTGGGAGACACTGTGGTGTCTTAGGAGCGACAGGCGGTGGTAAGAGTTGGACTATCGCTACCCTGCTGCAACAAATCAAAGCGGTCGGCGGGCGGGCAATCCTATTCGACCCGACCGGCGAATTTGCCGACATCCCTGCTATCTCGAAGCACTACACTTTCAATCAAGCTGAAGGTGCGGCGCAGGTTGTCTACTTCCCTTATCAATCAATGACTGAAGACGACCTGTTCTCACTCGTCCGACCGGCGGGACAGAGTCAAGGTCCCAAACTCAGAGATGCGATAAAGAGTCTAAAGCTGGTTACAGCTGCCGCAGGCGCAGCGGTCGCGGGGGTCACAATCACAGCGGCCGGGCTCGTCGAGAAGAACTCCAAACCGCGAGCACCGTTCTTTACTGCGCTCGACAAATACAAGCAGGAAGTGAACAGTCCTTTCTGCACGCTGAATATTCTAAATCTACCAGACCAAATTCAAAATGAGTGTGTTTGGTCAAGCTCTCAAAACAACGTAAACAACTGGGGAGCGACCGAGAACAACTCAACAAGCTATTGTGAAGCGATGGTTTCGCGGCTTCGAACCATGACTTACGCTCCCGAGCTTGCGTGTCTATTTGGCACGGCCGGCGTATCCCTCGTGAAAATAATCAATGATTTTTGCACTAAGGAAGACGACGATATTATTCGCATTTCATTCAAGAATGTACGCTTTGAGCACAACACGCGCGAAATCTTGTTGAACATCATCGGTCGCTTTATGCTCGACCTGGCTCGTAAAGACACCTTCCGAGACAAACCTATGATCGTCTTCTTGGATGAGGCTCATCAATTTCTGGGACGGAAGATTGGTGACGAGTACGGAAGTGTCTTTCTCGACGCGTTCGGATTGATAGCAAAAGAAGGTCGCAAGTACGGTCTAAGTTGCGTACTCGCAACTCAACGCCCGCGCGACATTCCTGCCGATGTTCTGAGCCAACTCGGCACGCTCATCGTCCACCGACTGACCAACGACCATGACCGGGACACAGTCGAAAAAGCTTGCGGTGACTTAGACCGAGATGCGGCAATGTTTATTCCGACGCTCGCTCCGGGCGAGGCAATCATCATCGGACCGGACATACCCGCGCCAGTTCCGCTTCTCATCACAAGACCGGCAAAGCCACCTAATTCGAAAGGACCACCATTCAAACAGTATTGGGCGTCGAGAGCCGCTGCGAAGAACAAGGCTAAAACCGCAGCCGCCAAGCCCGCGGGGTAAAACATAATTCTATCTGACTCCTTTCAGACCTGCCGGAACAAATTTGAGAACCGTGACAGCCATCGGATTTAATCTCCGACTGGGGATAACACTCCCCTCTTAAAGCCTGCCGCGTTATCATCAACCCATGGAAACCATCGACACGTCGCGACCTGTCGCGACCAGCAGCGACAGCGATTTTACCCTAACCATTGAAGACGCCCTTGCCCTCTACGCCGAAGCCGGCATTCCCCGGACGCCTCGCAGCATTCAAAGATATTGTGCAAAGCAACACCTTTCGTCGCGTCGAATCGAAACCGAATTTGGCGAGAAATATTTGATTACACGCGCCTCCGTTGAGAAGCACATCGCATACATCAAGGAAGTTACACCTGCGACCAGTCGCGACGTGCCGCGACCTGTCGCGACAACTGTCGCCGCTAAAACCATGGACGACATGCAGCGACAGGAACCGCCGACACCCCCCGACCAGTCGCGACCTGTCGCGACAAGTCCAGACCTGTCGCGCTATGTCGCACGACTAGAAGGGGACATCGATTTTCTGCGCGGCCAGATGGACGTGAAGGATAATCAGATCAAGGAAATGACCGAACGCGCACGCGAGACCAACGTACTCATCGCCGGTTTGCAGAAAATGTTGACGCCTTTGCTGGGAAATCCAAAAGAGAGAAGAAACGATACGGAAACGGTTTCCGACCAATCTCACTAACAGTCCACAGACCTAGCCGCCACAGTCCCGTTTCCATGTCATAATTTGATGACACGATGGAAACCACACAAGCGACCGACAACCAGCGACTGATTGAGGCCGAAGCGGTGTATCTCGAAAACACCTTGCTTCGTGTTTTTGGTGTCTTGTTTTGTCACGATCCGAAACGTGCTCGCAGCCGCACTGGCAAAATTGAAATCAATCGCGGTGTAGCGGAAAAAAATATCACGGTACGGCTCGACCCGGAGTATGCACAGCCGGGTCCATTCGCACATAAAGTTGCGATGGCCGTCATACGAAAGCAGTCGCGTTTCGGATCACCGGCTCAAAAGCAAATATCATTTTCGCAACGTGAACTCATGCGATTAGCCGGACGCAAAACATGGGGAGGTCGTGATAGCGAAGAATTAATCCGTGCACTGCGGCAGATCCGATACACGCACGTTCTCGCGCAGTTTAAGAAAGAAGACCGATTCGTCGAACATGATTTTAGCATTTTCAATGAAGTGTTGATCGAGCGCCGCAATTCAGTAACCGATCCGATTACTGCTTGCACAGTGGTCATTGCCGATCCAATTATTCAATCCCTAAACGATAAACATTTTACCTGTCTCAATCACGCGTTGATGCAAGAGCTTAGTTCCGTTGCCAGTGCATTTTACATGCGGCTCTTTTATCACTTTTCCACCCACTTCGACGGCAAGCATTTGGAGCGCGTATCTTTCAAGAAGCGTTATGACGATATTTGTCTTGAATGGCTGGGTGGTCTCACCGTCCTAAAATATAGATCTGACATTATCCGCGACCAGCTCGGCGGACACCTCGATCAACTTGTCAAAGCCGGCTTCCTGCGGACCTACACTGTTACACCAGCGGAAACGCGCGAAGGCTTTGTAATAACATTCCGGCCAGGATCTCGGTTTGTATCCGACTACCAAACATTCTACGTGCGCCGCCACCAGGGCGACTTTCAATTTAATTTCCATGATGAGAATCAGGCGATAGGGGAACCCCACCAGGTCGCCTATCTATTCGTTGAGAAGCGCACGGGTCAGAAGCGCGACGGTATTCCTTATGTCTCCTCAAGGGATGTTGAGACTGCGAAGGAATTGCTCCGAACCATTTCCCTAGACCGAATGGGCGACTTTTTGGACTTTGCGTTAACCGAGGCCCGCAGAACCCGCTTTGACCTACAAACACTGGGCGGGGTCCGGCAATACCTCAACAGCTATCTCCAAACCTCCGATCGTCGGGCGACTGAGAAAGCCAAGACATCGGCGAGGCTAGTCCAAGAGGCAGAAGAGCAGTTGAAGTCTGATTACGCTGCATATCTGCGCACGGCCGCCGGGAAACTACTTGAGAGCCGCCCAGCTCACGAGAAGGCTGCTATTGAGGATTTAGCACGCGCTAGATCCCGCCCGCCCGTAGGAGGCACAGGCTTCCTTTCCAACACTCTATTTGAACTGGAACGGACCCGTCTGGCGATCGACCGCTACCCGGGCCAAGTACTTTCATTTGACCAATGGAAGACGAGTGTCGCTCACTAGCCGAGAGATAAGGGGTGGGGGTTTTGGCCGGAATAGTGGGGGGTTTGACCGCACTAACTGGGGGGTTTGACCGGAGAGACCGGGGGGTTTGACCCGAATATTTCAGACGCGGAATTACAATTTACGAAGCAGCACAACGGTTTTTCAGCCTCAACCATTTTCTCTTATATACTCTTATAGATTCTTACACATGTGGGTAGGCTCATCTTTTGAATAGAAAAATTTGGCCCATTGACTTCGTTGAAAAACGTTGTGCGCTAACGAATATCAGCGTCTCAACACCCGAGGTCTTTTGGTGTTCAGGACAGAGTTTGCCTGTTGTGATATAGTGAAATAGCTATGCAAACGACCGCGCGAACCTACTCCCTCACCATCGAGCAGCGCGAAGATGGTTACTTCGCCTTTTTTCCCGCTTTGCCTGGGTGCAATACCTGGGGCGTCTCCTATGAGGCCGCGGTAAAACATGCTGAGGAGGCGCTTGCCGTCTACTGAGCTGGTCCCGGTTGTCTGAACAGAATCTCCGCGTCGATAAGTGGAGCGTCTGCCGGGGTTAGGCCGCCGCGCGGAGCGGAGGAAGATCGAAGTAGGCTTGATCCGGGGTGCGGTCGTC
>Ga0307516_10010427_pt1 | contig 10218 bp, 12 predicted proteins | sample 19_EM_MG_FD_203310 | JGI IMG/M metagenome (GOLD analysis project Ga0307516, IMG submission 203310) | Populus trichocarpa ectomycorrhiza microbial communities from riparian zone in the Pacific Northwest, United States - 19_EM | ecosystem: Host-associated > Plants > Roots > Unclassified | place...
GTGCTTCCTTGATGGTGGCTGACTTTGTGTCTGCTGACTATGGCTGGCTCCAATCCCCAGATGGAAAAAAGGAAGCCAGGGTGCTGTTCAGATGCGGCAAGGGCCGTGATGGCTATTTCACAAATGACGACATCCGCAATCAAGCAGCCCGTGCCATGGACATCCTGGATGAACATTACAGCAGCGAAGATCATGTTCTCGTTTTTGATAATGCCACAACTCACCTGAAGCGTGCTGATACAGCTCTTTCAGCACGCAATATGCCCAAACATGTCCCCAAGGAGGGAAAGAACTGGGGTGTCGAGGTAAACCAGATTGGCGCCGATGGAAAACCTGTTTACGCTGCAAATGGGAAAATCTGCAAGAAGAAGGTTCAGATGTCAGATGGGACATTTGATGGGAGAGCGCAGCCACTTTATTTCCCCCAAAACCATCCGCGTGCCGGAGTATTCAAGGGAATGGCTGTCATCCTTGAGGAGTGTGGCTTCACAGATGCTTCCAACCTAAAGGCGCAATGTAAGGACTTCAAGTGTCCAAAGGATTCCACTTGTTGTTGTTGCCGAAGAATTTTATACACCCAACCTGATTTTGTGACAGTCGAGTCATTACTGGAGACGCATTGCAAGGCTCGGGGCTATCAGATCCTCTTCCTCCCTAAGTTCCACTGTGAACTTAACTTTATCGAGCAGTGTTGGGGGTATGCGAAACGCCTGTACCGCCAATTCCCTGCATCATCAAAGGAAGCTGATCTTGAAAGCAATGTTCTTGCTGCATTGGATTTGATCCCCCTGATCACAATGCGTCGGTAATTACCATATCTATTCCTTTGGGGTTCCGACTCTGACATGAGTTTTCTGTATAGATTCGCGACTCGTTCACGTCGGTTTCTAGATGCATATTCAAAGGGATTAACTGGTAAACAAGCTGCATGGGCTTCAAAGAAGTATCGAGGGCATAGAGTATTGCCTGAAAGCCTTATGGAAGATTTAGAGAAGGCAAATTTATAATTCGTTGTACATAGACTTTCGCCAGTAATTTTTGAAGGCGAGATCTTACTTTCAACAGAGGGCACAGTGAGGCCGGATCCTTCTTCCCGATTTAGAATTTCTCCGTGACTTCCGGGATGCTAAGTCAATGGTCACACAGTGTCACAAGACCCTGACGTTGGATGGTTGTGGATGCGCCCTATCTTACAATGTGTCGGGAAACGGCCACTCAATCAGAACACTCGCGGCAAGAAGTAGGTCATACAAGTACTATGGGACCGGATGAACGTTGGCCATAATGGTCACCTACCGAGTTCGGTTCCACGTGCTCTCCACGAGTCTGGGCACTGGGTATACATATTTGGGTCACGAAGGGCGCTTGAATCCAACACGAGAGTCATTCTACTCAGCATCGGTCGTTGGGCAAGCTTACTATCTGCACTGGTTCCATAATACAGGATGGATTTATCCGCCATACTCAAGGAACTTTCTGACAGAGCGTCTCGATACAGTATCAACCTCAACGGTCAAATCGATCTCGATCTCGGAATGCACCCTCTGCATGGGGGTACAGCTTGGGTGTACCGAGGTATCCTGCGTCGAGATGGAGCGAAGATAGCAGTGAAAACATTCCGCTGTGGACCTCCAGGGGATATTGATTCCTTGAAGGTAGCTGTTGGTGCACAAACCGCGCTATGGGTTGACTTTTCCATTTAGCGCATCCTCCGGGAGGTACATCTATGGTCCGAACTACGTCATGAAAACGTTGTTCGCATGCTGGGCATCTCCACCGAGTTTGGTTTCACAATATCAATAGTATCCGACTGGTTGGAGATGGGTGATGCATACACATACGTGCAAAATAAAGAGAATGATCCTCGCCCACTTGTGAGTCTAATGTGACTGCAGGTCCACTGGTAACGTAATCCACTTCAACAGCTTATGGATATCGCAAATGGGTTGCTCTACCTGCACGGCCATACGTTGGGCCCAATATTTCACGGAGATTTGAAAGGCGTGAGTCTCATTATCTGGAACGATCAACACTTACCGTATGTTTTGATAGTTGAATATACTAGTTTCCAATGACCGCAGGGGATTACTCTCTGACTTCGGTTACTCTGCCTTAACGAGATCAACGTTCAGTATGACTGTTGATGCGCCTCGGGGGGGCTCACTCCCATGGATGGCTCCCGAACTCCTGGATGACTATAGCCAATCATCAGAAGGTGATGTATGGGCGTTCGGAATGACTATACTGGTATGGTTCTATTACACTTCTTCAGAATCCGAATCGATGTCTAGTACCTGTAGGAGTTGTTCACCCGACTGCCACCTTTCCATGGGAAGACGCATGAAGTAAATATAATTCATGATCTCTTGCAAAAGAAACTACCAGCTCGGCCCACCGAAGAATTGACATGTTCCCGGATGACAGACGCATGGTGGAATATATGTTCATCATGTTGGAACTACGAGCCTTTGTTGCGTCCCAAAGCAGTGGCCATCGTGGATATTATCAAGAAGATCATGGTCCGTTCTCGATGTATTTCCAGGAGCATTTCCTCCCATATTCTGACGAAGCCATGTAGAATGAGACACATACCTTTCTATCCTCCAACGTTGTTATGTCTTCACAGGGTGTTCCAAGGGAGATCACGGTAAGTCTAGTCCACTTCAGATCCCGCGCTTTTCTCATTGATGTCGCTACTAGACACCTCCCTTCTCATCTACCATAACCCCTCCGGCGTTGCGGCCATCACTCCATTGGGTAAGACCTATTGGTAAACCGTAGTCATCACATTGATACCTATCTGCATGTGGTTGTCCAGGTACTCAAAGTCCATACTGGCAAAATCTTATCGGCTGCCTTCTCACCAGATGACAAATTTGTCGTGTCAGGTGCTGCTGATAACACAATCTGTCTCTGGAACTCACAAACCGGTGACAAGGTGGGCGCACCTCTCCAAGGGCACACAAACTGGGTCCGGTCAGTTGCATTCTCACCAGATGGAAAATGGATTGTGTCTGGCTCATATGACACATCCATTTGTCTATGGGACGCACCCACTGGTCGGATGGTTGGCTCTCCTCAAATAGAGCATGATGCCAAGGTTTTGTCAGTTGCATTCTCACCTGATGGCAAGAGGGTCGTGTCGAGTTCAGTTGACAACACTATTTGTCTGTGGGATGTACACAATGGTGTGCAAGTAGACCACCGTCTCATAGGGCACACTGGCGCAGTTCAATCAGTCGCTTTCTCGCCTGACGGGCAAAGGCTCGTGTCAGGTTCCTATGACAAAACTATTTGTCTGTGGGATGTGCATACCAACTTGCAGCTGGGTTCCCCACTCAAGGGCCATTCTGGTAAGGTCTTCTCGGTTGTATTTTCACCAGATGGCAGGAGAATCGTGTCTGGTTCTGAAGACAAAACACTTCGTCTATGGGATGCAAATACTGGTATAGAAATGTCATCCCTTAAAGGTCACACTGCTGGTGTGACTTCAGTGGCATTTTCACCAGATAGTAGATGGGTTGTCTCGGGTTCCGTTGATGCTAGTGTTTGCTTGTGGGATGCGCGAACTAATGTGCAGGTGGGCTCCCCTCTCAAGGGGCGTGCTGGTTTGGTTAGGTCAGTTGCTTTCTCGTTTTCTGGAAAACAGTTTGCATCTGGAACAGAGAATGGAAGCCTTTGTCTGTGGAATTTAAATTCCCAAGTTTTATAGGCGAATACATACGTGGTCCGACAGGTTTCGATACATTTCCTTAATACACATGTAGCAGTTCGGTCAATTTCTTCGAGATCAAATCTCTTGCAATAATGATACACAACTTTTAGTACTTGATCCGTGCCTCCCAATGATATCCTTGAATGCGCCGCCCTGGAAGCGTTCGCTCTGGACAATATGAGTATGGAAGACTGTTACGTTCTGTTCGTGGCCCCAAGCCTGATAAGCGCCAACAAATTCTAGAGGTGGAGCTTGGTATACGACCTACAATGTATGGTTGCCCTCTGATTGGTAGCAACCTTCAAATTATTGAGCGCAGATCGTCGTTCTCACCGATGAACTCCGTGATGCGCGTCTGTGGAGAACACTTTTCAAAGAAAGTTCGTCTCGACCACTGCCAGGCTTTTTAGTCATCGGGAAATCCTGATTTTGCTTATCCGTGCTTGCTTAACATGGAGGAGCTGACTGGAGCATACTAGCACTCGGTCCATACTCAAAAGCGAATTAGACGGTAATCTTTCTGAGACGAGGATATGGTCCTGAACCCTCCTTCTTGTGTTGGGTAGTGACGTTGAAGCCTGTGAGATTCTTGAGAGAGCTGTGATAATTGTAAAGAAAAACAGTACTAAGAACCTCTGATAACCTCGGCACCCCAGCCCAACCGCGTTCATAGGATTGATCTGGCATGTGTACAGTAAGTACACTCACCGTTAACTCCATATGCCAGTGGCCGATAATACCCGCAAGTGAATTGGTCCCTGGTTCCTCAGTACAGCTGCGGCATTAGCGTGCTATGTATTTTCGCCCTTGTGTAATCAGGTCCATTCGCTACTGAAAGAAAAGGAATCGCGGCAAACACAGTGCGTACGTTGGGGCATAGGCACGTAACTACCCAGTTTGCAGGCGAATGCGAATGGTCATCCAGAGATAAAATTGAAAGATAGTCCGAGATGAAAGAATCTATCAGATCATCCTACGGTGGTAAATGTCTCCCTTGAAGCACATGCATTTCAAGCCTGCACTTAAGGGCGCCAAGCCTAACCATGCGCATTATCAGCGCAAATCACTTGATGGGAACCTTGGTTTGGCATTCATGGAGATTGGCGTTCTTAAGAGCAAATTTGAGCAATGCCTGTCCGCGTAAATCGTTCCTTTATTATTGTTGACAGGAAGCGGAAGTAGATTAGCATGCCGCAATGTGTGACCTACTGTGCTGACCTTGACTATCTATCGTGCTGGATAGTGTCAACCCACTCGTCCTGTCTTCCATTAAGGATGGAGTCCTCTCAGAGTCCAAGAGAGGACTCATGGTGAACGACTTGAGTCAAATATTCTTCTTGCCACGATCCTCAAAGATCTCGAGAAATTGGAATGATCATGGAAGAAGTAAAAATTACGGGAATGAATGTACCTGGCCGGACTGCCCTTAGCAATGTTCCTGTTAGCAACGGAATTGGCACAAAGGAAGCATACCTCACCGCACAGGAAACTTGATATTTCGTCTTACCTGAAACAATACCCAAGCAAACATGCACTCACTATCGCCTGAGGGGTATAAAATCTCTACTGATCACACCAATGCTCACCAGCAAAGAGTCCCAGTCTCAGCCAGCTAGTATTCCGATCCCCACAGCTCAGTTAAAATGTTCATCCGTGCATCTGCCCTCCTCTTGCCAGTTCTTGCCCTCTCCTCTGTTGTCGCCGCTGCACCAGAGCCCATCGTAGCACGCGATGGTAGCAGCTGCAGCAATGGCACTCTACAATGCTGCACATCGACCTTTGATGTAAGTTATCACGCTTTGCTCGTTCCCGAGATGACCGAGCCGACGCACTTTTCATTCATAGGCTACCCAAAGCAACCTCAATCTGCTCCAGGGTCTTTTGGGCGTCGTCGCCTCTATTCCCCTCGTTGGCCCTCTGTTGGCCCTCAACTGCTCTCCTATCACAGGCTTGGGCCTTGGCACCGGTGCCAACTGCGTCCAGCAAACAGTCTGCTGCCAGGACACTCAGTTCGTAAGTAATATGCAACCGAGCTGGGAGGCACTTGCCTGATCATCTATTTATACACAGAACGGTCTTATCAACATTGGTTGTAGTAATATCAACCTTGGCTTGTGAAGTGAACAGGGCCACTGAGTGTGATTGAGCACTGCGGTGGTGGAACCTAGTGGACATAGGTTTGAGGCTGTCCTGACTCCTGTCGGTAGTCGTACAAGCTGCTCCGTTGATGTATAACCGAAGTGCACTCTATGAAATTTAGTTGTTGTGATAGAAGAGTGATAGGTGTCTACGGGCGGCATGGCAATTCGGAGTCGGACCAGTCCGAATTGTCGATCAATGTAAGAACACCAATAGTTTCTAAGGGCGATAGTTCCTGTTATTGGGCACAACAATTCACGTCGTGTTTTTGGTTTTCGTTGTGCCAAGGCCAAAAGGACTGACTTCCAGGTCCCAGGATCCCGCATATTCTACGTTCGAGTTGAGTCACGTCATCTACATACTCCTAGTGTTTGTTTCCTCCCAGGGTCCCAGCCAGCCAGCGTGGAAGCATGGACATAGAAGAGACTTCGCTGATTGCATGAAATTCATGTTTTGTACTCGATCGCCTGCACGGCGGTTCCATGCATTCAAGTTTTACGGAATAGGGGAATTCACAGTTCGTTTTCGTTGGCCGTTTTCGACCGTTTTCGACGCCGTTTTCGTTTTCGTTTTCGTTGTCGGGTAAGGCCGAAAACGTCGTTTTGCTTTGACATCCCCCGTTTTCGCTCCGTTTTCGTTCGTTTTCACTTGTCCATTAGCACAACAACATTTTCGGAGTTTGAATATGTAGTAGCTAGAAATCTCCGAGATCACAATCACACCTTATCAGAAACCACTATGCCTCGTACCACAGAGAGGCAGAAAGCTGCAGAAACCCTTCTTGATGTCTACCTGGCTACTCTACTGGCTGAGTCTCATGATCCCCCAACCTCTTCTGACTCCTCTGACTCTGGTTCTGAGAGCTCAAGCTCAGAATCATCTGATGAAAGCTTGCCTGGCTTATCAGCCAGTGATACTGTGTTAACTGCCCTTCAGGGGCTGTATATGCAGCGTTACTTGACTGATCGTGGCCCTATCAAGAAGACAAGTGCCAACTTGCAACTACTCCTTACTGATTGGAAGGCCAACCGTCCGGAGATTTTCAGATCTCATCTTGGTGTCACTCCAGCATGCTTTGACCTTCTAGTTGAGGCCCTTCAGGTGGATCCCATATTTCACAACCAGGCCCATATAGAGCAAATGGCAGTACAAGACCAGATTGCCATTACTCTCTATCGCTTTCGTCACTATGGAAATGCTGCAACAACAGTCAAAGTTGCTCTCTGGGCTGGCATTGGTTATGGTACAGTACGCCTGGTGACTAACCGTGTCATGAAGGCAGTATGTTCAGAGCAATTTCGTCGATCTGCCCTGCACTGGCCTGATGATGACATAAAGGAGAAAGCCAAGGCCTGGGTGGAGGAGCATTCTTGTCCTGCATGGCAGGATGGTTGGTGCATGGTTGATGGGACCTTAATACCCTTGCATGCCCGTCCTGGCTTTTATGGAAATACCTGGTTTGATTGGAAGTCCAATTATTCACTCAATGTCCAGGTATGTCATCTTTAGATTACCTTTGATCCTTCATTCTTCTTATCATTTTCAAGGTTGTATCAACCCCTGATCTTCAGATCATTGACTATGCAGTTGGCTTGCCAGGTAGCCAGCATGATGCCACTGCCTTCTCTGATACTCACATTGCAAAGGACCATAACATCCTATTGGATAATGAGGAATTTTTATGGGGTGATTGTCAAGTCCGGGTCTACTCCGGTAGGGGGTCCGGTCAAGTCTGGATGAAAGCGGACGAAGGAGAAGGGCAGAGGGCTGGACAAGGGATTAGTCTGGCCGGAGTTGAGACCGATTGGATTCAACGACAAGGGGGTCGAGCGTTGATCCCTTGCGTAGGTTCCGGTCAAGGCGATGGAGTCGGAGACAGACAGAGACTGGAGTAGAGACTAAGTTGATTTCAGACTGAAGAGTACAGGATAATCTACAGAGTACTTATACTAAGTAAGAGCTAGGGACGCGTACTTATGGTGACAAGTAAACAGCCTAAAAAGCAGACAAGGGATAACCAGAGAAAGTACTAAGTCAGGTCCGGGTAAAATAAAGTCAGGTCTGAGTAAAATAAACCAGGTCCGGTGAAAATGATACAAGGTGGTGGATATAACAGGTACACGGAGAACTCACGTCAAGGCAGGGTAGACGGTGAGGTGTAGTAAGGACTGAGTATGGACTAGACCAAGGGTTGTACTTAACGGAGATATATCTGCGCGACCATGACTGGAGTAAGTGATGCGCGACCGGAGTTGAGCTGTAGAGCTGCGATGCGACCGGAGTAACCGGATAAGGCCCGGAGTTGGACATGGTTGTAACAGTATCCCCCCTTTAGGGGCTGAACCCATGAGGCCCCAGTGAGGCTGACATGGTTGCCTAGAATAATGCGGAGTCCAGAGTGTTTGTCTGAGTACGAATTTTGGATCTATAAAGATCAGACCGGTTTTGCCTGTACCCTCAGTTCTCTGTCTTTTAACAACATGTCGAACATTGCCGAGTCCACCACCCCCACTGTTCCCTCTGCGGTCGAGTCCAAGGACTGGACCAAGGCGACAACACCGGAGCTTCAGTCCGGTAGCGAAGACGAGGCATCCGTCCTCGATGCCAAGACGAAGGAGAGGCGTCGACGCAAGCAGGTCAAGAGAGAGGAGAAGCAACGCCGGGAAGAGGCGGAGCGACGAGCGCGTGAAGAGGCAGAGGCCAGAGCACAAGAGGAGGCGGAGAGAGCCAAGGTGGAGGCAGAACGCAAGGCCAAAGAGGAGGTGGAGCGCCAAGCGCGCGAGCAGGCGGAGAAGGACAGGGCGGAAGTGCAGCGGAGGGCTGCAGAGGTTGCTGCGAGACAGAGGGCGCTGGCGCAGGAGGCGTTGAAGAAAAGAGCGAGGGATGAGCCAGAGGCGGGTCCGAGTGGAGACCGGAGCGACAACGCCCGGTAAGTATTTTTCATTTTATTCCCTTGTTACTTTATTAGTTTCCTGGCAGGTGCGTTCGCTGTGCGAAGCACAAGGCCAAGTGCGAACGAGACCCGGAAAAGCCCAAGCAGCGCGCGTGCATGAAATGCGCAGGGCTCAAGGAGCGGTGTGAGTGGCCGGAGGTGGGTGGTCCAGGTCCAGTAGTGGACAAGGGAAAGGGCAAAGCGAAGGAGAAGGAGGTGGTGACGTCACCGTGAGGAGGGGAGAAGCGGAAGAAGAAGAAGACGGTCGCGAAGGTCGTCGATGACGACGAAATTGTCAAAGTGCCGGGGCCGTCTGGGAAACGGTCTGGGTTCGACCCCGACCCATTTCTGGAACGGTTGGACAGGCTGACCGGGGCCGTCGAGGAGATGACCGGGCAGATGCGCCGGGTCGCGGATGCCACCCGCTCGGTGGTGAGGGGAAATGAGCAGTTGACGGCCGGCCTCGAGACCTTTCTCGAGGAGTGCCGCTTTTTTACGGCGCCCTGGGACGAGGACAAGGAGTCAGAGGACAGCGAGGCAGAGGTCGACCCGGAGGAGGTTGAACAGGAGGTCCAGGGGCTCCAAGAGGAGCAAGAGAATCCTGGCGGCGCTGTGCTGGAGTAGATGGTCCGGTCCGGACTCCTTGTAAATAAAAATGTAAATTAGTTTGATTTTTGTTTTATAAAGAAGAATGGACTGGAATTGAGAGTGAGTGATATTACTTGAGACAGAGTGAAACAGATAGGGGAAACAGAAAAAGGAAACGGAGAGCGAGAGTATTGTTACATGGACGTGAGTGGTCCGGGTTTGTCTGGGTACCGGACATGATAATCTTCTAAGAGTTCTGTAGCGTTGCCAAGTTCAGTGGCGAGAAGCCATGACATTTCTTCGTCAGTTCCTTCGTAACCGGACCATCATACCAAGTAAAGTAGCTTGCACGATCTGCGTCGACGGTCAACCTTGGAGTTGAGGATCTCAGAGATCTCGAACTCCGGTTCACCATCAACTTCCACCGGTGGCGGAGGAGGTTGTATCCGGTCCGGTATGGTATGGTATTGGGTATGGCCGGTTCGAGTTGGGAGACATGGAAGACGGGGTGAACTGCGCGCATGGAATCCGGAAGACGGAGCGTAAAAGAGAGGGAGCCTACTTGCGCTATGATAGATGAGACAACCCTAAGGGCAAACACCCAAAGAACTACCACACAGGAGACTCTGAGGAGGAATAGGATCACAAGCGTCTTAGAGCGAAAACCCAAAGAGAGCTCGAATGGAGAGCCTCTGGGTGCTGGATTGCAGCAGTATATATACTACACTACACGTGTCCTGTGCGAGACTATCCATGAGGCTGTATGCTGTACGAGGCAGTGAACACAGCTGCCATCCTGTGGTAAGGCTATGCTAATGACATCAAGGGATACAGCATGCACAGC
>Ga0307516_10010428_pt1 | contig 10218 bp, 12 predicted proteins | sample 19_EM_MG_FD_203310 | JGI IMG/M metagenome (GOLD analysis project Ga0307516, IMG submission 203310) | Populus trichocarpa ectomycorrhiza microbial communities from riparian zone in the Pacific Northwest, United States - 19_EM | ecosystem: Host-associated > Plants > Roots > Unclassified | place...
TCGTTTTTTGTGGATACCCTGCCGCGCAACACACCCCACATACTCTAAAAAACCCCCCCCCCCCCCCCCCCCCCCCTCCCCCCCCCCTCCTCGATACCCAATCTATCCACCACTTACTTTGGTTAGCATGAGCGATACCTGGTGCTGACGACCAAACCACACCATCACGGCCTGTGTTGAGGGAGTAGCAAAGGGCTCCGAGAAGCAGCGGAGAAACAAGCGAGTAAGAGGAGGAGGCGGCTCATTGCAAGCTCCCCTTTGCCCTCCGCCCAGGCCTGTCACAAGAAGATGCACGGCGCACCAAGGAAAAAAAGCCCAAAGAAAGACCAAAGAAAAGCCTCCCCCGTGTCTTACTCCTCTCCTGCAGATGCCATGAAGGAGGGCGCGGGAAGGAAGAGCAGTTGTCCCTCGTCGCCGGCACTCAGCTCCTCAGCCTTTTGCTTCCTCTCGTCTTCCCGTTCTATCCGCTCCTGGAGTTCCCACCTCGACACCTCACGCTATATGCCTTCCTCAGCCAAAGCTAGGGCCAGCCTCCCCGCGTCCGTAGTAGAGAGGAAGTCCAAGATCGGCTGGCTGCAGCGCTCATCACCGAAGAGGTCCCGGATCTTGAACCGGTCATTACCTCTACCTGTCTCTCTTCGCACCTCTGCCCACAAGATTCTCCGCCGGCGTTTTCAGAGCTGGCAGTACTTGAAGAGATGCTCCCGCGTCTGGTTCTTGTAAGGGCACCACCAGCACTTGGCGGCGGGTTGCTTCTTCGAGGTATTGGCCGATGAGGCAGTGGCCTGTCTTCAACTGGTAGAACCTCGCAACGGGCTGCTTGCTGACGTTTACTGAGCCCGAATCGGGCTTCTAGAATTGTTCTCCGAGTCGGCTGTACCTGTATTTCTTCCCTGTAAGCTTTTGCTCTGCCCAATTCTTTGCTTCCTGCCACTTGACCTCGGTCATCGAGCGCTTCAAATGCGCTAGTGGCCTGGGGGGTTGCCGTCTTGGCCCTGGGAGGTCGCCATACCGCCTAAGCCGGAGATGTTCTACGCCATGTGCCTCTGGCTCGTGTGCTGCCAGCTTTGCCCATTCATCCACCTTCTCGTTCCCTGATACCTCTTTGTGTGCAGGGCGCCAGCGGAGTTCGGCCGTAACTCCTGGCCTTCTCCGGGGGATGGTCGCAATGTGCTTCCTTGCCTCAAGGGAATACTTCTGGCCTGGCCCAGGCTCGTCCGAACCCATCCTTCGGATTGCCGCTTGGGCATCAGTATATATGGCGATACGCTTGTGGTTGAGATGCCGGAGGGCAGCGGTTTCCAGAGCCGGCAATGGCTGCACACTCAGCATGAAAACGAAGTGACGTGATGAAGTGATTGTCCGACCACGTGCGGTATAATTCGCGAGTGACCTCCTGTGCATAAGTCTGTGAGGCGCATTGTCATTGCATGCACAAATCCGTACGTTCATTCGGCCATATCCCCCGCTGTTCACCGAGATCTCATAGTCGCGCGCTTTGCGGGGGTTTCGTACATTACGGAGAGTGGCAGTACGCCTGTAACTACCTCCCTGGCCCGCGACGCGTAAAGCTGCATTCCGTCGCGTCCTCCCGCACCCAATAGCCACCACAACCACACCACACCACACAACTCACGATGTCGTCGCCAGCAACAACCGAGCCGAGAAGATCAAAGTTCAACTACCGCCATCTTCAGCAGCTATCCCGATACTCCGTCGACTCGCCGTTTCGGGTGGTCGCGCTTGTGTGAGTCTGCCACCCACGAAATGGACGGACAGAGTTGGCTGATGACGGTCGAACGCTATCCAGAGATCTAGATGCCTTTTACGTACGCTACTTCGTTTTCCTTTGAACGCGGCGCAACGCTGACGTGGACGCAAAGGCGCAATGTGAAATGAAACGGTTGGGCGTCCCGCCGGAACAGCCGTTGGCCGTGCAACAATGGCAGAGTGCGTGCGAGATGCCGGTGCCCCGAACGAGAGAGCAGTGGTGGGGGGGGTTACTCGTGTGATATCCGCTTACGCTCGCGATGTGTGCAGACCTTATTGCAGTCAACTATCCGAGTAGGGAGAAGGGTGTTTCGAGACACGTAGGTCGTCGAGGATGAGCGTGGGGGGAGGGAGACGAAGGCTGAGTGGAGCCAATGGCAGATCACCGCCACCGAGGCGAGGAAACTGTGCCCCGACATCATGCTCGTACATGTGCGTGTCCTCCTCACTCTCGTTGCCGCTGTGCGACTGACGGGTGCGTCCTCACGTCAGGTAGCGACCTGGAGAACCGGCGAGACTTCCTGGTCCTACAGCGACTCGTCGAGTGAGCCGGACATCGCGACCTGCAAAGCCTGTCTCGACCCATACCGTGCCGAATCCAAAAAGATCGTCTCGGTGTTTCAGACCGTCTGTCCCAACGCACATACCGAGCGCGCCTCGATCGACGAATCCTTTCTCGACCTGTCGCGGGACATCCACGACCAGCTACTGCAGCGATATCCAGTGCTGCGGGAGCCGCCGCCGGATAGCGACCTCTCCGCGCACCTGCCATTGCCGCCGAGTGGGACAGTGCTGAACTGGAGCGGGAGCTATCTCGTGGCGAATGTGGATGAGGAGGAGAAAACGGAGATGGCGATGGAAGATGTGGATTGGGACGATGTTGCCATGGCGATCGGAGCGGAGATCACGAGGGGGTTGAGAGATGAGGTGTTCAAGCGGCTTGGGTACACGTGCTCCGCTGGCGTGGCGGGGAATAAGATGATTGCGAAACTGGGGGCTGGCCTCAAGAAGCCCAATCAGCAAGTACGTGGGCGGTCGTGAGTTGTGGGCGGTAGATAATGTGTCTGGGCTGATGCGATGAACGACGACCAGAGTGTTGTGCGGCCATCCGCAGTCGAGCCGTTCCTTGGCACGTTCAAGTTCACAAAGAGTATGTGCTACATCACGGATACTCCCCTCTCTCCGCAACTAACGGATTGCCAACCACCGCAGTTCGCAATCTCGGCGGCAAGCTGGGCGCGCAGATCGCCGAACACTTCAAAACCGAGTCCCTCACCGAGCTCCTCTCGGCGTCTCTCGCAGCATTCCAAAGCTTCCTCTCCGACGACACGGCCACATGGGCGTACAACACGATCCGTGGCCACGACCGCTCCCCCGTCGAGCCCAAGTCGCGGATCAAGTCGATGCTGTCGACCAAATCGTTCCGAGATCCGCTTCCGTCCTCGGTCGCGGACGCTCAGCTGTGGGTAGAGGTCTTCCTCGCCGACATCTGCTCGCGTCTCGAGGACGAAGGCGTGATGGATGGGCGGCGGCGACCGAAGACCATGACCATGACCATCACGGGAAAGCACTCGGGCTCGAGGAACAAGCAGACCAGCATCCCAGCGGCCGGCAAGATCGAGAGGGAGCTGCTGGCGAAGATCGCCGAGGGACTGCTGAGGCAGGTGGTGGGCGAGCCGAGTGTCTTGCCGTGCACGGGCTTGAGTCTGCAGGTGGCGGGGATCGAGGATCGCGAGGAGGGGAACATGGGGATCGGCGCGTTCCTGATCAAAGGCGGCCGGGCGAAGGGAGCGGATAAGCGCGCCGGAGGAGGTGGGGGCGAGAGGGCACCCGCCGAGGACAAGAGACGTAGAGTCGGCGATGATGCTGGTCGGTTCGTTGCCGCGCCGGCACTATGCGGGGATAACGGTAGCGGGCGCGAAGACGCCGCCTCGGACGCGCCGTCTGCGTTTCGCTGTCCGGAGTGCGGTGCGGACGTCGCCATGGGCGCGGAGGAAGAGCACAGAGACTGGCATTTCGCGCGAAGCCTGATGCTCGAAGACAGGGCAGCCGCCGCCGCCGCCGCCGCCGCCACCGCCAGGGAACGCGTTACCCGATCCGCACCGCCGGTCGTGCCCAAGGGGAAGGCCGGCGGCAGTAGCAGCAGTGGGGGTGGTGGCGGCGGGAAAGGGAAGAGGGGCAAGAAGGACGCCTCGAAGCTGGAGAAAGGGCAGAGGAAGCTTGCATTCTGATTGGGGGGGGTGGGGCGACGCGTTTGTGCTTTTTTGTTTGGTCTACATGGTGCACGGAGACGGAATCAATGGTGTAGCGCCACCCCAGAAGCTCGGGGGGGGGACGAAGCGGAGTTGCGGCCACTCGATGTTTCAGATTTACGGTCAAAGTGTCGTCATCGGCCCGGCCCGTGACCACACGGGACGATCCGTCGATCACCCCGCGTTCCGAAACAAAACAAAACAAATATCTACATACATATCAACCTAGTCCAAGAAGTTTTCGGAGCGCGGGCCCAAGTTGCGGGATTTAGAACCGGAACCGCATGCGGCGTCACTCGTCCTCCGGGCTCAAGCCACATGGCAGCCCGCTCGTCGACTTGTCTCGCGACGCGGAGTGCGACGTCTCGAGTGGGCACTGCTCCTCCACCTACGCAGGGGGGGGGGCGTGTTCGATGTGTACGATGTGGATGTGCATGCGGGACACTCTGGCTATTCCGGGTTGCTCTTCCCTGGCGCAGTGGACTGACAGGTGCGCATGTATCGTGGTTTGAACGCTCGTCGACGGAGGGGGAATGTCTCGACCACGGTACCGGTAATGCCCCTCCGTCCGGCCCTCCTGCTGTGTGTGTGTGTGTGTGAGAGAGAGAGAGAGAGAGAGAGAGAGGGGAGACAACGGTTGGGACGCACCGACACCGGTCTCGATAGAGTGCTTCCACTCTGTGCGCACGCAGCGCTCGTCACCAACTCTAACGACACACGCACTCCATTGGCTGCGTCGGCGGTGGACGAACTGCCGGCAAGCGGGGGGCGTGAGATCTAGATTAGATAGAGCGGGGGCGGAGATGGGCAGCGCACGGCACATGCGCCGTCCGGACGCAGCGATAGAGTGGCTGCGTACTGGGGCTCCGTTGCGCGGCACGGGTGGGGCAGCGTGTCCGCCGTTGCGTCTGGTTGCGCGTCTCCACGCGTCGCCCCGCGTGCGCCGCTCTTCCCCTCTCTCGCCGCGTCGCCGTGTGCGTATCGATCGCGACACGCAGAGTGCGACGTTTCGCCGCATATCTAGATAGCTGGAGACAAGCAGGATGGAAAGTGTGGGCGAGCAGCCAGCCAGCCAGCCAGCCAAGCGCGTACGCCTGCATGCAGGTGCGTATCTGTCGCAGCATACAGCAGATGCACTCAATCGCCAACGATGCGGGATCGTGCGCAGCAATCGGATCAACGCTGCACAGTGCACGTCGCGCTGCTCCGTGGATATGCGCTCACGCGAAGAGGAGGAGGAGGAGGAAGAGGAGGAGGAAGAGGAGAGGAGATCTCGCAGCGCAGAGCCGAGGGAGGAAGGAGGGGAGGGGAAGGCAAGTGTGCGTTTGTGTGTGTGTGTGTGTGTGTGTGCGTGAGTGAGCGAGTGTGATGGACGCCCTGCAGCACAGCATCCTGGCCGATGCGACCGCAACTCTCCCCCCTCCTGCGTTTCGCCCGGATTCTCCGACAGCCAGCTGGAGGTCGGGTGGACGGCCACTCGCTCGCCGAGCTGGCCAGCCACTAGAGAATGCGGCCGGAAGCCGGCAGTCACCTTCCATCGCTGTGGCGGCGGACTGCTCGGTTTCGGCCATCCACTCAGTGAGTAACATCCCCCCCTTGGCCAGATACTCGCTCCCACGTCCGCCGGCCAGCCAGTCGGCCGCTCCCACCTGCGCCGTCGCCGGACAACACCCAGCACACGTCTCCGACACGCACCACGCATCGCACACGCACACACACACACACACACACGACGAAACAGCCCCACGGATTGCGAGCGACGCGACATGCATTGTCGGCTCCAAACAGCGTAGCGCCAACACGACGCAGCGCACAGCGCGACCGACCGCCCTGTGCGGCATGTGCGGCTTGCAGGTTTCTTTCTTTCTTTTTTTCTTTTGCAGAAAGGGAGGTCGCAGGATGGTCCGCACGCGGCCGGAGACGGAGGCACACCCCCCTCGGCGGAGGGGAGAGCGCATCCACTGCACCCGTCGAGAGCGATGTGCGTTGTTTCCTGATCCGATCACAAAGCCGCAGAGGGGCGGCTGCACGCTGGCCACTTGCTCGCGCTCGCGTCCGCACGGTGCGGTAGCGTGCAGGCCTCTGGCTGCTGCACTCGGCAGGATGGAGGCATTGAGTTCTGTGCCTGCAGCAGCGGCTGCGATAAGAAGGAGAAAGAGGAGGAGGAGGAGGAGGAGGAGGCCTCCGATGCCGTCCGACTGGCTGGGCGGAAGAAGAAGGAGAAGAAGGAGACGAAGGAGAAGAGGGAGAAGAAGGAGAAGAAGGAGAAGAAGGAGAAGGAGAAGAGAAAGAAGAAGAAGAAGATGGCGATGGCGGAGGCGGAGGAGAAGGGGAGGAGGAAGGAAGCGAAGACGAATTGTGCAGCTCGCTCGCGAACGGCACGCGGAATCTCCCCGTCGTCGTCGTCGTCGTCGCCGCCGCACGTGCCGACCGACGCCCGCCCGCTGGCTCGGTCGGGAACGCAATCCGCAACTCAGCAGCTGCGACTGCAGCCTGCGTTTGGCTTTGCTCGTGCTGCTGCTGCTCTGCGCATCGCCAACCGCGGATGCTGCAGTCGCTAGCTACATGCCTACACACCAAGCCGCCGAGCTGGGGCACCGTCAGCAGTCGCCGCGGGCTTTTCTCCATCCACGCCGTCCGTCTCTGGCGATAGCTATCCCGAACCGGGCCGGACCAGACTGGACCAGACTGGACTGCGGGCGCCCCGTCCGTCCGTTCGTTCGTGGGGGGTTGGGCGTTGTCCGTGTCCATCCGTCCCTGTGTGTGCTGTGTACGAGAAAGAAAGAAAGAAAGAAAAGGAAAAACCATCATGCCGTATTAATTCCTCCCCGCGTCCGGCCGTCCATTCCATCGTCCATCCATCCATCCATCCATCCATCCATCCCGTCCATCCCCCATGTGTACCCCACCACCACCACCGCCCGCCACCACCACCATCGCCACTTTCGTAGATATCGGACAAGGACGGGCCAAGTCCACGATCACTCACTCCGTTGCCTCCACCAGCACATCGATTCCTACGATCTCTCCCCCGTCCTGTCCCGTCCTGTGCGTCCCCCCCCCCCTTGCTCGTGCATTTACTGGGGGGTGGGGTGAAGACGGAAAAAAAAAGAAAAGAAAAAAAAAGTGAGGATATCGGTATCTAGGTAGATATGTATGTATATAGGTGTGTTTTTTTTTTATCTATCATCTTTCTCCGCAACGCTTTACATGTGGTGTGTGTGTGTGTGTGTGTGTGTGTGTGTGTGTGTGTGTGTGTGTGTGTATGTGCGTGTCCATCGACGGGGAAGAGGACAAAGCAAAGCGAAGCAAAGGGAAGGGAAGATACGATAAGATCGGAGGCGGATCGAAGATTTATCTGGAGATCGGGAGCAGTCCTGCCACTGCCCCATCCGTGGGGGAGGAGTGCTCGCTGGCTGGCTGGCTGGATCAGCCTCGGACTGCCGCGTCGTCGGACCCGTGGGGCGGGAGTGAGAGGATGGAAGGAAGGGCGGAAGGAAGGAAGGAAGGAACACGCTCGGATCGGAGGCCCGGAGAGGCACTGCAAGGGATCTTGAGATCAGGGACTGCACGCTCACTTCTCCAGCCAGCCAGCCAGCTTGCCTGCCGACCAAACGACGGACGCACAGATACGGCCGCGCACAACTCTCCCCCCTCCGCCCGCCGCTGGGCCAGAGATGCGTTGGACCTGTCCGTTCCGCGAGGGAGTGTGGGCCCAGCGGATACCAAGTCGAGCTGAGAGAGAGAGAGAGAGAGAGAGAGAGGGGGGGGGGGGGGGGGGGGACATCCGATCCGATGTACAGATTTCTGCCGTCGTATATCCTCCCCGCCCCCCCTAGGAAGAAGAAAAAAACACGTCATTTTTCTGACTGGAGAGGGACAGAAACATGCCCGGCCCACCGAGTGATATGACGGCGCGCACAGGTCCACTGGCTGGCCGGCGCACCGATCCGCTGCCCGGATCACCGCGTGTCCGGACTCCACCGCGTGTCCGGACCCCAGCGTGTGTCCGGACTCCAGTGCTGGGCGCAAACGACACTGCAGGGAGCACCTGTCCGTGTCAGCGCCCATCTCCTGGACCCGCGAGGGCTGGAGAAGGAGGGAGAGGCGGTCCGGTTCGGAGAGGGGGAGGGAACCAGCCAGCCAATCGATGAGGCCACATCGATATAGATAGACCCGCAGCATCCCCCTTTTTTTTTCCCAGATCCCACTCCCAAATCTCGATCGGATCCGCTTTTGCACCCCTCACTCCAGCTCGATGGCCCCCCCCTCCTCCCCCCGCTGTCCACTCTTCTCCCCACTATCGATCCCCCCCCCCAATGCGCTGCGTCTTTGAAGACACGGAGATAGAGGGAGAGGGAGAGAACACATCATCGATACGTCGAGATCGATGCGGTGGTGGCCACGGTCTGGAGGGGTCAAGCGGGCAGATTGCAGACTGCGTGTTTCGACTGCACCTTCCGCCCCGGTCAGAGTCCACGAGTCTCGCACGGTCCTGAGCTCCTGACCTCTTTCGCCGATTCACGGACGGAGCGGGCGACAGGAGTGGCGGGGTCAGAGCCAGCAGAGGGCGGAAAAGTGGGACCCGTGAGCGCGAGGGCCACGCCACCGTGTTTGGTCGTCGTCGGCTGTTGATGTCTCGCTGCGGTTAGGGCTGCGTTTGGCCAGTTCTGTGGAACCGCTTAGAGGTGCATACGGACGAGCCCAGGCAGATTGGAGCACATACATGGACGGCCAGCCCCGAGCCGAGCTGGGAGCGGGGAGCAGCTCCGCTGAGTTCTCATCTGTTCGTCGCCGCCCGGCGGTGATTGGTCGCCGGGGAGCTCACGTGGCCGCGCCCGTGAAGATGTGCACGGCGCCCCGAGTCCGGTTGGATATCCGGGGAGGACGGAAGCAGGAGCGCGGCCCGGAACGGAGCCAGCGGGCTTTGGCGGGGTGAACGGCGAGCGCGAGCGGGAGGAGCGGCGCGCAAGACGTCTCGCCAATCTCCGCAACCCAATCGGTGCATGCAGCCCGCCATGCGTGCGGACATGCCCGCCGGTCCGTCCGGCTGGATAGGGCATGCGTGAGGGGCCCGCGGTCCAATCTCGGCGGGCTCCGCTGCTGCGGGACGGAGCGGATGAGCGGAGGCGCTCCGTCTTGGCCTGCTGTCTTCGTGGCCGCCGCCAGCATGCCAGCTGTGCGTCGCCGCTCCGCTCCGCTTACGTAGTCCGCTGCGGCTGCGCCCTCTCCCTCCGAGCGCGGGCGGGCTGCGGCGGACTCCTGCGGACTCCTCCGGCCACCCGGCCATCCTCGTCCATCCGCGCTCATGGTGCGTGCATGCGTGCTTATGTACAGGGCAGGGGGGCGGCGTCGGTGCAGAGCTGAGCTGAGTTGGGCTGGGCTGGGCTGGGCAGAGCGCCGTCCGTTGCCGCACTCTGGACCAGCTGTGTCGGGACGCAGCACCCCAGCACGTCTGCGTGTATCTGGATGTGTTTCTGAGTCGGCTGTGCGGCACCGCAGCAGGCAGCGCGGGGGGCGCGCAGAGGACATGCGCAGTACCGGAGCTGCCCAGACACAGCGTAGGTCGGGGCTTGCACTTGGACGTCACGAATCTCCCCGTGCCGGGTCCCGCGGCTGCGTCCGCCGCTGTCTGGCTGCCACGTCCGGTGCGCGGTTTGCCGCGCGGGTATGTAGTGCGTTGCGCGGGGGCGGGGCGCTGTGCAGTTGGGTGGGAAAGCGAAGAGACGAAGGCGGGAAGAGAAGAGCGTCTCGGAATACGTGCGAGTATGTAGATAGTTGTTGTGCTCGGACAGCATGCGGATCCCTTTGGAAATCTGTTTGGGCGATCAAACACGTGCCACGCCAGAGACAGGGATTTCTCCCGGAGTCACGGCGCGAGCTGGCCCCAATCGCGAGCGTCCGCATCTGCGCTTCCACAGCCTACATATCTACAGCCTTCCCCACGGCCGCAGATGGTCCTGGGTGTCCGGAATCCGATGGCCCCATGCGAGCACAGTGCTCCGCATTGCTCCGGATATGTGTGTATGTAGTCAATAGTCATCGCTGCGCATCCCTTTTTGCCGCCGCCCATCGCCGCCGCCGCTGCAGCTCGCGTTGCAGGGCGAGACACGCCAGGAGCGGGGGGGGGGGGGGGGGGGGGGGGGGAAAAAAGACACGAACAAACAAAAAAACAAACACCCACCCACACCCCAGT
>Ga0307516_10010429_pt1 | contig 10217 bp, 9 predicted proteins | sample 19_EM_MG_FD_203310 | JGI IMG/M metagenome (GOLD analysis project Ga0307516, IMG submission 203310) | Populus trichocarpa ectomycorrhiza microbial communities from riparian zone in the Pacific Northwest, United States - 19_EM | ecosystem: Host-associated > Plants > Roots > Unclassified | place...
CGCTTGGGTGGCGGCAGGGGATTTTTGTCCGGCGGGCCGGGCTGGGTGGTGGGTCAGGCGGACGCACCTCGCCGGTTGCGGTGGCGGTCGGTTGCGTCGGCGCCCTCGGCGGTCTCTGTGCTGGGGCACCACGTCCTCGACAGGGCCTGGTCTCGCAGGCCGGGCCGAGCGACTACATCCTGAGCGTCTCGTTCCATGCTCGGTCCCCGATCCTTGCGAAACGGACCGGGTTGTTGCCACCGTCGCGATCTTGGAGATCGAGGGTTCGGAGAGGCTTGTTCGAGTGGTCGGGATCCAGAATCTTGGGCACCGTTGCCGATCTCTCTCGACGGGGGTGTCGGCAGCAGTGTTCGGCCGGAGCCGCACGTCACCGCCGCAGGGCAGGTCGCCGGCCGCGAGCCAGGCCCTCCCGCACTCTCCACGATTCATCGACGTTGCGCCACGAAACGGGCCGCCGGTAGGGCGGCGTGGTGGTGCGGAGGCTGGTGGAGCAGACCTTGGGAGGTTCGGGTCAGCTCGGAGTCTTCTGCTTGGCTGTCTCGCAGTCGATCCGCAATACCTCGCCTCAGTGACAGTGTGCCCTCGCGAACGACGCAGGCGATCCCTGACAACCAGGCGGCATCCCCCGATCGTGGTACACGACGCGAAGCCCGAAGGGGATACCGGTGCACCCCCACCGACAAACGCTCAGGCAAGGCGCCGCGTGCAGATCTTGTTGGCGGGCGGCCCACCGGCGCGCCAAATTCCCTCAAGATCCATCAAAGCGGCCGATCGCGGCTCGGATAAAAGCTACTTAACGGAAATTTCTGCCTCCGAGAAGATTCTCCGATCAACCGAGGGCTTCCTGCCCGATAGCGTCCTGGACCGCGGTCACCGATCCGGGTACTTGACAACTGGCTGCCCGCCAACCAAGCAGAATTCTGCTCGGCGCCCTGGTTCTCCAAGATTCGCCGGGGGCGGGGCGGAGGAAAGGGTGGCGGAGTTGGGCGTGGCCTCCGCTAAGCAGTGGCGGTTGTGTCTTGTGGTGTTGGGATGAGCCGGCGGGCGAGGGTGATGAGATCCGGGACGGCGGGATGGCTTGGGGGTTGCTTCCAGGCCAGGTGGACCGGGACGGCTGGTACGTCGATGAGCGGGATGTAGGCGACGGCGGGGTTCGGGTATGTGGCCGCGGTGGCGGTGGTAGTGACGCCGACAGCGTGGCCGGCGGCGATGGCAGCAATCCAGTCGTCGGTGTTGGCGACCTCGATGGTGTCGTTCGGGGTGTCATCCGGAGGCCAGAGGCCGAGGGCCGTGGTGCCGGCGATGGTGTTGACGGCGATCGGCTTGGCGTTGAGATCGTGCAAGGTGAGTCGGGCTTTCCGGGTGAGAGGGCTGTCGGCGGCGACGGCGGCGACGCGCGGCTCGAGCAGCAAGACCATGGTGTTCAGGCCGGCGGGTAGGTCGGCCTCGCCCCGGATGACGGCGACGTCGACGGTGCCGTGGTCGAGCCCGGCGGTGCGATCGTCGACGCGCAGGAGTTGCAGGGGTGTGTCCGGGTGTTCCTGCTTCCAGCGTCGCAGCAGTGGTGTGGTGTGTTCGCCCAGTGCTGACCAGGCGTGGCCGAGGCGTAGGGGCCAGGTCCCGACGCGTGCGGGGTCGAGTGCCTGGTCGACGGCCGTGACCGCGGCGGCGGCTCGCGGCTGGAACGCGTGTCCGGCGGCGGTGAGCTGCAGGTGATGGGTGGACCTGTCGATCAGGCGGGCACCGAGGTGGGCTTCCAGTTGGCGCAGGGTGCGGGAGAGCGCGGGTTGCGTCACGTGCAGCCGGGCCGCAGCCCGGGTGATGGTGCCTTCGGCGGCGATGGCGAGGAAGGCGCGCAGATGCCGCAGCTCCACGGTCATAACGACAGAGCATAACCGCAGGAAAATCGGCATTTCCCGCGCCGAAGGGGTGACTCCTAGCGTCGACCGCATGGCCAACGCCCTCGGCTCCACCCCGTCCGCCGTCACCCCTGCTGAGGTGCCGGTGCCCTCGACACGGCGCGCCGGGGCGGTAGGGCTGGTATTGGGAGCCCTGCTGTCGGGTCCGTTCGGCGGCGCGGTCGCGGCGCTGTTGTTCCCCCGGGTTGGGGTGGACGGAGTCGTGACACTGCGGCTGACGATCGCGGCGCTCGCGCTACTGGCGGTGTGCCGGCCCCGCGTGCGGGGATATCGGCGCGCGGACTGGTTGTTGATCGGCGGATTCGGTGCGGCGCTCGCCGGCATGAACACGCTGGCCTACCACGCGATCGCGTTGATCCCGCTCGGTCCCGTGGTAATGCTGGAGGTGCTGGGGCCAATCGTGCTGTCGGTGGTGACCGCCCGCCGCGCGGCGAGTTGGCTGTGGGCCGGCCTGGCCACCGCCGGGGTAGCGTTGCTGAGCAGCACCGGATTCGATCGGCTCGCCCCGGCCGGGATCGGCTTCGCGGCCGCGGCAGGCGCCGTCTGGGCCGGATACATCATGGCCAGTGCACGGGTCGGGCAACGCTTTCCCAAGGCTGACGGCCTGGCCCTGGCCATGACCGCCGCCGCGGTCATCACCCTTCCCCTCGGCGCCGGCACAGCGGGAACCACGCTGTTGAACCCTCACGTCCTGGCGATGGGCGCTGCAGTGGCGCTGTTGTCCTCCGCGCTGCCTTACACCCTGGAGTTGCTGGCACTGCGCCGCATGCCCACCACGACCTTCGCCGTCCTGATGAGCCTTGGGCCCGCCGTCGCTGCGATCGCCGGCTATGTCGTCCTGCACCAGCAGCTCGCCCCTGTCGAAGGGCTGGCCATCGCGCTGGTCATCGCCGCCAACGTCGGCGCCGTACGGACGCCGTCCCGGCGGGTGCTGTCCCCGATGACGTATACGCCCCGGGAAAGCACGCCGGCCGGTATTCCGTGAGGTGTTCGCGAATGATGGGCAGCCCGAGGCTGACTGGTCCTTCCTGGGCGGGCGCCGGCACCCTCGACGGCCTTCTCGCCATCCGCTGTGGTCCTGCAGTAGTGGCACCCAGGCTTCTTCTGCCCGCAACGCGCCACCGGCGTCGCGGGCAACCGTCAGGCAGGCCCGCGGAGTGCGTCGACCGGTTGCATGCGGGCCGCTCGGACGGCGGGGTAGAGGCCGGCCAGCAGGCCGACCACGGCCCCGGCGACCGGGGCGAGGCCGGACAGGCCGACGTCGAGGACCGGGGTCCAGTGGCGGGCGGCGCTGATCGCCACGGTGGCGACGATGCCCGTGCTGGCCCCGACGACGCCGCCGAGCAGCCCGACCGCGGTGGATTCGATGAGGAACTGGGCCGCGATGTGGCGGCGGCGGGCGCCCAGGGCGCGGCGCAGGCCGATCTCGGCGGTGCGTTCCATGACCGTGACCAGGGTGACGTTGGCGATGCCGAGGGCGCCGACAATCAGTGAGACCAGGCCGAGGATCAGCAGCAGGGTGCTGACGTCGTCGCTGACGCCGGTGCGCAGGGCGGCCGGGTCGGGTGGGGCGGTCACCTGGACGGCGGCCGGGTCGTCGGGGCTCAGGGCGATCGGGGCCTGCCGGGCGATCAGCGGGGCGGCGCCGAGCGCGGTGGTGATGACCACGGTGCCGGCCGGGCCGAGGTCGAGGGCGTCGTCGCCGGCGGTCCAGGGGACGATGACCGCGCCGGTCAGGGCCTGTTGGTCGGCGCGGGCGACCGGGGCGAGGATGCCGATCACGGTGAACGGGGTGCCGCCGACGAAGACGGCCGGCTGGTTGTCGATGCGGGTCACGCCGAGCGACTGGGCGGCCTGGGCGCCGAGGACGGCGACGCGGTCGTGCCGGGTGACGTGGCCGGTGTCGAAGAACCGGCCGGCGGTGATGCTGGTGCGGGCGGCTGCGGGCAGGCCTGCGGTGGAGCCGATGACCGGCAGGGCACGGTCGAGGACGCGTTCCGGGTCGCGCACGGTGTTGGCGCGCACGGAGGGTTCGTGGCCGGGCTGGGTGCGGGCGAAGGCGGCCGCCGCGGTGACGCCGTTGAGCCGGGTGAGGTCGGCCAGCGAGCTCCAGGCCACGGTCGGCGGGTCGTCGGCCGAGCCGGGGGCGGGAATGTCCACGGTGACCTCGGTGGCGGTGGCCGCGTCGAACCGGCCGGCGATCTGGTTGCCGGCGGTGGCCGACACGCCCAGCGTGGTGACCAGGGTGCCGATGCCGAGCACGGTGCCCAGGATGGTCAGCGCGGTGCGGGCCGGCCGGGCCCCGATCCCGGCCAGCGCCTCGGCGAAGAGATCGCGCGGATCCAGCCGGCTGACCGGCGCGGCGCCGCCGCGGCGCCTCATCGGCCGCCCTCCACGACCGGCAGCACGACGGTCTCGTCGGACGAGGCCGGCGCGGCCGGCGCCGGTGCCAGGCGGCCGTCGGTGATGCGGACGCGGCGGTCGGCCCGCCGGCTGACCGTCTCGTCGTGGGTGATCACCACCAGGGTGGTGCCGGCCGCCTTCAACTCGTCGAACAGGTCGAGCACGGCCGCGGTGTTGGCGCTGTCCAGGTTGCCGGTCGGCTCGTCGCACAGCAGCAGCGCCGGGTTGCCGATCAGGGCGCGGGCGATCGCCACCCGCTGGCGTTCGCCGCCGGAGAGGTGGCCGGGCCGGAAGGTGCGCCGGTGGCCCATCCCGACCCGGTTCAGCGCCGCTACCGCGCGCTCGCGGCGGCCGGCCCGGCGGGCTCCGACGTAGAGGTCTCCGAGCATCACGTTCTCCTCGACGTCGCGGTGGGCCAGCAGGTGGAAGGACTGGAAGACGAAGCCGATCCGGGCGCCGCGGACCGCGGTGCGCTCCGCGTCGGCCAGGCTGGTGGTCGGCACCCCCTCCAGCTCGTACGCGCCGGTGTCCGGCAGGTCGAGCAGGCCGAGCACGTTGAGCAGGGTCGACTTGCCCGAGCCGGAGGGCCCGATGATGCTCAGGTAGTCGCCCCGGCCGACCCGCAGGTGGACGTCGGTCAGGGCGGCCACCGGCGGGTCGGCGTCGAAGGTGCGGCCGATGCCCGTCAGCCGGATGACATCTTCTCCTCGGCGGTCACGCCCAGAGTCGTCGCCGGGCCGCGGTGTGGGCTGCCTGGTGGGACCGGTCATTGCGTTCCGACCACCACTCGGCTTCCCGCGCGTACCGAATCGGGGGTCTTGGGGGTGATCTGCACGAAGCCGGCGGTGGACAATCCGGCGGCGACCGGGACGTCGTGCACGGACCCGGCGGCGTCCTGGACGGTGACCCGCGACTGGCCGTCGGCGGCCGTGTAGACGGCCGCGACCGGCACGCTCAGCACGGCGTGGCCGGTGCCGCCGACCTCGATGCTGACCTTGAAGGCCTGGCCGGCGAAGGCGGCCAGCTTGCCCGGGTAGGCAGGCTTGAGCCGGATCGGGACACCGGCCAGCGCACTGTCCGTCCTGTCTGTGTCGGACTTGTCGGCGGCGACGGCGACGGCAACCGACGCGCCCATTCCCGCCAGCTTGGCCGCGAAGGTCTCGCCGTCGGGGTGGGTGAGGGTCGCGGGCATGCCGGCCTTGAGCAGCGCCGCGTCGTCGGGAGCGACCGTGCCGTTGACGACCAGCGTCGGGTCGGAGGCGGTGCCGATCACCCCGGAGGCCGCGGCGCCGGCCCTCACTGTCACCGCGGTCAGCCGCAGCGGCAGCTTGGGCAGGAACAGGATCTCGCCGCCGGCGATGCTCGTCCCGTACGTCTTGGTGAAGTCGTTGAGGTCGGCCTCCGCGTCCTTGAGGGCCCGGCCGGTGGCCGCGCTGACCGCCTGTCGCAGCGTGCGCAACTGGGCTTTCTGCTCGGCTGTGGGGCCTTGGGCCTGGTAGCCACGGGCGGTGTACCAGGCCCGGACCGCGTCGAGGACGCTGTCGTTGATCACGCCGGTGGCCGCCAGCCCGCTCCCGGGCCGCAGCCGGCGCAGGGCCGAGCGCAGCTGGTCGACGTCGTCGCCCGAGCTGCCCCGGGCCAGGGTCCGGTACATCGGGACCTTGCCGGTCAGCACGAACACCGGGCGCCCGCTGACCTCGAGCAGCACGTCCCCCTCCCGCAGCGTCTTGTTGACCGATGGGGCCTTGGTGACCAGCGGCGCGCCGGTCGCCGAGGCGTCTCCGGTGGCCACCGAGCCGGTCAGGGCGATCGGCTGCGGCGCGCCGTAGGCGATGGTTCCCTGCGCGTTCACCGTGGCGGTGAGTTTGCGCTCGGTGACCGCGACGGTGACCAGGGACGCGGGTGGCGCCCGATGCGCGGCGGCGGCATCGGCCGGCGAGCGTACGTGGGTGCCGACGAGCCAGCCGATGACCGCGGTGGCCAGGGCGATGGCCGTGGTGGCGGCCACCACCCGCGGCGGCCCGGAGCGGGGGAACGGGATGCGCACGGCTCAGCCGTTCCCGGTGCCGGCCTGGATGACGGCGGCGTACCTGGTGCGGGCGAGTTTGGCGTAGTCGGTGCGGCAGCCGAGGTCGTCGAGGGCGGCCTTGATCTCGTTGGTCAGCCCGGTCTTGGCTGCCGCCGCGCCGGGGGTGCCGCCCTGCGACACCTTGTCGAAGTAGCTGCCCTGGACGCTCTGCTCGATCGTGCCGGGGGAGGCCGACGCCACCGGGTAACCCTTGCCGCGCAGGCAATCGGCGTACTTCTGGGCCGCCGCGACCACCTGCGGGTCGTTCTGGAAGGCGGCGTAGTTGCGGGCCGCCGCGGCCTGCTGGTCCTTGCTCGGACCGCTGCCGAAGTACTTCTGAGCCGCCGTAGGGGCACAGCCGGAGCTCGTTGTGCTTTCCCCGCCGGCTTTACTCTCCCCGCCGGCGCCGTTCAGAGCCTGGTCGTACGCCGCCTGCTGGGCCTTGTCGAGGCCGTCGCGGATGGCGTTGTTCGGGTTCGGGCCCGCATCGGTGGGCGAGGCGCCGACCGCCGGGTCGGTCGGGTAGACCAGCGCGGCGAACAGGCCGAAGCCGTACTTGGCCCGGAACGCCTGGACCTTCTCGTCCGGTTGCAGCAGCGACTGCGGGCCGCCGTACAGGGCGCGCTGATCGGTCTCGTCCACCCGCGTCGGGTGCGCGACGTACCGGAAGCCGGCCTTCTTCATGCAGTCGGCGATACTGCTCTCCACCTTGACCGACGCCGCGTCGTAATCGGCCGCCCGGGTGCCGGAGTCCCCGGCGGCGGGCGGGGCCGCGGCGCCGGCCGGGGCCGCGGCATCGTCGGCGTGGCTGCCGCACGCAGCCAGCAAGGCCAGCGAAAGCACGGCCACGGACACTGTCAAACGTCGCATCACATCTCCTTGAGGGTTTCCATTCGCATCTCTTACGAAGCCGATGCCGCGCAAGGTTGCTCGGAGACGCAGTGAGATCATCAATACCTTGGGTAATCATTTGGCGGGCGGTCGCCATCGCGAAGCCGTCGTGCAACCTTCTCGCCGGCGCTGTCGTATCAGGGGGTGTCCTACCGGAACCTCGACGAGAAAGGCGGTGACCTGTGCGACGAACTTCGGAGAAGGACGGCGACTTCACCGAATTCGTGGCGCAGCGGCGCCCGGAACTGGTGCGGGTGGCCACGCTGCTGGTCTCCGGCGACGCGGCCAAGGCCGAGGACGTGGTGCAGACGGCCCTGACCCGGATCTACCTGGCCTGGCCGAAGGTGCGCCGGGAGACCGCGATCGCGTACGCCCGGCGATGCGTCGTGAACGCGGCCATCGACGAGCGCCGCAGCTTGTTCCGCCGCCGCGAACACCTCAGTGCGCAGTTGCCCGACGTCGCCGCCACCGAGACGCCGCACCAGGACGGCGACCTGGCCGTGGCCCTACTGGCCACCCTGCCGGCGAGCATGCGCGCCGCGGTCGTCCTCCGTTACGTGGAGGGGCTCAGCATCGCCGAGACCGCCGCAGCCATGCGCTGCGGCGAAGGCAACGTCAAGAGCCAGAGCGCCCGCGGCCTGCAGAAGCTGCGCGAGCAATTCCCCGCCCGAGCCCAGCACGTCTTCCCGTGAGAGAGGCACCCGCCATGCCCGACACCCCCGACGTCATCGAAGTCCTGCGCAACCTGCCGCCCGCCGCCCCCGCCAGCCCGGACATCGTCGCCGCGGACCTCGAGCGAGGTCATCGCGCCGTGACCGCCCGCCGCCGTCGCCGCCTCGCCCTGTCCGGTGCGGCCGCCGCCGCCGTGATCACCGTCGTCGCGGTCGGCGCCGTCCGGTTCGGCCCGCCCGCGACCAGCCCCCCACCGACCGCCAGCGGAACCTCATCGGCCACCGTCCGCCTCACGCTCGTCGACTACCGCGGCGATCAGCCGGTCGGCTTCAAGGTGACGACTGTGCCGCAAGGCTGGACCGTCACGTCCTCGGACCCATCCGCCTTCGTGGTGGCGCCGCCCGGTGTCACCGTCGCCTCGCCAAGGCCCGGCGTGCCGGTCAGCGTCCAACATCAGATCATGGTTTCCCTGCGTGCCTCGACGACGTTCCCGGCGCAGACGTCAACAGAAGAGGTCGACGTCAATGGCCGGCCGGGGAGGATCGGCCACCCCCTGGCCAGCGCAACCGAGCTCTCCGACACCACCTGGCTGATGTTCCCCGACGGCGCCGGCCACACCGTGCAGGTGCAAGTACCCGCCTCCACCAACCTCACCGAGAGCCAGATCGTCCGTTTCGCCGGTGGCATCACCGTCACCGGCCAGGCCCGGCCCATCGGCGGCTGACCCGGACCCGAGGCGCAGGCCATGACACGCCCAAATACTCTCGGTGAAGCAGGCGTGTTCGGGCTGGCAGAGATTGTGCTGACCGAAGCGACCGGCCGGGGCCGCAGGTTAGGCGACCGGCTCCCACTGCGGGTCTTGGCCGGGTGCCTCGGTGAGCCGGCCGAAGACGACGTCGGCGAAGTGATTGCCGTAGCCGATTGTGCCCGGCACTCGTAGCTCGCTCAGCACCCGTTCGCGCGACTTCAGGGCGAGCTCCGGCCGTGCGTCGGAGGCGGCGCCCCAATCGGGCTGGGCGATCTGCAACGGTGAGTGCAGCGCGTCGCCGAAGGCCAGCAGCCGCTGCTCGCCCACCGTGAGCAGATAGCCGGCGTGGCCTGGCGTGTGGCCGGGCAACTCGATGAGGCGCACACCCGGGAAGATCTCGTCGCCGTCAGCGGCGCCGGCGCCGCGGGCCCGCCGGGTGGCTCCCCACTCGGCCCTGGTGGCGACGAAGCGCGCCTGGGGGAAGAAGTCGCCCCGCCAGGCCCAGCCGGTGTGATCATCGTGCAGGTGGGTGATGGCGACGGTGTCGATGTCGCCGGGCGCCACCCCCAGAGCGCGCAGGCTTTCCGGCAGGCCGCCACCCCACAACTCGCCCAGCGGTGCGATCGTCGACGACGCGGGAATGCGCTGGGGGCCGAAGCCGGTGTCGACGAGCATCGCCCGGCCGTCCCGCTGGATCAGCAGGCCGCCGATGCCCGCGGACAGATGCCCCGTCTCGTCCAGCCACGCGGCGTGCTCGGCCCAGGCGGCGGCCGGCGCGCCCGGAAACCAGGCGCGCGCCACCAGTTGCACGGCGCCGTCGGGGACGTAGCTGATCTTGACCTCGCCCAGCTGCAGGGTGCGGGCGGTGGCCGGCCGGCGGCGGCGGTCGTCGTTCACGCGGCCCGGCTCGTCCCGCTCAGCTCGAGGGTCTTGCAGCGGCCGGCCGACAGCGCCAGCTCGGGCAGGCGGCCCTCGTCGTCGGGCAGCGCCAGGTAGACCATCAGCCGCAGATCCGGGTCGTCCGCGATGGTCAGCGCGGTCTGCTCGAAGACCAGCCGGCCGAGCCGGGGATGCCGGAAGAGCACCACGCCGGGTGACTCCTGCATGATCTCGTGGCGGGACCACAGCTCGGTGAACGCCGTGCTGGCGGCGTGCAACCGGTCGACCAGGCTCTGGAACTCCGGATCGTCGAGCAGCCGGCCGGCGCTGGCGCGCAGGTGCGCCACCATCCGGCGGGCGACCTCGGCCCGCTCCGGATAGCGCTGGCGGATCAGCGGGTCGGAGAAGAACGCGACCGGGCAGTTGTAACCCTGATCGGTGACGCCGAAGATCGACGTGGCGGTGACGTTGGCCGCGATGACGTTGCCGTAGCTGTCGACCACGTAGGACGGGTTGGGGGACCAGCCGTCGACGATCCGGCGCAACCGGCTGACCTCGAGGCTGCGCCGGCGGACCACCGGGTCGGGCGGATTGAGGCTGCAGAGCCGGTAGAGGTGGGTGCGCTCGGTGTCGTCGA
>Ga0307516_10010431_pt1 | contig 10216 bp, 12 predicted proteins | sample 19_EM_MG_FD_203310 | JGI IMG/M metagenome (GOLD analysis project Ga0307516, IMG submission 203310) | Populus trichocarpa ectomycorrhiza microbial communities from riparian zone in the Pacific Northwest, United States - 19_EM | ecosystem: Host-associated > Plants > Roots > Unclassified | place...
CACTCCGGGAGAGGTGCCGGGGCGATCAAGGCGCATACCAAACAAATACAAACGTCGAGATGGGGAGATAGTGGGACAACCGGCAAGCTTCATTTAGGGGGTCGAGAAACCTTGCAAGCAAGGTAATGCAAGCAAGGTAATTCATCCTTCACTTCCCGAGTAAGAAACTGACCGGATGTACGGGGAACGTGACGGGGAGGGGGGTCGGTTTGGAGATACGTAGAGGCTCGCCTAGGTGAGGAGCTTGGAGTTGCCTGCCGTTAGGATTGACTCGCTCGGTGGATCCAAAAGGGGGCCCTCACCTGGAACTTTGTTCGGGGAACGGTTGGGATCACTCTCGGGAGGTTGAGTCTTTCTTCACGAGTTCGGTAGCGCTGCGGACTTCAACCTGGAGAGCACCCCGGGCGGTCTCAGATGCCCGCCACCGGCGCCACCAGTACTCATGTCTTCTGTGGCGAGCCTACTTGCGTGGGAGCCGCGAAGCGTTCCACCACGCCTAGACGAGATCTTGCAAATGCCGAACCGGCAGTTGCGTGTTGGTGAATGTCGTATCTCTGGCGGTATGTTCTACGTCTGGGGATCATCAATCAGCGACGAGTGGAATAAGGTACTTCCGGTCCCCAGCTCGTGTGGACCTGATGCACGATCTCCCAGTGAGCAGTATCCCCCACAGAGAATACGATTGGCAGCCACCCAGGGAGAAACATTTTACGGGCAGAATCGTGAGTGCGTCGGGGTGTCTGTGGGGAATCATGGATTGTGCTGGTGCGGGGTTGACTCGAAGGAAATCCCGTCCCTCCGGTGAAGAGGAGGATTGAACCTGGTCTCATCAGCAGATCATGGAATATCATAGCAACATCTTTCGCTCCCTTGGGCCTCCTCTTACAGGCGGAAAGTGATTTTTGTGCGAGTTATGATATGTACTGAGCCACTGGCCGCAGTCCTTGCATCGGTAGTCAAGGCCAGTACAATTGTTCAGGATACGTTTTAGGAGACCCGTCCTACTGTGGGAACGGGTTCGTCCCCATGGGCCGGCAAGCCTCGGCGGCGGACGGGCGAAGCGATGGATAGCGCGTTCGACTCATGGCGCTGCTCGGCACTGGTCAGGCGACATTGCTTTTTTTCTGATGCAGGCCATGAACGGCCTTGGTCACCCGGTTGGTGCCCGGGCTCGTTGAAATCTGAGGGTTGAGCGGACCGGAATGTGTCGGTGCCAAAAAAAACCTGGCCCTGGCGGGGACTTGGTTTTTGGCTCGAGCCCTAGGCACTCAAAATCTGGGTATTTCGGATCCTCCTTTCACACGGGCAAACGTTTCTGAGGCAATGAACCGTCACAGGGAGGGCTGGGGAGGGCCGGTGGTTGCTGGAGGTCGGACGTATACACACGCGGCGTGTCATTGGAGAATTCGTCACTATGATGTTAGGATTTGAGCCTTGGGTCGCAAAAGGTAGGTGAGGCATTTGTCTCGATGTCTCCCCCCTTGGTATCGTCAGCATGTACCCGTGGCCATGATATGAAGGAGATATTTCTGAAAAGCCGATTGAATATCAGGTCATACGTGTCCTACAGTGTCTCGCCCTTCCCTCCCGATGCCTTTCTCTTATTTTGAACCGAAACGGGACCTACAATGTGTGGTAGATAGGGTGCAGTCCCAGACACTATATCAGCACTTATCAGCACCGGTCAGCGCTGGTCAGACCATGCCTGTCTCGCGTCAGCACCCGTCGAGTATGTACCGCTTATTTTCCTGATGTGGCATGTGGCCCACCCGCTGAATGGAAGCGAGAAAACAGAATATATATTTGCCTGGGAAAAACCGAGCCTGGAATGGAGCCAACAACGATCCCGCGATTGCAAACTCAAGACAACAAGTGACCGGAACACCGTGACGGACTCCGGACATTTAAAAGGGTCAAGCTGCCCCCCTCGTCTCCTCAGCCACTGTGCAGCTCACCCCAGTTCTTCCCCTACCTCCCAAACTTCAGGCCTGGCGCCGTCGTTACCTGCTCTTCCTCACGACACCCCATATCATCATGTTCCTCAAAACTGCTCTCATCTTCCTCATCGCCGGAACCCTCTCCGTCAACGCCTTGTACGTTCCGGTTGCCCGCTCCCCCGCTCCGGAACCGGAATGTGAGTCTTCTCAATTGTTCTTTGCTGCATCTCACCACGACCCAACCTCCGTCTTGTTCAACAGCGCAGCCGCAATGGAGCAGAGGCCTCGAACATCACCGAGAGCTGGGGACTCGAGATTTCCCCCCGCTGGCACTCTTGGCCCGGTCGTCTAATCCGGGGCCAAACCGCACCGGTGGGACCCCACCACCTAGCCCAGCGGATAGGAACCCGGGGGGTGCTTCCCAAGACAATACTGGGGCGGGGTGGCCAGTGCGTGGGCCTGCGCCAGACCCATTAACTGGGCGTCCGCAACGCTTAGGCCCAGACTCTCGCCAAAATTCGCCAGGTCCAGCAGCTCGCCCCAATTCGCCAGGTCCAGCAGCTCGCCCTAATTCGCCAGGTCCAGCAGCTCGCAGAAATTAACCGTCCGCTCCCCCGCCCCTGGCTGTGGAGAGCGCTCCAACCCCTTCTCTCCCACACCAGCTGCTTTATCTTACCGAGAATATGACAGTTCCTTACGACACGCCCCCCAGGTGACATATGGGTTGAATAGATAAAGATGGTTAGAATTGGCTATAATTCCCGCCCTTTGGGGTTTGTGTGAACTGCTTGAGTTTGATTTTGATGTTTCGAGACGCTCGCCGCAGACAGTGTTGTTGGTAGATCACTCTTAACCCGAGCTCTCCGTTCAATACGCGAGGGGGCTCATGTTTGCCGAGAGGTCGCGAGTGGTTTCGAGGGCCATGCTGGTAAACAAAGGTGGAGTCGGCAAACGGTATGGCGATCGGAAATCGATAGGCGGAGGTCCCGCCTGTTGACGTGTGCTTCCGAAGGTAGTAATTGAGTTGAAATTCGAAACATCGAAGCTCGGTAACACCAGACTCCTACGGGGCCCCTGACATTGGGCATGGAGGCCGTCTCCGTGAACTGGGTGGTGGTGTCCGGATTCGCCGCTCCCCGAAGTAAAATTTGTCCAGGTTATGGGCCGGCATCGGAAAACCTCCGCTGGGTCCATGTCCAGATTCAGCCATGGTTGTCTGGTACTACTGACAAGTCTCATTGAGAAAACTAAGGTGTGGTATGTTGGGGAGCACATTGGGTAGTGGAAGCTGGGGGTGAATCCAAGATTCCAAAGGTGCTGGCTGGTGCAGATGGTCGCGGTTGGACTAGATGGGCTAGAGCGGCCAAAAACGGATGACGCCTCAGGCCTCAAGCACGGCGTCTAACCCTCCTATTTCCCACCTGCATCCATCTCCACCATCGCCCTCAGGCAGCCACTCTCTAACTGCGGTTGTCCCACGCCAAGTGCATAATAAGAGCGGCTGAGGCCTAACCCTCGAGTAGTTGAAAACCTGCACAGTCCCGGCAACATATTTGGTGAAAAACCCCTTCTCCGCCTGATCACCGAAGCGCGCTCGGGCGACAAACACCAGGGAAATCGTCGATTTGAGGGAGGCGTCGCGAGTGGTCACGAACGCGAAATCGTTTGGTTCATTGACCGTAACTTCCTGCTCATTGTACGAGCGGACTGGGACATATAGTCAGTCGCAGGCGGTGGGGGCATAGTACCGCAACGAACCTCTACGTTCATGAGCGAGTTGACAACGGTGAAGGTGAACGCGATACAACCCGTCCTATGAAGCCGCGGCGGCCGTGGCCTAGGTGTGGGTTTCTTTGAACCCACCGACAAGGCAACCCCTCTAATTGTCATCCCCAGGGCAGGATGGGGATGCGAGGAGTCTGCACGGATGATTAGAGGGAGTGGAGCCCAGTCGAGGTAATAGACGAGAACCTTGGAGCGTTCCTTGGACTGGGGTAATCTATGACCATCCTGGTGCGTGACAGAGGAGAACTTACCGGAGACGAGATTCTTGAGGCAGATATCCACTCGACTCCCCCGTGAACAAACCTACGAGGTGCTGTGCACACACCCCAAGCCGACAACACCGACCCAGTTGGCAGCGACAATTCCAGAGATCCTCGCGAACCCCCGTCGCCCCTCAGGCCTCACTGACTGAACGAGAACAAATTCAAGTTTACACGAACCACGTTCGTGCCACGATGAGGAAAACTGTAGGGAAAAGACAGACTGGTGGAATAACTCCCATCCAGTGCTGTACTAAACCGGGCACACCTTACGATAGAGGGCAATGGTATCTTCAGGTTTGGCCACAGGTCTGCCGTCATGGTCGGTCCTACCCACGGTGGCATTACTCAAGATCGATCGAGCGTCGTGTGAAATTGGTGGCGGCGTCAGCAAGAGATTTGATTCCGTTGGGTCGTGTCATGACTTGGATATTGGAATGGAGGTAACGAAGAGAGAGGATGGATCGTTCTCCCCAGTACACGGCGGAGCGGTAAACCGCATGACCATACTAGCAGTGACGCGCCTGGGAAACCTATAACCCCGCCTGTAGTTTAAGGTGAACCAGTCCTGGGTGGCGGGAAAGTGCAGCAGACACTCACCCCGGTGATTGGAATATGACGACGAACGTACGAAACGATTGCCCATGCGGATGGATCAGCATCCCTCGGCGTGAGCCTCCATGGACGACGTAGGCGGTGTGACGATCTTCCGACTGAACGGTTAGAAAAAGATAGTCGATGGTGGACAGTCCTCGAGAAAGTTCGGCGCAAAGGTACTTCGTGGTTCGAGAGAAAGGGGCACATAGGACCCCCTAATGAACATATGTTGCCCAAGTCTGGCCGGAATCGCAACGCGGCCGTCCCAACGACTTGACGCGCTCCACCACTACCACTACCACTATGCCTCCTGGCCAGGTGGGGTTCCACTGCGCCCTATGCTTCTCAGCACTTCCCCTCGCAAAATGCAGACTCCTCCAATGCTGTGAGCGCGTTTCTTTGCTTTCCTTCCTCCCTTCCCAATCATATTTCTCCAGATCACGGCTTCTGCGAAGCGTGCATATGCGAATGGGTGAAATCGAATCCCGTCGGATGGAAACAATTCCACTGTCCCATGTGTCGCAAACCCGCAAGCGAATCCAACATGGGCCGTGTTTTCGTCGACACCGTTGTGCTTTACGAAGCTCATACGGAACACCAGACTCGGCCGGCGAAAACGATCAAAGAGCAACTTGGCCAAATACTTCTTTTCTCGCTTTTCTCGCTTTTCCTCGTCTGTTCTGTAGCCTTTCGCTTACTTTTCGACTTTTCTAAGCTGTGCCTTCAATTTTTGTAGATTGATCCGCTATTTTCAGTAGCGAGATTCGGGTTTCGGTCGCAAAACAAGCTGGTGATCTTTGTTGCTGATGCCATGAAATCAACATGACTTGTGATTCCGTCCAAACGACACCCTCGGTGGTACTCAAGTGATGAAGGCCGTGTTAGGGGTCGTTAGGCCGCGAGACATACTTTCTGAATCCCAGTACGCTGAGACCGAACAGATTGTGAAACGTGTCATGCATGTCAGTGTCGTGTCTTTGGCATCGCATCTGTGTATCTGACATACCACCGCGAACAGCCGCGCAGGGTTTCGTGTGGCAAAATGCCTGAGCAGCGGCTAAACTGTTTAGCGCGTGTTCGTGCCTGGCGCTCCCATCGAGTTATGATAGTCGGTCCCACCGAAAACGAATCAATCATCCGGCAAACTTTCACCGGCATCAACTAGGAAAGGTACATATTGCCGTGTGAGGGGAGAGTGTGAGCCCAGGTTAGGATACTCTCCAAATGCAACGTGAAATCGTTTCGACAACCTTACGCATTACAGCTTGTCAAAACTGGATGCGAGCCCCCGGGAGGTCCTCCCCAGCCGGATAAACGCCCCGTTGTTTTCCGGACGAGACGCTCCCGAACAGATGTATTTTTCTACCCCGCGCGTCGGGAGAGTGAAGGGAGACGAGATCTTAAGGAGGGATGGTGGCCGTTAACTTGCACGTCGAGCTCAATGAGGGTTACATTTCCCCTGCGATCGTGGACAAAGCCCATCGGAAAGCCTACAGGTAATGTACTCAGAACCGCTCTCAACAGTAGGGGGCAGCGGTGTTTCCCTCGTGAACTTCTGATAGCTGAGATCCAACGGAAGTTCTCCCCGTCCTCCCTAGGATCGGCCTCGTTGTAACGAACGGCACGCTCCGATCCGAGTGTCCAACGAAGCGTAACGCGTGTAAGTATCCAGAGACCGAGAGGTCCACCCGTCGGCCGTCCTGCACTGAATACGAACCTTGGTAAAGAGGTTCTCCCAAAAAGCAGGCCGTCGGCTTCTACCGCGGTTCTCCAACGATATCGAGAGAAGCGTAGACTCTAAAAAGCGAAATCAGCCTTCCGATTATCACTGAACGAAGAACGAGACCTGAATTCATACATACACTCCCGGAGGTCCGGCGTGCCTCAAAAGACAATTTTCTCTCTCTTTCGGGCTCCCGACGAGCCGTTGAGTGCCGAACGGCGAATGGTGCGGCGGCCCGACCGATGAACCAGGCTGGGTAATTACGAAAAAGGCGTGGAGATGGATCTGGGACTATCCGGACCGTCGCGGGACCAATCCTACGATGATGGGTAGGTGATTCAGTGATATCGCATCCTTGGGCCGCATCTACCGACGGACTACAGTATCGGCGTCGCTACCGTTGCAGGGGGGAGGACAGGTCGGGTCAAAATCTCGGGCGAGGCTCGATCGGATGTCGACTCCGAGAATTCCGATCGTCGGCTCAATCCATTACGCGCAGTGTCCTACAACTTCGGAGAGGCGAGGGACTCGTCCAAACCTCGTCCACCTTCAGAACGAAAAAAACCCACAGTCCTCGTCCAAAACCACTCTAGACGGAAAAAAACGTGTCATAGCGCCATTCTGTCACCACTTCCTCGGGCTTCTTCGGGATTTGCATCCCTTTCTAGCCCCAATCTGGGCGTCCGAAACCAGGTCCCATGGGAATAAACGCTGGGGAGAGTCGGAGGTTCTCTACACAGATCCCTCAATCCACCCCTTTCAATTCTCACTGTAACCGTAACTTTACCGATCTGCCGAATCTGTACCCTTGATCCCATTCATCTCTTGTTCTGCCCCTAGTTTCGATGTTCGGGGGGAAGGGGAGGGGAGGGTCAAGTCGTTTGATCACAAGGCCCATGCGACGCAGTACCTAGCAACCGCGAATTCGAAGGCTGTACCTGCAGCAAGATGCGGACGCGTGCGTGCGTGGCGTGCACTTGGCGGGGTGCTGGACCCGTAACGTGCATGATTGTGCAGCAATGGTCCCGTCCAAGAGGCATGGCCATGGGTAGAGGGCAAAATCTGGCCGTGAGTTATCTTGGCGCCACGGATGCTGTAAAACTTATGTACGAATCAGAGTTATAGTGTGCTCATCCTGCGGTCGCGTGCGCCTCCAGAGCGTTATGAATCTCTGGTCACAAAGGTGTTCGTGACGAAAAGGATGGACAGCCAGACTCCTGTCGGTCGAATCTACGGCGGGCCAGCCGCTGCGCCAAACAGCGAATGGGTCTGATGCACACCGCGAGGAGCGGTCGAAGGGCTCGGCCGGCCAGGACGGACGACCGATCGGAAACTGACGCCAGGCCGCCCAGTGCCCACTCCTCGCCAAAAACCAAAAAATGAGTCCTGGTGACTTGATAATTCGCGTGAGATTATTTACTGCGTGTACTAAACCTACAGTATATTCGTATCTATTATAGGCGATGTATGTGTGGAAAATGAACAAAAGGAATAGGTGATGAATGATTGTTGAATGGCGACGTGTGTGAGGATGAGTTGAATGCAGAGAGATAAGTATCCGAAGAAGCCTAAGAGATATCGGGAGGGCCTATGAATTTGGCCCAGAGGCCAAAAGTGAGATAGGCAAGCCCTCCCGAAGACCGATGATGAGTAACGATGAAAGCCAATTAGCCAATGCGTACGAAGAACAGGGAATAAGTACGTGAAAACACATGAAAGACACAGAGGGAGATATGGGCGGGTGATGCGGGTACCCTATCACGATTCATAGAAGGACACAGGGGGGATGTACGGGAGGACGAACGGATCAAATGGTTTTGACCACGGCCGAGGTAACCCCAGCGACCTGAACAGATGGGCGTCGGCTGATTGTTGTAGCGGTCCTCCTATCGGCCGGCGATGTTTGTTGGTCAGGCTCAGGGGTTGGCGAGGATTAAACGGGTTTGTGACAAGCCGGACTCGCTTGCACTCCCGTCCTTCCTCCGATGTCACCGGCAGGACAGATGGCATTGACGACTGAAGCGAAGATGGTGATGAAGCCAGAGGGTGTCTGTAAGGGTTCTGAAGGAATGAAGAAAACCCGGGAAGGGTGACCGAAGAGCTCAGTGCCTGGGTGTTGTCGTTCGGCGGGTGTGGGATACAGAACGGAGAAAGTTCAAGACCAGGGTCGAGAGAGCGAGGGCGTTTAAGCGAGGGCAGAGGGAGAGAGGGTGGAAGAGCAAGGGACGAAAGGTGTTCGTGGTGGGCCATGACATCGCCTTCTGCGATGGAGAGGTTCCAGTCGAGGATGTCAAGGAGCTCGCGTTCCATTCGGCCGATGTCCTCTTTGGAGAAAGTGCCAGACCACCGAGCCCATCGCGCGTTTTTGATGGTGTAATCTGACACGTACTGGGAGATGGATACGCGCGCGCGTCAGATGACTGTCGTTAGGTGCATGGAAGTTGAATGACTATTACCTTTGAGGCCAGGACGAGCGCACCAATCAAAATCCTCTCGCATGCCCACCGCTCGTCAGAGATTTTGAACTGGGACCTGGCTCTCTCCAGGTAGACGAGAGCGACGAGGATGACGGAGATGTCTATTCGTGATCTGCGGACCAGCTCAAGCGTCAAATGGAGCAATGGGTGAGGGACTGCCGATGGAGCGGCGAAGAGGTGGGGTGCGGGGCGTCCCAGGGCGAAATCCACAGTTTCAATTGTGGTGCGGATGAGATGGTCTGTTGAGAGTTTGGTTAGGTCAGTGATATTCTGGTGCAGCCGGAGATTGGAGAGGAGGGGAGTCGGTACGAACCAATGACATCCCTGTCAATCTTGCGGGACAGCATTTGGAGTATTTGGGGAGAGCAGGAGGGGGAGAGCATCAAGGAGTGGGAGGGGGAGGAGAAGGAGGAGGGGAGTGGCACCGGAGATTTTTATTCTTTCATCGGGTCGTCGGGGTTTGCTGGCCGTTAGGAACGGGGCGAGATGAGGACGGATGATAACCCGTGTGACTGCGCCACGGCTCGTCACGGCCGACGGAAGCTCCCGACCGGGCCGTCAGCCACGTTGTCGGCCGGAAAATAAAAAATAATGATATCACCTCCTTTTGGCTTATCAACATTCTTCCGTAAATCTTGAGGTTCCGATTACGTAAGGTCACAAGTCGTGTGATCATCCTTCCGTATCCAACTGACGCCCGCCGTTTCCCGTTCGACTTGACCTTGGACTTTGATACTTAACCTACTCCGCATTCAGAAAACTTCCACCTCCCCCTTCTCCTCGTTCCTCACTTTCGAGCAAATGCCGACTCCCCCAAAGAGTCCTGTCCTCAACGCAATCGCAGAAATTCTGCTTCAGGCCGACCAGGCCACCCGCTCCCAGAACCCCTGCAAGACTTCACGACTTCAGAGGTTCAGCAGCACAATCTCTGTGAATGGTCTATCTTCACCCCATTCCTCCGCTTTCTATTCCTCCTCGTCCGAGAGCATCACGAAACCCCATGCGTGTCCAGTTACGCCCCAGATGGTTAGCCACTCCGACTCCACTTCTTTACTCCGCTTCTCCTTCATTGACCCATTCCTCGCACACGACATCAGTCCAAACACGCCAAGGCGCTTCTGCTCCAATATCTCGACCAGAACATCTCTCCCACCGCACAGTTCTTCGACGTCAACAACTTCCCCCTCCCCGTTCACGACAAGAGTCACGCACTTGAAGCGTTTCTCGATGCCACCGGTACCACGCTCACGAACGAGTGGTCACTGGGTGACAAGGTCGCCAACCACCTCCTGTCCGCCATCCGGAACCAGGATCGGCGAAATACCGTTTGCGAGGCTGAACTGAAAGCCGAGCTTCATTTCTCTCTCATAGTACGTCACGGCCCCTTTCCTCGCTTCAACCACGCCTTCTGCTGATCACTCCATCGATCTGTCTAGT